>Ga0209344_10000224_pt1 | contig 114625 bp, 109 predicted proteins | sample Cruoilmetagenom6_FD_187293 | JGI IMG/M metagenome (GOLD analysis project Ga0209344, IMG submission 187293) | Oil polluted marine microbial communities from Coal Oil Point, Santa Barbara, California, USA - Santa Barbara Oil Seep Sample 6 (SPAdes)... | ecosystem: Environmental > Aquatic >...
CCCCCCCCGCGTCGCTCGCACGACCTGAACTACGTCGTGAGCGAGATCTCAAGGGAGTCGACGCGCGCGGCAATAACGTCGCTGGATTCCCACCGAGACGATAGCCGCGCGAGAAGTTCCTCGAGTTGAGTCGCGTCAAGGCCCGGAATTAGTTTCAGGACCACCGACAGCTCCGGTCCGCGCAAACGTGCTTCCGGGTCACCAGCGTTGAGGTGAAAGCCCGACACCGTTGGCTCGGTCACCACCGATTCGGCGAACGCTCTCGCGACAGTTTCAGAGCGATAGCTCGGCACCCACTCTTCGCCTTTCACGATCGCCCACAATGCGGGGCGCCGAAGAGCGAACTCGGTGTCTGCCATCGGGTCAAGGACAACCACGTCAGTGCCCTCCCCCGCTGCGGCAGCAGCAACACGCGGCCCTGAGACGGGGACGGGGCGAGCAGCAGAGTTCCAGGACGCCATTGCCGCCACCGAGCTAAACACCGGAAGCACCTTCCGCCCATCCGGCCCTTCCACCGTCACGATGGAAAGCTCCTGGCTCTTGTCAATCGTGCGCCCGTGATCGTCAACCCCAGCCTCGCCGAGAACTGTCAACAACGGCACGAGCAACCGCGACGCACGAAACGCGTCAACGACTTCTGACTCCGCCGCAGTACCCTCGCGGAACTCGTGAATAGCCTGAATCAACGCCGCAGGAGCCGAGCCGTCGTCCTCAGAGTTGGCGTTCGGCTCAAACTGTCGGCCAGCCCAAGGCTGACCGGCAGAATCAGTCGTGTTCGCGCGATCCGCCATCACTCGCCAAACTAGCTCGAGGCGACGTCGAGAGCAGCGGCGAGAGTGAACGCTTTCGTGTACAACGCCTTGCCCACGATCGTGCCCTCCACACCAAGAGGCACAAGCTCACGCAGAGCCGCAATGTCGTCAAGCGTGGAAATTCCGCCGGAGGCAATTACCGGCTTGTCTGTTTTGCTCGCAACCGAAGTCAAGAGGTCGATGTTGGGTCCCTGAAGCGTGCCATCTTTGGTGACGTCGGTAACGACGTAGCGGGCACAGCCGGCGCTCTCGAGGCGTTCGAGAACTTCGAAGAGATCTCCGCCATCTTTCGTCCAACCGCGCGCAGCAAGGGTCGTGCCGCGCACGTCCAACCCCACGGCAATTGCTTCGCCGTATTCGGCGATAACGTGTTGAGTCCACACCGGGTTTTCCAGCGCAGCTGTTCCCAAGTTGATGCGCTTGGCGCCGGTCGCCAGTGCCGCCTCAAGACTCGCATCGTCACGGATGCCGCCGGAGAGCTCGATGTTGACGCCGCGAGCCTGTTTGATGACCCGCTTGATCGTCGCGTGATTGTTCCCGCGTCCGAACGCTGCATCCAGATCAACGAGGTGAATCCACTCTGCGCCTTGATCGACCCAGTCGATGGTTGCACCCACAGGGTCCCCATAGTTCGTCTCCGTGCCAGCTTCGCCGCGAGTCAATCGCACCGCTTTACCGTCGGCGACATCGACTGCGGGCAGCAGCACAAGGCGCGGGGTTGTGTTGAAGTCGCTCATCGACATCCTTCTCAAGATTTAGGGCAAGACTCAGATACTAGTCATGGTGGAGCGACCCCACCCAATTGGACAAAAGGCGAAGGCCTGCTGCACCAGATTTTTCGGGGTGAAACTGCGTTGCTGACAGCGGGCCATTCTCCACAGCGGAGACAAATCGCTCCCCGTGAGTAGTCCAGATCACGCGCGCGGGCACGAGGGGTCCGTCGTCCGGCAATTGCCACTGCGTAGCCGCATTCGAATGGACGAAATAGAAGCGCTCGCTACTGATTCCGTCGAAGAGCACTGAGCCAGCTGGCGCGTCAACGGTATTCCACCCGATATGCGGCAGAATTTCTGCCTCCAACTCCCGCACTTCGCCCGGCCACTGGCCAAGACCCGGTGTTACCTCGCCTCGTTCGGTTCCGCTGCCAAACATGACTTGCATGCCCACACAGATCCCGAGGACGGGTCGACCGCCTGCGAGCCGACGATCAATGAGTTGACCACCGCGCACGGAATTCAATGCGGTCATGACGGCGGAAAATGCTCCAACGCCGGGGACGACTAAGCCGTCGGCCTGTGCAACGTGCTCTGGATCTGCCGTGAGTTGGACACGAGCGCCAGCCACTTCCAACGCTTTCGCTGCGGAGTGCACGTTCCCGCTCCCGTAGTCGAGGATGGCAACGGAGGGTGTCGCCACAGTTACAACGTGCCCTTCGTCGACGGAACTCCACTCACTCGCGGGTCCAACTCCACAGCCTGACGCAACGCTCGCGCGAACGCCTTGAATTCTGCCTCGGCAATGTGGTGAGGGTCCCTGCCCTCCAGCACTCTCACGTGCACCGTAAGGCCGGCGTTTAAGGCAATTGCCTCAAAAACGTGCCGGACAAGGGAGCCCGTGAAGTGGCCGCCAATCAGGTGAAACTCAAAACCAGCTGGTTCACCGGAGTGCACAAGGTAGGGGCGCCCTGAGACATCAACCACGGCTTGCACCAGTGCGTCATCGAGGGGAACAACTGCATCACCGAAGCGAGAAATTCCCGATCGGTCACCGAGTGCGGCCGTGAGTGCGCGGCCGAGCAGGATTGCCGTGTCTTCCACCGTGTGGTGAGCGTCAATGTGAGTATCGCCGCTCGCGCGCACGGTGAGGTCGATCAACGAATGCCGCGAGAACGCGGTCAACATGTGGTCGAAGAACGGCACAGTCGTCTGGATGTCGGACGCACCAGAGCCATCAAGGTCGAGGGAAAGCTCGATGCTCGACTCGCTGGTTTCTCTTCGTAATTGCGCGGTGCGGTGCGGTGTCATGTCTTCAGCCTACCGAGCAGAAATCTCGGACAGAGCCGAGAGAAACTCGGTCGTTTCCTGAGGAGTTCCTGCGGTCACTCGAAGGTGAGCGGGAATGCCAACATCGCGGATAAGAATGTCGCGTTCGAGTAACTCTTCAAACACCGCGTGTGGTTGAGCTACTCCACCAAACAGCACAAAGTTTGTCGCGGAAGGAAGCGGTGCATACCCAAGTTCCGGCAACTCGTCGATAATGCGGTCGCGCTGTTCAACAATGTCGCCAACAACGGAAAGCAACTCTGTGGAGTGCCGCAGAGCCGCATTGGCCGCCGCTTGAGTAAAGGCCGACAGGTGGTACGGGAGGCGAACCAGCCTGAGTGCATCAATCACCGCAGGATCCGCTGCGAGGTATCCGACTCGAGCGCCTGCAAAGGCAAATGCCTTACTCATAGACCGCGAAACGACCAGTCGCTCCCGGCCAGGCAGCAGCGTCACCGCCGAAAGCGTCTCCTGCGGAGTGAACTCGAAATACGCTTCATCAACGATCACAATCCCGTTTGTCGCATCGTAAACATCCCGAATAGTGTCCAGCGAGAGTGCCGTCCCCGTTGGGTTGTTCGGAGCACACAAGAACACGATGTCTGGAGAATGTTCGGCAATCTGCCGCACCACCGTTGCCGAGGAGAGCTCGAAGTTGTCGTCCCTGGTTCCGCCAACCCACGCGGTACCTGTGCTGCGAGAAAGCAGCGGGTACATCGAATAGCTTGGTTCAAACCCGAGAGCGCTCCGCCCGGGGCCACCAAACGCGAGAAGAAGCTGTTGCAGAACCTCGTTGGATCCGTTCGCTGCCCACAATTGTTCGCGCGTCAGCCCGTCACCGAGATACGCCGCGAGGCCTTCACGAAGTTCAGTGAACTCCCGGTCCGGATATCGGTTCGCCGAAAGCGCTGCACTCGCGAGTGACGTCACAATGTCGTACGCGACAGCCTCGGGGATGGGGTGGGTGTTCTCGTTGACGTTGAGGGCGACGCGCACGGGACGTTGCGGTGCACCGTACGGGACGAGACCACGAAGGTCATCACGCAAAGGCAAATCAGCAAGGGAAACCACCCGTCAATGCTACGGGAGCTTCACACCTCGTTGCGTCGCGAGGGTAGCCTGCACTCGGCCGTCACTCCCCCGATGGGCGTCGCGCCTTCAGCACACCTATCGAGAGTATGCCGCGGGAATCGCAATCCGGTCGCCTGGCTGAAGAACTGATGTCTGCAGTTGATTGAGGTTCACGATGTCCGAAATAACGTCACGGGGATCCGAACCAGGGGCCACCGACTCGGCAAGCTGCCAGAGGGATTGCCCGGAGTGAACCGTTACGTACTCAAATGATCCGGTGGAAAGGTCTGTGGTGGCCGTCGCGGCTCCACCGATCAGGGTCAGCGCAAACGCGAGCCCAATGATGAGGCCAACTACGAGAGTGGTAATCACCGCGCGACCACGACGGGTCAAGCGCAGCCGGGGCAATGGTGCTGTCGTTGTCATCTCTAACCTCCTATGAACTTCCGTATCCGGCGCTCGGCCGGGAGCGCCGGATACGAAGCTATGTTCCGAACTTATCTTCGAATGATTCGAAAATCAAGCCTATATTCGAACAAATTGCACGATATTCTCGCAACACACTCGAATAGATGTTTGTTTCTGGACTCATTCCCGGATACAGTTTCGATTGTCAGGAGTTAGCCAAACATCAGCCACTGACATTCGGTTAAGGAAAAACTCACACTCTGAGAGACACGCCCCACCTGGGGCAGGCGGGACAGCAATGGACGAGAACGTGCAGGACGAGACAGTCCCCTCAGGCGCAAAGGCTGGCACTCGTCGCCGTCGGAGCCTCAGCGACAAGCAAATGGCCATCCTTGAAGTCATCCAGCATTCGGTCTCGACGCTCGGCTACCCGCCGAGCATGCGCGAGATCGGAGACGCCGTTGGCCTCTCCTCGCTGTCCAGCGTCACGCACCAACTCAATCAGTTGGAACTCAGCGGATACCTCCGGCGGGATCCAAACCGTACGCGCGCCCTCGAAATCCTGATTGAGCTTCCTTCGGCCAACGAAACCGCGGCAACCACGACTCCCATCGGAGACGCGGCTATGGTTCCGCTCGTCGGCCGCATTGCGGCAGGCGTGCCCATTACTGCTGATCAGCAGATCGAAGAAGTGTTCCCACTCCCCCGTCAATTGGTGGGCAAGGGAGATTTGTTCATGCTCAAAGTCGTCGGGGAGTCCATGATCGACGCCGCCATCTGCGATGGCGACTGGGTTGTCGTACGCCAGCAGCAAACCGCTGAGAATGGCGAGATCGTCGCGGCAATGCTGGAAGAAGAAGCAACAGTTAAGGTGTTCCAGCGCCGTGACGGCCACACGTGGCTCTTGCCACGCAACAGTTCCTTTGCGCCGATCGTCGGCGACCACGCAGTCATTCTCGGCAAGGTGGTCGCGATACTGCGATCAGTGTGACGGAATTCGCCTACGCCACGATCGATTTGTAGCGTTCAAGCGATGCCTCGTGTTGAGCGGTCACGAGCGCCACAACACGAGTTCCCGCCTCTTCATACGTGCTTGAGAGGATCGTGCCTCGTTCGTGAAGTGCCGAAATCACTTCGCCGTTTTCATATGGCACGAGCAGTTCGACGCGAATATCAGGTCGCGGGATGAGCCCAGAAAGTTGGCTCCGAAGCTCCTCGATCCCCTCACCCGTTCGCGCAGAGGCAAAGAGGGCTTTGGGCTCAAAACCGCGCAAGATCACTCGAGCGTTGTCATCCACCAAGTCAACCTTGTTGAATACGACAAGCTCGGGAATATCTTTTGCACCCAACTCACCAATAACCTCGCGCACGGTCAAGAGTTGGCTCGCCGGGTCTGGATGGCTCGCGTCCACAACATGCACAATTACATCGGCGCGCTCGACCTCCTCCAACGTGGAGCGAAACGCCTCCACAAGTTCGTGGGGCAAATTGCGCACAAACCCGACGGTATCGGTGAGGGTATAGGGGCGGCCGTCTTCGGTCTCGGTTCGACGCACAGCGGTGTCCAGCGTGGCGAACAGGGAGTTCTCCACCAGGACGCCAGCACGGGTAATCCGATTGAGCAGCGAAGATTTGCCCGCGTTTGTGTAACCGGCAATTGCGACTGACGGAACGGCATTCCTGTGCCGATTGGCCCGCTTGGCTTCGCGAGCGGGGGCGAAGCCCTTGATCTGTTTGCGAAGCCGGGCCATGCGGGTGTGGATGTGGCGCCGATCCAACTCGATCTTCGTTTCACCTGGACCACGAGAGCCCATACCGACTCCCGCGCCGACCTGGCCACCGGCCTGCCTGCTCATGGAGTCACCCCAACCGCGAAGCCTCGGAAGCAAATACTCCAATTGCGCCAGCTCCACTTGCGCTTTACCTTCGCGGCTCTTGGCGTGTTGGCTGAAGATGTCCAAAATCACTGCGGTGCGGTCGATGACCTTGACCTTCACGACGTCCTCAAGAGCGCGCCGCTGGCTTGGGGCAAGTTCGGTATCTGCAACCACCGTGTCCGCTCCGAGAGCAGCGACGATGTCGCGCAACTCTTGGGCCTTCCCCTTGCCGAGGAACGTGCTCGGGTCAGGGTGACTTCGGCGCTGCAGCATCCCGTCGAGCACTACAGCGCCCGCGGTCTCCGCCAGAGCGGCAAGCTCACGCAACGAGTTCTCTGCCTCTTCGAGGCCATCTTGAGAGTGGATGCCGATGAGAACGACGTTTTCCAGTCGAAGTTGCCGGTACTCGACCTCGGAAACGTCCGCCAATTCAGTGGAAAGGCCACCGACACGGCGAAGCGCTTGGCGTTCCTCCCGGTCGAGTTGATCGCCATCATGGCCTTCGTGGTCTTTGCCATCGGACTGAAGCGCAAGCGCTCGCGATCCAAAAATCTCGTAGTCGCCCGCGCGCGCGTCGGCAGCGGCCAACACGCGTTCGATCGGATCCGCCCCATCCGAGGTAGGTTCCTTGGTTTCAGTCATTGAGTTAACCCTAGCCGCCTAGTTTTCGGTAAGTTTCTCTGCATGGCCGACGATCACTACTTTTCGTCATCTCCCACAAGTGCGCTCAAGTTTCGACCCATTCGGGTCACTCTGACTGGGAACGATGTAGAACTGACCACCGCGAACGGTGTCTTCAGTCCTGATCGAATCGACACCGGAACTCAGGTTCTTCTCGCCAATACGCCAGCACCTCCTCCTGGAGGAAATCTTCTCGACCTCGGGTGCGGTTGGGGGCCGATCGCCCTGAGTCTCGCAATGCAATCTCCTCACGCCACGGTGTGGGCTGTCGATGTCAACGGGCGTGCCCTTGACCTGGTTCGACGCAATGCCGAACTCTTGGGTTTGACCAATATCCAGGCGTGCACTCCCGACGACGTCCCTGCGGACATCAGCTTCATGACGATCTGGTCGAATCCGCCCATCCGCGTGGGAAAGAACGAACTTCACAACCTCCTGGAGCGGTGGTTGCCACGGCTTGATTCTGGCACCGATGCCTGGCTTGTCGTGCAGCGCAATCTCGGGTCAGACTCATTGCAGCGCTGGCTGGAAGGCACTCTCGCCGAAGACTTTTCCGTCTCGCGAGCGTCGACGAACAAGGGCTATCGCGTGTTGCGCGTTCGCCGGCAGTAGCGCCAGGAACTACACAGCCATCAAGGCTCGCTCAGTACGTCACAATTCCGTCAAACACGAGTTCTGCTGGCCCAGACAACGACACGTGTTCGCCATCTTCAGCTGGCCACATCCGCACCCCTAGGGTTCCGCCAGGAAGCTCAACACGCCATTGATGAGGTGCACCCTGCCCCGCCCAGTGACGCGTCGCGAGAGCCGCGGCAACAGCGCCGGTGCCGCACGCCAAGGTTTCGCCGCTGCCGCGCTCGTGGACGCGCATCCGGATCGAACCCACACCGTCGGCGACGAGTGGGTCGTGGGGCACAACAAACTCGATGTTTGCCCCCGCCTCGGGTTCAGGATCGACCATCGGTATGACGCCCAAGTCTGCAGACTCAAGTTCTTCATTGCTCGACAGGGCAACAACGATGTGGGGGTTTCCCACGTCGATACCGAGCCCAGGGCGAGGCACTTTCAAACTGCGTGCCCGGACGAGCGGTTCGCCACCAGCCAGTGACCACCTGCCCATGTCCACCTGGAAACCACTGGAGTTTCGTTGAACATCGCGCACTCCGCCTCGCGTACCTATCGGCAAAGTTTCGCCGGGCCCGAGCTCGGCGAGGCCATTCTCGATCAGGAACTGAACGTAGACACGGATGCCGTTTCCGCACATCTCGGACACCGAACCGTCGGAGTTGTAGTAGTCCATGAACCACTCGGCCGCATCGTCTTCGGCAAGAGCGGCCGCTCCATCGGGGAGGTTCTTCGACCGCACAGCGCGGATGATTCCGTCGGCCCCAATCCCAAAATGGCGATCACACACGAATCGGATCTGCTGGGGAGTCAGGTTCACTTGACCGTCAGGGTCAACAAACAAAACGAAGTCGTTTCCGGCTCCGTGACCCTTGGTGAAGTGAAGTTCAGGCATAGTTCAATGCTAGGGCAAGCGCACGTTCCACCCTGTCCGGGTCATCGTGCTCCAACCAGAGAACATTCGGGTATCGGCGAAACCAACTTACTTGTCGTCGAGCGAAGCGTCGCGTTAGTACGGATGACTGCTCGATGGCCTCCGCCTCACTTGCGCGCCCCGCCAGTTGGTCGATGGCTTGCGCATATCCGATGGCGCGACGCGCAGTCACTCCGCGCTCCAAGCCGCGAGGAAGCAGGCCCTTCACCTCCTCGAGGAGACCTGAACTCCACATCCCAACGATGCGTGCATTCAGCAGCTCCACAAGCTCTGCTCGCGGCGCAGACAGCCCAATCATGACGGTGGGTTCATGGGTGCTGTTTTCATCAGGCAGCCCCGCGCCAAAGGGCTCCCCGGTGATGGCAATCACCTCGAGCGCGCGCACGATCCGACGTGCGTTGTGTGGACCAATCGCGTGTGCCGCATCCGGGTCCACTTCTTTGAGCCGTTGAAACAGCAGTCCCGGACCACCCACGGCAAGTTCTGCTTCAAGTTCAGATCGAACGGTGGCGTCGGTTCCAGGAAACGTGAAGTCAAAGAGTACTGAGGACAGGTAGAGCCCTGATCCGCCGACAAGAATTGGGGTGGCTCCTCGCGTCCGAATCTCGGCGATCGCGTCGCGGGCAGCAGTTTGGTAGTCAGCAACACTGGCCTCTTCGGTGACGTCCAGGGTGTCCAGCAGGTGGTGCGGGATTCCTCGCCGTTCCTCCAGCGACAGTTTCGCCGTACCAATGTCCATCCCGCGATACAGCTGCATCGCGTCGGCGTTCACAATCTCCGCCGGATTCCCTCGCGCGATCAATTGTTCTGCCAGCTCAAGCGACAGGCTGCTTTTGCCTGTCCCTGTCGCGCCGAGGACGGCGATGAGCGGGAGCGTCACCGGCGCAATGTGGGCAGGCCAAGAGAGACGGGAGCCTGGCTACCGGTCGCAGCCGTCGGTACTCCGCAGCTCTCGGCTTCTGACCGATCCCACGCGTCGCCGGCAATAGTTCTACGCACAATCAAGGGAGACCCATCTGCGGAGTCTGCAATGAGATGAAACGGGGCGGCGCTCGACACCACCACGGAGGCGACATCACCAGGACGCGGCGTTTCGCTGCCTGCGGGCAGATCGAAGTGGACGAGTCTGCCATCCTTGGCGCGGCCACTCATTCGATGCGTATCCGCGTCTTTGCGCCCTTCACCATTGGCGACCAAGACCTCAACGGTCTTGCCAATCTGCTTGACATTTTCTTCCACAGAAATGTGTTCCTGAAGTGCAACGAGTCGCTCGTAACGCTCTTGCACGATTGCTTTGGGAATCTGATCTGCCATGGTGGCGGCAGGTGTTCCTTCACGAATGGAGTACTGGAACGTGAAGGCCGAGGCGAAACGTGACTCCTCGACCACGCGGAGAGTTTCGAGGAAATCCTCTTCGGTCTCCCCTGGGAAGCCGACGATGATGTCGGTCGTGATTGCCGCATCCGGGATCTTGGCGCGTACCCGGTCAAGGATTCCGAGGAACTTTGTAGACCGGTAGCTGCGCCGCATTGCCCGCAATATTCGGTCGGAACCGGACTGAAGCGGCATGTGGAGTTGTGGCATCACGGACGGAGTCTCTGCCATCGCGTCAATGACATCATCGGTGAATGCTGCCGGATGTGGGCTCGTAAAGCGGATGCGTTCGAGGCCAGATATCTCGCCGGTGGCGCGCAAAAGTTTGCCGAACGCATGCCGGTCGCCAAACTCGACTCCGTACGAGTTCACGTTTTGCCCGAGCAGGGTCACTTCAATCGCTCCGTCGTCGACGAGCGCTTGCACTTCGGCGAGGATATCTCCCGGCCTACGGTCCTTTTCTTTGCCTCGCAACGAGGGCACAATGCAGAACGTGCAGGTGTTGTTGCAGCCGACGGAGATGGAAACCCAGCCGCTATAGCTTGATTCGCGTCTCGTCGGCAGCGTGGAGGGAAAGACCTCAAGGGATTCGAGGATTTCGAGTTGTGCTTCGCCGTTGTGCCGAGCGCGCTCAAGCAGTGCTGGCAGCGATCCCATGTTGTGCGTGCCGAATACGGCGTCGACCCAGGGTGCTTTTTCGAGAATGGTTCCCTGGTCTTTTTGGGCTAGACACCCGCCAACGGCGATCTGCATTCCTTCGTGACCCCGTTTGACGGATGCCAACATGCCAAGGTTCCCGTACAACTTGTTGTCTGCGTTTTCGCGCACCGCGCACGTGTTGATCACGACGACGTCTGCTTCGGCACCATCGGCTCTCGCATATCCGGCAGCGTCGAGAATTCCGCTCAACCGTTCGGAATCGTGAACATTCATTTGGCAGCCGTAGGTCCGAACTTCGTAGGTTCGGCGAGGGGATGCGGTGAGCGTGTCGACGGTCATGGTTGATCCAGCCTAAGCGAGAGTGCGGCGCTCTTTCTGTGTGTCATTCCTGAGTCAGCGTGAGTGTCAATTGCTTCGCGGTCTTTGACGTTCGTAAGACCGCGTCAATCGCGACGGTTTCGGGATTCCACGAGCCCACATAGTATGCGGTGCCGTGAACCTCATTCAGATATACCTCGACGTAGAGGACTTCTGCGCGAACATGCCAGGTATCGCCTGGATAGTCATAGCCACTGTCGCCGTAAGTGACTGCGACGGTGCCGTCAGAGCGCAGCGTGAGGGTTGTGTCGTCGCCGCCACTGTCTCTACCGCTCCACACCGTGTCTGACGGGTCTACCACTCCCCCGATGAATTTCGTTGTGTCCACGACCGTCGGGGTTGGGCTCGGAGTCTCGAGTGGTGTTGGCTCGAGAAAAGTGCAACCACCGAGGACGAAACTCGCGCACAATGCCAGAGCGGGCAGGACGAGAGTGCGATGCAGTTTCACGTCCTCGATCCTAAACGCTGTGTGATCTCCTAGCGGAACCGAACACCCGACGACCGCTTGGGCAGCGCGGTGATCACGGCGGCGCGTACGACTTCTCCGGAATACCCTTTGCGTTGGAGGTATCCGCTCAACCGCCGGACGGCAGTGTCGTGGTCAAGTCCTTGCAACTGGGCAGCACGCCGCTCGGCAAGCGCTGCGGCACGAGAGTCTTCGTCTTCTCTACTGAGCTGCTCCATGGCCTCAACGATTGCCATCTGGTCAACGTGCCTTCGCCGTAGCTCCGCAATGAGTGCTGACTTGCCCAGTCCTTTGCGTTCGTGTTGAGTGCGCACAATCGTGTCGGCCAAGGCCGCGTCATCGATCAGTCCGACGCCTTCTAGTCTGTCTAATTCGGCTTCGACAACACTGACGTCGAGCTCTTGCGAGTGGAGTAGTGATTCAAGTTCCCACCGGGACATTCCCCGTCGAGTGAGTGCCCGCATGCTGACTTTCTGAGCGCGGTGCACCTCCTCGTCGTGATCGATGCTCGATGCTTCGACTCTGGTGGTGTCGGCCGGCGGAGTCACCCCCGGTAGGTAGGTGACTCGCGCCAGTGTTCCGTCGTTGGGGCTCAATGTGATCTAACGCTCCACGGCCAGGTCACACGGCTTTACGGCTGGCGAGTTTGTCTCCGATGGAGTCAACTGTGCCTTTGCCGCTGGAGGCTGCGCCACTTGCGCTCTTGGCCGCGGGAGAATCGCCCGCTTCGGCCTCAGGGAACTCTTCCTCGACTACAGCAGCAGCCAGTGCAGCGGCGGCCTTGGCAGCCTTTGCTTCTGCGCTGATGCCCAGTTTGTTCATGATCTTGGTTTCAATCTCCAAAGCGATCTTCGGATTCTCGATCAAGTGTCGACGGGAGTTCTCTTTACCCTGGCCGAGCTGGTCGCCGTCATACGTGTACCACGCACCCGACTTCTTAACAATCTCGTGTTCAACACCGAAGTCGATGAGGCTACCCTCGCGCGAGATTCCCGTGCCGTACAGAATGTCGAATTCTGCCTGCTTGAACGGCGGCGCCATCTTGTTCTTCACAACCTTCACGCGCGTACGGTTACCCACTGCGTCCGTACCCTCTTTAAGGGTTTCGATTCGGCGAATGTCGAGGCGAACCGAGGCGTAGAACTTCAGCGCCTTACCACCGGAGGTGGTTTCCGGACTCCCGAAGAACACACCGATCTTCTCGCGCAACTGGTTGATGAAAATCATCGTCGTGCCGGTCTGGTTCAATCCACCCGTGAGCTTGCGCAGAGCCTGTGACATGAGTCGGGCCTGGAGTCCAACGTGCGAGTCACCCATCTCGCCTTCGATCTCCGCACGAGGAACAAGCGCCGCGACCGAGTCGATAACGATGAGGTCGATCGAACCACTTCGCACGAGCATGTCCGCAATCTCTAGGGCCTGTTCGCCCGTGTCTGGCTGGGAGACGAGGAGTGCATCGATGTCCACTCCGAGAGTCTTCGCGTACTCGGGATCGAGGGCGTGCTCCGCGTCAATGAACGCGGCGATTCCGCCATTCTTCTGCGCGTTAGCAATCGCGTGAAGCGTGAGCGTGGTCTTACCTGAAGACTCTGGGCCGTAGATCTCAACAATGCGGCCGCGCGGAATTCCACCTATACCGAGTGCAACATCGAGGGCGATGGATCCGGTGGGAATAACCGCAACAGGAGCTCGCTCGTCACTGCCCAGGCGCATCACTGAGCCCTTGCCGAACTGGCGGTCAATTTGAGCGAGGGCGGTGTCTAGTGCTTTCTCGCGGTCTGCTGGTGATGCCATGGGAGCTTCCTTTGCTCGATCTCGGTGTGCCTATAGGCTGCCGTTCCCCCCACCGCCGATGATGCAGGGCAAGTGGATTCTTCGACAAGGCGTTTGGCTGCATTCGCCAATGAGTCAGACAGTACGCCGAGCCGGTGACATTGTGAGACACCGCCGTGCGGATTGTGTACAACTCGTTTTCGATTGCTGCTGTGTAGGAGCCTACACACCTACGAACAAATGTTCGATAGATTCGCAACGGCGTGTCACCGTGGTTCGCGCAGCCCCACGCCGTGCCGACGGCTTTCGGGAACATCACACTCTCGACATAATGCCATCCACACCACGCGCGGGGCAACGCCAGCGCTAATGGCCTGCTCTGAAGTCTGATTGTCGAGCTCGCCCAACACCAGGTCGCGCATTAGCGCGCTGCCGAACGCAGAACCAAACTCGTTGGTGACCGCGCGGAAAAACTCACTCTGACGCATGAGCACCTCCCGCACGCGCGAACGTCGGAAATCTGCCGTTCAGAAACAGTGCGGTCAACCACACTGAGTTCGGCAACGCTCGTGTCAGCGCACTACCAAGTCGGCATCGAAATCCGCAACGAGGTCATCTGGGACCGTGTCAGGAATAATGTCGATACCTTCAATGACCGCAAGACGGTCGCCGACTTCGCGCATAATGACCGAAATTGGGGTTTCCAGTGCCTCAGCAACAGACGCGAGAATTTCTGAACTCGCCTCTTTCTGACCACGCTCAACCTCGGAAAGGTAGCCGAGCGCCACAGACGCCTTACTGGCGACCTGACGAAGTGTGCGGCCCTTTTGCAGCCGAAAGTCACGGAGAACGTCTCCGATTTCTTGACGAACTAGAACCATGGGACCCTCCTCTTCGTGTTGAGATCTTCCATTGTGTCAAGTACTGCTGTCATGACGCCAATCGGCGTCGTAACTGTACAACGTTGTGTCATCAAACTCTATCCAGTGTTTCCTGTGCACTCATCGTGAACCACTAGATGTAACGAGATAGATGTTCACCCTATTCCCGATTTTCGTCCAGTCCCCTTTCGAGTGTCTCGGAGAGCCAACCCAGCGCACAGTGCACCGTTTGAGTCCTGATCTCGTCGCGTGAGCCGGACAATTCGAACCTTCGCGCACGAGTATCGTCGCCGCAAGAAAGTCCGACATAGACCACGCCTGGCGGCTGACCGCCCTGGGAATCGGGGCCAGCAACGCCCGTAGTCGCCAGTCCAAAAGTGGCCGGAATCCCATCAACTGCCAGCCGCGTGCGAACGTTTCGCGCCATTGCCGCGGCAACATCCGCGTGTACTGGACCGTGCCTGGCAAGGAGCGCGGGGTCCACATCCAAGAGAGAACTCTTCAATTCTGTGTTGTACGCGACCACCCCGCCAAGAACAACCGCGGATGCCCCTGCCGGTTGGATCAGTTCAGCGACCAGAAGGCCGCCGGTGAGAGACTCAGCGATCGCCACCGTCTCACCGCGCGCCGCGAGCTGTGCAATGATCTCCGTCGCGTTTGCCACGTTAGCGACCGGCAGTATCCGACGCAGCAGAGTTTGGTTCTGCAGAGTCAGGGCCCGCAGAGTCATGCGCGGCAGAACCGGAGCGAGCGTAGCGGGCGGCGTTGACGAGATATTCAATGGCGGTCACGACGGTCAGCACCACAGCGATTCCCAGAAGGATCGCGTTGAACCAGTGCATCCATTCTCCAAGGAACAACCACAGCGGAACGAGGTAGAACGAGACAGCAATCGCTTGAACAACCGTCTTGAGTTTTCCGCCGCGAGACGCAGCGACAACCCGATCGCGCACCACAATAAACCGGTAGGCAGTAATTCCGAACTCGCGCACCAAAATTACAATCGTGACCCACCACCACACTTCTCCGAGGATCGAAAGCGTGACGAGCGCGCCCCCGATCAGAAGTTTGTCGGCGATGGGATCTAGGAGCTTCCCGAAATCGGTGACCAGGTTCTGCCGACGGGCGAGCAAACCATCAACGCTGTCGGTGACAATGGCGAAAATGAAGAGCCCCGCTGCGAGGTATCGCATGAGGCCAAACTCGTGATTGTCTGCGAGAAGGAGCCAGATAAATAGTGGCGCGAGAAATATCCGCACCACCGTAATGATGTTCGCAAGGTTCCCGGTACTGGCCGGAGTATCACCACTGCGGGCGACCCTCCCGCGCATCGAGTAGGACTTGCCCTCGGACGACGGTGAAGTGGGCAAGGTCACGCTTTACTCCCTGTCAGTTTGCGACCAGGCATCCTCGGTCGACGAGCCCTCGACTTCATCGTAACCGCTCAGGGACTCGGCTACCGGATCGGTTTGCACCTGCTCGGAACCCTGCGGTGGAGGGCTAGAGACACTATCGCCCCCGCGCAAGCGCGCGATTACCGCGGGCAATTGCTCGGCCGACACCAAAACATCACGGGCCTTGGACCCCTCGGACGGTCCCACAATGTCGCGAGATTCGAGAAGGTCCATGAGCCGCCCCGCTTTGGCGAAACCTACTCGAAGCTTGCGCTGCAGCATCGAGGTCGAGCCAAATTGCGTACTCACGACGAGTTCTGCAGCAGAAAGAAGCACTTCAAGGTCGTCGCCAATGTCGCCGTCGACGGCACGTTTTTCGGTGGCAACCGCGACATCCTTGCGGTATTCGGGGCGAGCCTGCGCTGTGACGTGTTTCACCACAGCCTCCACCTCGCTCTCGCTGACCCACGCACCTTGCACGCGCATGGGCTTTGACGCTCCCATCGGGAGGAACAGTGCGTCACCCTGACCAATGAGCTTGTCGGCACCCGGCTGGTCGAGGATGACGCGCGAATCAGTCATGCTGCTCACCGCAAACGCCATCCGACTCGGCACATTCGCCTTGATCAGTCCCGTCACCACGTCGACGCTGGGTCGTTGCGTTGCCAGCACCAAGTGGATTCCGCTCGCACGCGCTAGTTGAGTGATGCGCACCACAGAGTCTTCAACATCGCGAGGCGCAACCATCATGAGGTCGGCGAGCTCGTCCACCACGACGAGAAGGTATGGATAGGGCTTGAGCTTGCGCTCACTCCCGGGTGGAAGTGAAATTTCTTTTGCAACAACTGCCGCGTTGAAGTCGTCAATGTGCCGATAGCCGAAACTTGCAAGATCGTCGTAGCGCATGTCCATCTCTTTGACGACCCAGGACAGCGCCTCTGCGGCTTTCTTCGGGTTCGTGATGATGGGTGTAATGAGGTGTGGGACTCCCGCGTAGTGCGCAAGTTCGACGCGCTTCGGGTCGATCAACACCATGCGAACCTCAGCCGGCTTTGCCCTCATGAGAAGGCTCGTGATCATGGAGTTGATGAAGCTCGACTTACCTGAGCCTGTCGCCCCGGCAACAAGGAGGTGGGGCATCTTCGCAAGGTTCGCCACTACAAAGCCGCCCTCGACATCTTTACCAACGCCGATCGTCATGGGGTGAGCGCTCGAGGTACTGGCCTTGGAACGCAGGACATCACCCAGGGAGACAATTTCGCGATCGGTGTTCGGTATCTCCACACCGATCGCGCTCTTGCCCGGAATTGGCGAAAGAATTCGCACCTCGTTGCTGGCGACCGCGTAGGAGAGATTCTTGCTGAGGGCCGTGACGCGCTCAACTTTCACGCCGGGTCCGAGCTCGATCTCGTAGCGCGTGACCGTCGGGCCACGGCTGAACCCTGTGACAACCGCATCCACTTGGAACTGCTTCAACACTTCGGAAATCGAGCTCACAATGTCGTCATTGGCGTCCGAACGTGTCTTCGACGGCGTGCCGCGCTCGAGAACGGTCGCTGTGGGAAGTCGGTACGGCGCGGTCGGCTGCGCCACCGATTCGTCATCAAACTCGCCCGCTTCGCCCTTGTCGTGGGCACCAGAGGCAAACCCGGGGAGTTGTTCCGCGTCGCCAGGCTCGCCCTTGCTCACAGCAACATCACCCGTTGGATAGGTGCTGCTTGACGTGTTCCGAACCGAATCATCGCGAATACCGGTTGCCGACCCTGAGGCAACTTCACCAGTAAATCGCTTCACCGCATTTTCTGCCTTCAGCAACTCTTCGATCAGTTCAACACCGAAGTCATCTTTGGGGGTGTGATCAATCACTCCCGTGCGGTTGTTCACAAGAACGGGGCTGTCGAACGCGGGTTCCTCTTCGCGTTGTGACTTGTTCCGCCTCCACCACGGCACCTGGTCTGAATCAACATCGACCCCAAGGTCACCAAGTTTGCCGAGCGACGCAGTCTCTGCCTTTGCCGCTTTCTTCGCTGCAAGGTCTTCCTGATCGGGTAGCTCCGCACCGAACAGATACGAGTAGAGCTCGCGAAGGCGGAAACCAATGCGGTTTGGCGGAGTCTTCGTGATGATAAAAAGTGACAGTGCCAGCGCCGCAACAATGAGCGGGACCGCCACCCACACGCTGAGGTACGTGGTCAATGGCCAGCCAATACCAAAGCCAACGATGCCGCCCGCCCGAGCGAAATCGGCGATCGGGTCGCCCCAGGCTGGACTACCGCCGAAGATATGCGAAAGCCCGCAGATACTCACAATCAAAACACCGACACCGACACCGATCCGGCCGTTGTCGTTCACCGAAGACGGATGACGGAAGAACCAGACGGCGAGCATCAGAAGAATCACCGGAAGAGCAAAAGCTAGTCGACCAAATGCCCCACCAAAGGTGTAGGCATCCAGTGCGATAGCGACCGGTTCGTTCGGCAAGAACCATTCAAAAACAGCACCACCGGCCGCCAAAAGAATGAACAGGAACGGCACACCATCGCGCAGTTCCTCTTTTGCGAGAGTCTCCTTACCGAAGAGTCGCGCTGCGCCTCCCACCGCATGGGCAAGCCCCAACCACGCCTTGGTGAGAACGTTCTGCTCCTTCACCGGCGTGCGCTTCTTACGCGCGGCTGGTTTGCGCGCGGGCGTCGAACGCGTGCGTGAGGTCGAAGCGCGCGAACGCGAATTCGACCGTGCGTTCGACGTCGATGAAGTGCGCGTAGCCATGGGCTCAACGGTACTTTGCGCCGCTGTCAAAGGGCGGGAGACTGTGGGGAGTGTCTCAATCCTCTTAGCGCAACATCACGCTTCAATGACCACCGGAACGATCATTGGGCGACGGCGGTGCTGCGAATTCACCCAACGGCCGACCGTACGTCGGATGACCTGGCTGAACGCATGAGTGTCTCGCGTGCCGTTTTCGGCGGCCTCTGACAGCGCCTTCACGATCAACGGCTTTACCGCGTCGAACACTGCTTCATCTTCGGCGAACCCTCTGGACTGAATCTCGGGCCCGACGATGATGCGCCCGGTCTGTGAGTCGATAGCTGCGAAGATCGAAATGAAACCCTCTTCGGCAAGGATGCGCCGATCTTTGAGGTCGGCATCCGTGATCTCACCCACCGTGGAGCCGTCAACGTACACGTATCCAAGGTCGAGCTGCCCGACAATCTCCACGACCCCGTCCTTGAGGTCGAGCACGGTGCCGTCGTCAACGACGAAGGTGTTCTCGTCCGGAATTCCTGTGTCGATCGCGAGTTGTTGGTTCGCTGCCAAATGCCGATATTCGCCATGCACTGGCAACACATTTTTCGGTCGGATGATGTTGAAGCAATAGAGCAACTCCCCCGCAGCCGCGTGGCCCGAAACATGCACTTTGGCGTTGCCCTTGTGCACAACAGTCGCACCCAACTTGGTGAGACCGTTGATGACCCGGTAGACCGCGTTCTCATTGCCGGGGATCAGGCTGGAGGCGAGGATGACCGTGTCGCCTTTACCCACCTCAATCTGGTGCTCCAGGTTTGCCATGCGCGCAAGAACAGCCATCGGCTCGCCCTGTGACCCGGTGCTCATGTACACGATGCGGTTGTCGGGAAGGTCCGCCGCCTTCTTCGCATCGATCAGTACGCCTTCCGGTACCTTCAGGTACCCAAGGTCGGCGGCAATCGTCATGTTGCGAACCATGGACCGACCCATGAACGCGACCCTGCGCCCGTTCGCGTGAGCGGCATCAAGAACCTGTTGCACACGATGAACGTGGCTGGAAAAACTCGCAACGATGACGCGCCGCGGCGCCTTCGCAATCACCGATTCAAGGACAGGCCCGATAGAGCGCTCAGGCGTGGTGAATCCAGGAACGTCTGCGTTTGTGGAATCGACCAGGAACAGGTCAACGCCCGACTCTCCGAGCCGTGCAAACGCACGCAAGTCTGTGATGCGGTCATCAAGCGGAAGCTGATCCATCTTGAAGTCACCGGTGTGCAGCACGACCCCAGCGCTCGTCGTGATGGCGACCGCGAGGGCATCCGGGATCGAGTGGTTTACCGCGATGAACTCAAGCTCGAACGGACCAAACTTTTCGTGTTGACCCTCTGTTACTTCCAGTGTGTACGGGGAAATGCGGTGCTCTTTGAGCTTGGCCTCAATGAGCGCGAGAGTGAGCCCGGAACCAATCAACGGAATATCTTGACGCAAGCGCAGGAGATACGGCACGGCACCGATGTGATCTTCGTGACCGTGGGTGAGCACGATCCCGAGGATGTCATCCAAGCGGTCGCGTACGGGCGTAAAGTCCGGAAGGATCAGGTCGACGCCGGGTTGGTTTTCCTCGGGGAACAAAACACCGCAGTCAACAATGAGAAGTTTGCCGTCGATCTCGAACACGGTCATGTTCCGACCGATCTCGCCCAGTCCGCCAACCGGGATAACGCGGAGTGTTCCGGGCGTGAGCGCCCTCGGTTCATACACCGCTGAAGTCATCGAGTTGTTCCTGCAATCTTCGGTAGGGCGCCGCCTGCTGCGGCATTTCGGTCTGGTCGGAAATTGCTGAGGTCAAGACCCGGAATCTCGCCTATGCGAGCAAGGTCGTCCTCAATTTGGGCGGCCTCAAAGTCTTCGGGGCCGACGAGCGGCAAACGCACTCGCGGGGAGTCGATCCGGCCAAGGCCATGCAAAATGTACTTTGCCGCGACTGTGCCGGGGATGTGTGTCATGACGGCTCGAACGAGCGGTTCCAAAAGTTGGTGCGCGGCCGTCGCCTCGGCGATTTTTCCCGCATTCACGGCATCCACAATTTGACGGTACGGTCGTGCAGCAATATTTGCCGTCACCCCCACGAGGCCACTCGCCCCAATCGACAGGTGCGGGAGAACATTCGCGTCGTCGCCAGAAAAATACAGCAAATCCGTTTCGTTCAAAACCCGGCTGACCTGGCTAAAGTCGCCCTTCGCATCCTTGATTCCGACAATATTCGGGTGTTTGGCGACCCGAATTATTGTTTCGTAATTGATTGGAACCCCTGTGCGTCCAGGGATGTCGTACAAAATGACCGGCAAGTCGGTGGCATCGGCGATAAGCCGGAAGTGGGTGAGGATGCCGGATTGGGTCGGCTTGTTGTAGTACGGCGTCACAATCATGACGCCATCCGCGCCAGCCTTTTCGCTGTCACGGTAGAGCTGCATTGCGTGAGCGGTCTCGTTCGACCCACCACCGGTGATGATCTTCGCGCGGCCAGCAGCAACCTCTTTGCCAACTTCGACAAGCTTGACCTTTTCCGGGTCGGTGAGAGTGCTCGTCTCCCCCGTTGTGCCGGAGACCACGATGCCATCGGCACCGTCGTTAATGACGCTGTCGATGTGCTTCTCGACTCCCGCCCAATCGACTTCGCCATCGGCAGTGAACGGGGTGACCAAGGCAACCAACACTTGGCCGAACGGATTCTCTCGAGTACTCACGAGTTCTAGAGTATCGCGACGAGACATCGCGTCCTGCATTGGCTAGGGTGCGACGCGGCCGTTTCCGTTGAACGCGGCATACGTGAGCGGCATGAGTTCAGCAAAGTGCTCTTCCATCTTTTCCGCACACATCTCGATCTCACGCTGCGGGAAGGACGGAAAGTGGCTGCCCTCGCGCTTCGTGCGAAGCGACAAGAAGTTCATGAGGGATCGTGCGTTCATCGTCACGTACATTGACGAATAAATCGTGACCGGGAGCACAATTCGCGCCACTTCACGAGCCACTCCGGCCTCCAGCATCCGCTGATACGCCTCGTAGGCGTGCTGCGATACATCGCGGGTTTGCTGCTCGACCAGGGCATTCTGTTCGGCCGAACCCGGATGGAACTCGTACGCACCAGGCTTGCCTGACTGCACCAAGTTGCGATCCTGGGCTGGGATGTAAAACACCGGATTCAGCTCGCGATACCGCCCGGACTCTTCGTTGTAGGAGGCAATGCGGTGCCGCATAAATTCGCGGAACACAAAGATCGGCGCCTGCACGTAAAACGTCATGGAGTTGTGCTCAAAAGGAGATCCATGACGGTCCCGCATGAGGTAGTTGATGAGGCCACGGTTGCGCTTTTCGTCTTGCTCGGTCTGAGCTCCATCGAGTTGGCTCGACTCTAGAGTCTGCTCACCTTGAGTCGACACTCGTGCGGCAAACAACACGTCGGAATCGTGCGCACTGGAACGCACGAGCTCGACGGTCACGTCAGAGCGGAACTGAATCGCGGCGGACGCGGAACCCTCCACGCTGTTCTCAGCGCGGTCCGGTTGCGGGGCTTGGTCAGACTGCTTGGCATCTTCAGGCACGGCCTTCACGATAGCGAACTGTGGGCCGGTCTGCGGTGACCACGCCGGGACATTCTCGCGCGATCCCCTTGACGGCCTCCTGCGAGCGCGGAAATATGTTTCTAGAACAGCCTGTCAACCCATCACGGCGCTGAGCCGTCGTGAGGATGTGAGTGTTCTAGTGGCTGAGAAAACACAAGTCGATCTCGACACCTTTGTGGAGACCGAATATCCGCGCGTGGTCGCCGCGGTCGGCCTCATCACCGGCAACCGCCAAGATGCTGCCGATGCGGTTCAGGATGCTCTTGTCGGCTACCTTGCCTCTCCCCCACAGCGCCAGATTCGCAATGTCGCGGCGTGGATCACTGTCGTGGCAAGCAACCGAATGCGGGACCGCCAACGCTCCAGCGCCGCAGAGGCACGCGCCCTCGAACGCGTTGGACTCGACGACTCGAGGGTCGCTGACGTATCGAGCGGACTCGACCTCGATGTCGTCGCAGCGCTAAATGAGCTTCCCCCTCAACAACGCGAGGTGTGTGTTCTGCACTACCTCCTCGATCAGTCGATCGAGACGATAGCCGAAGGCCTCGGGGTCAACGAGGGCACGATCAAAACCCAGTTATACCGAGCCAGGAAACGACTCTCGGCACACATCAGAAAGGAGGACCACCGTGGTTAAGGATTCGAGTACCGATTCCGCCCTGCGCGAGGCGTTCACCCGTGCAGCAGAACCCGGCGAGTCCACCGGTGTCGCTGACGCCATCCGTTCGCGGGTAGCCGCCGGCGACACCGGCACTTCGGTGGCCGGCACTTCCGCCCCTGGATTTCACAACAGCGCGTGGTCGTGGTTGCCCTGGGTTGGTGTTGTCGCGCTTGCCGGACTCGTCGGTGGGGCTCTGGGAGCCGGCGGCGTGTTCGGTCGGCCCGCCGACACCGTGGCCGTTGTCGAATACACGTCCGCCCTCAAAATTCAGGCCCCAACCACCTCCTGCCCCGGCGGTCCCCAGGTGGGAATCATGGATTCGGGCACGCGAGTGCTTGTGCAACAACGCAGCCAAGACAGCCAATTTCTCGGCGTCCGGAATCCTGCCGACTTTTCGTCGATCGTGTGGCTAGACGCCGCAGCCATCGCAATCGACCGCACTCAGTCGGCGAGCGCGCTCCTGCCCGTTGGCGACCCATGCCCCGTTGTCACCGTCAGCGCTGCGCCACCCGCGCAGACGCCAACCCCAACGCCAGAGCCCACACAGCCGGCACCGGTATCACCGAAGCCTACCCTGCCCGCGCCGACTCCAGATACGACCAGGCCAACCATCGGTGTGCCGACAGCGTCGAAAAACCCCATCACGAACCTCGAATCGACAACCATCAGCGTCACAGCATCGGACAACAAAGGCGTGACGGGAGTGCTCATTTCCTGGCTGGGCCAATACGTCGGGAGTTCGACCATGACCAAGTCCGGCAGCAACTGGATCTTCACCTTCACGCCGCCTACCGACGCCGCAGGCAATATCACGTTCACGATGCGGTCTACGGATGCCGCAGGCAACGTCAGTGACCCCGCGACCATCATCATCAACCACCAATACTTCGGATAGGTGAGCACGCCATGACTACCCCACGCTGGATCTTGCCCACCGTTTCCGGCATCGCGGCAGTCGCGATGCTGATCGGCGGCGGCCTCATCGGCTCAACACTTGCCGAACACACGACACACCACGTCGCCTCTGGCACAGAATTCGTACCGGTGATTGCCCCCGTCTCTGACGGTCAGGGGTCCGCAGCCTCCGACCCCGCTGGCCCTGGCACTACGGCGGCTCTGAGCGAAGTGATCGCCAATCGCGAAGTCCGGGTGCCAGCCACTGACCCCGATGCGCTCGATCCGGAACTACTCAACCTCATCACGACTCTGTCTGAGTCTGCCGACCCGGTGGAAGAACTCATGGTCCTCGATCGGGACGGAGACAGTGATGCTTCTGGCGGCGAGGGAGCAAGCGGCGGGGATGACCCGTGTGCCCCGCGCGAAGGCCAGAGCGCTGAGGACTGCCCGGAGGGTCTCACCTCGACTGTCCTGCCCATGTTGGCAAGGCCGTCCTTCTTGTTCACCGCTCGGGCATTCCCGCCGACGCAAGCGGAACACCTCGCCAATCCGGAGACCGGACTTGTGTGGTGCGATGGGCTCACCACTAGCGAGACATCAGTCCCCTTTGGAATTGTGTCCTCAGTGCCCGCATCCTTCACCCTGCGGTATTGGCCGAGTGCGCACCCTGATCAGGTGACCGATGCAGGGGTCATTGAGACCTCGGCACGTGACACCGCCGATTTTGAAGAAAGTCTGGCCACTCTGTCGGAGCCAGATCGAGCTCCGTTCCTCCGTCATTGCCTGACGCTGAACGACCTCGAACCCAACACGACGTATACCGCGGTGGTGAGCGGTATTGACTTCGACTACCGAGTCCATGCGCCGATGACGGTGCGCTTCAATTCGGGCGGGGCCCCCACACATCCAGGCGTGAGAATCATTCCGGTCGGTGAAAACCTCCTGTGGGTGTCCGCCCTGCACCCGCCAGACCAAAGGGTGGACATTCGCGTCGTCGTTCGTACCCCCACGACCATCTCCGACTGCGGCTATTTGGATGCGCCGTCGCGTGAGGCGCTCTGGCCGCTCACCGACACCGAGGTCAATGCAAGTCCCGATAGTCAGAATTTTGAGCGAGCGCCGGAAACTTTCACGAAGAAGCACATCATGACGTTTGCTGTGCCAGAAGGCTCGACCGCGCAGGTGTGTGCCAGGTGGTACGAAGCAGGAAGCGACTCCACCAGTTGGGAACGCGTCCAGCCGCTGTTTGAATCTGCAGCAGTGGTGCAGACGCCAGATCGACTTGTCCCGAAGGTGCTGCTCAACGAAGTGTCGAGCCTCACGACAACGCTTGAATCGGTGGACGTCTCCGTCTCGACGGAACGCGGTAGGTTTTGCGGCAGCTTCACCTGGACCTCAACCCCCAGCTACCCGGAACTCCCGCTCTGGATTTGCGACTCCACCCGAAACACGGGAACAGCCTCGGCAGACTCCCGGGGACGCTTTGGAGACCGAGGCGCAAGCAACGATCTTGTGTTGCGCATCACCTCCTCCTTTCGCGGCACTGTGGACACCGAGCGAACCGCTTACATCCCCGCAATTGATCACGGGTGCCGAGGTGTTTGCTTAGCTCCGGTGGACAGGTCTTACCGGATTTCGCTTGGAACAACGGAACGATCCGCTGGCCTGTGCGGTGCGTCGTTCGGAACCTGCACGCCGCCGACAGAGGAAGTCAGCGCGGGAACAATCCTGGTCACCGTGCGATGGAGCCAAGGTTCCATGAACGGCCGGTCCGACTGGAATGTCACCTCCACGCGTGACCGTGCCCCCGAGTACGTGGTGCCAGACGAAGCCCAATTCGACTTGACCCAGCGCTGGCGTTTTAGCGCCCCGCGCTATGCTTCCCACTTTGCGACAAGTGGAGTTGGACCCTACGTGACTGGCCAATTCCGCTTAGACGTCGATCGCCCAGTCGACTACACGATTCGGTTCACCGAGGGCGACTCGTTTTCTCAGGCACTGGGTTGCGACAATGAGGGTGCGCCACTGGTGACCGGCGGCCACGCAGACGGACCTACTGAAGTGGTCATGCCGGGGGTATGCCTTGGCACCCTTTACTTCGCCGAGATCGAGATTGTTGAGGCGGATGGGCGCCGAGAAGTATGGAGTGTCAATGACCCGGCGCACTACTGGGGTGCTGCAACTATCCGAAATGTGCCAGAAATTGCCGCCATGCTCGCCGTTGATCTGCGTGCGAGCTCACTGCCATACAGCGTGCTTTCGAACTATTCCTTCATCGTGAACGGGCAGGGATTCGCTTCAGACGAGACCCGTTCGGGTCTGTGCCTTGACACCGGAGAACTGCACTACAGCGAAGCACGCGAGGTGCGTCTCGGTTCGACGGTAGAGGTATCGGTCACCATGAGGTTGCGCACGGCTGCTGCCCATTCGGGTGACGACTGTTCTGACCTGGGCGAGAGCGACACGAAGACCGTCACGGCACAGGTACCCCTAGTGGACTTCTACAGTCACGACGGCGTCACCATTACCGCACCCGATGCTTACGATCTGCACCTTGTACTGCACGCAACCCAACCGGGTGGGACCGTCATCGGCGGCTAGCGCCAGTAGCTCAAACCGTGGCGGACTGCCGCTCAATCGCAATCGCCGAGCGGATGGCTCCGCGAGCTCTACGCCGATCCCCACACGCGTCATACGCAAGCCCAAGTCGATACCAGGACTGCCACCGCTCGGGCGCGGCTTCGGCCTCCGATTGGAAGCGGGCGAAAACCGCGGTTGCGGCAGATCGATCCACACGACCGCTCGGCAGACGAGGAAGGTCCGCCATCGGGTACTCGTCATCGTCGGCAAGCTTTCGCCCCAACCGTTCGCTTCGAATGCCAAACATCACTTCCACTACGAGCGCCCAAAACCCGACAAGGGGCAAGACGATTAGTCCAATTCCAAGCGCCTTGCCGATCGGCTCGTCGACGGCAATCAAGCGCAGCGCAAGCTGCACCACGAGCAGGAGGTAGAGAACAAGCAAAGCGGCCATGACGGCCGCGGCGATCCGTTTACTCATCAGACTCCTGAAGTATCACTCGCCGGCGAACCCGGTGCTGCAGCATCGATCTCCAACAGAGCATCAAGCCCGACCGTCACACCGTGTGCAGAGGGCAGCGCGCGAAGTGCGAGCATGATTCCCGCCTCGTAGGCGGTAGGGGCCAGCGTTTCGTGGCTCAGAGTGAGCACTTCCCCGGCTCCCCCGAACATCACGTCTTGTTTCGCCACCACGCCCTGCATCCGAATACTGTGTACCGGAATCCCAGCCACTTGCTGACCGCGGGCCCTTTGATCCGTGTGGGAGGCGGCCACAAGCCCACGCCCGTCGTCTTCGCGACTGGCCGACATGAGTTCGGCCGTGCGGATGGCGGTACCGGATGGCGAATCGATCTTGGACGCTCCGTGTGCTTCCACAATCTCGATCGAGTCGAAGAAGCGCGCAGCCGTCGCCGCAAACCTCGTGGCGAGAACCGAGCCGAGCGAGAAGTTTGGAACGATGATGACCCCATGTGGAGATCCTGATGGAACTTTTGCAGAGACCGCGGCGATCCGCTCTCCCGTCCAGCCACTCGTACCCACGAGCACATTCAACCCATTGTCGATCGCGTATTCGACCACGCGTTGACTCACAGCAGGCACCGTCACATCGACGACGACATCGGCACCGAGCATTTCCGAAAGCTCGCCACGGGAGTCAATTTTTGATACCAGTTCAAACTCGTCGGATTCATCGACAAGCCGAGAAATCAGTGTGCCCATTCGTCCGGTCGCGCCGACAACGGCGACTCGTATAGTCATGCCGCCAATCTATCAACCAACCATTGGCGACTTGCGCCGCAGGAAAGTCGCACAGTCGTAGGCTGGCATCGTGAAATTTCGGGAGACCCTGCCGTCCGATCCCCTCGCCCGCGCCCGGCTTGGCAACTATTTCCAGAGCCGCGAGATGGGCTTCACGGGCGAGACCGGCTACACGATTGTGTTCCCGGGAGACCCACAATTCACCCCGCCACACGGCGTGTTCCTCCTCGTGGAAGTTGACCACGAACCGATTGGCTGCGGAGGCATTCGACACCTCGAACCAGTCCTCGCCGACGAAAAGTGGTTCGAGGTCAAACACTTGTGGATTGAACCGGCTGGCCGCGGGCAGCGGCTGGGCAGACGACTGCTTGAGGAACTCGAACGTCGCGCGATGGGCTTCGGTGCCACTCACGCCGTGCTGGACACCAACGCATCGTTGGAGGCAGCGGGTGGGCTCTACCTTTCTGCCGGTTACCACGCGATTGAGCCCTACAACGACAATCCCAACGCCACCAACTGGTACAAAAAGGCGTTGCCGCTGTAGAGCGAGCGGCTGAGCTAGTAGGGCTGCGCCTCAGGCAGTCCGGTGCGCAACTCGGTGCGCAAGTGGCCCAAGTCATTGTGGGCAACCAACACGGGTGGCTTGGCAGTACGAACGCGAATAATGGTGAGGCCGCAATTGGCTTGATTCAGCCCCATCCATCGCCAGGATGGCGCGCCGAATACTTCACGAACGAACCAGGCGATCACAAAATTATGGGTGATCAACAGTTCGTGACGGTCATCCCGAGCTGGCGACAGCCACTCAGAGAGTGCGTCCGCCATTTGTGCTTGACCCGCTTCAATTTCCTCGTCCGTGACCGACCCAAAAAACGGTTCGAAGGCGTGTGGCAAGTCAGGTGAGGGACCGCTTGGCACGCAGTCCATGAGCAGAGTGGAGGGCTTTGCCTCCAAGTCTGGGATGTTCTTCGTCATGATTCTGGCGGTCTCTTGAGCGCGCTGAAGCGGGGAATGCCACGCGGCATCAAATGGGACGTTCGCCAGCCGCGTTGCGATTGCCCTGGCCTGGCGCTTGCCCCGTGGAGAAAGCGGGCCGTCCGGCATACCGTGTTCGGCATCCTGCTGTTCCCCGTGTCGAACGAGATACAGAAAGCGGGACATTGTCGTCCTTCCAAAAATTGGGGTGCGTGTGTGGTTATTGGCTTGTCAGGCAGCGGACGCGGTTGTGCCTACTACAGAAGCGAAGGTCGCTTCATCGGTTGCGCCAACCGCCGCAATGCTGAGCGGTCTGGATGCGAGATCTTCTGCGAGCGAGGCAACGTCGCTTGTCGATACGAGGTCAAGCCTGCGCAACGCTTCATCGAAATCAACAAACTCACCAAGCGTGATCTCTGACCGCCCGAGTCGAGACATCCGGGTATCGGAATCTTCCAGAGCGAGCGCAGAGGCACCGATGAGCTGCCCCTTTGCTCGATCCAACTCATCGGGGGTGATTCCCCCCAGAGCCATTTTTCGGAATTCCTGCAACAGCAGGTCGGCAACCTCCCCGGCGCGGGCGGGAGAACAGCCGGCATACAGTCCAAAGAGGCCAGCGTCCGAGTAACTGGGAGCGAATGAGTAGACCGAATAGGCCAGCCCCCGCTTCTCCCGGATCTCTTGGAACAGCCGCGACGACATCCCACCGCCCAATACGGAGTTCAGAATTGCCATGGCACTTCGTCGATCGTCGGTTGCCGTAATCCCGGTACCGCCGAGAAGAATGTTGGTCTGTTCGATCGGTCGTTGCACAACGGAGAGCGGAATGCCCGTGCCGCTGAGAGGCTCGTGAACGCTCCGTCGGGACACTGGCGCTGAAATCTCGTTCGGGTCCCACCCGGCGCCAGCAAGTGCTGCGGTTACTCGACTGACGAGTTCCTCGTGCGGTACGGCACCCGCGGCAGTCACGACAATGTCTTGCGGACGGTAGTTGGCGCGGTAGTGGTCGACGACTGCGTCTCGCGAGACAGCGCGAATGGTATCGCCGTTGCCCCCAATGGGCCTTCCCAGCGGATGACCGCCGAGCACCGCTTCAAAAAATCTCTCGCTCACAACGTCGGATGAATCATCGTCGGCCATAGCGAGCTCTTCGAGGATCACACCGCGCTCGGTTTCAAACTCTTCAGGATCGAGCACAGAGGACGTAATCATGTCGCACAGGACATCGACGGCCATGGGCAAGTCCTGGTCACGAACCTTCGCGTAGTAGCAGGTGAATTCCTTCGCCGTCATCGCATTGTGTTCCCCGCCCACCGTATCAAAGCTCACCGCTATGTCGAGCGCGGTGCGAGTTGGGGTGCCTTTGAACAAAAGGTGCTCGAGAAAGTGGGTTGATCCGAAGTGCCCTGGCAGTTCGTCTCGGGAACCTACAGCGACCCAAAATCCAATGGTTGCACTGCGGGCACCTGCCACTTGTTCGGTCAAGATGCGCACGCCGCTCGGCAAAATGGTGCGCTGAACCTTGCACTCACCCGTCGTAGTGAACGCCATCTCTGCCACATCAAGTGGTAGTTCGACTGCGCCATTCATCACGCACGAGCCTAGGTCATTGTGACCCCCAAACCCACCGAAAATATGGCCCTTCGATATACCGGGGTACGGAAAGTGGAAAAAAATGTGGACAAACAGACTTGTCTGTCCCCAACGTGTGCTAATGTTTTCGACGTAAGAGAAATGGCTCCCAATCTGGCCCCTAGCCAGATTTCCCTAGTAACCGTGCCAACCCGAAGGCCCGGTGACTAGGGACCATTTCTCTCACGGCTGCACTTGTTGGACTACCGTGGCGAAGTTGTCACGGTGACGACTGCCGGGTCATCCCCCCAGATCCGGCTTACTCCCAAAGCGCAGTGAGGACATCTAGCCAACCTGCCCAAGGGAGTCACGCTGTGACGATTGTTGATCAAGATCCAACGTCACAGCGTGCCCCCTGGGCAAAGAAAAAGATCCTCGAGACAGCAACTGAGCTGTTCTACCGCGAAGGCATCCGTCTCGTTGGAGTCGATCGACTCATTAACTCTTCGCAAGTAACTAAGGCAACGTTTTACAAGCACTACCGTGCCAAAGAAAACCTCGTGGTGGCCTATGTTTCCGGCCAACACACCCACGTCAAAGACTTCGTTGACAACATCGTCCGAGACAGCGCGAGCCCCCGCGCTGCACTGGAAGCGCTCATCGACCACTATGTGGCTGAGTTGCGGCAGCCAGGCTTCCGCGGATGTCACTTTTTGAATGCGGCGGCCGAATATCCCGAAGCCGACCATGCCATCCGTCAGCTCGTTCGAGATCATCGCGACTGGTTTTCGACCGCAATTCAAACTCTGCTTGGCGAGCTCGGCCACCCACTTCCCGGAGACGGCGCTGATGAATTTCTCCTGGCCTACGATGGCGCGATGAGTGGCGGATATGCGGGCGACCCGATCGCAGCGGCAGGTGCTTTCCAGCGCACGGCCTCCCGCATCCTTGACGAATCCGGCAACTAAGCGTTTCGATCAGGCGGAAACGTCGTCCAACGCGGCAACCTGTTGCCGCGTCAAAAGAAGATCGGCGGCCGCAATCAGGTCCGCCACTTGAGAGGCGTTGCTGGCACCGACGACCGGTGCCGTCACGGTGTTCTTCGTGAGCAACCAGGCAAGAGCAATTGTGGCCGCCGCACACTCGTGTTCCTTGGCAATGCGGTCCACAGTCGCAAGCACTCGCTGGCCACGGCGGTTGAGGTGCGTTGCCGCATCTCCGCCCAACACGATGTTGCCGGTCGAATTCAGGTTGAGCTCGGACTTCGTCCGATAGTTGCCGGCGAGAAACCCGCCGTCTAAGGCGAATCGGGGCATGACTCCGAGTGCTTGTTGTTCTGCGATTCCTTCAAGAGATCCTTCAAACTCGGTTCGATGCAGGAGGTTGTATCGGCACTGCAGCGCTGACAACGGGGTAAGCCCAAATTGGGCCGCAATGATCCGCGCCTCGAGAATTCGGTTTGCCGAGTGATCAGAGGCACCAACCGCGCGAACTGTTCCGCGCTGGATATGTTCGTCTACTGCCGCCAGCGTTTCTTCGAACGGGACAGAGTCGTCATCCACGTGCAAGAACAACACGTCAATGTAGTCCGTCCGTAGCCGGGCGAGACTCGCCTCGATTGCCGCCGTCACCGCGCGAGATGAAAGACCTGGATGCTCAGCACTCTTGCCAATCTTTGTCGCAACAATCATGTTGTTGCGAACAGCACGCGACTGAATCCACTCGCCAATTATCGATTCACTACGGCCCGCCGCATAGGAGTCGGCAGTGTCGATGAGATTGCCCCCGTAGCTCCGATACGCATCGAGAACATCGAACGAAGCTTCCTCCGATGCAGTCCAACCAAAAGCGTTGCCTCCGATTGCGACAGGGAACACTCGCGGACCGGTCTCGCCAAGCACGCGGCGGCGCCGGCGAGTGGGATATCGCGCATCGGGGTCTTCGGACGGTAAAACAATGGACACGAATCGAGGCTATGTTGCTTGGCTCACGCACTCGACAGCACACGCCAATCGTTATCAGTGTTTTACTATCGAAGGACATCACGTACTCGGCAATGGCGCAGAAATGGATGTGAACAATGGTGAACGATCCCAACTGGCGGCTCCCGGTGGTCCCGGAATTTAGCTTGACGAGTCCCGAGGTTCGAGAAGGCGAATACCTTCCGCTGTGGGCGCGCACCGCAGGGGCTGGCGGCGAGGACCGCTCCCCTACTCTGAGCTGGAGCGGAGCCCCAGACACCACTAAGAGCTTCGTCGTGACGGTCTATGACCCGGATGCACCCACCGGCAGCGGCTACTGGCACTGGGCGTTGTTCAATATCCCCGCCTCCGTCACGGCCCTTCCCGCCGATGCCGGAAACCCCGAGGCCACACTGCTACCCGAGGGCGCAATTACTGTCGCGAATGAATCCAGAGCCGAAAGGTTCCAAGGCGCAGGGCCTCCTCCTGGCGACGGGGAACACCGTTATGTTTTCACCGTGTCAGCGCTGAATGTCGAGAAACTTGATCTCCCGGAAGGATGCACTCCGGCAGTACTCGGATTCGTCATGCGCACGTCGGTGATCGCCCGAGCTCAGCTCACAGCGCTTTCCGCAACGCCAGCGGAAAAGTAGGCACCCGCGTCACTCCTGCTGCTGCACCGCTCTCGCGTCAACGCGAGACGATCTCCCGCGCAAATTCGATTGCGTCGGGAGTTTCCGCAAACACTCGCCCGGCTTCCGTGAGCCTCGGGGCTGACGTCAGCGCACTGAGAACCTTCTTGTGACCCGGACGTATTCCTGACAACAGAACAACGATTCCGCGCTTTTCCAGTTTTGAAATTGCATCATCAAGCATGAGTGCACCGGTCGCGTCAATCGTGCTGAGTCTGCTCATTCTCAAGATCACGACTGCAACATCAGTGACTTCGGAGAGTTCGAGCAGGAACCGGTGAGCGGCACCGAAGAAGAGTGCGCCATCGAGGCGGAATGCCACGATGCGATCATCGAGCAGTCGACGCTCTTCGTCGGAGTGGTCTGTGTCGTCTAGCGGCACGCGCGACACCTGCGCGGACTGGGCAACCGCGCGCAGCGCGACAATGCCGGCCAGGACCAGCCCAACCATCACCGCACTCACCAGGTCGATAGCAACGGTCACCATGAACGTGGCGATGAGCACCATGGCATCTCCACGCGAGGAACGCAGGATGCTGCGAATCGCTCCGACCTGAACCATTTGCACGGTGGTTGCCAGTAGCACCCCAGCAAGTGCTGCCAACGGGATGATCCCGACGAGCGGGGCAAGGGCAAGCACGAACAACAACAAAACGACCGAGTGTGTGAGGGACGACAGCCGAGACCGAGCCCCCGCGCGCACGTTGACCGCGGTGCGGGCTATTGCAGCGGTCGCGGGAACGCCACCGAAGAAGGGCACCACCAGGTTTGCGATTCCCTGCCCGAAGAGTTCGCGATCTGGATTGTGTTTTTGCCCGACGCTCATGGCGTCAGCGACCGTCGCACTCAACAGGCTTTCCAACGCCGCGAGCGCTGCGACGGCTAGCGCGGAGGGGATGAGAGCGCTGAACGTTGCCGCGTCGAAGAATGTCGCGGACGGTGCGGGGATGCCACGCGGCAATTCACCCACCACGCCTAGTTCAGGCGCAAAGAAGTAGGCCGCGATGGAGGCCAGGACCACTGCCGCGAAAGACAACGGAAGAGAAGGTTTCCATCGAGCACCAAGCAAAATCGCCGCAGCGACGCCCAGCGTGATGATGACGGGGGCAAAGTTTGGTGCGAGCGCGAATCGCGCGATGGCGTCGATAGCGAGCTCGAGAATTCGCTCTTGCGAGCCCGGTGCCACCCCGAGCATGTTTGGCACCTGCTGAAGGGCAATCACCACGGCGATCCCCGCGGTAAAACCTTCGACAAGTGACGAGGGCAAGTACCGCACCCACCGGCCGATTCCCGTGACGGAAAGCACGAGGAGGATGATCCCCGCCATGACCCCCACCTGCAGCACTCCGGATGCGCCGAACTGGTGCACCACGGGGATGAGAACTACAGTCATCGCCCCCGTTGGTCCCGAAACCTGTACGTTGCTGCCGCCGAAAATAGCAGCCAGTGCGCCGGCAATGACTGCAGTGGTGAGTCCAGCGCCGGCACCGAGCCCTGACGCAACGCCAAAGGCGAGCGCGAGGGGCAGCGCGACAATTGCCACAGTGAGGCCAGCAATGAGGTCGCGCCCCGGCGATTGCCGCATGGCGGTGAAGTCAGTGCGCAGGGGAAGTAGTGCCCTGGCTTGTTTCATTCCGCTGCGGAATCCCTCAGCCCTGATTCTCTGAATCACTGCAGCGGGGCTGTCGCTGTGCGCCCGGCCCTCGATCCCTCCTCTTCGAGCGAGACCAATATTGTCCGTGAGTCTTCCAGTTTTGTCATAAGTAGTTGTTTTGCCACGGCAAGCAATTGTGACAATCTCGGATCCCCCACCGAGTAGTAAATCGTGTTGCCATCTCGCCGGGTAGCCACGACATTTGCGCGGCGAAGCACGGCAAGCTGCTGGGAAAGTTGGGTGACTTCGAGGTCAAGCAAATCGGCGAGTTCGCCAACCGATTGCTCGCCATCCACAAGTTTTTCGAGTGCGCGCACTCGAATGGGATGTGCCAGCGCTTTGAAGAACTCAGCCTTGAGCGCGGCAACGGGCAGATCGGTGGTCATTCACCCACTATATAGCAATTATGCAGAATAGCCAATCTGACGATTAGTGAACTACTTGCTCGCGTCAGCTCGTCGAAGCACGCCCGCCGCGTGGCGCAACACCGGCTCATCAACCATCATTCCGTTGTGCCGGAACGCCCCCTTGGCGTCAGACGCAGCAGCGATCACACTCTGCGCCCACGCGAACTCCTCGGGCGTCGGTCGAAATGCGTCAACAATCACAGAGACCTGCCCAGGGTGAATGCACGCGCTCGCGGCAAAACCGCTGGCCACGGCATCCTGGACCTCGGTTCGGAGGCCGTCGAGGTCATCGATCGCAACGTGCACCGCGTCAATTGCCGCCTTGCCGTGCGCGCCCGCTGCGATCAGCACCGCGGAGCGAGCGTGCCGGGCGATATCCCGATAGTTCCCCTGCGCGTCACGACTGGAAGTGCCGCCAAGCGACGCCACAAGATCTTCAGCACCCCACATGAGCGCAACCACTGACTCATGGGCGGCAAGCGCTGGCGCAGCGAGCACCCCTGCAGCGGTTTCGCACAACACGATTACCCCATAGCCGTCGAGGGCACGCAAAGGCTCTGGCGACTCCGCTTTGGCCAGCATGACGGTGCGATAGTCCGTGCGATCCAGAGCGGCGAGATCGGCCGCAAAGTCAGCCGTTCCTGCCGAATTCACGCGCACGATTGTTCTCTCCGGGTCTAGCGGGTGTGCGACAAGGGACTCGCGCGCAGCAGCTTTGTCTGCTGGAGCTACCGCATCCTCAAGATCAATAATGACCCCAGGAGAACGCTCGGCGGCCTTATCAAAACGGTCGGGGCGATCGGCAGGGCAAAACAAGATTGCCGGCCCGAAATCAAAACTCATTGCGAAGCCGACTCACACCACACGAGTGTGTTGCGCACCGCGGTGGCCACAACAACTCCCTCGTGGTTCTTTGCGGTATGCGCCAACGTCACAATCCCTTGGCCGGGCCGCGACTTCGACTCACGTTTCGCGGTGATCAACGTCTCCGAATACAGAGTGTCGCCGTGAAACACCGGATGCGGAAACGCGACGTTCTCAAAGCCCAGGTTTCCCACGATCGTTCCCTCGGTGAGCTGTGCAACGGAACTCCCGACCATAATCGACAGGGTGAGCATCGAGTTCACCAGTCTTTGGCCGAACGGTTGGGTCGCCGACCAGGCTGCGTCCAAGTGCAAGGACTGGGTGTTCATCGTCATCGTGGTGAAGAATACATTGTCCGCTTCGGTGATCGTTCTCCCCGGTCGATGCAGATAGCGAGTGCCCACTTCGAACTCATCAAAGTAGAGGCCGCGTTGGATGACATCATGCACCACATCTCGCGAATCAGGTTTCGCCGTTTCGTTCGTCATCGTCCCGCTTTCTCTGTCATCACATGCTAGCCATCGAGCCCGAGCGAGCGGGCAATGATCATGAGTTGGACTTCATTCGTACCTTCACCGATTTCAAGAATCTTGGAGTCACGATAGTGGCGCGCAACCAAGCTTTCATTCATAAAGCCATAGCCACCAAATATTTGTGTGGCATCTCTGGCATTCTGCATTGCCGCATCGCTGGCCACGAGTTTGGCAATCGCGGCTTCGGTCTTGAACTCCAGGCCGGCATCACAACGGCGGGCAGCGTCGAACCACGCAAGGCGGGAAGTATGAACGCGAGCCTGCATTTGGGCAATCGTGAACGCGATGAACTGGTGCCGGGCAATTGGCACTCCAAACACGTTGCGCGACTTGGCATACTTCACTGCTTCCTCAACGCATCCGTCGGCTGCGCCCGTCGCGAGCGCCGCGACAGCTATTCGACCTTCGTCAAGGGTGCGGAGGAAATTGGCAAAACCGCGACCGCGCTCGCCGAGGAGGTTTTCTTGAGGGACGCGCACCTCATCAAACGTGAGCGGATGCGTGTCTGAGGCCCGCCAACCAACCTTGTCGTAGGCGGGTTCCACGGTGAAGCCGGGAGTGCCGTGCGGCACAATGATGGTGGAAAGCTCCTTCGTGACCGTGCCGTCGTCGCGCATGCGCTCCCCCGTAACCGCGGCGACCGAAATGAATTTCGAGATCGACGTTCCCGAGTTAGTGATGAACTGCTTCGACCCGTTCACAACCCATTCGTCACCGTCAAGCACGGCGGTTGTGCGCGTGGCTGCGGCATCCGACCCTGCCTCCGCCTCGGTCAACCCAAACCCGGCAAGGGTGCGCCCGGCAACCAGGTCAGGCAACCAGGTCGACTTCTGCTCTTCTGAGCCGTACCGGTAGATGGGCATGGCGCCAAGCCCGATCGCCGCTTCAAGCGTGATGGCAATGGACTGATCCACGCGCGCCAGTGCCTCAATAGCGAGACACAGTGTGAAGTAGCTGCCACCCTGACCGCCGTACTCTTCAGGGAACGGAAGGCCGAAGAGCCCAAGTTCTCCCATTTGGGCCACGATGTCCATGGGAAGCTCGTGCTTTGTATCGGCTTCATAGGAACGCGGTGCCACCACCGTGTCGGCGAAATCTTTCACCATCGCGTAGAGATCGAGCTCTTCGTCCGCGAGATCGTGGTTCATGTTGTTGTCTCCTCGGCACTTGTGGTGCGCTGTTCTTCGGTTGATTCTTCGGTGATCGTCGCGAGAAGCTCGCCGAGCTTCACGAGGTCGCCTTGGTGAGCCGTATGGTGCACGATTCCGGCCACTGGCGCCGTAAGTTTGTGTTCCATCTTCATCGCCTCCACCGTGAGTACGGTGTCTCCGGCCTCGACACGGGTGCCGCGTGCGGCCGGAACTGCCACGACCGTGCCCGGCATGGGCGAGCGGATTTCGGGGCTTTCCGGATGGTTTTCCTTCTCCCGTGCGGCCAATTGTTCGCGCAGGAGCGCCTCGCGACTGACCACACCGAGAGGCCAGCTAAAGCCCTCCTGCCCAAGCCAGAGTGTGTCGCCGTCCCGTTTTATCGTCCACGTTGAGGTCACCCCGTCTACGTCAACGGTGTCCCCCACTCGGCTGGCCGTGTAGTGCGTGCCCGCGATTGTGACGGTGCTTCCTTCGACGAGCACTTCGACGCGTTCTGTTGCTGCCGTGGCGAACCACAAACGTTGCGGTGCCCGAGCTCCGCCCGTCCGCCAACCGGTCTCGGACCGCCATGCGCCTGACGGCGGAACGGCCATGGGCAGGGGGTTGTCGATCAACCACAACGCTGCAGCACACAAAAGGCTGGAATCCGGGTGTCGAAATGTCAGTTCCGGAAGTCGTCGTTCGATGAGGGTGGTGTCGAGACGTCCAGCGACAACGTCGTGGTCTGCGATGAGTGCTCGCAGGTACTCCATGTTCGTGCGTACCCCGAGCACGACCGTGTCGGCAAGAGCCCGATCAAGTCGAGACAAGGCTTCAACGCGATCGTTGCCCCACGCAATGACCTTGGAAAGCATGGGGTCGTAGTGCGGCGAGACAACGAGACCACTTGTGAGTGAACTGTCAACGCGAATGCCCTCTCCCTGGGCTTCGCGCAAAGAAATCACCGTGCCCGTGCTCGGGAGGAATCCCTGCTCAGGATCCTCCGCATACACGCGAGCCTCGATTGCGTGGCCGGTCAGGCGGATGTCGTCCTGGCTGATCGTGAGGGTTTCCCCAGCCGCAACCCTGAGTTGCCACGCGACGAGGTCGACCCCCGTGACGAGTTCCGTCACCGGGTGCTCGACCTGAAGCCTCGTGTTCATCTCCATAAAGAAGAACTCGTCTGGCGCGTCATCCGAAACAAGGAATTCGACGGTGCCGGCACCCACATAGTTCACGCTGCGGGCGACGGTGCACGCGGCCTCGCCAATTCTCGCCCTGGTCTCGGGGCTGAGAAGTGGCGAAGGAGATTCCTCGATCACTTTCTGGTGTCTACGCTGCAATGAGCACTCGCGCTCGCCAAGGTGAATCACGTTCCCGTGGGAGTCGGCAAGCAACTGAATCTCGATGTGGCGTGGAGACGTGATGAGCCGTTCCAGCAGGAGGGTGTCGTCACCGAATGCTGACGATGCGACGCGGCGGGCGGTAGCGAGCCCGTCTTCCAGCCCGGACTCCTCGAACACCGGTTCCATTCCCTTGCCACCGCCACCAGCAGAAGGCTTGATGAGGATCGGGAACCCCATCGAGACGGCCGCGGCGTGCAATTCTGCGTCGTTGAGGCCCGGTGACGAAATCCCCTGAATCACGGGAACTCCCGCACTCGACACGTGTTCTTTCGCCCGAATCTTGTCGCCCATCAGCGCGAGCGCGTCAACTCCAGGTCCGACAAAGACAATTCCGGCTTCCGCGCAGGCTGTGGCAAGGTCGGAGTTTTCAGAAAGGAACCCGTACCCGGGGTGCACCGCTTCCGCGCCACTTTGCTTCGCTGCATCAACAATCGCGGCGATGTTGAGGTAGCTCACGCGGGGCGATGCCGGTCCGATTCGCACCGCAACATCGGCCTCGGAAACGTGGAGTGCCCCGCGGTCGGCGTCACTATAGACAGCTACCGAACGGATACCGAGCTCGCGCAGGGTGCGAATTACTCGGCAGGCAATTTCGCCACGGTTGGCGACCAAGACAGTATCGAAAATGGGCATCGTCATCACATCCGGAAGAGGCCGAAGGTCGGGTCTGGGAGTGGTGACTGGGCTGCGGCAGAAAGCGCCAACCCGAGAACGGTGCGGGTATCTTCCGGGTCGATAATTCCGTCATCCCACAGTCGCGCGGTCGAATAGTAGGGGTTTCCCTGTTCCTCATACTGTTCGGTGATGGGAGCTTTGAAGGCCACTTCGTCGTCTGCTGACCATTCCTCGCCGCGACCCTCGATCTGTTCGCGACGAATGGTGGCAAGCACACTGGAAGCCTGGGCACCCCCCATGACCGAAATTCTGCTCGCTGGCCACATCCACAAAAACCGGGGACTGTAAGCGCGTCCGCACATCGAATAGTTACCTGCACCAAAGGAACCGCCGATGACGACAGTGAATTTGGGCACACGGGTCGTCGCTACAGCGGTCACCATTTTTGCGCCATTCTTGGCGATTCCACCGGCCTCGTAGTCTTTGCCGACCATGAAGCCCGAGATGTTTTGCAAGAACACGAGAGGCACGCCTCGTTGATCGCACAGTTCGATGAAGTGCGCGCCTTTGAGCGCTGACTCACCAAACAGAATTCCGTTGTTGGCAACGATGCCCACCGGATGTCCGTGAATGTGGGCGAACCCGGTCACCAGCGTCGTGCCGTACTCGCGCTTGAACTCGTGGAACTCGCTCGCGTCGACGATGCGGGCGATGACTTCGTGGACATCGTATTGACCCTGGACATCGACGGGAACTGCTCCGTAGAGCTCACCGGGATCGACCGTCGGCTGTCGTGATTCGAGAACGTCCCATGCTGGCGCCGCCGGGGCGGGGAACGTGGAGACGATATCCCGCACAATGCTGAGGGCGTGTTCATCGTTCTCTGCCAGATGGTCGGTGACCCCCGACGTGCGAGAGTGCAGCTCTCCTCCCCCCAGTTCCTCCGCGGTCACGATTTCACCGATTGCCGCTTTCACGAGTGGCGGGCCACCGAGGAAGATCGTGCCCTGATTGCGCACGATGACTGTTTCGTCACTCATCGCCGGAACGTAAGCGCCGCCGGCTGTAGAGGATCCCAATACTGCGGCGATCTGGGGAATGCGTGCCGCGGACATTTGGGCTTGATTGAAGAAGATGCGTCCGAAGTGGTCGCGATCCGGAAAAACATCGTCTTGTTTGGGAAGGAACGCCCCTCCCGAGTCGACCAAGTAAATGCAGGGAAGGCGGTTCTCCAGCGCTATCTCTTGGGCCCGCAAGTGCTTCTTCACTGTCATGGGGTAGTACGTGCCACCTTTGACCGTCGCATCGTTGGCGACAATCATCACGTGACGCCCGTGGACGAGACCGATCCCCGCGACAAGCCCCGCACCTGGCGAGTCGTTGTCGTACAAGTCGTGGGCAGCAAGTGGGGCGACCTCGAGGAACGGGCTGCCATCATCCATGAGTCGATTGACCCGGTCACGAGGAAGCAACTTGCCTCGGGCGACGTGCCGATCTCGGGACTTCTGCGGCCCACCGAGAGCGGTCGTGTGGAGCCGCTCGTTCAACTCCGCCACGAGCGCACGCTGCGCGGCCTCATTAGCGGCGAACTCGTCGCTGCCCGCATCCACTGCGCTTCGCAACGTTTCCATCGAGAGCTCCTACCCGTGTTTCGGAGGTGAGGACACGACTCGTGCACCTGGTTGTCACCACGCGCACTTCGGTCTAGTCTTGCCTCGTATGGCTAGGTTAGTGATCGCTAACTGATTTGTCTAGGAGAGAGCTCAATGCCGACGGAATTACCGAGCGCAACCACCGCTCGAGAACGCGCAAAGGTGCACCGCCGCCACGCGCTCTTGAGCGCTGCGGCGCGGCTCTTTGCCGAACGCGGATACTCCGGCACCTCCATCGACGACCTCGGCGCAGCGGCGGGCGTGAGCGGACCAGCCCTCTACAAGCACTTCAGTGGAAAACAGGCAATGCTTGCCGCCATCCTGCTGGAGGCGAGCGAAGGTCTCTACCAGGGAGGCCAGAACGTCCTCGCCCACTCCACCGGATCGTCGGCGCTGCGCTCGCTCGTGACGTTCCATGCTGACTTCGCCCTCGACAATGCTGACGTCATCCGTGTTCAAGACCGCGACCTCGAACAACTTCCAGACCACGACCGCCACACCGTGCGAACTCTGCAGCGGCGCTACGTTGAACTCTGGGTCGACGTTCTCGAGTCTCTCAAGCCAGGCCTTGACCGAAGCGTGTTGAGAACACGCGCGCACGCCGTGTTTGGCCTCCTGAACTCGACACCACACACCGGCCATTCACTCGACCGCAGCAAGCTCCGCGACGAGCTCGAACGGATGGCCATCGCGGCCCTCGGCTAACACAGCGCACCTCGCACCACAGGAAGCTCTCGATTTCCTTGGAGACACTCCCGCCCTGTTTAATACGTTGAGTATGCCGAAAAGTACACATTCGACAAAAGGATTAATCACGGTGAAGACAACCAAAATATTTCTCTTGGCAACGGCCATGGTGCTGACGCTTGCCGCGTGCGGGACCAGCGGGAGCGACACTGCCACTGGCACCACGGAGGTGGTTGATTCCGGCTACACCGTCGAGGTCGCAGAGCTGGACGCTAATGCGTATCCCGAAGACTATCCACGGATTGCTATCGAAGACTTTCAAGTCGCCTACGACAATCTGAAAGCAGCAAATCTCAACTTCGAACTAGAAACGTATGAAGACATCGTCGAGATTTTTGCGGAAGACGGCGCCTATTACACAAACAATGATCTCGACCTCGATGGACAACTGTTCAAGTACTACGGATGGTACGCAGACAACGGAGCAAGCGTGCTCATCACGTTCAAAGCCGACGGAACTGACTTGGAGTATTACGCCTACACGGCGAACAAAGTGAGCTAGAGGCCCTCAGGCCCGCCAAATCACACCGGCAATGGGTTCGCGCTCAAACCTTCGGTGCTCACAAGAACGACAACAGAGTCTTTGCCGAGGCCAAGAATTGCGCGAGCGTTCTCGTCGCCAGCGGCGACGCGCAGTCCGACAAGAGTTGCGGCACCACACGGTCCCACATCGGGGCCCAGCGCGCCCAATTCTGCGACCGCAGCTCGCACGGTGTCATCGGTCACGGCAACAGCAACATCCAGTCCAGCCCGCAGTGTGGGCCACGCGAGCTCCGATACTGACCCCGTGCACAATCCGGTCATGATCGTCCCGGAGGAGGTATCCACCGAACGAAGCTCTCCCGCGTGCAAAGATTCCAAAACGCACGCCGCGACAACCGGTTCGACGCTCACGATCCCCGGTCGAAACGTGGACGCGCCACGGTAGTACTCCACCGCGGACTGCAGGAGCGAGCCCACACCCGTGGGCAACACAACAGCATCCGGTGTCGTGCCGAAAGCTTCCAGTTGCTCGTCAATTTCCGAAAAGAGAGTGGAATAGCCTTCGACGATCCAGCGCGGAACTTCCTCATACCCAGCCCATGAGGTGTCTTGGATCAGCAACTCCGTATCGTTGCCCTCCACCGATGCCGCAGCCGCACTCACCGCATCGTCGTAACTTCCACCGCACTCGATGAGGGCCGCCCCTTCTAGGCGAATTCCCGCTAACGCTGCAGCGCTCACTCCGTCCGGCGTGTAGATGCGCGCGTGGAGCCCAAGAAGCCGCGCCATGTGCGACACCGCGCGTCCGTGGTTTCCATCTGTGGCGGTCACGAGCGTGAGGGACGCGCCCTCCACAGCATCGCGCAGTGCCTGAAGCGTGACCCCTTCTGGGCTCTGTCCCACTCGCACGGCAAGGCTCTTCGCGACCGCCCACGATGCTCCCAAAATTTTGAAAGCGGGAAGCCCAAGACGCTCAGATTCATCTTTCACAAAAACGCGGGAGACACCCAATTCGGCTGCCACCGAGGGCAGTTCGACAAGCGGGGACATTCGATACCCGTCGAGGGTGCGATGAAATTCGCGGGCGGATGCGAGAAGCTGCGGCGCATTCCATTCGCGAGCTCCCGGTAGGACGAACGGGTCATGTGTCGAGCTAGTCATGGCCCCATCCAATCAGATTGACGGGCGTGGCAGTTCTAGGGTGAGACCTCGACTAGTTTGTAGCGCCCGGGCGCGAAGTGGCTTAGCGTCAAGGGCATGAGTTCCTCGGATGCTGCCCCTCGAAATCGAACCCTCCTCCTGGTCATTCTCGGCATCATTTTTGCGACAGCGGCGATTGCTTTCGCTGTTATTGCCTCGCCGTCTGGCAGCCACGGCAAGTACCAGGTCACGGACGGCGCCCTCACCATCGGCAGCGACACCATCGGCGCGCTCGGAAACGTCCTTGTCACCGATCAAGGCTTTGCCCTCTACATGTTCCCGCCGGACGAACAAGCGAATGTCACGTGCGAGGGTCGCTGCGCGCTGAATTGGCCACCCATCATCATTCCGGAAGGCGCAACACTTGAGGCCGGGGCAGGAGTTGATGCCTCGCTGCTGAGCGAAACCATCAGTGCAGAGGGCACGCGGGTTGCCAGCTACAACGGATGGCCGCTCTACACCTACCTCGGCGACGTGAGTCCGGGCACCGCCACAGGTCAAGCTCAATACTTGGATGGCGGTTACTGGTACGTACTACGCACGAACGGCGAGTTCGTTACGCCGGGTCAAGGACAGTAAGTTGACCGCCTAGACCATGGTGAGCAGCACAGCCGGGTTTGCCAAGATTGCTCCGACATCAGCCAGGAATCTGCTTCCCTGCTCGCCGTCAACAAGGCGGTGATCGAAGGACACGCTCAAGGTAAGGACCTGCCGAAGCGCGATTTCGCCGTGGTATTCCCACGGCATCCGCTTCACTGCTCCGAGCGCGAGGATCATTGCCTCACCGGTATTGAGGATAGGCGTTCCCGCATCGATACCGAACGAACCAATGTTGGTGATCGAGATTGTACCGCCCGACAGATCAGCGGGCGCCGCGGTTCCCGCTTTCGCGGTCTCCACGAGGGCAGAAAGTGCCTCCGCGAGCCCCACGAGGTCAAGCGCGTCTGCGTCCTTGATGTTCGGCACCATGAGCCCACGCGGGGTCGCGGTCGCGATCCCCAAGTTCACGTAGTGGAACTGAACAATCTCTTGCGTTGCGTCATCCCATCGTGAATTTACCGACGGGTTCCGTGCCGCAGCAATGCACACGGCTTTTGCGAGGACCGTGAGAAGGTTCAGCCTCTTACCCCGGAACGCCACAGTCTCTTTGAGAGTCGCAATGAGGTCCATCGTGGGTGTCACATCAATGGTGAGAAATTCGCTCGCGTGCGGCGCAGTGAACGCACTCTTCACCATTGCGGCTGCCGTGTGCTTGCGAACGCCCTGGATTGGCGTGCGGGTTTCTCGTTCTCCCGCAGCGGCGACACTGCGAGTGAGGGAACCCGAGCCGGAGCGCACCTCGGTAGTGGCTGCCGACAACCCCGCATGGACGCGCTCCACGTCTTCGCGCGTAATGAGTCCCTTGTCGCCAGTGCCTGGGACGCCGGCGAGGTCCACTCCCAGGTCGCGGGCAAGTTTGCGGACAGGTGGCGTGGATCTGGGCACTTCGTGCCGCGTTTCCAACGCAGGAGGTGCTGCTGGCGCGCCTGTCGGCGGCGCAAACGAGGACACCTGGGCAGGCTCGGGTGCCGCGGCACCCTTGCGTGCGCGACGGGACGGTCGGCCGCCGCTTTCAATCGGTGGGCCGTAGCCGACCAGGACTGGCTCACGCGCGGGCTTCCCGCTCGGGGCATCAGCGCCAGACGCATCGTCATCGTCGCCCTCAATATCGAACGCGATGAGGGGTGCGCCAACCAAGACAGTCGTCCCCGCCTCCGCATAGAGCTTCGTGACAACCCCGGCAAACGGCGACGGCACTTCAACGAGCGCTTTCGCTGTTTCCACATCAGCCAGTGGCTGATTCAGCTCTACCGTGTCGCCGACAGCGACATGCCAACTCACAAGCTCAGATTCGGTGAGTCCTTCACCAAGGTCAGGAAGTGCAAAATCTTTCGCGGACAATTAGTCCTCCCAATCGCTCAGCGAATTGCGATGGCCGAGAACACGATCGACGGCATCGAGCAGCCGGTCAATGTCTGGCAAGAAATGGTCTTCGAGTGCGGCTGGCGGATACGGAGTATCGAATCCAGTCACGCGCGCGGGGGCTGCTTCAAGCCAGTTGAAGCAACGTTCGGTGATGCTGGCCGCGATCTCTCCCCCAATGCCACCGGACTGGGCTGCCTCGTGCGTAATGACGAGCCGTCCAGTCTTGCGCACGGACGCAGCAACCGTGTCGAAATCAATCGGGGAAATGGAGCGCAAATCGATGAGTTCGATGGAAATACCGTCATCTGCCGCCGCCTGCACAGCATCCATCGCCGTGGCAACAAGCGGTCCATACGTCACGAGCGTGACATCCGTTCCGGCAGAGACGACACGAGCGCTTCCGAGCGGCAACACTTCGGCTGGCTCGAAGTTAATCTCGCCCTTCGACCAGTACCGTCGCTTCGGCTCAAAGAACATCACTGGGTCATCGCTGGCGATCGCCTGGCGCAACATGTCGTAGGCGTCTTGGGGGTTGGAACAGCTCACCACACGTAGTCCTGCGGTGTGCGCGAAGTAGGCCTCTGGCGACTCGGAATGGTGTTCAACCGAACCAATTCCGCCGCCGAACGGCACGCGAATCGTGATCGGCATCTTTACGGCACCGCGGGAACGGTACTGGAGCTTCGCCACCTGGCACACGATCTGGTCAAACCCCGGATAAATGAAACCGTCAAACTGAATCTCGATGACGGGACGGTACCCGCGCATGGCAAGACCGACCGCCATACCGACGATTCCCGCCTCCGCGAGTGGAGTATCCATCACGCGGTCCTCGCCGAATTCGGCCTGCAGTCCGTCTGTGACACGGAAGACTCCGCCAAGTTTTCCGATGTCCTCCCCCAGCAAGACAACTTTGTCATCGTCGCGCATGGAGCGTTGAAGACCCGCGGTGATCGACTTGGCCAACGTAAGTTGAGTGGTCTCGGTTGCAGTTGCGGTCGCCATCACTCGCCATCCTCAAACGTTGCAAGGTAGGCGGCATACTGCGCTCGCTGACGCTCCAGAACCGGGTTAGCTTCGATTTGAACGTTGTCAAACACACTCATGGGTTCAGGCTCCACCATGTTTTTACAGCCGGCGCGGAACTCCGCCGCCACGCTGTCGGCCTTCGCTTTCACTCTGGCCTTCACGTCGTCGGTGAAGAGCCCCTTCGACTCGAGGTATTTTTCGAGTCGCGAAATTGGATCTTTCTCTTTCCACTCGGCGAGCTCGTCCGCGTTGCGGTAGCGAGTGGGGTCATCAGACGTGGTGTGCGGTCCCATCCGATAGGTGACGGCCTCAATATAGGTGGGCCCGCCACCGGAGTATGCGCGGTCGAGCGCCACACGGGTTGCTGCCATGACAGCGAGTACATCGTTGCCATCGACTCGCATACTGGGGATTCCGAAACCGGGGGCACGTTCTGAAATGTGCTGTTTCGCCTGGAGTCCCACGGGCTCCGAAATGGCCCAGTGGTTGTTTTGGCAGAAGAACACGACGGGGGCTTGGTAGGTAGCGGCAAAAATCATTGCCTCGTTTGTGTCGCCCTGACTCGTCGCACCATCGCCGAAGTAGGTAATTACGGCGGAATTGTCCCCGTCTTTCATAATGCCAACGCCATAGCCCACGGCGTGAAGTGTTTGAGCGCCAATAATCACGGCAGGGATCGCCATCTTGTGTACCGCAGGGTCCCAGCCACCGTGAGCGTGACCGCGCCATACGCGAAGGAGATCGTCGAGCGCAATATTGCGGCAGTACGCGACTCCATTCTCACGATAGCTTGGGAGGATGTAGTCGTCGTCGCGAAGAGCGCGAACGGAGCCGATCTGAGCGGCCTCTTGTCCCAAAAGCGGAGGCCAGAGCCCAAGCTCGCCCTGCCGCTGCAACGCAGTGGCTTCGACGTCAATCCGCCGAACCACAGTCATATCTTCGTAGAGATCGATGAGCTGGTCGTCAGAGACGTTCTCAACCCACCGGTCGAACGTGGGGTTCGCGTGGCGTTTGCCGTCGGGATCAATCAGTTGAACAAAGTCACGGGAGTCGAACAAGTCGACCTCCGAGTCGCTCGAATTTGGCACAGTGGTACGCAACGTTTTTCGCCTTCCTTCGGGATTGTCGACTGGTGAGTCGCAACTCCACTCCAGAGAGAAAGTCTGACTTGTTGTCAGGCCAACCCGCGCCAGCACCGTTGACTGGCATACAGCGACATTACGCAGTGGAAACCCCAATCCACAACTCAACCTGCCGCTAGGTACAAAGAACGGGCCCACCCCTTGTCGGAGCGGACCCGTTCATTGGCGAAACAGGTTGGGTATGGACTACGCGTCGGCAGGTGCCTCAGCGTCGCCGGCGGGCGCAGCTGCAGCGCCCTCCTCGTCGGCCTCAACCGGGGAGAGCGAAAGCTTTCCACGGTCATCGACCTTCGTGATTTCGACCTGAATCTTCTGGCCGACTGAGAGCACGTCTTCGACGTTCTCCACGCGCTTGCCACCGGCAAGCTTGCGGACCTCAGAGATGTGTAGGAGACCGTCCTTGCCTGGCGTCAGCGAAACAAAAGCACCAAACGTGGCGATCTTAACAACGGTTCCGAGGAACCGCTCACCGACCTCCGGGTTCAGCGGGTTTGCAATCGAGTTCACCGCGGCACGGGCAGCCTCCGCCGAGGGACCATCAACCGCACCGATGTACACGGTGCCGTCTTCCTCGATGGAGATGTCCGCTCCGGTGTCATCCTGGATCTGGTTGATCGTCTTGCCCTTCGGGCCGATCAACTCACCGATCTTGTCAACCGGAATCTGCACGCTGATGACGCGCGGCGCGGTGGGCGCCATCTCATCCGGAACATCGATTGCCGCGTTCATCACCGCGAGGATCGCCGTGCGAGCCTCTTTGGCCTGACCGAGCGCGCTGTCCAACACTGACGACGGAATGCCGTCGAGCTTGGTGTCGAGCTGGATCGCGGTAACGAACTCGCTCGTTCCGGCGACCTTGAAGTCCATGTCGCCGAGCGCGTCTTCAGCACCGAGGATGTCGGTGAGCGCCGCGTAGCGGGTCTCACCATCAACGGTGTCGGAGACGAGACCCATCGCGATACCGGCGACCGGCGCGCGCAGCGGCACACCAGCGTTCAGCAGGGACAGGGTCGAAGCACACACGGAACCCATGGAGGTGGACCCGTTGGAGCTGAGAGCCTCAGACACCTGGCGGATCGCGTAGGGGAACTCCTCGCGGGGCGGCAGAACCGGAACGAGAGCACGCTCGGCAAGGAAGCCGTGCCCGATCTCGCGACGCTTCGGGCTACCAACACGGCCGGTTTCACCGGTGGAGTACGGCGGGAAATTGTAGTGGTGCATGTAGCGCTTCTTGGTGACCGGAGCGAGCGAATCGATCTGCTGCTCCATTTTCAGCATGTTCAGCGTGGTGATTCCTAAAATCTGGGTCTCGCCGCGCTGGAAGATTGCTGAACCGTGAACGCGCGGGATGACCTGCACTTCGGAGTCGAGCGGACGGATATCGGCCAAGCCGCGACCGTCCATGCGCACGCCCTCGGTGAGGATACGACCACGCACAACCTTCTTGGTGACCGCTTTGTATGCGCCGCCAACCTGGTTGTTTGCACTCTCGGGCAGTTCGCCCGCCTCAACCTTGGCCGCGATGGCCTCTTTCACACGAGCTTTGAGCTCATCGTCCGCGTTCTGGCGTTCGACCTTCGCCGCGATCTTGTAGACGCTCGCAAGCTCGGTCTCGGCGATCGCTGCGACGGCGTCGTAGGTTGCTGCTTCGTAGGGCGGGAAGACCGGGTAGTCCTGGATTTCCTTGGCCGCCTGGGACGCCATCTCGGCCTGAGCCTTGACAAGCTGGGCGAGGAACGGCTTTGCCGCTTCCAGACCCTGAGCGACAACGGCCTCGTCTGGCTTGGTTCCGCCAGCCTTGATGAGCTCCCACGCGTGCTCGGTGGCCTCAGCCTCGACCATCATGATCGCGACGTCTTCCTTGCCGTTCTTGTCGGTCACAATGCGACCGGCAACAGTGAGGTCGAACACCGCTTCTTCAAGCTGTGCGTAGGTGGGGAATGCCACCCACTGGTCACCAATGAGAGCCATCCGGATACCCGCAATCGGGCCGCTGAACGGCAGACCCGAGATCTGGGTGGATGCGCTGGCCGCGTTGATCGCAAGCGCGTCGTAGAACTCGCCTGGTGCGATGCTCAGCACCGTGATGACGATCTGGACCTCGTTGCGTAGTCCCTCAACGAACGAGGGGCGCAGTGGTCGGTCAATCAGACGGCAGACCAAGATGGCCTCGGTCGACGGACGACCTTCGCGACGGAAGAAGCTGCCGGGGATCTTGCCTGCTGCGTAAGAACGCTCTTCAACATCCACCGTCAACGGGAAGAAGTCGAAGTTATCTTTCGGGTGCTTGCCCGCGCTGGTGGCGCTGAGAAGCATCGTGTCTTCATCCAGGTATGCGGCGACCGCACCCTGTGCTTGCTGCGCAAGGCGACCGGTTTCAAACCGGACGGTGCGCTTGCCGAACTTACCGTTGTCTAAAACGGCTTCGGCGAATTTGATTTCTGGACCCTCCATGTGGGGGTTTTCTCCTTTGCTGGTGCCACGCTCCCGTGTGGAGCGCGGCGCATACGCCGGAGCAGAGTCAAGGCAGTCAGGGGCGCGCGGCGATTGCGCACGGGCGCCGGTTCTGATCAACAGTAGAAAATCACCGTCTTCTGACGGTAAATCACCACCGGTGACCAGCATCTTGCCAGCCTGCTCCGCAGTTGATGGGCATAGCCCAACCAACCGGCACAATCCTACCAGCCGGGACCGCGGGAACCTAGTGACGACGCGCGGCGGATGCTGCCTCCCGAACGGCGGGGATCGTCTCGTGGGCGAAGTGCTCAATCGTGGAGGCATCATCACCGGCGAGGATGAAGCCACTCATCCCATAGTCGACGGCAAGGCTCACCAATTGTTCCACCTTGGCTTCCGCAGCCCCAATGTTGAGCCAACGACGAATGGCGGTCGGGGCACGCCCCACCGACTCCGCCCCATCGTCGACGCGACGATTCATGTCGGTGAGAGCGGCGGCGCCCTTCAGATACTCGAAGGAGGGAACCCAACCATCGGCGACGCGGCCCGTCAAGCGCAACATCCGAGGACCGTACGCGCCAATCGAAATACTCATAGGACGCGGAACCGCCGGGCCTCGCTTCGCGCCGCGAACGGAATAGAACTTGCCGTCGACGCGCGCCCCTCCTGGCTCATCAACCGCCCACAGTGCTCGGATGACCTGAACGGCCTCCTCCAGCGCATCCACCGATTGCCCTGGAGTGAGTCTGCGTCCGACCACTGCTTCAATCGCATCCCAAAAACCTCCAGCACCAAGGCCAAGGTCAAACCTTCCTCCGCTCAGTAGAGCTATTGTCGATGAGGCGCGCGCAAGAGTGATGGGAAGCCGTAACGGCAGATTTGTCACGTTCGCCGACAAGCGAATCCGTTTCGTTCGACCGGCCACGAACGCGAGAAGGCTCCACGCGCCCAGGAGCGCCGGCTGATACGGGTGATCCTGAAAGGTCACAAGATCAAACCCGAGTGTCTCGCTTAACTCTGCGAGCGCAACCACACTTTCCGGACTCGCTGCACGCGGTGTAATGAACGTTCCGAACTGAAGTTCGTGCCCGTAATCGGTCATGATGGCCATCATTCCAACGTGCACGGCGAAACGCTATCGGCGTGACGGAAGCCGAATACTCCGCCAACGGTTACTCCATCGTGGACGCGGAAGACATGGATGCCGCAACCGCGCTGTTCACCAACCACCCACACCTCGCCAGCGAGTCGATTGATGTTTTCGAGGCATATCCGATTCCCGGTATGCGAGCAGACCCCGACTCCTGAGTTGACATCGATGTCGTGGTCGACGGGGGCGCAGGAGTCGAACATCTTCCCGTGTTGTACCTCGAAGGTGAAACCGAGATTGGCGAGAGCACCGCCGATGACCAGCATGGATCGCGATGAGGTTCCCTTGGCGAATATCTATTTCTTGCCCTACGGTGAAGAAGCATGGGCATCAGCAAGGCAAAAACCGCGAGGTTGCGGGAATGCTATGAGCGGATAGCAATTTCAGGAATAAAGCTGGTTCCGGACTCGTCGGTGGACCCGACGTGGGGGCATGAACAGGATGCCGCACTGCAGTCACTTATTTCTGCGGGACTCGCGATGCGGGAAGGCGACGCGATCGTACTCTACCGACCAGAATTCGCCTCCATCGAGCTCCGACCGGAAAGCCGTGCCGTGTTCGAGGCACTGTACGCGTACTGGTTGCGGCGAGACGACGAGTCCGTAGACGACGACATTTTGTACGACGAGGTCGGCTTCTGGCAGCACTGGTGGAACCTCATCAATGAACGCGCAGTCTCTGAAGTTTCTGGGCCGCTGCGTTTGGACGCCGTCTTGGTGGACGATGGAACTTTCACCCAGCGTGCCTGGTTGAAGGAATTTGATACCGAGATTGTGGCTCACATTTTTGAGCACAACCTGATGACCGGGAGGGCCATCGTTCCGCCAAGCACACTTGATTCTCCTGCCGAGGCGCTCATCGACGCGGGGCTCTACGCGGGATTCGGCGTACGGGTGTTTCCGGCGGCATCAATGTTCCTAATTTCCGACGGTTCTGCGGCTGTTCTTCCCGAGAAAACGGGCGACGATGGTCCGGAACCGCAACGGCTCACCAAGCGACCGTCGGTCGTGGAACCTCTTCAGCAATTGTTTGAGCTCCAGTGGGCTGCCGCAGTCCCTTGGGCCGAGTACAAGAAAGGAACGACGGGGATCCTTGAGCTTCTCGCACGTGGGTGGACGGATTCGCGAATCGCGGAAGCCCTCGATATTTCGCCCAGAACGGTCAGCCGAAGGGTCACCAAAGCTATGGAAGCAGCCGACGTGCATTCGCGCTTCGAGCTCGGAATGAAATACGCACAGTTAGAACTCGGGGCACTCCCGGACTGAAAAATCCAGTGAACTGTTTAGTTGCTGTCGGCGGGATTGTGATAGGTGTTGGCGAGACAGCGAGTATAGGCGTCGGTGTTGCGCAAGTCTGCTGTGTTGGCTGCGCTGAAATCGAATTTGTCGATTCGGTTTTCGTAGAGGCCATAAGCGAACGTCGCCGCAGCACCCCCGGCTTTCGCGGTCGCGGTGAGCGTCTTAAATCTTTCCATGGCCTTTGTTCCTTCGACCAGAACTGATTTCGTCGCCGCAGCACCAAGACCGACCGCTACGGATGTCCCAGCCCTTGCGGCCTGAATGTCGGTTACCTCAACGCCCGTGTCCTCGAGAGTATTGAAGCCCCACTGTGTAGCGCAGGTAAGGAAGTTAAGCGGATTTGCCATCGCCACCAGATTGGCAATGAAGCCTCCTGGTTCCGGAACCAGCCGAAGCAAGAACTCGCTCACTTGCAGGAGTGCGATAGCGCCGGCGCAGGGTGCGCAAAACGGAACGGCAGCCGTCACGGCCAGAGAAACCACTCCGACCGTGAATTTTCCGGCGTTGGGGAGTACTTCGGCCATGTTGTCCCAAAAATCGTTCGAGTGCTGGTAGTAGCCCCACACCTCTTTGTTCGAGGCATCAACGAGAACGTAGGCCGAGTCGTACTTCATTCGAGTGTTAGGTAGCCACGGCCCGATATACACCGGAGATCCAAAGATGCTCATTGCTGCACCTTCGGCCGTGTCTCGAGTGGTGGGGTTCTCCTGCGCGAAATCGTTCTGCGGGATTCCATAGAAGTTCTTTGCGGCCCCCTCGACGGTGCCTCGTGTGCCGCCGATCGCCCCCCTGAAGCCGACGAAGCCGCGCCCAGACGCGTTGTACGCTTGGGCCACGACCTGAATGAACGACCCAATAATGTAGTGAGTCTCGTCCGGCGCAAAGCCAGGGCACGTCGGGGCAGGCGAGGCTATTGCGATGCTGGGACCCAGCCTGACTTCGCCGCAGTGTACGCGATAGTAGATGTTGGCATCCAACGCGGGCTTAGCGTCATCGGTCACGACGTGAACCGCCATGGGCGCATGAGAGTCAGAGGATCCCTCTTGTCCGGTAAAGAGCTCGAGGGCTACCGCGTTATCGACTTCGCCCCAATCAAGAAACTCAAACCCTAGAGTAGGTGCCGTCGTCCTCAGCACAGCTCTGTCCCCTGGGTACCAGGAGAGGTCGCCCCCACACCCTGGAGTATCACTCACTATCCAGTTGAAGTCGGCCAATCCAAAGTCGGCAGGGCGATACTCCTGTTCGGACTCGTCACCGGCCACAGTGATGTGAACGATGGGGTTAACGGTCTGACACTCCTTAATGGAGAAAATGAGGTCGCCACGAACCCTCGTCGAGCACGAGTTGGTGGTGCAGTTCAGTTCCTTTGTCTCTCTCCACTCTTGACCTCCGGGCAGCGATTGACTCATTGTTACCGTGCCCTGCACCCCAAGGGCCGAACGTGGAACAGTGAACCTCAGTAGAGTTTCCGGGTAGCGCCCGGTATCGGCGCCGTAGTAGTGCGCGCTCATCGGTACGTCCACGAGAGGATACGAACCATCCTCGTTCCGAAGCGCGGCACCATCGGTATCGAGTTGAGGCCCCTGATAGCGATCGTGAATATCGGATTTCGCGGGGTTGTAATATCGGCCAGGACCGCATGAGGTGTCCTCGAATTCAAAGTCACTCAGGCTCAGTCCACCGCGGACCTGAATGGTGGAGCACAAAGATTCTGAGTAGAAAGACGCGGTAGTCGACAGCGATGTGTCCAATACAACCACCCTTGAACCATTGTTCTCTACGGTTCCGAGGACCTCTGCAGCGGAGTCAACGTTCCAAGGGGAGGGACCTGATCCGTTCCAGAACGGGGTAACACGATCACCGACACGGTTTCCTTCATCGTCACGAACCACATCGGTCCAACCGCCAAACCTCGGCACGCCTGATCCTATGCCGGAGCCACTGTACGGTGTCAGAGTTATGGTGCTGCCGGCCGCCCAACGGTCGCTGCCATCACGACAGTTCGCTGGAGGGGAAACGCGCACGGTTGAGGGCGACAGAGCACTCGAGAAGTGTTCCCCTTGCGCAACAGTCACGTCAACGGTGTAGCACTCCGAAATGTCAAACTCGATCGTTGTCGAGAACGAATCGAGCACGCGAACCCTCGCACTGGCGTCCGAGCCGAGTTCGGTATTCAGCTCACCGTTGACCCGCCAGCCTTCGACTACGAGGTCCGGGTTCACCAGGTCGGCACTGACCTCTACAACCGAGTTTCGGACAAACCCACTGCCGTGTGGGTCAAAACAGTTCGGGGCCGTGACTAGTTCAGGGAATCCTGTTCGTGGGTACTCCGGGTGCGGACCGTAGGCGTCGGGACCCACTGCGGGAAAATAGCTGCGATCCGTGACCACTGTGCGGCACTGTGGACCGAAAGCGACCGCGAGGGTGGTGTCACGTTCCACAGTGAACGACAGAGTGACATCAAGCGGCCGAGCGGTGCCTGTCGCAAAACTTGTGCCATGTGTCGTAGCGGTGACCACGGAGCTTCCCGCGCCGGCGCGATAAAACACGTCCGCCTCATTCGTTGACGGGTTCACTTCACCGTTCACGCGCACCGAAAGGCGCGTGCCAACGTATCTCCCAGAAGATCCGTTGGGTTGCGTGCACTGGGTAGTGCTGATCCAAGGTTTGCCGGGAACGACGCCGCGTATCCACGGCGGGGATGCGTGTCCCGACACGGTGACGTTCGCACTCAAACAGGCCAGTTGGTAGATCGCTTTGACGGCCATCCAGTCGTCGGAATTGTTGGGCACCGCCCACACCATTGTCGACTCGGTTCCGATGACGGTTCCCTCATAATTCCATTCCACAAGCTCGTAGCCGGGTGCCGGCTGGGCTTGGAGTGTGACGACGCTCCCACCGCGGTAGCCCAACATGCTTGTGTGGTAAGGGGAACTGCAGTTGGTGGGGGTGCGCACAACTGGGGTTGCGATCCCTGTCGCCGTCGTTGGGTAGTCACGATCCTCAGGCGTTACCTGAACGATTGAGCACTCTCCTGTTCCGACCGTGCCGCCAGAGGCGTCGATTCCGACAGACTTCGATGCGCTTTCGGAGGGAAGGAACCTGCGAAGGGAGTCGTCTGCCGGGTCGGGCACAAATTCTGCGATCACCTGAATTGCTGTGGTGCCTGTTGGCACTATGGCGCGGGGAGTATTCGCGCACACGCCCGGGCCAGAACCACTCATGCCAAATCCTGGACAGAAGTCAACAGTCGCAAGACCCGTAGAACTGTTGACCGTTACGGTGGCGATGGGCGTGCGGGACCCGCCCGAGGCGGTCGTGAAAGAAAACTGAACAGAACCCGCAACCTGCACGCCACTGGGCCCCTGTACTTCGGCCACGGCGCGGGCATTGCCGCCCAGAGAGACGATACTTTGAACGCTCAATGTCGTCGTGGTGCTAGCCGGTTCCGCATGGAGTACCCACTCCGCAGAAGGCCCGATAGCCAGTATGTAACGCGGATCCTCGATAAAGCCACCTCGGAGTACGAGGCTGCGCATGGTCATTGTGAATGTGAGTGTGGCGATGCCCGTGTTCACGGGGCCGGAGGCAATCGGGTTGGGCGGGATCGCCGTATCGTTCGTGTCGTAAATTACGACATCACTGGTGATCGGTTGGCTCGGAATAACCTCCCCTGTCGTGTCGACGTTGATCCGGTAGGTCACGGTGTCGCCAACGATGACCGGCCCGGTCGGGAACACCTGCACCACGGCGCCTTCGAGGAGTCGCTTATCCACGTTCACTGACTGCTCCGGGCTTGAACTGCCGGCGTGGGCTTCATCTCCCACGTACTCGACCCACAGTGAGAGGGTGTCCGGCAACACGTCAAGTGGGTCAAAAGTGAACTGTCCGGCGACGAGTGCGACGTCGTCGCCCAGCACTACTGGATCCACTGCGCTTGCGGTGTCAGCCCACAAGCGCGCACTTCCGGTCGGTGTTTGCGCTCCAGAGTCAGCACTCACCGACCCCGTGATGTTGTTGGCAGGATCACCGTAGGTCCAGTTCCATGGCGCGCCTGACGCACCATCCAGTGTCGTGGTCGTGTCGACCTTGGCGGTCAAAAGACTGGAACTCATGACCGAGACGTTGCTGTCGGGGCTGTCGGGCGCGCTGCGCGAAACGGGACCTTGTTCCGTTGGCGTTGTTGAATCAGCGATCGGCTCGGTATCGCCTGTCTGTTCGGCGCCATCGGACTCGCCGGCAGAATCCGACGCGACCGAACCAGCCGAACCGGCATCCGCAGCCGACGCAGACTGGGCAGGAGCAGCGCCAGACAGAAGGATTGCTGTGCTCAGCACAATGGGGAGCGCTCGGCCAAACCGGGCTCTCGCTGACATGCTCTCTCTCCCGCCCGCTAGTTTGATTATGGGGGAAGAGGAACCATCAAAACTGCGGTACAACACGAGCACGCCAATCGCAGGAAGCGGCGCGAAAACAACGGAACTCGCAAACTGCAGTGCCAGCTCGAGCGCCGGGCTACCCGAAGCGTGGCCCAGCATGATGAGCAACCACATACCAATGAGTACGCCGCCAATGATGATCATTAACACATGCCCGGTGACACGCATCCGGCCCCGAGTGCGCCGCCAACTTGCCGCCAACGCCGCGCGCCATGAACCCTGCGCGATGAACACCTCAACGATGGCCAGCGACCATCGAATAGCAAGCACGATTGCGAACATGAACGGGATCGCCATGAGGCCGACAGCGCGCGTGGATAGCACATGAATCGGGGAAATCCGATCACGAAGCCGCTGACCTCCGGCGAGCACAAGAAGAGCGGCAAGGGAAATTAGCGGAGCGGCAACCACGGCGGCAAAAATAACGAAGACGGCGACGACGCTGACCATCGCCGCCGCCCCCACTCGCCGCAGTGTGGCAACCAACGCTTGGCCCGTCGTGATCGTTCCGTGGGACACTGCCGCGTCCGCGAAAAACACAATCATTCCGGTGAACAGCAACATGCCAAAAATCATGAGTGTGAGCGGAATGAGCGCCCACGCACTCGCGAGCACCAAAGCGAAGGCCGCTTCACCGGTCCCCAGTGAGATTGACTCTGCGACATGTTCCGCCGACGGTGCCGCGAGCACAATAGCGAGTGCCAGCGCGACGAAGATTACCGCGATGAGTGCAACGGTTAACATCAGCATCCGCGGCAGCAGGCGAGTCAGCGCACCAACCGCGGAGTGGAGAGCCAAAGCAACTTTCGCATTGTCGGGATGGTGCATGCCTTTCATCATGACGAGAGAAAAGGCACCCCGCGCCCGATTGTCGTAATCACGCCATACCCCCATTGGGGTGATGCCACGATACGCGACAGAGCCTCACGGTCCGGGATGCTGGCTCATCTGTGGTGGGTCGCGCGATCGCAACGGTTTACGTAGCGGAAGGTCTGTGGCGTTTGCAGTCGGGATTGAGTATTAACGCCCAACACGTGTCAAGCATTCCCCCCCCATTGGCTACGCTAGAAAAATCCCGAAAGGAGCCGTCGTGCAAGTTGGTGTTACGCGAGAAAGTCGCGAAGGAGAACGTCGGGCCGCAGCAACTCCGGAGACGGTTGAGCAGCTGACCAAACTTGGCCTGGACGTCGTCGTGGCAAAAGGCGCAGGAGTCGATTCGGGCATTTCGGATGCATCCTACAAAGCTGCGGGAGCCTCAATAGCGGCGACGCTTGAGCTCGGAAAACTGGATGTGCTGCTTCATGTTCGGCCGCTGTCCACCGCGACAGCTAAAGCACTCAAGAAGGGTGCCGTCACGATCGGACTGGCATCCCCGTCAACCGAACTTTCGACCGTCACCGCGCTGGCGAAGGCTGGCGTGACTTCGTTTGCTCTCGAATTGATTCCGCGCATCTCCCGCGCCCAGTCCATGGACGCGTTGAGCTCGCAGGCTCTTGTCGCTGGCTACCGCGCCGTGCTTGAAGCCATCACGCGCTACCCGCGGTTCTTTCCTCTCTACATGACGGCGGCGGGCACGATTCCGCCGGCAAAAGTTCTCGTGCTCGGAGCTGGCGTCGCCGGTTTGCAGGCCATCGGTACAGCGAAGCGCTTGGGCGCGAGGGTGTCGGCGAACGACATCCGCACCGCCTCAGCCGACGAGGTGCGCTCCCTGGGCGGCACGTTCATCAACCTTGACCTCGATGCTGCAGCAGAAGGTACCGGCGGTTACGCGAAGGAGCTGGCCGAGGACCGCGCCAAGCGCCAGCGCGCGCTGCTCGCCCCGCACATTGCCGCGTCGGATGTCCTCATCACGACCGCCGCGATCCCCGGTCGCGCAGCTCCTCTTCTCGTCACCGCGGACATGGTCAAGGGAATGCGCGCCGGTTCCGTCGTCGTTGATCTGGCCGCAGAGTCCGGCGGAAACGTGGAAGGCGTCGTTGCGGGTAAGGACATCGACGTGCCCGTCGACGGCGGAACGGTCACACTCGTGGGGTTGAAAGATGCGCCCTCCGCGATTCCCTCCGACGCTTCACGTCTCTACGCGAAGAACGTCGCGAATCTTCTCGCGCTCATCACCGTCGACGGTCAGGTGGCCCCGGACTACAGCGATGAGGTTGTCGCGGGGGCTTGCCTCACGCGAGAGGGTGCCGTCACCCACGAACCGACTATCCAGACGCTCGACGCCGCAAGAGATTCTGCCACCAAAGCCACGGCACCCAAGAAGGGAGCGAAGTGATGGATCCCGTTACTCTCCTCACGGTTGTTGTGCTGGCCGTGTTTGTGGGCTTCGAAGTCGTCTCGAAGGTCACGAGCAAGCTACACACCCCGCTCATGTCTGGCGCGAACGCCATTCACGGCATCATCCTGGTCGGCGCAATCATTGTTGCCGGTCAAACCAGCGACCCTCTGTTACTGACCGTCGCCATCATCGCGGTGGTTCTCGCTACGGCCAACCTGGTCGGCGGCTTTGTGGTCACCGACCGAATGCTCGAAATGTTCCGTGGCAAGAAACCGGCGAAGTCCAACGCTGAGGAGGTCGCCAAGTGAACATCCTCGCCCCCGAATGGACAGCGCTTCTCTACCTCGTCGCCGCCATTTGCTTTATTTTGGCGCTCAAGGGTCTCTCCTCCCCCAAGCACGCGCGTCGCGGTAATCTCATCGGTTCTGCTGGCGCGCTCGTGGCGGTGGTCACGGTGTTCCTCTCCATGAAACTGGAGAGCATTCCGCTCATCCTTGCCGCGATTGTCGTCGGATCGGCCGTAGCCGTGCCGATTGCGCGCAAAGTCAAGATGACCCAAATGCCGCAACTTGTGGGCGGGTTCAACGGCGTTGGTGGTGGCGCGGCCGCGCTTGTTGCCGTACTTGAGCTCGGCCACAACGAGAACACGTGGATTCGAATTGCCATCGTGTTTACGATGCTTGTCGGTGCAGTCTCCTTCTCCGGTTCCACCATCACCGTTCTGAAACTTCAAGAACTCATTACCACCCGACCTGTCTTGTTCCCCGGGCTGCGCTGGGTGATGTCTTTCGCAGTTCTCGCTTCCCTCGCTACCAGCGCCATGGTGGTCATCAGTGGCGATTGGGTGTGGGCGGTTGGCCTTCTCGTGCTCGGCATTGTGGTCGGCGTGCTGCTCGTTCTGCCGGTGGGCGGCGCGGATGTCCCCATCGTGATCTCACTCCTCAACGCCTTCACCGGCATTGCGGTTGCGGCGAGTGGAATCGTGCTTGGCAATGTTCTTCTGGTTGTCGCGGGAACTCTGGTCGGTGCCAGCGGAACGATCCTCACGATGGCGATGGCAAAGGCCATGGGCCGCGGAGTCACCGGTATCCTGTTCGGCGCTTTCAAGGGCGGATCCACCGCAGGGTCCACCACAGTCAGCGATCGCCCGGTGCGCTCCAGCAGCGCAGAAGATGTTGCGGTTCAGCTTGCCTACGCGCAGAACGTCGTGATCGTGCCCGGCTATGGTCTCGCGGTTGCTCAAGGGCAACACACGATCGCGGAACTTGCGACCACGCTGGAGGAACGCGGTGTGCACGTGGTGTTTGGCATCCACCCGGTTGCCGGCCGGATGCCAGGCCACATGAACGTGCTGCTCGCGGAGGCCAACGTGCCTTACGAGTCGTTGAAAGAGCTCGAGGAAGTCAACTCTGAGTTCAAGTCAACCGATGTGGTGTTGGTTGTCGGCGCCAATGATGTCGTGAACCCTGCAGCGAAGACCACCCCCGGCTCGCCCATCTACGGCATGCCCATTCTTGAGGTCGGCGACGCAAACCAGATTGTGTTCCTGAAGCGCTCCATGCGCCCAGGGTTTGCCGGCATCGAGAACGAGCTGCTCTTCGACCCCAAGACCGAACTTCTGTTCGGCGACGCAAAGGACTCGCTCAGCAAGGTCTTGGCGGCGGTGAAAGCGCTGTAGAGTTCGCGTTCCAGTCCGTTCAGTCGTTTCTAGGCTTTCCGGAGTACGGTCGCCGTCATGCGACTGACACTGCCCACTTCCGAAGACCTGACCATGCTCACTTCGCACAGCAATGATGCCAGTGTCAGCATCTATCTTGCTTCCTCACCTCTACCCGATCGTGCCGAGGCGGTGCAGATCGCACTCAAAGACGCGATTGCCGAGGCAGAGCGAGAGTTGATGAAGTCAGGGATCTCCCCCGATGATGCGGCCAGCATTCTGGCTAGTGTTCGGGGGCTTGAGTCCGATGACGAGTTCTGGCGACACCAGGGCCGCGCAATCGCTTTGTTTATCGCACCGGGCGTGCAGCGCGCGTTCCGGCTCGCTAACGAGTTGGAGAGCCACACCGCGGTGGGAGACCGGTTCGACCTTGGCCCCCTTCTGCGGTCCTCCACCTTCAAACACGGAGGATACGTGCTCAGCCTCTCAGAGGGAATTGTTCAGCTGGTTGAACTCTCGGCTACCGATCGCCCGTTCGTCGTCGCACTGGACCTCCCGGCGGAACTGGATACGGTTTTCAAACACGCAGACAATGGCGGTAAGGCTGATCCGCCGCGCGCAGACGGTCCAACCGGTCAGAGGATTGAACAGCAAAGATTCTGTCGTCTCGTGCAAGGTGCAGTTCTTGCCGCAATCGACGACCCAACACTGCCCATGATTTTGGCCGCGAGCCGCGATCTGGAGCCTGCATACCGCGTGGTGAACACCTACTCCGCGCTCATGGAGCAGGGAATCGACGCCAACCCCGAGTCTTTGAGTATTGGCGAGCTTAGTGAGCGGGCGAGAACAATTCTTGATGCGCATTACTCCGCAGAGTTGTCAGATTGGAGGGAGCTTTTCGGTTCCCGGCGCAGCAATGGTCTCGCAACGAGCCAACTCAGCGAGGCAGCGAGGGCCGCCACGTCTGGCGCTGTAGAGGAGTTGCTGTTTGATATGAATTCCACCGCTGAGGGGTCCATCGACGACTCCGGCGTTGTGCATGAAGCCGACCAGTCTGGTCCAACCAGCTACGGGATCGTTGACGAGATTGCGGTGCGTGTTCTTCGCACCGGCGGAATCGTCAGAGCGGTGCGGAGCGGGGACCTCCCTGACTCCACCCCGGTCGCAGCCTTGTTGCGTTTCGCAATGTAGATCAGCAAGCGTTCGCAAAGACAGGTGCGAGTTGCACTCTAGAGGAGTCCGCTCGCAAGATGCTCCAGCGTGCGAATACGCCCGGGAGAGGTTCGCCTGTCATCCGCGTTGCGCGCTGACGCTGCCGGCGAGATCATGACCTCGTCGACGCCGAATTGCTTCGCGAGAGCGCGAACCCGGGTGGCTGCGGCGCTGGCCTCATCGATCACCCAGCGCTCGGACATCCGGTCAATGATCTCCTGCATCTGCGGCGTGACTTCTGCAGTCGCGGCGTCCTCGACGGTCGCCTGAGGGCCGAGAGGGAGGCCGGTGCGGAGTCGCGCCATCTGCTGCAACTGCGGTCGCGCCAACGCCTCAGCTTCCTCGCGCGTGTCGGCGGCGACCACATTAACAGTGAGGAACGTGCGGGGTTGCGCAAGGTTTTCGGATGGTGTGAAACCAGTTCGATACAGTTCGAGCGCCTGCGCGGTGCCATCACCAGAGAAGTGGTGGGCGAACACGTAGGGCAGCCCAAACTGGGCGGCAAGTTTCGCCGAGAAGTCGCTGGAGCCCAGAAGCCAGAGAGGCGGAGTGCTAGCGGCGTTCGGTGTCGCTTTGACCTCGTACTCGCGGCCCTGAGCAAGACGCAGAGTCGCGCCGTCTGGGTGCATGAGTGCTTCGATATCGCGGATATTGCGCGCGAACTCGTCCACTTCGCTGGTTGCCCCGCTCGAGCGCAGAAGCGCGGTAATGACCGGATCACTACCCGGCGCCCGCCCAATGCCGAGATCAATTCGGCCGGGGAACGCCGCCTCCAACACCGCGAACTGTTCAGCGACAACCAAGGGTGAATGGCTCGGCAGCATGACCCCACCCGAGCCGACCCTAATTTGCTGAGTGTTCGCCGCAATAACACCGATCAGTACCGGTGGATTGGCCGCAGCAACTGCGGGCATGTTGTGGTGCTCAGCCACCCAATACCTGGTGTATCCGAGCTGATCCGCGTGTTGCGCAAGGTCAATTGACGCGGCTATCGCATCGCTGGAGGTTTGATTGCGGCGCACCGGAACGAGGTCAAGAACCGACAAGTGCAAGGGTGTGGAAGTCATCGTAGAAAGTAACCACTCACGTGATCGCTCTATTCCTGTAGTGGCTGTTCACGCTAAACCCGAGCATCCACGTGCTCGCCGCTCAGCAGCTGCCATTCCGCTCCCGCTCTCGTGAGCTCCCCCGTCATGTGTCGTTGCCAGCGAAGAACCCGCAACAAGATCGGGACCACGAGGAGCATCAGCACAATACCGAGAGGTGTCTGCCACGATTCGGAAAAGAATGGTTCCCCCACTGTGGATTGCCCGAGCGACACAAGAAGCAGGCCGCCAACAAGGGCGAAGACGATGAGAACAATGCCGAAAATGTACACGCTCGTCCCATAGGCGCGCTCCGGAAACGGCCCACCAAAAAACTGCTTGACCTGTTCTGGGACCTTGTTCCCTCGGCCAAGCGCATCAAGGGCCGCAGCGCGGTCAGCGGCAAAGCGTCGGATCCGCGACCGATGAATCAACAGGAAACCACCCCAGACCTGAACCGGCCAAACAAAGAAGGACGCAAGTACTCCCCAGAAACCTAGGGGAATCAGCACTGTAGAGAGTTCATAAATGCCCGGCAGGAAGAACACTGGCAGTAGTCCGGTGAGTGCGGCGATCAGTATCCACGGCCCTATGATCGCAACAACAATGATGATCCATCCGATCGCCGTCAGGTCGACATAGTCGCGCACGACAGGCACACGCACCGTCCGGAGCCATTCTTCTACCGAATCCCGGTGTTGGCGAAACGTTGTGCTGTCTGAGCCGAAGATGCCGCGGCCGTAGTCGTTCACGTTTGGCAACGTTGCCGTTGGCATGATCGTGATTTCTATCCGCGCCGTGGACGCCAGTGACAACCCGGTCGCCAAAGCGGATGCGGCACGTGAGGCATCCCCCAGATCCGGAAGCCCAGCCTCGCCGGAAGCTACCGCGGCGTCTTGCAGACTCTGGATTCTGCGCTGAACCTCCAACACGAGCGTTTGCTTCGAATACGCCACGGCTCCCAGCGGCATCAGGGCATCGCTGATTCGGTCTGCGACGAGGGTCGCACCCTCTCTCGGGCCAAGTTCATCAGCGATCGGCGCATGCAGCGGTAGCCCAGGCTTGGGTTCGATGGGTGCCTGCTCGAGCACGGCCAGCAGGACGGTGAGTTCGTTCAGCGTCAAATTCGGCAGTGCGTCACTGGTCAGTGGAAGTCTGGCATCAATCCCTTTGGCGATATCGAGCCGCAAGATGGTGGCGTCGGCGGCCATGCCACCGGGTAGCCGGTACACATGATGCAGTTGATCGAACCGGATGGTGCGCCAGCCGACGCGAATGAGCTTACGATTCAGGTTGATACGCGCTGGTCGATTGGGGAACACGATCAACGGCAACCACAACAGCAGTATCCCCATCAGCGCAACCCACAGTGCAGTGACAAGCCAGCTAGGGTTCTCCCCTGTGACAACGACAATCAAACCCGCCACTGGCGTGGCCAGCAGGAGCGCGGAACCCACGGTCACACCGAGGGTGAGCAATATCATCGACCAATTCGTGTTGGCGCCGATCCGCACCCAATCTTTGGTCGTTTTTGTGGTTGACCCCACCAGTTCCCCTCACACTCTGAATGCCCGCACTTCTTACATCGACTAGCGCTTTCTGGCCTGTCGCTTTCTCACCCACCAGCCCACGAAGTAGCTACCAAAGAGCAGAATAATGCCAACGACAAGTGCACCCCGGAATACGAAGCGGAAAACCCCTACTTGCAGTGTAAAGGCGAGAACTGCGGTGACAAGGATGACGCCAAATACGCTGAGCCGAAAAAGGCTGAGTCTGGCCAGCGGGCCTGTGCGCCGTTTCACATGGAAGCCGACACGTCGGCCGAGCGCGCTTTCGAGTCGACAACGCCTCTCGACCATGCCATCCGGATCACGCCATAAGCGATGAGCCCCTGGGCGGCAATGTAGGTGGTCATAATCATCGCGCTCACTTGCCACAGGTCGAAACCGGGAAGGAAGCGGTCAAGCCCGAGGAGCGTGTCCGACACCACAAACAGTGCGCCGCCGATCGCAATCCGAATATCGGACCGCAGCGCGAGAGCCCCCATGCTTCCGAGGACGAGTCCATACACGGCCACAGGAATCAAGAGGTTACCCAGGTGAGGGGCGAGCACTACGACGAGGCCGATCCACCACAGCGGGTAAATGGCCGCGACGATGGGGAGTTTGCGCGTGCGAAGCTTGCGCCAGAACAGAAGGATGTAGGCGACGTGGGCGAGCAGAAAGAACCCAAGCCCGATGAGGAACCCGAGGCCACCGGGTGAGGCAAGCGACACATCTCCCACCCACGACAGGATGATGCCGAGAGCGCCGAGTAGAGCAATCTCGCTGCGCACGCGTGGGAGCGAAAAGAGAAACGCTGCCAGCAGCAGCAACATCAGGAGTGGTTTGGTGAAACCGGAAAGCGCCGTCGCCCCCACCGCGAGCGCAACGATGTGGATGATGCCAACCACAAGGAACGGAACGAACATGATGATGGTGCGGGTCTTGTTCATGAGTCGACCCTATTCTCTGTGCAGCCTGCGTGGTCACCTTTTGGTGTCCAGGACGGAAATTTAGTTCTCCGTGCTACTGCCGCGAGCAAGTAAGCCGCGAAGGGCGAAGTACACGAGAAACGCAACGACGCCGACAATGATGACTTTGACGATGAAAAAGATGAGGCCGAAGAGGAGGTTGACGAGCCACCAGGCGATCACGATGGAGACGATCACGCCGAGAATGGTGAGGATGAGCGATCCGGTGCTTTTCACCCTCGGAGTTTAGCTGCCACGCCCTGAAAGCCGAGGGGGCCATTCGCGATTGCCGGAACAGTACCTAGTCGTCGATGTGCACCGTTTTGATGCGCGACGTAAAACCGCGCAGGATTTCAACCCGGCTTTTAGACACTCCGAAATGTTTGGCGAGCAACTCGATGACGGCCGTATTCGCTTTGCCGTCGACGGCCCGTTGTTGAACAAAAACCGTGAGGGAAGCACCCGGCGTAGTCGACTCATCTTCAATGAGCGGACCCTTGCGGCTCCCAGGTTTTACGTGAACAGTGACTTGCACGATTCGAGGCTAGCGGGTGGAACGGAAACGGGCCGCCACCTCGAAAGGTGACGGCCCGCAATGCCAAGTGTTTTCTACCCAGCGATGTAGTTCGAGTTATCGACGCAGTCCGAGGCGCTCGATGAGCTTACGGTAGCGTCCGATGTCGATGTTCGATAGGTACGTGAGCATGCGGCGACGCTGGCCGACCAGCAAAAGCAGGCCACGACGTGAGTGGTGGTCGTGCTTGTGCTCTTTCAAGTGCTCGGTGAGGTCCTTGATGCGCTGAGACATCATGGCAACCTGCACTTCGGGGCTGCCAGTGTCACCTGGGTGCGTGGCGTACTCGTCGATGATCGCTTTCTTGGCATCTGGTGCTAATGGCATAGATGGCCCCTTTCACTCGTTGCGCGGTGCTGGTCACCTGATGTGCCAGCTCTCTTAATCCGCGGCCGTTTGACGGCAACCTTGTGAGTTTAGCACCGCTCCGCTGCCGTGATCAGCCACGATCGTCAAGAACGCGAATGAGTTGCTCCACCGTGGGTGAACCGGCAAGCCCTTCATCGGTCTGATAGACGCGGCACGCTAGATCAGTGATTGCCCCGCCAGAGGGGAATGGATCAATTCCGTCCAGAAGAATGGTCGGTGAACCAGCAAATGGATGCTCGGAAGCTTCAGCTGACGTGCGCAGGACTACGACTTCGATGTTGTCCGCAGATCTACCGACCGAATCGAGTGCCTGCCGAAGTCGTTCGAGTGTCACTCCCCAGTTTGGGCATTCATCGATGCGCAGTAATTCGACTTTCACGATCAGATTTCCTTGACGCAGCGGGCCGGCTACGCCGCAACCCGATCGGCATCGTTGTGCTCAATGTGCACGCCATCGAACACTCCCGCGCGAATGGCCTGGAACACCTCAGTCGCGGCCTCCTGCAACTTGCCGCGTCGGTGCGAGGCTTCCACCGCGGCGAGACGACGGGCCCGCTCGTTATACACGGCATCCGCGATGTCGAGGTCGTCGACGAGGATGCCGCCCAAAGACTCCACCCACGCCGAAACGACGTTGCGCAGGGTTTCGTTCCCCAAGGTGATCGCTACACGATCTCCACGGGCGATGGGACGCACTTGAGTAATCATGGCCCGGGCAAGCAGCCCAGGTGCGAGCAAATCAGCGGCTTGTCGATCAGAAACATTTTTGGGAATACCGATCAGAGTGCCCACGTCCACCACGGGTTGGTCGCCCAACGCCAGCGGAAACGCCACGCGGTCTCCACGCACGAATCCGTCGGCGGCGAGGCCGACATCCATCACTGTTGCGGCAACCATCGTGCCGAACGCATTTGTCTCAACCCGCACCTGGCCGGCAACGGGACGTCGAATAGTCGTAGTGCTCATACGGGTGAAAACCAGAATTCGGCAGCAAATATTCCATGTTCGTGATCATTCGAAGCGACTCGGCGGCATCCGACTGCGACGTGGCTAGAACTCTTCGATGATGTTTGGGTCGCCGCCCCAGAGTCGACCGGACTCCAAACCAGAAATCGCTGAGACCTCGGAATCGGTCAGTTCGAAACCAAACACGTCGAGGTTCTCCCTCTGACGTGCAGCGGTCGAGGATTTCGGCAACGGAATTGACTCAAGCTGAACATGCCACCGCAACACCACTTGCGCTGGTGAGACACCGTGCGCTTCGGCGATCGCAACAACAACCGGATCACTCACCGTGCCCTTTTCGTGGGCAAGCGGCGACCAGCTTTGCGTCTGAATGCCATGTGCGGCATGGAACGCTCGCATCTCCGGTTGCGGGAAGTGCGGATGCAACTCAATTTGGTTCACGGCGGGAACCACGCCAGTTTCGTCGATGATCCTCGTCAAAAGTTCCTCAGTGAAATTACACACACCAATTGAGCGGACCAGTCCGTCGTCGCGCAGGCGAATCATTGCTCGCCACGAGTCGAGGAATTTGTCCACTCGTGGCATTGGCCAGTGGATCAAGAATGTGTCCACATAGTCGAAGCCCAAATTCTTGCGGGACTCCTCAAACCCGGCGAGCGTTTCCTCATAGCCGTGGAAACGCCCTGGGAGCTTCGTGGCCACAACAATCTCGTCACGGGCCACATCGCTCTGACGCACTGCCTCCGCAACCTGGCGTTCATTGTCATAGATAAACGCGGTGTCGAGTAATCGATACCCGCACTCTATTGCCGACCGCACGGCAACGACACCGTCGTCACCCACAAGTTGGTAGGTGCCGAACCCGAGAGAGGGAAGCTTGGTACCGTCATTCAAGGTGCGTTCGGGAACAGTCATACCTACCAGTGTGACGCACGCACGCGCGATAGTCTCAGCAGGCGGCCGAGGAGAGGAAGACGAGTGTCACTACCCGGAATCCTCGACGCCATTCTGATCCTCCTCATGCTCGCCTACTTCAGCTATGGCTGGATAGCCGGCTTCGTCCGAAGTCTGTTCGGCCTTGCCGGGATCGCCCTCGGCGGAATAGGCGCATTTTTTGCCATCCCGCTCGTTGGATCATGGGTTCCGTGGCCCGAGTGGCGTTTACCGTTCATTCTTGCCGCAACGATTTTGTTGGTGGTTGCCGGACAAGCTCTAGGTTCCGCCATCGGCCGCGCGCTGGGGCGCCGGGTAGAAGAGACAAAACTCGGTGTGCTGGACCGACTTGCCGGTGCTCTCGTCAACGCCGCCGTTGCTGCTCTCATCGCGTCCATGGTGTTGTTCAGCATCGGAGCGCTCGGTGTTCCCCTGCTCTCACAGGCCATTGCCGGCTCCAGCGTTCTGCGGACCATTGATGACCTCACTCCCCCGCCCGTCACCGACGCGCTCGCACAGCTGCGCTCCATCGTCATTCAGGAAGGCATTCCGCGCATCATCTCTGCTGCGGGCGGTGAAAATATTGAGCCGACCGCCCCGCCGAATATTCCGGATGTTGACACCTCCAGTGCTTCCTTGGAGAAGTCAGCACAGTCGGTCGTGAAGGTGATCGGTACCGCGTACCGGTGCGGCCAAAACCAAACGGGCAGTGGGTTTGTCATTGCCGCGAATCGGGTTGTCACGAATGCGCACGTGGTGGCGGGTGTGAGCGAACCCATAGTGGAAGTTCCTGGCCAGGGAGCGAAGCCGGGAACAGTCGTCTATTTCGACTCCATGAACGACCTCGCCGTGATCGCGGTTCCAGGCCTCGGCGCTGCGCCCATCCCCGTGCGCAGCACACTCCCCGCTGGATCAAGCGCCGTGATCGACGGCTACCCGCTTGGCGGCCCGTTCCGGTCAAGTGCGGCGCAAGTGACGCAAGTCACCACCGTGCGAGTGAACGACATTTACGGCAACAACCCCCACTCGATGGAGGTGTACCAGCTCGCGGCCAACGTGCAACACGGCAACTCTGGAGGACCCCTACTGTCGACGAGCGGCGCTGTCGCCGGAGTGATCTTTGCCAAGGCGTCGAACGTTGACAACGTGGGTTACGCCCACACGATGAAGGAACTGCAACCTGTCGCCGACCAGGCCGCGGGGCTCAGTTCACCGGTGTCCTCCGGTACGTGCGTACAGGGTTAGTTCCGCAAGCGCCCCGCAAAGAATCTAGCTTTTCGCGTTGGCTTCCTGTTTCGGCATTCGCAGGGCGTAAATCGACACGATAGCCAACAGAATCACGGCAGACGCGAAGGCGGCGGGATACGAAAACGCATCAAGCAGTGCGCCCGCGACGAGCGGACCAATGATCGCGCCAAGGTCGGAGACCGCAGAGAACACCGCTACCGGTTGGCCGCTTCGAGCCCCGGCCGCGTCACCGACGGATGCTGCTGGCGCCGTGCCCATCAATGCTGCGGCAACCCCAAACACGCACAGCAGAGCGATGAGCACCCAGATGTTTCCGACGAACGGAATCGCTATCATCACGAGGGCCGCAACAGCATACGAGCCAATGATTGCGGGTCTTCGACCAACGGTGTCAACGTATCGTCCGGCCGGTCCGAGCGAGATGGTTTGCACGACAGCGGCGATAGCGAACGCGATACCTGTCCACAATTCATCCTCGTGGAGCAACTCAACGACCAGTATGGGGATGAGCGCGCTGCGCACACCCATGCTCGCCCATCCGGAAGCGAAATTCGCAAGGAGCGCCGCGCGGTACCGGCGGTCGGCAAGCACCGACCGGAAAGGAAGCGTCGGGGTAGTGTCATCTGGCTTCGGGGTGCGGGAGGTCGGTCTCAAGAACACGAGCCCAACGATGCCCGCCACCGTGAGCGTCGCGGCGTAGAAAAAGAACGGGGCGCGCAACGAGATGATCGCGAGAACTCCACCGAGGGCGGGCCCTGCCATTCCGCCGATCAGGAATCCGCCCTGATAAAAACCCACGGAACGGCCGCGCATGGATGGCGCCGTTGTTCCCAGCAGTAGCGTCATTGCCGAAATCGAGAACATCGCGGAACCGATACCTCCGGCCCCGCGCAGCAACAACACCTCAACGTAGCTGCCCGCGATACCCACCAGTGCGCTGGAGACGGCGACAATCCCAATTCCGATCGCCAGAATTGTGCGCTCACCGCCCAGGTTGATGAGCTTGCCAACGAAGGGGCTGGCCACAAATCGCATGAGCGCGAACGCAGACACGACCGCGCCCACCTCGATGTAGCCGACGTTGAAGGTGCGGATGAACACCGGCAGGACGGGGATGACAACCCCGAAGCCGACCATGACGAAAAACGCGATAACGCCAAGAACAATGACCTCGCGCGACAGGCGAGGTTTTTGGGTGGGTGTTGACACCTACTCAGGCTAAAGCGTCGTGCAGCACAGCGCTGACCACAGCCGCCCGGTGCGCCCGTAACGTGCGGCGGTCTGATTAAACAAACGAGCCGCTACCGGAATATGCCCGCACCCTCAGGGGAGCATGTTCGCGGTAGCGGCTCGCTACAAGACTGAGTGCTTAGAACGTGCCCTCGTTGAGACGCGTCTGCAGCGCCTTCACTGTCTGCGGTCCGGCCTTGCCGTCAACTGTCACACCAAGGTGCTTCTGAAGCGCCTTCGTGCTTGCGGGGCCAAAGACACCATCTGCCGTCACACCAAGCTTCTTCTGAAGAGCCTTGTTGCTTGCGGGGCCGAAGACACCATCTACGGTCACGCCAAGGACGGTCTGGAGCGCCTTGTTCGTTGCAGGACCCCAGGATCCGTCAACCGCGAGCTGCGGGCTGGCCTTCTTGGCCGTAGACTTTGCCGCTTTCTCCGCACGCGCCTTGGCGCCAGCTTCGCGTGCAGCGTCGCTTCGCTCTTTCTTTGCCTCAGCTTCAGCCTGCGCTGCAAAAGCCTCTTTCGCTGCCTTCGCGTTGGCTTCGTTCTTTGCCTTCTCTGCGGCGTCCGCAGCGCTGGTCTTCTTGTCTCCGATACCGAAAAGTCCCATGAGTCCTCCACGTTGTGTGGAACCGCCGCCCTATTGTGGCGGTTCCTATGAGTTTGCCAATGGTATCAGCGGCACCATTCGCCCGCGCCTCTAGGTCAGTGATGATCCAGAATTGTTGTGTTCCCGTCACAACAGGAAGAGAAAGTCGCGCACGAAACTTCTGGTTCCCTCACCAGAAATTGCTGGGTTTAGAGTGTGGCCAACTCAGTCAGTGTGCGCAGTGCGTCGTCGGCACGTTCCACGGGGACAAACACATGATCATGAGCGAAGCCTGCCACCACATTGGCGCTGATCCCCTCACCCGTCAACGCGCGGCTAACCTCGGCCGTGAGCCCGATTGCTTCGAGCGAAGAATGAACCTCCAGCGTGATCCACGCCGCGACATAGTCGTAGGAGAGCGACAGCGCGTCTGCTTGCTCCTTGACGAGGATCAGGGTGAGGCCTTCAACTTCTCGAACGGTGACGATCGGGTCCGCCCCCTCGGGCACCTCAGAGTCAACACGGGTAAACACGTAGTGTCCCGGATTCAGCCGAGGTGACATGTTGTGAATTAGTCGACTCAGATCGGTCTCACCAGTCGTCATGCGCGCTCCCCTTGCCTCTCGCTGAAGGTCGTTTTTCTCCGACGGCTACCAGACGGATCCCGCACCGATGAAGACGGACAGAAGACTCACGGAGGCGAAGACAAGTCCGGTGATCGCCATTCCACGCCCCGAGCCACCGATGCTGTTCGCCCGAACGATCCCGAGGATTCCGAGAACCACGGCAGCGATATCCAGTGGACCACCGAGGAACCAGCCAATGAAAAATGGAATCCCCATAAGAAACCAGCCCGTGATGCCCAACACGAGCGCTACTACGGCAAGCGGATTGGATGGTCGGGCTGGTGCGGGAGGCTGAAACTGATCCGACCATGCGCTTCCGTCCCACCACCGAATACGCCCCGTGCCCGGTTCCGGATACCACCCGGCGGGAATAGTGCCAGTGGCTGGTCCATACACAGGATTCGGATCAGTCATGTTGTCCCTTCACGTCGGCAACCGCCGGATTATGACTGCGACGATACCAGCCACCGTGGCGGTATCGATCAAGGAGGATTCCCTTCGATAGCCTCACGGGTGTAGAGAAATTAATCGACTACACGGCCCTGACGGAACACATCGACCGAGACAACGTCAAACGCTCCACCGTCAAAGCAAACGACACTGCTGGCGCTCAACCCTTTTCCCGTGGTGCGTGGGTGTTCTTCATGGTCATGCTGAGCCTTTTGGTCGCCATGTTCACCGCATTCTGGACCGTTATGATCCTCCTTGTCGTTCAGGGCGAGATGAGAATTCCTGCGTCGGACTGGTTGGGCATTCTTCTTTTCGTGCTCGCACTTGTCTTGGTTGGCGCCTTGTCCTGGCGCACCGTCGTCAAGTGGCTAGAACTGTCGAAGGAGAGTTTCAGCAACTCGGCCTGGTATCGCCTGCGCCGGTTTGCCGCCGCAAACAGGTTGAGGTTCTTCACCAACGCGGGTGACCCGAATTTTCCCGGAGTGCTGTTCGGCAGCGGGGTGGGGGTGCGCCGCTTCGAGCATCTGCGTGCAGCCGAAGGCGACGAGTTCGAATACGGAAACATGGGCAAGAAAGACTCAGAAGCCCGCAAGTCCGGCCACACCGATGGCGCATACCTGGCGATCCGGCTCGAGACGGCGCTACCTACGGTGGCCCTCGCGGCGAAGCGAAGCAGCACGTTCTTTCGAACCAGCGCGCTGAGAGATCTCTACAACAACGAAGAATTGAGTCTTGACGGTGACTACAGCAAGCGATTCACGCTCTATTGCCCGGTTGGCGATGAGCGCGAAGTTCTGAACATTTTCACTCCGGATCTCCTAAAACTGTTTGTCGACGGCCGGTCGAGCTTCAGCGTTGAGATTGTCGACAACTGGCTTTTCGCGTACCGCACCAAACGGCTTGACCTGAGGAACCCCGGCATCCACCGGAGACTCTTGAAGATCATCGACATCATTGCCGAAAAGGGGCTGAGCCACACTGATCGTTACCGCGAGGAACGACCGGGATCATTACGCGAGCGCGGTGGCACGACGGCAAGCCGACGACTAATGACCACGTTGTCCGTCTCCGGCGTAGTCCTCCTGATGCTCGCTACGGCTTTGCCGATCATTTCTGCGTTTACCGGAGACTAAAGCACACACGCAGTCTTCGAGGGACTACCGAAATTCATTCACCAAGCGCGTGGAGAAACTCCACCGTCGTGACGACAGACGCCGGTGAGCTGATCGACTTACATGACGGGTATCGCACGCGACTCACTTCTGGCGCACAAATTGCTCTCGGCGATTTCGTGGCCAGACTCGAACGAGCGTAGGCGCGGTAGCGTATGAGAAGGCGGTCCGGTGCGCGATAAGTGTTTGGGCCAGAAAATCGCACAGACGACCATGCGACACGACAAAAGGTGAAGTAACAATTGGCTGAACCGAACACCGTTCGAATTGTGCAGACTCATGACACTCACGGCGCCGAAGCCCCGGCCGAGTTCGAGCGACAAATAACTAATAAGTCGTGGAACACGCTCGGGTTTGTTGCGATGACATTTTTGCGCACGCTCAACCCGGTGCGCACAACTGATCCGCTCGTTTTTCTTTACACCGACCCGGCTCACGGCTCGGGGTGGTTTCGGCTCGAAGGGTTTCGCCCTGAGGACGCCCAGCGCATCTCCGGGCTCGTGCAGGTTGAGGAGATTTCTCGGGTTATCGGATACGACCCCGTGCCCAAAGACGACCTCACCTCGAGTGCTCGTGCCGTGGTGCCGCGCTCGTCGAATCCCTGGTTCGCTCTCATCCTCGGCGCGGTGGTCACTGTGCTCGGAAGCGCCATCTTCATGGACGGATTCGGCAGCGCCGGAGTCGACATGCTCTACCTCATCATGGGGGCTCTTCTCGCCGTAGCGGGGATTGGGCTGTTGGTGGCACACATTATCCGCGCCGTGTGGTGGCACCGGGCGAGAGCGTACGCCAAAGCAACGGGGCAAAAGCTTCCCCCCGATCTCTCCGCCGGCCTGTAGCGGGTCGGCTGTGCTCCTGCAACGAAAGAACCCCATGTCAACAACCGCTGTGAAATTTCGATACCCGAGCCTCGTTGTTGTGGTCACGACCGCGCTCGCGATTGTGCTTTCCGGGTGCACGCAATTGGCGCACCGGGACGAACCCGAAGAGGCTCCGAACGCGACCCAATTCACTCTTGAGGACGCCAAGGCATTCACCATCGAAGCACGCACCGAGATGGCGGCGTATCTGCCAGAGGATGCAGCTTCCGAGGTTCGCGAGATAAACGAATCAAACGCGCTGATTCCGTGTGGAGACGATGACGACTACGTCTGGCCGGGGCCATATCTCGCTGTACTCGATGCTGACGTGGATCAGCAAGCCGTGCTCGATGCCATTGCCGCGGAATGGGATACGCGCGGCGACTGGCTTGTCGAGCGGCAGACGAACGACGATGGCTATGAGCGGGTGCTGATCACGAGCGCCAACGGGGCGCACTTTGCCGTCGGCTTCCATGTGCAGGGCAGCGAGTTTTGGGTCGACTCGTACTCGCCCTGTTTCCACCTGCCAGGGGGCTTCGCGGGTGGTGAGCTGTATTAGCGCGGTGGCACGACGGCAAGCCGACGACTAATGACCACGTTGTCCGTCTCCGGCGTCGTCCTCCTGATGCTCGTTGTGGCCTTGCCGATCATTTCTGCGTTTACCTGAGACTAAAACACACACGCAGTCTTCGAGGGACTACCGAAAGTCATTCACCAAGCGCGTGGAGAAACTCCACCGTTGAGCCAAAAGCCGCCCTGGCGTCCTCAAGGTCGAGGTGGAATTGGTACTCGTGGGGCAATTGCTCAACATGGTCGTCGGGGTAAAACACCGCGGTGGTGTCGACGCCAAGCCCGTCAAGTGTTGTTGCGAAGACTCGGGACTGAGATTTGGTGAGCGGGTCAGCGTTTCCGCCTGAGATCCAGGTGCGTGGAAAGTCTGCCGTCACATCATCAATGAGCGACATCTGTTCACCGCCTGGGTGTTCCGACCAATCCTTCTCGCCAATGTAGGCCCACAGTGCGACGCGGAAACCCCAGCCACCAATTCCTGGCGCGTTGGGAATCTCGCTGACGTCATAGATGCCGCAGTTCAGAATCACCCCTGCCAACTGCTCAGAGCTGAGGTTCGGTGTGAGACCTATCGTCCTTGCGTAGTCAGGGCTCGTCACAGCCGTTGCCAACTGCGCACTCAGTTGAGCGCCCGCGGAGTCACCGGCCAACACCATACGGTTGGGGTCGATGAGAAGTCGATCGGCGTTGTCCAGTAAATAGCCGAGCGCACTATTGAGCTGGTTGAGTGCTGTCGGATAGACGGCTTCGGGGGCGACGGTGTAGTTCACTGCGACGACAGTGAACCCTTCGGCCGCCAGGTTGCGGGCGTACTGGGTGACGTTCTGTTTGTCGCCCGAGATCCAGGCTCCGCCGTGAATCCACACCACCGTGGTGAGAGGTCCGGAAGCGTCCGCAGGCGAAAACACGTCAAGAGTGGTGTTTGTCCCCGCGTCGCCGAAGCTTTGGTCCAAAGTCTCCGTCAACGGAACGTCGGTTGCGTGGCGCTCCATTTCTTCGACCGTGTTTGCTGCCTCGATCTCAAAGAGGGACCGAATCAGCAAACTGGCAGGCCACGGGCTAAGCGTCGAAACGAGGGTTAGAACCAGTCCAAAGGCGACGATACTGAGGCCGATGATGCTGGAGCGCCGTTTGATCCACGGTTTCGGATTGCGGGCTCGAGGATTCCGGGCTCGGCTCATGCCGCCAGCCTACCGGGGCAGGCGCCGCGCTCCCCGCCACTCTCGGTAGGGCGGATGGGACTTGAACCCATGACCGACGGATTATGAGTCCGCTGCTCTAACCAGCTGAGCTACCGCCCCGTGCAGCCGGCCGAGATCAAAGATCTGACTCGTTCAGCTCCACTTCGGTGACCGGATCGGTCACCGCTTCACCACGATACAGTCTCTCGAACGTGGTGAGGGTGCGCTCAATGTCGTGTGGCGCGATCAGTTTCAGGCTGTTGCGCTTCAAGCGAGTGAGCTCCTCATCGGATGCTGTGAGCACCTTCGTCAATTGCTCCGCCAAACCGTCCACATCACCCGGCTCGAACAAGTAGCCGTTCACTCCGGGATGCACCAAGTGCGGAAGCGCCATCGCGTTCACCGCGACGACAGGCAGACCAGAGGACATCGCCTCGAGTGTCGCAATACTCTGCAACTCTGCAGTGGAAGCAATCGCAAAGACCGTAGCGTTCGTGTACGCCGCTTTGAGCTCATCGTCGGAAACATAGCCCGCAAACGTGGTGCGATCAGCAATCCCCATTTCAGCGACAAGTCGCTTCAAAGGAATCATGAGATCGCCACCCCCCACGATTTCAAGTTTCGCGTCCAACGCCGGGTCGAGTTGTGCGACAGCTTTGATGAGAACATCGATGTGTTTCTCGCCCGTCACCCGACCAACAAAGAGGATTCGGTTTTCTGTCTTCTTCTCAAACTTTGGCGTATAGAAGCTGGAATCAATCCCGCACGAAATGGCGTGGACGCCCGAGAGGTCGGTATAGGCCTCCAAAAACTCGGCGCCCTTACGCGTGGGGACCGTGATCGACTCCACCAAATGGTAGGTCTTTGCCGCGTCCAGCCAGGCAGCACGAATAACGGGCTTGCGCAAAAACTTGGGGAGAAGAGTGTGCTGGATCAGGTTCTCCGGCATGAAGTGGTTGGTCGCCACCACCCTGATTCCGCGGAGAGCCGCCTGGCGCGCCAACCCACGGCCAACGACGAGGTGGGACTGAATGTGTACAACATCCGGCTTCACTTCGTCGAGGATGCGCGCAGCGTGCGCTTGGCTACGCCACGGCAGCACGAAACGAAGCCAGTCGTGTGGATACCACCGCCACGAGTACACGCGATGGACGGTGAACTTTGCACCTTCGTGCTCTTCGATAAACCGTCCGTGTTTCCGGCCAAAAGCCGGTGCCTCGACGTGGACATCGTGCCCGCGGTTCGCCAGCCCTGCGGCAAGACGGGACGTAAAAATGGCCGCACCGTTCACATCCGGTGGGAACGTGTCTGCGCCGATCAGAACCCGTAATGGCGCGGTTTTTCTCGGAATTGAATCAGCTGATGCTTTTGGCAAGATCTGGATATTCCCTCGTGCAGTTGGAGTTGGTTCCAGCCTAGTGCTGGGCTTGCGGGTGATGTTTCGCGAGCTGGAAAACTCCCGACACCGCAAGCGCACCGGCCGCAAGATATGCAACCGCTGCGTACCAGGGCGCACCGGCAGCTTCCTGCAACACTACGATCCCAATCGTGACCGCCACAATCGGATCCACCACGGTGAGCCCTGCAATCACAAGGTCAGGCGGACCAGACGAATACGCGTTTTGAACAAAATACCCACCAAGAATGGCGGCAGCCAAGAGTGCAAGGATGCACGTGATCGTGAGCCAGTCGAAGTCTCCCGTCTTCGCCCGGTCGATAACCACTTTGGCAAGCGTCGCGACAAAGCCGTAAAGCACCCCAGCGCCGAGGATGAACACAATTGCCTTGAACTTGTCGCGAAGAAATGCGAAGGCGAGCGAGAAGCCCATCGTGATGACACCGAGGATGGCCAGAATCACACCCAACTGCGCGGCACTGATAGGACTGGACTTCGCGGTGAAGGCGGCGACGGTGACAAACAATCCGACGCCACCGACGCAAAACGCGATCGCCTGAATCGACTTGCGATCCAACGCAACCTTCGACACCCGGGCATTCACCACGGCGGTGATCACAAGCGCAATCGCGCCTAGGGGTTGCACCACGATAATGGGCGCCAGATACAAACTCGTGAGTTGGAGCAACACCGCAAGTCCGAGCATGAGTGTTCCTATCACCCAGGACGGTCTCGCCAGTAGCAGCAGCACCTGTTTCGGGCTGAGACCTGGGCTCGTGTCCACTTCACCGGTGTCTGCTTCGACACGGCCGACACCGCGGTGTTGGAACTGTGCGCCGAGGGCCAAAAACACTGCGGCAATGAGAGCGACCGGAATCCCCAACCACTGGTTTGGGGTGAGAGTGACGAATTGATCCGTCAGGTCAATCAACTCTGGTGGCACCCCACGACTTTACCCGGTACAGCCGCGATATTCTTTCTGAATGGCCGTACTTCCAATCATCATCTCCGGGGACCCGGTACTTCATTCCCCCGCCCGCACCGTCACGACCTTCGATCGCGAACTGCGTGATCTTGTCGATGACATGGTCGAAACCATGAAAGCGGCCCCCGGTGTTGGGCTGGCTGCACCGCAAATTGGGATTGATTTACGGATTTTCGTTTTCGAATGGACCGATGACGACGGCGTGCACTCCAGCGGCACCGCAATCAACCCAAAGCTCTGGGTCAGCCCCGTTCCCTTGGGTGATCCGGATGAGGAAGACGAGTCAGAAGGGTGCCTTTCGATTCCTGGCGAGCGCTTTCCGCTGAGACGAGCCCACGAAGCGATCCTGCACGCCGTTGACGTGGAAGGGAAGCCGTTCGAGCTCACGGCCACCGGCTGGTTCGCTCGCATCCTCCAGCACGAGTTTGACCACCTCGATGGTGTGCTCTACGCCGACCGGCTGAACTGCGACCAGAGCAAGCTGGCGCGCAAGGTGATTAAGAAGAACGGCTGGGGCTCCCCCGGCCTCAGCTGGATGCCCGGCCTGGACAACCTCGAAGGCTAGAACGCGACGCGCGTAAGGTATTTGCTCCCCGAGTTGGACTCGAACCAACAACCTGCCGGTTAACAGCCGGCTGCTCTGCCAATTGAGCTATCGAGGAATGGCAATTCAGATTGCAACTTTAGCAAAGATTGTGCGCCGACAATTCCCCTCCGGTGCGGCCAGTCGTCACGAGAAGTCTGGAAGGAGGCACGTGGGCGAATCCAGAAGCAAAGGAGACCCCACCATCATGGGAATGCCGGACTGCTGATCAAGCTGATATGCCACAACCGAACCAGAATTCTGGTTAGCCACGAAGAGAAGGTTGCCGACAATACACAGCCCGCGCGGACCGTCTCCGCCGCTGGAAAGGTCGGCAATCGGTTCGAGAGTTTCCGCATTGATGGCCACAATTCGGTTGGTACCGCGAAGCGCGGTGTACAGGAATCGGCCCGTGGCATCCACGACAAGACCGGCGGCATGATCGCCGGGCGCGGCTCCAGAGCTCCCGGCCTTCATCACCTGCAAGTTTCGCCCGCCACCGAGAGTGAATATTGCGCCACCAAGTTCACCAATCACGTACACCTTGCCCGCAGTCGGAGAAACGGCAAAGTCGCGCGGTCCGGTGCCGGCAGGCAACTCGATCGACGACTCCAGCCCGAGTTGTCCTTCATTCCAGCGGTACACGTTGACGCGATCGGTGCCAAGGTCGGCGGTGATGGCAGTGTCACCGAAGGCAAGCGTTGAATGAGCGTGCGGGCCATCCTGTTCTGGTTTAGGTCCCGAGCCACTCGAAAGAAGTGATTGGTGCAATGGGCCGATCTTGCCTGCCGCATCCAGCGGAAACACGTCCACTTGACCGGTGCCATAGTTGCTGGCATAGAGCCACTGATCTGTAGCGGCAAGATGGCACAGCAGAGCACCAGAGGTGGGCTGGCCGCCCATCGGGCTCAACGTCGTCGACTTGCCTTTGCGGCGGAACGCCTCAACTCGCCCATTGGCCTCGTCAACCGCATAGATCACTCCAGGAACCTGCGAATGGATGAGGTATGAGGGCGAAGACGTGATCGCGCCGTAGCCCGCAAACTGCAGCCCCTTCTCACCAATTCGGACAGCGGCTATTCCACGGGAGAATCCGCCCATGCTTTCCGTATATGCACCTGCCCATAACAGAGTCAATATCCTGCCTCCGGGTCCACTATTCCCTCGAATTTCGAGTTCCCCAAAAACGCTTTCACGTTGGTCTTTACTCGTTCCGCCAGCAGCGGTGTCGTCATTTCGGGGGTATCGGCACTGTGCGGGGTAATGATTGCTCGTGGCTCACTCCACAACGGATGCCCATCCGGGAGCGGCTCAGGTTCGGTGACATCCAACCCTGCGCCGGCAATGCTGCCAGCGGCCAAGGCGGCGGTCACCGCATCCGTGTCGATGAGTCCACCGCGAGCGACGTTCACAAGAAAGGCGCTTTTCTTCATTGCGGCTAGCTCATCTGCACCAATCATGTGCGAAGTGGAGCCGGTCATCGCTGCGGCGACGACCACCACGTCGGCGTTGGGCAAAACCTCGCGAAGGTGTTCGCTCGTCACCGTATGGTCTGCGCCGTCCAGCGGTTCAGCGGTGCGGCGAACAATGGTGATGTTGGTCCGAAACGGTGCGAGAAGCCTCATCAGTTCGCGCGCTATTCCGCCCGCGCCAATGATGACGACGTTGGCACCGTAGAGCGAGTTCCCCACCTTGGGTCCCCAACTCGTGGCAGACACTCGCAGGGGAATTTCACGCATCAACGCGAGAGTGAGGGTGAGAATGTGCTCGGCGACAGGTTCCGCATATGCACCTTTTGCGCTCGTCCAAAGGGGTCGGTCCTTCGTCGAGAACTGCGTTAAGACCTCAGAAAACGCGTCAACCCCGGCCCACGGAAGTTGAACCCAATCGACTCCTGGATACTGTTCCAACACTCCAGAGAACTCCGCAGCACGGTGATGCTTCAACCACACGATGCCTCGAGTTTCAGCACTCAGCGGCGCGACGGTCCCACCTGCAGCCTCAATCGCCGTGACAAAGAGCTCTTCTGGCTCTGGAAGTACCGCGATGGGCCCGGGCCTTGGACGTCTACTTTCGGATAATTCCGCAGCGGAAGACGCCAGCACTATGCGGTGCTGAAACGAGCCCCCACTCGACGTCATGCACCGACTTTATCGAATCGCGAGGCCGCAAGGGACTTTAGATAGGGATGAATTGGGTCTTTCAGTACCCCATTGATGGGGCCAAGGCCAACAATATTTCCACGATGCAGGACCATGGCTCGCTCAGAAACGTACTCGATAACGGACAGATCACTGCTCACAACGACCGCGGAGAATCCGCGTTCCGCCCGCAGATCTCGCAACACATCCAAGACGCCTGAACGGACGGTGACGTCAACTCCACGAGTGGGTTCGTCAGCAATGAGTAGCTGTGGTTCCAAGATGAGAGCACGGGCAAGGGCAACTCGCTGGCGCTGTCCACTACTCAATTCATAGGGGTAACTCGACATCATGCCGAGAGGCAATCGAACAGCATCCACAAGAGTCGCCACGGCAAGTCCCGCCTCGCGCGAACTAAACCGACGGTCTCGGGAGTAGATGGGTTCCGCGATGTTTTCTGCCACCGTGAGTCGCGCGTCCAACGTGTCAGCACCGTTTTGCGCGAGGTAACCCACTTTCAGTCGAAGTCGGTCGCTTGCTCGCGCGCCAATTCCCCGAACTTGGACGCCAAATATCGTCAGCGACCCACCGCATATTTCGGGGGTGACGGAATCCTTGGTTCCCGTATCGCCGGCAAGCGCCATAATTGCGGCGAGCGTGGATTTACCCGAACCAGACTCGCCCACCAGGCCAACAATCTCGCCTTCATCGACGGTGAAGCTCATTCCAGAAATGGCCAAAAATCTCGATCGAGGATCCTTCGAGCGATAGCGGATCGACAAATCGTCCGCGCGCACGATTGGCTGGAGTGTTGTCAACCGTCCATCCCTGCTAGTTCGAGTCCGCGCAACCGACGAAGTTCTTCGCGTCTGGTTGCCTGCAATACCGGGTCGGGCACAGGCAATGACGCGAGAAGTCGTTGCGTGTACGGGTGCTTTGGCGCAACAAGCACTTCTTCGCCCGTACCTTCTTCGACCAACTTACCCTTATACAGAACGGCGATGCGGTCAGCGAGCAGGTCCACAACGGCCAAGTCGTGGCTGATGAACAACGCTGCGAACCCGAATTCGCGCTGAATTTCGGCAAAGAGTTCCAGCACACGCGCCTGGACGGACACATCCAGCGCACTGGTCGGTTCGTCCGCAATGAGCAGCTTTGGCTTCAACGCGATAGCGCGGGCCAGGCTTGCACGCTGACGCTGGCCACCGCTGAGCTCGTGCGGGAAGCGGTCGCCGAAGCTCTTGGGGAGCTGCACAGCCTCGAGGAGTTCGTCTACGCGCGAGCGGGCAGCCGCGGCGTCACCAGCCTCGCCGTGAACGATGAGAGGTTCAGCGACACACTCGGCAATCGTGAGAAGCGGGTTGAAACTTGTCGCCGGGTCCTGGAACACAAAACCAATATCGTGGCGGAGCGGACGGAACGTTCGTTCATGAACCCCGAGCATTTCCTGCCCGAGCACCGTGAGAGAGCCTCCGGTGACTTTGGTCAAGCCAGCAATAGCGCGCCCCGTTGTTGTCTTTCCGGATCCGCTCTCACCGACCAAGCCCAGAACCTCACGGGCACCGATCTCAAAACTCACGCCGTCGACCGCGCGGAAGCCCCCTTTGCCGAGCCTTCCCGCGTATTCGATGACCAGGTCTTTCGCCACGACGAGCGGCTCGCTTGCCGTCGCCGTAGCTCGCGCGGCAGCGCGTTCGCGCGTCTTGAGGGTACCCGCTCCAATAAAGGGAACCGCCGCGAGGAGCCGCTTCGTGTAGGGATGCTGTGGATTGTGGAACAGGTTGATCGCGTCGGCCTCTTCCACAATGTTTCCTTGGTACATGACGGCTACTCGATCAGCGAGATCCGCCACGACACCCATGTTGTGGGTGATGAGCACAATTGCCGCGTTGAATTCATCGCGGCAGCGGCGCAAAAGGTCGAGGATCTCAGCTTGCACCGTGACGTCGAGCGCGGTGGTCGGTTCGTCGGCAACAATGATCTCTGGCTCCAGGACCAGCGCCATGGCGATGACTATTCGCTGTTTCTGTCCGCCCGAAAACTGATGGGGGTAGTAGTCGACGCGGTGCTCGGCATCCGGAATCCCCACGCGAGTGAGGATTTCAATTGCTTTCGCCCTGGCCTCGGCTTTGCGGTACTTCCCGTGGGCTTTCAACCCTTCAATGATTTGCCACCCGACAGTGAACACGGGGTTCAGCGCCGTGGAGGGCTCCTGAAACACCATGGCAGCTCCCGTGCCGCGAATCTCTCGCAGCCTCTGATGGGAGACCTCAATGACGTTGTCTGGGCCAATCAAGACAGCGCCGGAGGTCGTGGCAGTTTCCGGGAGCAGCCCGAGGATCGTCTTCGCGGTGACTGTCTTGCCACTCCCGCTTTCGCCCACGATCGCGAGCACTTCCCCTTTTTGGACCGACAGACTGACGCCGTTGACCGCACGCACGTCACCGCCATCAGTTGCAAACGTTACGGTCAGGTTGTCGATTTCGAGGGCGTCATCACCCTTCGTGAGAGTGCTCACAGGTCCTTCTCCAATTCGTCAACCTCGGTGGCATCGCTGCTCGTAGCGGATGCTCGGTGTCGAGTTCGTAGTCTCGGGTCCGCGAGATCGTTGAGGCTCTCCCCCACAAGCGTGATGCCCAGCACGACAAGAACGATCGCCGCACCGGGGAAGACGGAAGTCCACCAGATTCCGGCAGCAACATCGGAAATGGACTTGTTGAGATCGAAACCCCACTCCGCTGCTGCGGTTGGTTCGATACCAAATCCAAGGAACCCGAGACCGGCGAGCGTGAGAATCGCCTCCGATGCATTCAGCGTGAGAATCAGCGGCAGCGTTCTCGTGGAGTTGCGCAGCACGTGGCGGAACATCACGCGTGTATTGCTTGCGCCGATGACCTTTGCCGACTCCACGAACGCTTCCGCTTTCATGCGCACAGTTTCGGAACGGATGACCCGGAAATACTGCGGAATGAACACCACGGTGATGGAGATTGAGGCGGCGAGTAACCCGGTTAACAGGCCAGAACGTCCACCCGAAATCACGATGGACATCACGATGGCCAACAGTAGAGACGGAAACGCGTACACCGCGTCCGCAACAACCACGAGCACGCGGTCGAGCCAGCCACCAAAATACCCGGAGACTAACCCGAGGAACACCCCGGCAAACACCGAGAGGATCACCGCGATAACAATCACGAGAGCCGCCGTTTGCGAACCCCAGATAACCCGGGAGAGCACGTCGTAGCCACCCACTGTTGTCCCAAGCAAGTGCTCACCACCCGGGGGAAGTTGCGCACCGAAGGTGCCAGTGCTGTCACCCAATTGTGAGTATCCGAACGGGGCAAGCCACTGCGCAAAGGCAGCGGTAAGGAGGAAGATCGCGATGATCACGAGCCCCGCCACGAGCATGCCGCGCTGCCAGCCGACACTTTGCTGAAGCTGGCGAACGAGAGGCAGTTTGGACCAAATACTGGACTTAGCGTGGGCCGTTGTCGTCATGTCAGTACCTCACCCTCGGGTCGATGAGCGCGGCTATGACGTCCACGATGAAGTTGGTCACCGCGACGATCACCGCCAAGAGAGCAACGATGCCCTGAACTGCGACAAAGTCTCGTGCGCTCAGGTACTCGACGAGAACAAAACCGAGACCCTTCCATTCGAAGGTCGTCTCCGTGAGGACTGCGCCTCCGAGCAACAGAGCGATCTGAAGACCGATCACCGTGATGATGGGAACGAGCGCGGGCTTGTACGCGTGCTTTCGCACGAGGCGGAGCTCTTTCACTCCTCGGGACCGCGCAGCATCAACATAATCTTGGCCGAGTGTTCCGATCACATTCAGTCGAACCAGACGGAGGAAGATTCCTGCGGTGAGAAGACCAAGGGCGATTCCAGGAAGAATCGCGTGCGAAAGCACATCGGCGACGTCGGCGGGGTTTCCGGTGCGGAACGCATCGATGAGGTAAATATTCGTCGGATGGTCGAGGAACTGAATGTTCAACTCGGTACCGGTGGATGCCCGCCCGTTAACCGGGAGAACCTTCAGCCACACCGCGAACACCAGTTTCAGGAGAAGACCGGCGAAGAACACCGGTGTTGCATAAAACAGGATTGCGAGTACGCGAAGAACCGCGTCCGGCCACTTGTCGCGCAAGTACGCGGCGAGCATACCCAGCGGGATTCCCACAATGAACGCAACAATGAGCGAGTAGAACACGAGCTCGAGTGTTGCTCCACCATAGGTGAGAAGGATTTCGGAGATCTGGCGATTGTCACTGATCGTGGTGCCGAAATTACCGGTGACCAACTGGCCGAGATACTCAAAGTATTGGATCCATATCGGCCGGTCATACCCGGCAGCGTGAATCCGCTCCTGAAGCTGGTCGGGGGTAAGCCGTCCGCCCAGCGCCGCCGTGATCGGGTCACCGATCATATGCATGAGCAGGAACACCATCGACACGAGGATGAACACGGTGGGAAGAATCAGAATAAGTCTGATGAGGATGTAGCGGCCAAGGTTCCCACCGGAACCCTTGGATTGAGCCTTCTGGTCTGAAACTGCCCCCGGATCAGGAACTTTCGACGCCGTCGTTATTGTCATCATTGCCAATCGTCACGTACACACTGCCAGAAAAGTAGGGGGCGAGCCGCAGATCGTGCGGTCCGCCCCCTGTTACGGCTAAGTGCTCATAGCCGCCTTAACTCGTGTTACTTGCTGAGGACGTTGAAGCGGAACTTGAACGAAGCGTCGAGTGTTTCGTCTACGCCCTTCACGTCCTTGCCTGCAACAACAACCTGTGCGCCCTGAAGCATCGGCAACGTTGACAGCTGGGCTGCAACCTTCGCCTGGATGTCCTCAATCTGGCCCTTACGCGTGGCAGCGTCAGTTTCGACAGCCTGCGCCTGGATCAGCGAGTCGACCTCAGAGTCACTGAAGTGGTTCTTCAAGAAGTTGTCTGTCTGGAAGAACGGTGACATGTAGTTGTCGGCATCCGAGTAGTCCGGGAACCAGCCGAGCTGGTACAGCGGGTACACGTCAGCTGAGCGGTCCTTGGAGTACTGGACCCACTCGGTCGACTGCAGGTTCACCGTGAACAGGCCATCAGCCTCAAGCTGCGACTTGATGAGTGCGTACTCATCACCCGAGCTTGCACCGTAGTGGTCCGGGTTGTACTGCAGGTTCAGAGTGACTGGAGTGGACACGCCTGCGGCATCGAGAGTTGCCTTCGCCTTGGCAGCATCCGGTCCACCGCTTCCGTCGCCATAGAGCTCCTTGAGGACCTCAGTTGCGCCGGTCAGTCCGGCCGGGACGTAGGAGTACAGCGGCAGGTAGGTGCCCTTGTAGACCTGGTCCGCGATCGCTTCACGGTCAATCAGATCCGCGATGGCCTGACGAACAGCAAGCGACATCTCAGCGTTGGCATCAGCAGTCTTCGCACCGAACGGCATGGTGTCGAAGTTGAACACGATGTAGCGAATCTCGCCACCCGGTCCCTTGTGAACCACGACATTGTCGTTGGTGGAGAGGCTGTCGATGTCCGTTGCAGACAAGCTGCGGGTCGCGACGTCGATGTTGCCTTCCTGAACGTCCAGCTTCATGTTCGACTGGTCCGCGTAGTACTTCACGTTGACCGTAGCCGTCTTGGGCGTCGCGAGCAGTCCCATGTAGTCGTCGTACGCCTTGTACTGAACAAGTTCATTGAACTTGTAGCTGGAGATCGTGTACGGGCCGGCAAAGGCGTTTGCGTCAACGATTTCCTGGTCAGTGGTGAGCGAGTCCGCTGAGAACGTGTCTTCGTCAACGATCGGGCCGGCTGGGCTGGACAGAATCTGTGGCCAGATCTGGTCGTTTGCTGCCTTCAGGTGGAAGACGACGGTGAGGTCATCTGTCACTTCGGTCTTGTCAAGGTTGTAGAGAAGCGTCGACGGGCCATTGTCTGCCGCGATGCTCACTTGACGGTCGAAGCTGAACTTGACGTCCGAAGCGGTCAAGTCGTTGCCGTTTGCCCACTTGAGGCCTGACTTGAGCTTGACCGTGTACTCGGTCGGTGACGTGAACTCTGCCGACTCAGCGATGTCAGGGTAGACATCGGAGCTGCCCGGGTTGGAGTTCATCAAGAACGGGTACACATTGTTCATGACGAAGAATGAACCGTTGTCGTACGAGCCAGCAGGGTCAATCGTGGTGACCTTGTCGGTGGTACCGACAGTGATCGTGCCAGATGAACCGGTGTCGCCCGAATCAGTTCCTGCTGCACAGCCGCTGAGCGCCAGTGCAGCAATGGCAACGCCACTGAGCACGGTCAGTGACCGCTTTCTGATCGTGGATGCGGATGTCATATCCGGATACCTCTCTCTGTAGTGAGATACCACCGCAGTCCGGTTGGGCCTCGGTGGAGTGAGCACCCTTGCCGCGCAGGTAAGCACGCCAAGGGCCGTGTGTATTAACTCTTGATAACACGTGTCGACGCCCCTTTGGGGGCCGAAAGCGTTTTGCTGACGAATATTTATTGATCTGCAACCTAATCGCCAAGCAGTTCGCGCCGCTCCGATTCAATGCCCATGAGTTCCCGCTGCAGTTCCCGATAACGTTCCGGTTCGGCGCTGGAGTCTGTGCGCTGCAACCGACCGAGAAGTTCGGCTTTCTTTGCCAGCAAATCTCGGCCAATAAGCGAAGCCACGACGCCGCGGCAGTAGTTCGAAAACTCCCGACCGGCCTGCTCCGGGATCGGTGCGACAACGAGTTGGCTGACAATACTCGCAAACCCGTTGGGCACTTCTTCGGAAACTCGGTCAACCCAATTCGGCGTGCTAAACGCATCCATACTGGCCGCGATAGCGTCTCGCACGACGGCGAGAGTCGTGTTCGTGAACGCGACGCTTCCCATCCGCTGGCCAAGCTCCTGGCCTACCGCATCCGGCTTCTGCAAGATCGCCATGAGTGCGTCTCGCTCCAGCCTGGTGACCGGGTCGGTCGGGAGGTGAGTTATCGACGGCCCTTGCTCCGCGAAGGGCTCGCCGGTGCCTGACTGCTGGGAATCCGCCCCAGCCGACGTGGACTGCGAACTGTCGTGACGGGAATTCGACGAGCGTGACTCGTGCGACTTGTTACGGGCAGCGCTTGAGACGGCCCGAACGACTTCCTGCGGGTCAACACCGATCCAGCCGGCAACATTGCGAATGTAGCCGCTGTGCAGAGCGGGGTCCCGGATACCCGCGACAACGGGCGCGGCCGCCCGCAAGGCACCCACTCTGCCTTCCACGGTTTCCAGATCGAACGAGGCAAGCACCCGTCGAATCATGAACTCAAACATTGGTTTGCGTTCATTCACGAGACGCCGAATCGCATCGTCGCCCTTCGCCAACCGAAGATCGCACGGGTCCAGTCCGTCCTGAGCAACGGCGACGTAGGTCTGTGCGGCAAAGCGCTGCTCCTCCGCGAACGCGCGACTCGCTGCTTTCTGGCCAGCCTCATCAGGATCGAACGTGAAAATGACTTCTCCGAGTCCACGCGAGTCGGAGTTGTCCACATCGCCCAGTACCCGGCGAATCACTTTGATGTGGTCGACGCCAAACGCGGTACCGCACGTCGCAACCGCTGTCGTCACTCCGGCAAGGTGGCACGCCATCACATCTGTGTAGCCTTCGACAACAACCACCCGTTTGCCGCGGGAGATGTCGCGCTTGGCAAGATCGAGCCCGTACAACACTTGGGACTTGTGGTACACCGAGGTCTCGGGAGTGTTCAGATACTTGGGACCTTGGTCATCGTCCAAAAGTTTTCGAGCACCAAATCCCAGCGTTTGACCTGTGGTGTCGCGAATTGGCCAGACGAGTCTTCCCCGAAAACGATCGTACGTTCCCCGATCGCCCTGCCCGATGAGTCCGGAGGCTAAGAGTTCTTCCTCGGTAAACCCGAGGGTGTAGAGATGCGAACTGAGCGCGTCGTAACTTTTGGGTGCGAAACCAATCCCGAATTGGGCTGCCGCCGCCGCGTCGAATCCGCGCGTGCCGAGGAACGCCCGTCCCGGCTCCGCGGTAGGTAGTGAAAGTTGAGCAACGAAGAAGTCCGCGGCCGCTTGGTTTGCCGCAAGCAATCGTGCGCGGTTACCGCGATCGGAGTCTGCCGTGCCGCCATCCTCGTAGTGCAGTTCGATTCCTGCTCTGGCGGCCATCCGTTCTACCGCTTCGCTGAAGGTCACGTGGTCCATCTTCTGCAGGAACGTAAACACGTCACCGTCTTCACCACAGCCGAAACAGTGATAGCGGCCAACCTGTTGGCGCACATGAAAACTGGGGCTTCGTTCATCGTGGAACGGGCACAGGCCCTTCAGCGATCCAACTCCCGCGCCCTTCAGAGTGACGTAGTCCCCCACGATGTCTGCGAGGTTAATCCGCGAACGCACCTCATCGATGTCGCTTCTACGGATCAGGCCTGCCATGCCTTGATTCTAGGTGGGGTGACGCCTACTCGGCTGGCCCGCGACCGCCGCCGGCCGTCAGGGCCGTGTGCCACGTATTCGCGGACTGGTCTGTGAGGCTCGCCACCTGGTCAACGACCGCCCGCTTTCGTGCCGCATCGTCACTGGCCGCGCGCCAGTCAGCGGCAAAGCCCGCCTCCAGTGCATCTTCTCCTCGGTTCAAGAGAGCTTCAGCGAGTTCCACAATTGTGTCGCGTTGCTGAGCGTAAATGGGCTTGCGCGAATTTGTGGACATGACGTTCGCCGCCACAATTCCCTTGAGAACAGCGATTTCCGCGCGAATGCCGGAGGGAACGACCACTCCCGCCCCAAACCGAATGAGGCTTGTCGAGTCGTGGGATTCGAGAGTCGCTTGCGTGGCAATCCCGGCGAACCTGCCGATGAGCTGGCTTGTCAGGTTTTTGAGTCTGCCCTGAGCTGCTCGGGTACCGTCGTACTCGTCGATCCATGAATCCAACGAGGCTAAGCGGTCAAACGCTGCGATCAACTCGTCGTGATCAACTTCTCCACCGATCCACTCAAACATGGAGTTGACCAAGTCGTCGTGGTCGACGCGACCGCCGAGAGCCGGGACATCGATGTAGCCGCCGACAATGGCGTCTTCAAAATCGTGCACTGAGTAGGCGATGTCATCGGAGAGGTCCATGACCTGCGCCTCGATGCAGAGCTGACGATCCGGGGCGCCCTGCCTCAGCCAGCGAAAAGCGGCGGTGTCATCCAGGTAGAAGCCAAATTTCGCCCGGCCAGACGGGTCGCCCACCGCACTCTCAGCCGGCCACGGATATTTGCAGCTCGCGTCAAGGCTCGCCCGCGTGAGGTTCAACCCGTAGGAGCGGCCATCCGGCCCAAATACTTTCGGTTCGATCCGAGTGAGGAGCCGGAGAGTTTGAGCGTTCCCTTCGAAGCCACCGATATCGGCACACCACGCGTTCAGCGCACGCTCCCCATTGTGGCCAAACGGAGGATGACCGAGGTCATGAGCGAGGCACGCGGTGTCCACGACATCCGGGTCCAAGCCGAGACTTGACGCGAGCTCCCTGCCCACTTGAGCTACCTCGAGCGAATGCGTCAAACGGTTTCTGGCGTTGTCGACTCCCGCAGTGGGACTAAGCACTTGAGTCTTCGCCGCAAGTCGCCTCAGGGCACTGGAATGCAGCACTCGTGCCCGATCGCGTGCGAAATCACTGCGCCGGCTGGAGTGCTCTTCGGGAAACCACCGAGCCGAGTCGTGCTCGCTGTACTCCCCCGCTGGCCTCGCCATACCGTGTTCAGCCACCGGTGGTGTCCGCTTCGCCCTCGGAAAGTTCGCTGCGATGCTTCGACGCGAGTTCGCGACTATCCAACCAACCTTCGGGAAGCACTGTCCGTTTCGGGTGGCCTGCCCGGCCACGCGGCCCTTCCGCATCCTCACCGGGGTACGGCAATGACCAATCGAGTTCACCCAACAAATCATCCAGCTGCTGCAGGCTCTCCACCCTGGCAAGGGCCGAGCGCAATTCACTACCTACGGGGTATCCCTTGAAATACCAGGAGACATGTTTACGGATGTCGCGGCAGGCCCACTCTTCGCCGTTCTGGTCCTCTGTGGCAAGAAATTCTGCGAGCAACTCGGTGTGCCTGCGGATAGTGCTTGCGACCACACCAAGGTTTGGGCGTGCGCGAAGCTCGTGAGCTTGCTCTGCGGAAAGTTCACCCGATTTGACCTTGAACGCGGCAACTAAGTCACCGAAGAGCCACGGACGGCCGAGGCAACCACGACCAACAACAACACCGTCGCACCCGGTTTCTTCCACCATGCGGATGGCATCCGCGCCACTCCAGATGTCGCCATTGCCGAGCACGGGCACGTCAGTGACGGTTTCTTTCAGGCGCGTAATTGCCGACCAGTCAGCCTTGCCGCTATAAAACTCGGATGCGGTGCGCGCGTGCAACGCGATACTCGCAACGCCCGCGCCCGCCGCAATTCGACCAGCCTCCAAGTATGTGAGGTGGTCACTGTCGATTCCCTTACGCATTTTGACCGTGACCGGGACATCCCCACCGGCCTTCACTGCCGCCTCGACAATGTCGCGGAACAGGTCGAGCTTCCACGGGAGCGCTGCGCCTCCGCCCTTGCGGGTAACCTTCGGGACAGGGCAACCAAAGTTCAAGTCAATGTGGTCTGCGCGATCCTCGGCGGCAAGCATCGTCACCGCTTCCCGCATCGTCTTCGGGTCCACACCGTAGAGCTGAATACTGCGCGGGGTCTCCGATTCGTGATGACGAATGAGCCGCATCGTCTTCTCGCCGCGTTCCACAAGCGCCCGGCTTGTGATCATTTCGCTCACGTACAGCCCGGCGCCGAATTCGCGGCACAGTCTGCGGAATGCCGTGTTCGTGATTCCCGCCATCGGCGCGAGCACGACGGGCACCTCGAGCGCGATGGGCCCGAGGCGCAGTGGCGGTGTTGCCGTGGCGAGAGAAGTCATTGGGCTAATTCTCCCAGAAATCTTACTGAGGCAACTCGCACGTGTCGTCGACGCACGCAGCAGCGTCTGGCTGGCCCACCATCGTGAGAACGGGGCGCGGTGTTGACTCAGGTTTTGAGTTGGCGCTCACGAGGGCACCACCGCTTCGTCGCGCACCTGCTGCAGGGCGGCCGCAAAAGTGCTCGCCTCTTGCGCGCCGGAAATTCCGTACTTCCCGTCGATCACAAAAAACGGAACACCCTGAATGCCGTACTCGGTTGCGAGTTCTTTATCGCCCTGGACTGCGGGAAGATACTCGCGCGCAGTCAACGCGCGAAAAACGTCGTTGCGATCGAGTCCAATGTCCGCCGCCAAGTCTGCAAGGTCGTCAATCCGACCAACGTGGCGACCCTCGATGAAGTACGCGCTGAGCAGCCGTTCCTTCATTTCGCTCTGGCGATCATGAGCTTTCGCGTAGTGCAGCAATTCGTGCGCCCGAACGGTGTTCGTCGGCTTGAGCGAGTCATAGTCATAGTCAAGGCCAACCTGCGCCGCAATGTCGGTCACACGATTGATCATCTCGAGTGCCTGCTCCAGCGGAACCCCTTTGCGGTCGACGAAACGCCCAAGCGCTGTTCCTTCAACTTCTTCGGGGGTATCCGGTGCCAACTCGTATGAGTGGTATTCGACGTCCACATCACCGCCGAACTCGGCGACACCCGCTTCGAATTTGCGCTTGCCGATGTAACACCACGGGCAGGCGATATCGGACCAGATGTCTACTTTGATTGCGTCACTCACAGTGATGTCAACGGCGATACCCGTTCAGGAATTCCCGAACCGCGCACAACTCAATGACGCACTGTTTGACGCCGAGCTGATCGACGCCGCACTTTTCGACTACGCGCCGAGAAGCTGTTCTGCGAGGTACCCTTTCAAGCGGTCGAGCGAGATTCTCTCCTGCGCCATCGTGTCGCGCTCGCGCACGGTTACCGCTTTGTCTTCGAGAGTGTCGAAGTCCACGGTGATAGCGAACGGCGTGCCGATCTCGTCTTGACGGCGGTAGCGACGACCGATCGCGCCAGCGTCATCGAAGTCAATGTTCCAGTACTTGCGAAGATCCGCGGCGAGCTCTTTGGCGATGGGCGAAAGCTCTTCGTTTCGCGACAGCGGAAGAACCGCCGCTTTCACTGGTGCGAGTCTGCGATCAAGCCGAAGCACGGTGCGTTTGTCGACTCCACCCTTCGTGTTCGGCGCCTCATCCTCGTGGTACGCATCGATAAGGAAGGCCATCATCGATCGGGTCAACCCGACCGCGGGCTCAATCACGTAGGGAGTCCAGCGCTCATTCTTGGTCTGATCAAAGTAGGAGAGATCAGTCCCGGAGTGCTCGCTGTGAGTCTTCAAGTCAAAGTCGGTGCGGTTTGCCAATCCCTCAAGTTCGCCCCACTCGCTTCCCGTGAACTGGAACCGATACTCCAAGTCCACGGTGCGCTTTGAATAGTGCGAGAGCTTGTCTTGCGGGTGTTCGAAGAGCCTCAGGTTGTCGCGGTTCATTCCGAGATCGAGGTACCAGTCGAGCCGCTGCTGAATCCAGTACTCGTGCCACTTCTCATCCGTGCCGGGCTCAACGAAGAACTCCATCTCCATCTGCTCGAACTCACGCGTGCGGAAAATGAAGTTTCCAGGAGTGATCTCGTTTCGGAAGCTCTTGCCGACCTGGGCAATACCGAACGGCGGCTTCATGCGAGAAGCGCCAAGCACATTGTTGAAGTTCACGAAAATGCCCTGAGCAGTTTCGGGACGCAAATAGTGCAGGCCGCTTTCCTCTTCGACCGGTCCAAGATACGTCTTCAGCATCATTTCGAAGTCGCGAGGTTCGGTCCACTGTCCGCGCGTTCCACAGTTCGGGCAGACGATGTCGGCAAGCCCGTTCTCGGGCGCGCGACCCTTCTTCTCCTCGAACGCTTCCTCAAGGTGGTCGGCCCGGAATCGCCGGTGGCACTGAAGGCACTCGGTGAGCGGATCGGTAAACGCGCCAACGTGGCCGGAAGCGACCCACACTTGGCGTGGCTGGATGATGGCGGAGTCAAGCCCCACGATGTCGTCGCGGGAGGTAACCATCGCCTTCCACCACTGGCGTTTGATGTTCTCTTTGAGCTCGACGCCGAGCGGGCCGTAGTCCCACGCGGAGCGAGATCCGCCATAGATCTCCCCCGCCTGAAAAACAAACCCCCGACGCTTAGCGAGGGAAATTACGGCATCGAGAGAGGAAGCTTTGGCCACGAGTGGTCTCCATAAATCAGCCGGGCGCGCGGCTCGCGTCCGGTCGGCGGTGATTCTCCAGTTTAGGGCCGGTCATCCACACCCGCGTGCAACTCGACTACCGCAGCGCTGCAGCGACCGCCTCGACGTCACTCTCGTTGTTCCACAAGTAAAAGGATGCCCGAAGCCGTCCTGCGCGCGCGGAAACAGAAATGCCCGCGGCAACTAGCTTCGCCAGGTCCTTCTGGTCGGCGTCCGCCCAGGTCACGATGGGCTGATGCTGCTGAGGAATGTCGAGCGCATCGCACAAACGATCGCCGAGCCCGCTCGCAAACGCCCACACCTCATTCATGTCGAGACCGACGATCAACTCCAGTGCCGGTTCGGCACCAACCCATGCTGACCATGCCGGCGAAACATCAAACTGACGGGAAGTTGAGGCAAGCGTCATCGCGGGCCCGTAACAGGAGTCCCACACATCATTTCCGGCGTACCAGCCGGCCTGAACCGGCGTCAGCGCGGGCAGAAAACGTTCGTTCACCGTCATGAACGCCGCTCCTCGCGGCGAACACAGCCACTTGTAGGCGTGACACAGAGTCGCGTCGAAGAGTGACGCATCCACCGGGTACACACCGGCGGCCTGAGTGACATCGCACACGGTGTACACGTCATGTTCCTGTGCTGCCGCGACCACGGCCGCAACGTCTGCGATACGCCCCGTGGCCGATTGGGCGAGAGAAAACACGACAAGCCAGGTGTCGTCGGTAAGTGAAGCAGCAAGCTCGTCAAGGGGAACAGATCGCACGCGCACCCTTTTTCGCTGCAAAAACGGAAAGACGATGGAGCTGAAGTCACCGTCAACGCAGACCACTTCTGCGCCTTCTGGCACCGCCGCAGCAAACACGCTCGCCATCACAGAGGTTTGCGACCCGGTCGCCACGCGATCAACTCCAACCCCCACCAAGCGCGCGTAGTGCGCACGACAGCGCTCGAGAATCGGTCCATAATCTGCGGGGCTTCGCTGGCCGGACGCCCACACGTCAAGGTCGGCACGTTGCGCTTCCACCGTTGCGTGAATCGGCAGCCCCATCGCCGCGACAGCCAAGTATCCGCGAGCAGCGTCTGGGCGAAACTGGGCTATTGCTGCGGCGAGCGCGGGAGAGGTCATGCCTCTATCTTGCCTTCATCGCGGGGCTGCCATCGATTGCTTCTTCATGACGCTACGCGTCAGCGAGTTGGCGCGTCGTGTGCGCCACCGAACCGTCGGTTCCTGGCCGCATAGAGCTGGACCGCGCGCCACAAGTCTTCACGAGTGAAGTCAGGCCACAACGTATCGAGAAACACCATTTCCGCATAGGCGCTTTGCCACAGCAGGAAGTTGCTCGTGCGCTGCTCCCCCGAACTACGCACAAACAGGTCAACATCGGGCAGATCAGGAGTGTAGAGGTGGCGTTGGATGCTGCGCTCGGTTATCCCTGACGGCTTAAGCTTGCCCGCCGCAACTTCGGTCGCGAGAGCACGAACAGCATCGGTGATTTCGCCTCGTCCGCCATAGTTCACGCACATGGTGAGCGTGAGCACGCGGTTGCCAGCAGTGAGCTTCTCTGCGTACTGCAACTCTTTGATCACTGAACCCCAGAGTTTTGGCTTTCGGCCGGCCCACCGGATGCGCACACCCCAGTCATTCAACTGATCACGACGGCGATGCAAGACCGAGCGATTGAACCCCATCAGAAATCGCACTTCCTCTGGGGAGCGCTTCCAGTTTTCGGTGGAAAACGCATACACGCTCAAGTGTTGAATCCCGAGCTGAATTGCCCCAGCGACAACATCAAGAAGGGATGCCTCGCCCGCGCGATGACCTTCGATTCTGGTAAGCCCGCGCGCGTTAGCCCATCGGCCATTGCCGTCCATCACCACGGCAACATGATCGGGAATTGTGGCGCTCTCCATCGTCGGCGGGTAGATTCCCGTCCAATCGATGGCTTTGAAGTCGACGGAATCCGGATGGGTTTTCTCGGTCACACCGGTGCCGTCCTTTCTACATGCTGGAGAGAACGCAAACTTCGTTCCAAGTGGAATTGGGCATAGGCGGCGATGATGCCGCTCGCCTGGCTCGCGGATCGCTGATCAGCGGCTTGCGCGGTCTCCCAATCACCAGCGAGCAACGCCGCAAGAAGACTGAGAGTTGGTGAGTCGAGTCGCGGAGCACCGGGAGGGGCAACCTCGTCGGAGACCACTCCACCTAGCTGCACAACGAAAGCGCTGTGCGGCCCGGGCGCCCCGGTAACCGCACAGTCCACGAAACTGGGCTCCCATCCGGCGATGGCAAACGAGCGCAAAAGGTAGGAGTCGAGCGTGAGGCTCGCGCCGTGCTCTCGCCTGGCAAGCGATCGTAGCGCACCCACGAGGAGCAGGTACTGCTGCAACGACCCGGAGTCTTCCGTAACCTTGTCTGCGGTCTCCACCATGACGTTGGCTGCGGTGTAGCTTGCGTAATCGCCCATAATGGCTGCACCGTACGCACCAATGGATTCGGCTTGAGTGATGATGTCGAGGTTACGTCCCTCATAGAACTGGCCGTCGAAGACCATAAACGGTTCCAGCCGTGAACCAAACTTCGACCCAGTGCGCCGAACACCTTTCGCCACAGCCCGGATCTTTCCCCGCTGGCGTCCGAGCATCGTCACGATTCGGTCGGCTTCACCCAGTTTGTGGGTGCGCAGCACGACGGCTTCGTCACGATAGAGGGGCATTCACCAATTATCGCCGCCGCGGCACAATTTATCGGAGGACCCCGCCGTCGGTCGGTCGATACAGCAGAATTACCTCATGAGCCTTAATCGCACAAAAGCTGCCCGAATGCCGGAGCGCGTGAACTCCACAGACCGGGCGAGCTTCGATCAGCTCCTTCGCGATGTTTCGGTCGGCCACTTCGGGTTTGTCGAAGACGGCCGCCCCGTTGTCATGCCGATCGCGTTGATTCCGGATGGTGACAACATCCTTCTTCACGGTTCAACTGGTTCGTGGTGGCTCCGCAGACTTGCGACCGGCATTCCCGTCACGGTCTCTGTCATGACAGTTGACGGTCTCGTGCTGGCCCGTTCCGCATTCGAATCGTCCATGCGGTATCGCAGTGCCGTGCTGTTTGGTTCCTGCACAGTGCTGGAGGGTGACGAAAAACTGCGAGCGCTCGACATTGTGACCGAGGGCTTACTGCCGGGCAGGCTCAGTGAACTTCGGCCCCACAACCGCAAAGAACTCGCGGCGACGCTCGTTCTGTCCATGACGGTAGACGAGTGGACGTTCAAGAACTCAACCCAGTGGCCGGAAGACCCCGACGAGGACATTGCCGGTGATACCTGGGCTGGGGTGTTGCCGCTTGTCACTCGGTTCGGAGAACCGCTCGATGCGCCTGACCTGCGTGCGGGCATCCCGCTCGCCCCGTCCGCCGCAACACTGGCTGGAACGCCCCGTTGAGCGAAAGCCTCACCACGGCGAGACACGTGTGTTGAGAAGACTCACCGACGATGGGGACCCGGGTTCCCACGGGTCACCGCTCATCCGCTAGACACCCGCAAGCTCGCGATCGACCGCTCCCGTGCGCACGGCACGGTTCACAGCGGAGACAACAGCCTTGAGGCTTGCCGTGGAAATGTCGGGGTCGATACCCACACCCCACAGTCGCTTGTCACCGACCTGGCACTCAACGTAGGCAGCCGCGAGCGCGTCGCCTCCGGCACCGAGCGCGTGCTCAACGTAGTCGTACACCTTCACGTCGAGACCCTCTGCGGCCAGCACCGAGAGGAATGCGTCGACCGGACCATTTCCGGTACCGTTCGCCTCCACCACTTTCTCGCCAATGCGAAGTTCAGCGGACAAGGAAACCACCCCGGACATGTCGCTTTCCGTGCGGGTCTTCGTCAACTCGAATTGACCCCACTTCTCGTCTGGCACGACTGCTGGCAGGTACTCGTCCGTGAAAATGGACCAGATTTGGGTGCTGGAGACCTCGCCGCCCTCAGCATCCGTCTTCGTTTGCACGACCCCACTGAACTCGATTTGGAGTTTGCGCGGCAGGTCAAGCGCGTGATCGGCCTTCAGTAGGTACGCCACTCCGCCCTTGCCGGACTGCGAGTTGACGCGAATCACCGCTTCGTAGCTGCGGCCAAGGTCCTTCGGGTCGATCGGCAAGTACGGCACGGCCCAGACAAGGTCATCCACGTTCTTGCCTTGCTCGGCAGCATCCACCGCCATCGCCTCAAAACCCTTTTTGATGGCATCCTGATGCGAGCCACTGAACGCCGTGTAGACAAGATCGCCCGCCCACGGGCTGCGTTCGTGCACCGGCAGTTGGTTGCAGTACTCCGCGATGCGCTTCACATCGTCAAGGTCGCTGAAGTCAATCTGCGGGTCGATGCCCTGCGTAAACAGGTTGATGCCGAGCGCAACCAGGTCGACATTGCCGGTGCGCTCCCCATTACCGAACAGGCATCCTTCGATGCGGTCGGCACCGGCCATGTAGCCAAGCTCCGCAGCAGCGATAGCGGTTCCGCGGTCATTGTGCGGGTGCAAGCTCAGGATCACGTTCTCGCGATGATTGAGGTTGCGCGACATCCACTCGATGGAGTCCGCATACACATTCGGGCTTGCCATCTCCACGGTTGCCGGAAGGTTGATAATGACTTTGCGCTCGGGGGTCGGCTCGAATACCTCAAGCACCTGGTTGCAGACCTCGACGGCGAACTCGAGCTCAGTTCCGGTGTAGCTTTCCGGTGAGTATTCGTAGTAGATGTCTACACCGGGGGCGAGCTTTTCGGCCGCCTTGCACAAGCGGGCGCCTTTCACCGCAATGTCGATGATGCCCGGCCGGTCCGCACGGAATACGACATCACGCTGCAGGATGCTCGTGGAGTTGTAGAGGTGCACAATCGCCTGCTTGGCACCGGCGATGGACTCGTACGTGCGGTTGATGAGCTCTTCGCGCGCCTGGGTGAGCACCTGAATTGTCACGTCATCGGGAATCAAGTTCTCGTCGATGAGTTTGCGCACGAAGTCGAAGTCGGTCTGGCTCGCTGACGGGAACCCGACCTCGATCTCTTTGTAGCCCATCCGTACGAGCAAATCGAACATGATTTGCTTGCGCTCAGGGCTCATCGGGTCGATCAGCGCCTGGTTGCCATCGCGAAGATCTACCGCGCACCAGCGTGGTGCTTCGGTGATGCGCCTGGACGGCCACTGCCGGTCAGGCAGGTCGACAGCGAATGTCTCGTGGTACGGACGGTACTTGTGAATCGGCATTGCCGATGGTGACTGTGTGTTCTTCATTGTTCCTAGGTCTCTCTCCTGCGTCCACGGTTCAGCCAACGAAGAACTCCGCGACGAGGGAGGCCTTTAGTTAGGACTCGTCGCGGCAGCTAAGGAGAAGCGCACGGAACAGCACAAATTCAGAGTAGCACCACCGAGCGCCAAGCGGAATCCAGTCGAATACATCGACTGCGGCGGCACCACTTCTCAATCAAAAACCAAGCCGGCCTAACTGTTTCGCATCGCGTTGCCAATCTTTGGCTACTTTAACGCGCAACGACAAGAACACCTGCTTGCCGACGAGTGGTTCGATGGAGGCGCGAGCCCTCGCACCGACCTCGGCTAACCGGCTGCCTTTGTGGCCGATAATGATGCCCTTTTGGCTGTCACGCTCCACCCACAAGTTCGCGTAGATCTCCAGCAGATCCTTGTCGTCACGTTCGACCATGTCATCGATCGTGATCGCAATAGAGTGCGGGAGCTCATCCGAAACTCCCTCGAGAGCGGCCTCACGCACGAGTTCGGCAATGCGCGCCTCCAAGCCTTCCTCCGTAATCGTTTCCTCGGGGTAGAGCGCCTCAGATTCGGGAAGGAGTGCAACGAGTTCGCCAGCAAGAATATCGAGCTGAACGCCGGTGAGCGCAGACACCGGGATGATTGCCTCCCACTCACGCAATGCGCTCACCGCGAGCAATTGCTCGGCCACGGCAGTTTTAGAAGCCGAGTCGGTCTTTGTGACGATCGCCACTTTCTTTGCTTTCGGAAACTGGTCGAGCTGCTCGTTGATGAACTTGTCGCCCGGTCCCAGCTTCTCGTTTGCCGGCACACACAAACACATCACGTCGACATCCGCGAGAGTGGATTGCACGACGTCGTTGAGGCGCTGACCCAAAAGAGTTCGGGGGCGGTGCATCCCCGGCGTATCAACGAGAATCAGTTGTCCTTCTGGCCGGTGCACGATCCCCCGGATGGCACGACGCGTCGTCTGCGGCTTGCTACTGGTGATTGCTACTTTCTCCCCAACAAGCGCGTTCGTAAGCGTCGACTTGCCAACGTTGGGTCGCCCCACAAACGTCACAAACCCGGCTCGGAATATTTCACTCACGACGTGACCGCCTCATCTAGTGGTGGGACATCGAGTTCGACATCCGGATCTCGCTCAACCAATACGGTGCGCAGTTTCCTGCCACGGCCCTCCGTACGCTCCGCCGTGAGAACCAGCCCCGCAATGCGCGCAACTGACCCTGTCGTGGCGATCCGCCCGAGCGCTTTTGTGAGCAACCCGCCCACCGTGTCGACATCATCGTCGTCGAGAGTGAGACCGAATAGTTCACCAAGTTCATCAACCGGAAGTCGCGCGCTCACCCTGAATCGGCCGTTGCCGAGGTCTGCCGCCACCACCACTTCGCGGTCGTACTCGTCAGAGATATCGCCGACAAGTTCTTCAATGATGTCTTCGAGACTCACGAGCCCGGCGATGCCGCCATATTCGTCGACGACCATTGCCAAATGGTTCGATTCGAGCTGCATCTGCCGCAGCAATTCGTCCACCTTTTTCGACTCGGGGACGAAGAGTGCTGGTCGTGCGAGATCCATGACCGTCGTTCCGTCGACATCGAGGGGCCGCTCAAAAGTGAGCCGAGCTACATCGCGCAAATACAGCACCCCGAGGACCTGGTCGATATCTTCGCCAAGAACAGGTATTCGGGAAACCCCGCGACCAAGGAACAATTGCATCGCGGCGGCGATGCCCTCATCGCTATCAATCACCACCATGTCGGTGCGCGGAATCATGACCTCGCGCACGACCGTGTCATTGAACTCGAAAATCGAGTGAATGAGTTCGCGATCGTCCTCCTCGAGAACTTCAAGCTCTGTCGCTTCGTCCACCATGCTGAGCAGTTGTTCCTCGGAAGAAAAGGAAACGGTGCGTGGTCGCCCCGGCGTGACCCGGTCGCCGATCGCAACGAGTGCGGCAGCAACGGGGCCGAGCAGAACTCGCGACGAGTGCACGAGCCAGGCGCTCCATCGGATGACTGATCTCGCGTAGACGCGCCCGATTGCGCGCGGACTCGACCCCACAAGAACAAAGGACGCGAGAGTCATAATGAACGCCGAAATGAGTAGCGCCCACCACCACTCAGCGAACACCGAAGCAAACACGAGGGTCACGAGAACTGCGGCGGTAGTTTCCGCCACCACTCGCATGAAGTTCACGGCGTTCAAGTGGGCGCCGACATCGCCGGCGATGGCCTTCAGCGACTTGCGAGCGCGCGAGGTCTCCGCAAGCTCGTGAAGATCCGCTCGGGACAGCACTCCCAATGCAGAGTCGGCCGCCGCGAGCCACCCGCCGAGCAACACAAGCAACACGGCGACGGTCACGAAAACGGGAATCATTATTTTCGGCGACTCCGCTCGGCCTGCGCGAAGGCCGCCAGGATCTCACCCTGAAGGCCAAACATTTCCCGCTCCTCGGCTGGCTCGGCATGATCGAAGCCGAGAAGATGGAGCAGTCCGTGGCACGTGAGCAGGAGGAGTTCCTCCGTGAGGGTGTGTCCGGCGGCAGCGGCCTGTCCAATCGCGACTTGTGGGCACAGCACAATATCTCCGAGCAGCCCCGCTGGAGTCATGACCTCGTCTGTTCCCGGTCGCAACTCATCCATCGGAAAACTCAAGACATCGGTGGGGCCAGGCTCATCCATCCACTGGACGTGAAGCTGCTCCATCGCTGCCTCGTCGACGAGGACAATGCCAAGCTCAGCATCCGGATGAACGCGCAACTGAGCAAGCGCAAAGATTGCGAGTCTCTGGAGTTGGACGTCACCGACATCCACTGACGATTCGTTGTTGACTTCGATACTCACGCTCGGCCCCTTTGTTGCTCAGCGTCGTATTTTGTGTAGGCATCGACAATCTGCCCCACCAACGTGTGACGCACAACATCGTCGCTGGTCAGATGGGCAAAGTGAATATCGTCGACGTCGTCGAGCACGCGAGTGACCAATTGCAAGCCGCTTGCACCGGCGGGCAAGTCAATTTGGGTGACGTCTCCGGTCACGACAATTTTCGAACCGAAGCCGAGCCTGGTCAAAAACATCTTCATCTGTTCCGGGCTCGTATTTTGCGCTTCGTCCAAAATAATGAACGAATCGTTGAGCGTGCGACCGCGCATGTACGCGAGCGGCGCAACCTCCACCGTGCCCGTCGCGAGCAACTTCGGCACCATCTCGGGGTCCATCATCTCGTTGAGCGCGTCGTAGAGCGGGCGAAGATACGGGTCGATCTTGTCGTTCAGCGTTCCGGGCAGGAAGCCAAGGCGTTCTCCCGCTTCGACCGCTGGGCGCGTCAAAATAATGCGATTCACTTCTTTTCGCTGCAGCGCTTGAACGGCTTTTGCCATGGCCAAGTATGTTTTTCCGGTACCGGCCGGGCCGATCCCGAAAACGATGGTGTTGTGGTCGATCGCGTCCACATAGTTTTTCTGGCCCGGTGTTTTAGGGCGGATGCTCTTGCCTCGCGTCGTCAGGATGGCCTGGTTCAGCATGTCGACTGAGCTCATACTGGGGTTCTCGCGAAGCATCCGCGCCGAGGCTTCCACTTCTTCTGTGTCCAGTTCCTGGCCACTGCGCACCATAGCGATGAGCTCCTCGACAAGCCTGCGTGCTGACGAAACCTGCTCAGGGTTGCCCTCAAGGCTTACTTCGTTTCCGCGCACAAAAACATGAACGAGAGGAAACTGTTCTTCCACCGTTTTGAGCAAACGATCCTGAGTGCCGAGAAGGCGAACCATCGCGATCCCGTCGACATCAAACCGTTCCCGAGCAGTGCGCTCATCGGCGGTCGCATCGCCACTGGACGCCGTGGCACTGTGCATTTCGCTACTGGGCAAGGGTTCCTTCCGCCAATTCTTCGCCTAGTGCGGCGCCGAGCACGTGCGCGTGGACGTGAAACACAGTTTGTCCGGCAGCTTCGCCCTCATTGAAAACAAGTCGGTACTGGCCACCGCAGTTCTCGAGTGCCAGCTGTTTGGCCGTGGATACAACTTCTGCAAGGAGAGCAGGGTCACCCGCTGCCAACTCCGAAACGTTCCGGTAGGCCTCGGTCTTGGGCACAACAAGCAGGTGGACTGGCGCCTGCGGATTGATATCCCGAAACGCGATGACCGCGTCGCTCTCGAACACGATGTCCGCCGGGATTTCGCGCGCAATGATGCGCGTGAAAATGGTGGGCTCGCTCGTTTCAGACATGGTCACCATCTTAACTGTTGGATGTGTGCGTGGCAGTTCGGTCCGCAGCAAACTACCAGCGGCCGAGAGAAACATTCAGAACAGCAATCGCCGCAGGACCCGCAGTGCTTGTGCGGAGGATTCCGGACCCGAGAGCAACTCTGCTCGCACCCGCCTCCACAAACCGGGTGAGTTCTGCGGGCGCAATCCCGCCTTCCGGGCCCACGACAAGCACAATGTCTCGCCCATCCGAGGCCAACGAACTGAGTGAGATCGACGCGCTCGGATCAAGAACGACAAGGTGAAACTTTTGGCCAAGTGCGGCCAATTCCGCACTCGAACAAAGCGGTCGGAGCAACGGAATCCTGGACCGCACAGACTGCTTGGTTGCCTCGCGCACAATGCTGGCCCAACGCTTCTGGTGCTTTGCGACTTTCGCCCCTTCCCATTTCACAATGGAACGCGTAGCCGCCCACGGGATCACTCCGTCAACGCCTAGCTCGGTCGCGGCCTGAATGGCGAGTTCATCACGGTCGCCTTTCGCGAGAGCCTGGGCAAGCCACACCTTCTGGCGTGGACTTTCTTCCACCTGTGTGGAGGTGACGTGCAGGTCGAAGGTGTCGCGGCCCACCGCGGTGACCTGGCCATCGGCGATAAATCCTTGACCGTCGCCAACACGCAACTGTTCACCGACCGCTAAGCGGCCCACGGTGATCGCGTGACGCGCCTCGGTACCGGTGACAACCACCGTCTGGCCCACCGAGGTGTTCGCGACCTCGTCGCTGAGGTAAAAATGCGCCACGGCATCCGACCGATCACACGCCGAGGAAGCGGTCGCGAAGTTTTTGGAACAGCCCCTGTTGGAAATGGGTAAGTGCTGGATCGATGTTCTTTCGAGTGGCAGCAAACTGCTTGATCAACTCTTGCGCTTTGGAGTCCAGCTTCGTGGGTGTGACAACCTGAATGCCGAGCTTGAGATCGCCGCGGCCGGATCCCCGAAGGTGCGTAATTCCGCGATCTTTCACCGTGACAATATCCGCACTTTGTGTTCCCGCTTTGACCTCCACGGTGACCGGGCCATCAAGGGCCTCGATGGTGGTGGTCGTCCCGAGAATGGCATCGGCCATCTGTACTTCAAGGGTTCCCAAAAGGTCATCCCCGTTTCGGCTGAAGATGTCGTGGTGACGTACCTTCACTTCCAGGAACAAGTCCCCATTTGCGCCACCGGCAGGACCGACCTCGCCCTGGCCCGCGAGTTGAAGACGCAGTCCTGTTTCAACACCGGCCGGAATATCAACGGAGACCTTGCGGCGTGCGCGTACGCGGCCCTGTCCGCCACAGCCAGGACACGGGTTCGCAATCACCGTTCCGTAGCCCCGACACGTTCCACACGGGCTCGAGGTCATGACGTTTCCGAGAAGACTCCGAACGGCGCGCTGAATCTGCCCGGCACCCTGGCACACGTCGCACGTGACGGGTTGTGTGCCCTTTGCGCAGCACGAACCCTCACACGTCTCACACACCACAGCGGTGTCGACTTCGAGGTCACGCTTAACGCCAAACACCACGTCGCTGAGTTCCACCTCAATGCGCAGGAGAGCGTCCTGACCACGTTCACGCCGTGACCGCGGTCCGCTGGAGCGTTGCGATGCGCCAAAGAAGGTTTCGAAGATGTCCCCGAAGCCGCCAAATCCGGCTCCCTGGGACCCGCCGTGATCATACTGTTCACGCTGTTGAGCATCGGAGAGCACGTCGTAGGCGTGAGTGACGAGCTTAAATTTCTCTTGTGCGTCCGCTCCGGAGTTGACGTCGGGATGCAGCTCGCGGGCAAGTCGACGATAAGCCTTCTTGATCTCCTCTGGCGTCGCTGTCCGCTCGACACCGAGTACTTCATAGTGGTCTGCCACAAATTTCCTTTAGATCATTCCTCGCCGAGAAGGCGAGAGAGGTAGCGGGCGACCGCGCGCACCGCAGCCATGTTGTTGGGGTAGTCCATTCGGGTAGGCCCGAGCACACCCACTCGGGCAAAATCTCCGCCCGAAGAAGAATAGCCACTTGCGAGCACCGACGCTTCCCCCAAGCCAAAGGCAGCATTCTCGCTGCCAATGCTCGTTGCGAGACCGTTCTGGTCGGGTGCCATGTCCGCAAACAGTCTCAGCAGCGTGACTTGCTCTTCGATTGCTTCGAGAACGGGAACGATGCTTCCGCCAAAATCATCTGCGGTCATGGCGAGATTCGCTGCCCCCGCCATGATCAGTTTGTCTCCACGGTTTGCCGCGACTTGTTCCCGAAGGCTGCTGACGATATCGGCAATCACGGAACCACGAACCTGCGGAAAGTCCGCTGCTACGTTGTCCAACGCCGTGGCGGCATCACTCAACGCAAGGCCCCCCAGTCGCGTGTTGAGCTTTGCCCGAACTTCGCCAAGAAATTCTTGTTCTACCTCGTCTCGCACATCAATGTGACGCTGCTCGACACGCCCCGTGTCGGTAATCAAAACAATAAGAAGTCGTGTCGTGCTGAGCGGAACCAACTCAATATGACGAATGCGCGAACGTCCGAGGGTTGGGTATTGAACTAGTGCCACCTGATGCGTGAGTTGGGAAAGCAGCCGAACTGTCTTGACCAACACTTCGTCAAGATCGGATGAATTCCCGAGGAACGTTTCGATGGCTTGACGCTGAGCAGCGGTGAGCGGTTGCAGGTCCGCCAGCTGGTTGACGAACACCCGGTAGCCCTTGTCTGTAGGAATCCGTCCAGACGAAGTATGCGGCGCGGTGATGAGATCTTCTTCTTCGAGCATCGCCATGTCGTGGCGGATCGTCGCAGCCGATACGCCAAACTCGTAGCGTTCGACAATTGACTTGGAGCCCACCGGCTCTCGCGAGGCGACGTAATCCTGAACTATGACTCTCAAAACGTCGAGGCTACGATCCGAAACCACTCGCCAACCTCGCTTTCAACTCTGGCACTCTCTTGCCGGGACTGCCAATTGTATCGCGACATACCATGTTTCAGAGATTGCGTGAGCGCAACAAGGGCAGTACCTTATGAGGAGCCTTGAGCATGAGCTTCACAGGAAGACCATGCTAGGGCTCGCCCAGTCCGAACCCTCGCGGGATCGCGTTCGAACATCTGAAAGGCAATTTTAATGACTGATCAAACTCCGCCAGCCGCAGCACCGCAGCCCGCGGCTCCCTTGACGGAAGCCGAAGACAAGCAGTGGGCGTCCTTCGCACACTTCGGAGGCGTCCTCGGACTTCTCCCGTCGCTCATCATCTTCTTGGTCTTCAAGGACCGTGGCGCGCGCACAAAGGTAGAAAGCAAGGAAGCCCTCAACTGGCAGATCACCTGGCTCGCTGCCTTGATTATTCTTTCGATCTTGAGCACCATCGTCAGCGTGGCGATGGCAGGAATGATCTTTGACAACTACGGCATGTACCTGCTGATCACCGGAATCTTCGGATTCATCAGCTGGTTGCCGTACTTGCTCAACTTGATCCTCTCCATCATGGGTGGCGTGAAGGTCAACGGCGGCGGAAGCTACCGTTACCCGTTCGCAATCCGTCTCATCAAGTAGCACCAAGCTTAATTTGGAAGAGCCGGGCCTTTGGCCCGGCTCTTCTTCTTTAATGAGTGCTTTAATGGGTGCATGACAGAGCCAATGCCACAACCGGCCAACCCCTACCAGTCCGCTCAGCCACTCAGCCCAGCCGATGAAAAGCTGTGGGCGACACTTGTTCACGTCGGTGGCGTTCTCTTCAACTTCATCCCTGCGCTCATCGGCTACATCGTGCTGAAAGAACGCGGACCCTTCGTTCGCCAGCACACCGCTACCGCTCTCAACTTCCAGATCACGCTGTTGATCGCCTACGCAGTTGGGTTCGTCACGTCCTTTATCCTGATCGGTTTTGTGCTGATTTTCGCGGCATCCATTGCGAATATCGTGTTCAGCATCATTGCTGCCGTGGCGGCAAACCGTGGTGAGAGCTACGTCTACCCCGTTGCGATCAAGTTCATCAACTAGTCCCCGCAGCAACGGCAGTTAGTCCAGCAACTGCCGCACCACAGTATCGGCGAGTAGTCGACCTCGAAGGGTGAGCACGACGCGGCCAGCGAGCGCCGCAGCACCCTCGACGAGACCATCTGCGATGAGCGCTGCCACCGCGGTGCGTCCGTGCGCCGTGAGGTCGCTTGTCGGCATTCCTTCACGAAGACGAGTGGTCAACAGCACTCGCTCGACGTACCGAGTTTCCTCGGAGAGCGTCTCGCGCCCGGCCGCCGGAGAAAGCTCAGCACGCATTCGATCGGCATACGCTGCCGGATGCTTCACATTCCACCACCGCACACCGCCCACGTGGCTGTGAGCGCCGGGTCCGATCCCCCACCAATCGTGGCCTTGCCAGTATGCGAGGTTGTGGCGAGAACGGTGCGCGTCGCTGCGAGCCCAGTTGCTCAACTCATACCACTGATATCCGGCTTCAGCGAGCATCGTGTCAGCGAGTTCATACTGTTCGGCCGCAAGATCATCGTCGGGAGTCGCCACTTCACCGCGGCGAACCTGTCGCGCAAGTTTCGTCCCATCCTCCACAATGAGCGCGTACGCGCTGAGGTGATCCGGCCGTTGGGCCAACGCCGACTCCAGGGAGGTGCGCCAATCGTCGATGCTCTCCCCCGGCGTGTTGTAGATGAGGTCAAGACTCACCTCTAAGCCGGCATCCTTTGCCCACTGCACAACGAAAGGTACGCGCTCCGGGTCATGGGTGCGCTCCAGCGTGGCTAGCACGTGAGGTACAGCTGATTGCATGCCAAAGGACACTCTCGTGAACCCGGCAGCCTTGAGCGACTGCAGGTAGTTCGCATCCACCGAATCGGGGTTAGCTTCCGTGGTGACCTCAGCCCCCGGCGCCAACCCCCATGCGTCTCTGACAGCGTCAAGCATGGAGATCAGATCGGTCGCCGGAAGGAGGGTGGGTGTTCCTCCACCAAAGAACACCGTGGATACCGGCCTCGCCGGCACGCGGGAATTCGCCAAAACGCTAGCCGCAAAGTGCACCTCGTCGACCGCCTGGCTCGCGTAGTCCGAACGCTTCGCGCCACGCAATTCTTCGGACGTATAGGTATTGAAATCGCAATAGCCACAACGCACCCGACAAAACGGTACGTGCAGATAGACCCCGAAGTTGCGCTCGATTGCACCGTCCTGAGCGCTTGCCGGCAACAGTCCGTCAGGGGGCGCTGGGTCACCAAGCGGGAGAGCGGAAGGTGCCACTAGCTGAGTGGCTCCGAGAGCGAACGGAAGTACCGGCGGGTCATGACAGACTGCGCGAGCCGAAGGAACGGGTACACCGCCCACCACTGCCACGTTGAGGGCCTGGAAAACGAGCGAATGGTCAGCCACACGGAGCCATCGGCTGACCGATCCACGATGAAGGCTTCCTCGCCGTCTTCCGGATGACCAGGCAACGTGCCGTAGGCAAAGCCTTTGCGATCTGGCTCGTCGATCACGTAGATCACTCTGCAGGGAACTCGAAACGGAATCGGGCCAACTTTCACAACGAGAGTCGTGGTATCCCCTGGCGAGATGAAACGATGCCCCTCAGCGCCGTAAACCACTTCTTCGCCCTCGCCCGAGTTGAGCTCGGGGGCAATCGGAGAACCATCTTCCTCGAACGCAACAGGCGAGTATGTGCCCTCCGTAACTTGCGTTGGCGAATCCTGTGCAAGCACCCGCATTCCGCTGTTGCGTTGGATGCCCCAACTCATCACGGACTGCCAGGCGTAGTCCCACCGCGCGGCACCATGGCCGATGCGAGAGCGTCGCTCAAACGGCCGAAAACCGGCAGGTGGAAACGTCATGAGGTCAGCGGCTTGTGTCCCGCCGACTGCGCCGTAGGTGACAGCCTGCTGCCACGGGGATGGCGCGACCATCACTTCTTATCCTTCTTCTCCGTGTCGCCAGAAAGTGCAGCGATGAAAGCTTCTTGAGGGACTTCAACGCGACCCACCATCTTCATGCGTTTCTTCCCCTCCTTCTGCTTCTCGAGAAGTTTGCGCTTGCGCGAAATGTCGCCGCCATAGCACTTCGCCAACACGTCTTTTCGCATGGCGCGGATGCTCTCCCGCGCAATGATTCGCGCACCGATAGCGGCCTGAATGGGCACCTCAAACTGCTGGCGGGGAATGAGTTCCCGCAGACGCCCGGTCATGAGAACTCCGTAGGCGTAGGCCTTGTCCCGGTGCACGATCGCACTAAACGCGTCAACTTGTTCACCCTGCAGCAAGATGTCGACCTTCACGAGATCGGCCTCTGCTTCACCGTGCGGCTCATAGTCGAGACTCGCATAACCCTGCGTGCGGCTCTTGAGGTGGTCGAAGAAGTCGAACACGATCTCACCAAGTGGCATCGTGTAGTGCAGCTCAACCCGATCTTCGCCGAGGTATTCCATCCCCAAGAGGACCCCGCGGCGGCCTTGGCACAATTCCATAATCGTGCCCACGTAATCCTTGGGAGCAAGAATTGAGGCCTTGACGACGGGCTCCGTCACGGTGGCAATCTTGCCGCCGGGGAACTCGCTCGGGTTCGTCACGGTCACGGTTTTTCCATCATCCGTAGCGACCTGGTAGATCACGGAGGGTGCCGTAGTGATCATGTCGATGCCGAACTCACGTTGAATTCGCTCGGTGATGATTTCCAAGTGCAAGAGTCCGAGGAAACCGCAACGGAATCCAAACCCAAGCGCAACCGAGGTTTCCGGCTCATAAGCGAGCGCGGCATCCGAAAGCTTGAGCTTGTCGAGTGCATCGCGCAGGTCTGGATAGTCACTGCCGTCAATCGGATACAGCCCAGAAAACACCATCGGCTTTGGTTCGGTATAGCCAGGAAGTGCTTCCGTGGCCGGCTTCGCTGCCGTTGTGACGGTATCGCCGACCTTCGACTGCCGAACATCTTTCACGCCAGTAATGAGGTACCCGACCTCGCCGACCCCAAGTCCCTTCGTCGGAACAGGCTCGGGAGCACTCACCCCGATCTCCAACAACTCGTGGATTGCGCGCGTGGACATCATTTGGATGCGTTCCCGAGGGGAAAGCGAACCGTCAATCATTCGCACATAGGTGACAACACCGCGGTAAGAGTCGTACACCGAGTCAAAAATCATCGCGCGAGCTGGAGCGTTCGCATCGCCTGTCGGCGCAGGAATACGTTCAACCACCCGATCCAGAAGCTCTTCAACCCCGATGCCGGTCTTTCCGCTGACGCGCAAAACGTCTTCCGGGTCTCCCCCGATAAGTCCGGCGATTTCTTTCGCGTACTTTTCTGGGTCGGCAGCCGGGAGGTCAATCTTGTTGAGCACCGGGATGATCTGAAGATCATTGTCGAGCGCAAGATAAAGGTTCGCCAGAGTCTGCGCTTCAATGCCCTGCGCCGCATCCACGAGAAGTACTGCGCCCTCGCATGCCGCAAGACTGCGAGACACCTCGTAGGTGAAATCCACGTGACCAGGAGTGTCAATCATGTTCAGGGCGTACGACTGCGAAGCGCCAGCATCGTTGGCAACCGCCCACGGCATCCGCACAGCCTGACTCTTAATGGTGATGCCGCGCTCGCGCTCAATGTCCATTCGATCGAGGTATTGCGCGCGCATATCGCGGTCGCTGACGACACCGGTGACCTGCAACATGCGGTCAGCAAGCGTGGACTTGCCATGATCAATGTGGGCGATGATGCAAAAATTGCGGATGAACGCAGGGTCAGTCGCCGACGGCTCTAAGGCCTTCAGTGCTTTCGGTGTCACGCGTTCCTCACATGGTTGCGGTAGGGATCAGACAATTCTCCCATGACCCGCAAGAAAAGGATTCCCTGAGCGGATTGCCGAAAACGGGTGGGTCTCTGATAAAGTTACCTCTTGGCCAGCGCTACATCCGCTCGGATGAATCGCTAATTACGAGCCCATCACGACTCTCCCGGCCGATCGGCCGTGACACCAGACTGCTCGACAACAACGAAAAGGTTTACCGTGGCAAATATTAAGTCGCAAATCAAGCGCATCCGTACGAACCGTAAAGCGACTGAGCGCAACAAGGCGGTCAAGAGCGAGGTCAAGTCGGCCATCCGCGCAACCCGCGAAGCAATCGCTGCTGGTGACAAGAAGACCGCTACCGCATCACTCGCGCTGGCGTCGAAGAAGATCGACAAGGCCACGAGCAAGGGTGTTCTGCACAAGAACCAGGCGGCGAACCGCAAGTCTTCCATCGCCAAGCAGGTTGCCGCTCTCTAGTCTCAAAAACTTCCAAGCGCACGGCGCTTGACGAAAGACGCCTTTCCACAGTTGTGGTTGGGCGTTTTTTGTTTCCGAGTCAAAAATGACCTCAGTTCGGGTTACTCGCGCGGGCACTGACGACATTGACCATGCGTTCGAGCGCGAAAACCGGGTCACGCCCTCCGCCTTTGACCTGCGCATCCGTTTCCGCGAGCAGGCTAATACCGCGGGCGAGACCTTCCTCGCTCCAACCCTGAAGGTCGCGTTTGGCACGATCAACTTGCCACGGCGCTAAGCCGAACTGCTTCGCCAATTGGCCTGAACTGGCCCTTGACCCCGCGACCTTGGCCATGGTGCGCAGTTTGCTCGCAAACGCGGCGACAATGGGCACCGGATCGGCGCCGGAGGCGAGTGCGTGGCGAAGCAGCGCGAGAGCCTCTCCGTGTCGGCCTGCGATGGCGATATCGGCGACGCGGAACGCATTGGTCTCCACCCGGCCTGCGTAGTAGCGCTCCACAGTGGTTTCAGTAGCGTCGTCCCCGGTATCGGCAAGGAGCTGGCGGCACGCCGCAGCAAGCTCGGCAATCTCACCGGAGAACGCCCCCACTAGTGCGCGCACGGCACCCGGTGATACTTTGCGACCCGCGGTACGAAACTCTGCGGCGACGAAATCTGCGCGATCCGATTCTCTCTTTACTTCGGCGCACGGCACCTCAATGCCACCACCGAGTCCCCCGCGCACCGCGTCGAGCAACTTCTTGCCGCGCACGCCGCCGGCATGACGCAAAACGAGATAGCAATCGGGAGCAGGCGATTCAAGGTAGGAAAGTGTTTCGCTGATGAACGCATCTGTGCACTTCTCCACTCCCGTTGCTCTGATGAGCCTGGGTTCGCCAAAAAGCGAGGGGCTTGCGAGGGTGGCGAGCTCGCCTGGCGAATACGTGTCGGCAGCAATATCGGTAGCTTCAAGGCTGGCATCTTCTGCGCGCAGAATGTCGCGCAGCAGTCCGATGGCTCGATCTGCCAGAAAACCCTCCGTGCCGGCGACAAGAACAACCGGAGCCGGGCGAACCTTGTCCCAGGTCAACTGTGGGATCTTTTGCGTGCGTGTCGCCGCCATTCGTTGTCCCTCCCGCTGCGTTCCTCAAGCCTAATGTGCCCCCACGACCGGAGGGGGCGCGCGTTGCGTCCACACCTGCACTCCACCGCCACGGGCAGGCGAAAGCACAATCATTCCTTCGAGGTCGGTGCGCGCAACAACTGTCCCCGCCCGCTCAAGGATGGCCAGAAGCGACTCTGTGGGGTGGCCATAGGTATTGTCCACTCCGACCCCAATAATCCCGACACTGGCGGCCAGCTGCTGATAGAGAGGCTCGTACTGGTCTGCTGAACCGTGATGGGCAACCTTGACCACGTCGACGGCACCGGGATGCGCCACTCCACGCATCCGCGACTGGGCTTGTTCTCCCAGATCTCCAAGGAAGATCGAGCTCAAACACCCGGCGGGGCACGCGCCAACCCCCTCAAACCGAACCGTCACACTTGCCGGGTTGCCGATTTCAGCGGTGCCGAGTCGTTTCGGCGGCCACAACACGTCCCACCGGAAGTCTCCGAGCATCCCCGAGGCACCGCGGGCCACTTGCTCCACGACGGCGCCAGACACCCGCAGTGACTCTCGCAGCGCCAGTGCCGTCTCATCAGTGTCCGGACCCACCAGCGCACGATCAACCCGCCCAAATACCGCAGCAGTACCTCCCACATGGTCCAGGTCGAAGTGGCTGAGAATCAGCAAGTCAATGGTGCGTATCTCCAGCGCGTCGAGACACTCAAGAAGTAATTCGGGATCCGGCCCAGTATCAATCAGGGCGAATTTCCCCTCGCTCCGCACGAGAACAGCATCCCCTTGCCCCACGTCACAGCTCGCGATCTGCCAGTCCGCGGGAATAGCGGCTCGGTGCCCAAGCTGTGAACCAATCAGGATGCCGGAATAACCAACCAAAATAAGTGCCAACACACTGGAGAGAACTGGCGTTGAAGAGTATCGAGGACGCAACATCACGACGAGCACAAGGCTGGTCACGACCGCGAGCAACACCACGCCCGTAAGACCGGGCAGCCACGGCGCTTGCGAGCCCGGTGCCGAAGAAAAGAACCGCGCAAGCGCGGCGATCCACGCTGACGGGACCCACGCGAGGTAGGCCGAGATTCGCGCGAACGGCTCAAAGATCGGCAAGCTCGCGCAACTGAAAAGTCCGAGCACGGTCGCCACGGGGGCTGCCGGCTCGGCCAAGAGGTTCGCGACCACTCCGTAGACCGGAATCGCCGGATTCAGGAGGATCAGCACAGGCTGACACGCGAGTTGCGCCGCAAGCGGGATCGATATTACGGCAGCAAGTGGACCGGGCAGCCACCGCGAAAGCACACGAGCCAATGGCCCTGCCAAAACAAGAAGTCCTGCCGTGGCCAGCACCGAAAGAATGAAACCGTAGTCGCGCGACAACCAAGAT
>Ga0209344_10000225_pt1 | contig 114452 bp, 96 predicted proteins | sample Cruoilmetagenom6_FD_187293 | JGI IMG/M metagenome (GOLD analysis project Ga0209344, IMG submission 187293) | Oil polluted marine microbial communities from Coal Oil Point, Santa Barbara, California, USA - Santa Barbara Oil Seep Sample 6 (SPAdes)... | ecosystem: Environmental > Aquatic > Marine...
ACCTACCCGTGGTTTGACTTTTTAAAATATATACGAAATGAGCCATCTAATTGAAATTGAAGGAACAATTTAGTAAAATCATCCACTAAGATCCTAACAAATAAACTCAAACTTTGGACAAAAGAAAAGCTTCAATTCCAATTCTTGGAAACAAAAAAGCCTTCTATCTTTCAATAGAAGGCTTTTATTGGTCGGGGTGGCAGGATTCGAACCTGCGACCTCCTGCTCCCAAAGCAGGCGCGATGACCGGACTACGCTACACCCCGATTTAATTTTAAAACAGTTTTCTCTGTTATTTTTTTTTCAAGCTTAGACCGAACCTACGATCTTCCAGTCTAAAACTGGACGCGATGACCGGACTACGCTACACCCTGATTTAATTTTAAAACAGTTTTCTCTGTTTATTCAGTCTTTTCAATTCCTTGCGGAGGGAGGGGGATTCGAACCCCCGGATCCCTTACGAGATCGGCAGTTTAGCAAACTGCTGGTTTCAGCCACTCACCCATCCCTCCTAGCTTTCCGCTTCACTTCCTCTTCACAAAACACAACCGAAATTGTGTCCATCCCTCAAACGGGAGAGCAAAAGTAATAATCTATTTTAAATCTAAAAGCATAAATGAATATTTTTTTACTTTTTTTATTTTCTCTCCAATAGAGCCAGAAAAAATTCGCTTTTATCCGTTGTAAATAAACCTATCAATTATCTTTGTCTTGCATCAAATGCCAAACAAATGTTCCATCTCATCCGTATTCCCTTCTTCGCTGTTGTTGTCTGCTTACTGCTTTTTGCTTGCAACACACCTCCCGCTAATCAACCCAAAGAGGTAACACTACATATTCGTGAAACTGCAGGTGCTAGCTCCATCCACCCTGTTTTGTATAGTGATGAGTTATCCGGAAATCTCAGCACTTATATTTTTCAAACGTTAACGGTAATCGATTTCAATACACTAGAACTCTCTCCACTATTGGCCGACTCTCTTCCTCGAGTATATAAAGGAGAAAATGGTCAGATGACTTATTTCTACACAATTAGAAAAGAAGCAAAATGGGATAATGGGCAACCCATCACAGCGAAGGATGCAGAATTTGCGGTAAAATTGAATATCATTCCCAATCCTGAAGGATACCTATTGAATTCATTCAATAAAACCATTGTTGATTTTGAGTACCACCCGACGGATTCCAATGCCTTTTATATTCATACTTCAGGAGAATATAATTCTGGTGAATTTCTTTGTGGCGACATTAGTTTTGTTCCTCAATACCTTTATGACAGCACCAATTACCTGAACCAATTTACGGTTCAACAAATTGCAGCACACCACGACTCTTTAGCTAAAGACAGCGGAATGATTGCCTTTTTAAATCAAGTTAATGATTTCGAATATAAAATCAATCCAAAATACATCAGTGGATCAGGTCCATATAAGTTGACTAAATTCAACAGTGAAAGTAGAATTGAGCTAACTAAGAAAAAAGATTGGTGGGGCAATCAAGTTAAAAATGCTGGAGTTGAATTTGAAGCGAATGTTGATAAAATCGTGATTCACATCATTCCTGATGAAACTACTGCACTTGCCGCCTTAAAGAATGGTGACATCGATCTCATCAGAGGAGTGACTCCTAAGGAATTTTCTGAAATTCAAAAGAATGAAACTTTCAAAGACCAATTTAATTTCGTGACTAGTGAGATATTGGCCTACTATGCTATTGGCATGAATCTCAATCACCCCATTTTAAAAATCAAGAATAATAGAAAGGCATTGGCTCACTTGTTAGATGTAGATAAAATTATAGACATCGTTGCCTACGGTTATGGAGAACGCATAATAGGTCCATTGCCGCTAAAATTTGAAAAACAATACAATAAAAACATCACCCCCTATCCTTTTGACCCAGAAAAAGCAAAACACTACCTGTCTTTAGAAGGGTGGAAAGACCTCGATGGAGATGGGGTGTTAAACAATACTTTGAATGGAGTAAAATCAAAGTTTGAATTGGATTATTTATTCAATTCAGGGAATGAAAGCCGCAAAATGATAGGCTTAATCCTTAAAGAGGAAGCCGCTAAGGTTGGGGTTCAAATAAATCTCAAAGAAGTGGAATGGTCCATCTTTTTGGAAAATACCCGAAATAGCAACTTCGACTTATGTTTTACAGGAAAAATGTTTGCTCCTTTACCCAGAAATCATGAAAGCATTTTCCATTCCCGTGCCATTGACAATGGCTCCAATTACATAGGTTTTCGTTCGGAGGAGGCGGATCAACTGATTGATTCCCTCAACAAAACTACAGATCCTAGTGTGCGTTTAGCCTTAAATTATCGTTTTCAGGAAATACTCCATGAGGAATTGCCTTATCTCTTTTTATATGCTCCCTTAGAGCGAATGATTATTTCTAAAAGGTTCACCAATTATTCTTTGTCCTCAATGCGTCCAGGATTCTGGGCACCAGGATTTAAACTCAGCGAATAAATGCTTCATTATACCCTTAAACGTATTCTGTTAGCCATTCCCACCTTTGTAGGAATTTCTTTGGTGGTATTTTTCATTAGTATCAATACGCCTGGAGACCCTATTCAAATGATTATTGGCGAGCGAACTTTTGACCTTGAAAATGATGTATCTAGAGCAAATATTGAAACCAAAATCAGGGAGGTGAGAACCTATTTTCACTTGGATCTTCCCCCCTTTTATTTTACCATTACCGATCAAACACAATCCGACACCCTCCATCGTATCCCTGACCACCAAATGAAAAAACACCTTTCAAAACTCGCTTTTGAAAATGGTAATTGGAAGAATGTCAACGAGTACCACAAATCAATAAACCGATTAACCAGTGAGGCTTATGCGGATCAAACTTCTTCAAAAAACAAAGTTCTTCACCTTATTGAAGAACTAAAAAAACAACAGACTACGGAGCAGTTGATGCACCTTTTGGCGAGTTTCAAGCTTGTTTCTTCTAATGAAAACTTAATCTTTGCTTATAAAATATTGGAATATAGTATTCTTCAATTAAATGCCCACACGGATATTTCTGCTAGATACGTTCCGAAATTCATCTGGAACGGGGCAGAAAATCAATATCGTTATTGGATGACTGATTTATTTTCAGGCGATTTTGGAACCTCATACAAGGACCGAAAACCTGTCGGCCATAAAATTGGCACCGCCCTAAAATGGACCGTATTGATTAGTATTCTATCCATAATTCTTAGTTATTCGATTGGAATACCGCTAGGAGTATATAGCGTCAAACATCAAAACTCGCCTATGGAACGCCTACTTTCAACATTCTTGTTTAGCATCCATTCTATTCCTTCGTTCTGGTTGGCTAGTTTGCTCATTATTTTCTTTGCCAGCTATGAATATTTTCCCATTTTTCCCAGTTATGGATTGGGAGATTGGAATGAGAATAGTTCCGGACTGGTTTCCTTTCTGGATTTAATTTATCACCTATTGTTACCCATTGTTTGTTGGTCTTATTCTAGCATTGCCTACATCAGTGAGCAAACTAAAAGAAGCATGTTAAATGAATTGTCTGCGGACTATATTCGAACAGGAAGAGCTAAAGGTCTAACAGAAAATCAATTGTATTGGAAACACGCTTTAAAAAACGCCTCATTTCCACTGATTACTCAAATTGGAAATTTGTTCCCCGCACTAATATCAGGCTCTTTTGTCATTGAATACATTTTCGCAATCCCTGGAGTCGGAAAATTATTGTTGGATTCCATCGCTTTGAGAGATTATCCTGTAGTGTTTAGTATCCTAATGATTAGCGCGGTTTTAATTTTAATTGGAACACTAATTTCAGATTTACTATACCTTAAGATGGATCAAAGAGTTTCTTATTCAAAACAATGGGCTTCATGAAATTAATCCTCTATATCCAACAGAAGTCACCAGTAATTTTTTGGTCTTTAATTGTAATTATCTTTATCGGAGTTTTTGCAGAGCTCATTGCCAATGATCGCCCTTTAGTGGCTTCTCAAAATGGTAAAATTGTATTCCCTTTTTATAATTCATCCAATCTAAAATCTACCGATATAGACTACGAGTGGCAACTCATGCCATTGATTCCTTATTCTCCCAATTCATTGGATTATAAAAATGTGAAGTCAGCTAGTCCCTTTAAAAGTCAACAAGTAGATAGTTGGAGGTATCGTCATTGGCTAGGAACTGATGAGATCGGTAGAGATATTTTTTCCGGGATCATTCACGGTACTCAACTTGCTTTGATTATCGGGCTAGGCTCTATGTTGATTGCTTCGATTATTGGAATTTTCTGGGGAGCCATCGCTGGCTTTTATGGCGACAACACCCTAAAAATTAGTTGGCTTAACTTAATCCTACTACCCCTATTTATTTTTATAGGTTATTTTTATGGCTTTCACCAAACTGTTTGGACGACAGAAACTCCAACCATATCCCTTATACAGATTGTTGTCCTTAATTTAGCCTATATTCTTGCTTCCGTGATTGTTTGCTTTTCAATCAGCCAGTTTCTCAACAAATTATTGAAGATAAAAAAGCTGATTACTTTCCCCGTCGATATTATCATCAGTCGAATGATAGAAATAGTCAAATCCGTCCCCATATTATTCTTAGTGATTAGCTTAGCAGCGATTGTTAACCCTTCAGCATGGAATATCATATGGATTATCGGTCTGTTAGCTTGGACGAATATTGCGAGGTATACCCGTGCCGAAGTTTTAAAAGTAAAGAATAAACCATTCATTGAATCGGCTGAGGCTTTGGGATTTTCAAATGCACGGATTCTATTCCAACACATACTCCCTCTTTCGCTTCAATCGGCAAGTGTATTTATTGTATTTGGTATAGCTGGGGCAATACTTATGGAATCTACCCTATCTTTTATCGGAGTGGGTATCTCAGCGGAAGAAGTTAGCTGGGGTAGTATTCTTTCCGAAGCCAGAAAAAATCCCACCTCTTGGTGGTTAGCGGTTTTTCCTGGATTCGCCATATTCTTTACCTTATTTCTATTCAACAAATTGGCAACCATTATTGAGGATAGGAATCGATACTAATCGTGATCAGGGTAAGCGATCCTTACATGGTAAATGTTCATCAACTTCTTCTTAAACATCTTTTTAATGGTGCTGATGTCTTTAAAAGTAATGTCTGCATTGGCGTATTGCCCCTCATCAATCTGATTTTGAATAATTCCATCGACTAACTTTTCTATACTTTCCGTGTCATAAGTTTTCAAACTTCTAGAGGCTGCCTCCACTGAATCCGCCATCATTAACACGGATGTTTCTTTGGAATAAGGAATGGGTCCAGGATACCTGAATTCATCTTCATCAATTTCAATATCAGGATTCTGTTCCTTATAGTTTAATAGAAAAAAGCGCACTTTACTGGTTCCATGATGCGTCCGAATGAAATCGAGGATTATATCCGGTAATTTATGCTTCTTGGCTATTTTAATCCCGTCTTTCACATGTTTAATGATAATCTGAACCGACTCTTCAGGACTCAGCTCATCATGTGGATTGATTTGAGTGGCTTGATTTTCGATGAAATACATGGGAGCATTCATTTTTCCAATGTCATGATACAAGGCTCCTACCCTAACTAAAAGAGAATTCCCACCAATAGCTCTAATGGCTTCTTCCGCCAAATTCGCTACTTGCAAAGAATGCTGGAAGGTTCCTGGAGCTTTTAAATTAAGCTGCCTCAATAACTTATTATTGGTATCAGCAATTTCTAATAAAGTAACTTCAGAGACAAATCCAAATAGTTTCTCAAAGGCATAAATAAGCGGATAGGCAAATAGTGTTAGCATTGCACTTCCAAAAAACCAAGCGATGGCATTGTAATTAATTGTCGATATATCTCCTTCCTGCACTATACTAATTCCAAAAAAACAAACGCTATAAACCCCAAAAATGATTGCGGAAGAAATAAAAAGTTGGCTTCTGTTCCTTAAGCTCAACACACTAAAAATGGTCACGATTCCTGTTAACATTTCAATGAGAATGAACTCATATGGGTTAGGAGCAATAAAACCCACGATTAAGATCGTTACTAAATGAGTGAATAAAGCCGTTCGAGTATCAAAAAAAGTTCGAACAATAATCGGTAACATGCAAAAAGGAACCAAATAAATACTAAAAACATCAATACTTAAGGAAACCTCTGCAGCCAACACGAACAAAACGATTAACAATAGCAAGAAACTCAATTGCAGATCGCTAGAAATAATTTGCTTCCTAAACAATAGCAGAAAAAGCGCTAAAAGCAACAAAACTAAAGCCACCAACAAAACTTGGCCCACTAGAATATAATAAAACTGATGACCTCCCCCTACTTGATTCTCAAATTCCTTTTTCAAAGATTGAATCATCAACAATTTCTTACCATCTACTATTTCTCCTTTGGATATGATGCTTTCACCTCTAACGACCAATCCTTCAGTTAAAGATATTTTCTGAATACTCTCTTTGTAAATCTGATTAGTGGTTTCTTCATCGAAAAATATATTCTGCTCCAATAATTCTTCAAAATAGAGCAGCGCTGCAGATTTAAAGCTTTTTTCCGTGGAATTTAATCGTTGTTCGAATGCAGCAAAGGCGCTCCTAGCAGTGTACAACTGTCCCAATTCTTTCGATGTAACCACCTTGCCATAAATCAATTCTATAGAATATTCCTCCGATTTGTTTTCTATAGAAGGGATCAACTGAACAATACCCTTTTCATAAATTGCTCTAATTTGATTCTGAACAGATTGAAGTTGTTCCTGAAACATTTCCTTCGAAGAGAATGCAAACTCTCCTTTTTCAAATTCTTGAGAAAGATACGCTGATAATTTTTGAGTCACTTGATCTACTACATTCGTATCTACCTTGAAATACAACTTTTTATTTTGTTCTAGCTCTTCTTTTTCTTTGGCGAGTTTTTCAGTAGGTTTATAAATTGGAAAATCGAATGTTGCAATTAGATCGTTGTGCCCCCAAGGTTTCCCCTTTTGAAACTCATACTTAAACTTGGCTTCCTTGGGAAATATAAATACAATAACAACAATTGCAGCAATGAAGATGAATAACTTAAAAAATCCATCGTATTGATCTCTAAAAAAATTGAACAATCGTTTCATGCACCTCTATTTTTGATACTACGAAAGTAATACAATTCAATTAAACCAACTGCAATCATTCAATTAGAAAAGGTTTCTCTAATAGAACTTAAATAATTAATTTCGCATTGAATTTATTGAATAGAATCTTAAAACAATAAGGATGATTAAAGACGTATATATTGTATCGGCAGTAAGAACTCCAATGGGAAGTTATGGTGGTGTATTGGCTTCAGTACCCGCAACAAAATTGGGAGCTGCCGCTATAAAAGGAGCAATAGAAAAAGCTGGAATTTCTGCATCTGAAGTTCAAGAAGTTTTTATGGGAAATGTGTTGCAAGCTAATTTAGGTCAAGCTCCTGCTAGACAAGCGGCTATTTTCGCAGGTTTGGATCAAAATGTACCTTGTACTACGGTTAATAAAGTATGTGCTTCAGGTATGAAATCGGTAATGTTAGCTGCTCAAAGCATTATGTGCGGCGACAATGATGTAGTAATAGCAGGCGGTATGGAGAATATGTCTTCAGTTCCTTATTACATGGAAGATACCAGATGGGGTGCTCGATTGGGAAACAAAACGGTAGTAGATGGTTTGGTTAAAGATGGTTTAACTGATGTTTACAACAATTACCACATGGGGAATGCAGCAGAACTTTGTGCTGCAGAATGCAATATCTCAAGAGAGGAGCAGGATGATTTTGCCATTTCTTCTTATGAGCGATCTGCAAAAGCTTGGTCTGAAGGTAAATTTAAAGATGAAATTGTTCCTGTTGAAGTTCCACAACGAAGAGGAGATGCTGTCATTGTTTCTGAAGATGAAGAGTACAAGAATGTAAAAATGGACAAAATCAGAGGTTTACGTCCAGTATTTCAAAAAGAAGGATCTGTAACTGCAGCGAATGCTTCCACCTTAAACGATGGTGCTTCTGCGCTTTTATTAATGAGCAAAGAAAAAATGGAGGCTTTAGGGTTAACTCCTATCGCAAAAATTAGAGGCTATGCCGATGCTGCTCAAGCTCCTGAATGGTTTACAACTGCACCATCTTTAGCATTACCAAAAGCAATTAAAAAAGCAGGTTTAACAACTGCAGATGTTGACTTTTTTGAATTAAACGAAGCATTCGCCGTTGTAGGTATAGCGAACAATCAAAAAATGGGATTAAACCCTGAAAAAGTTAACGTAAATGGAGGTGCTGTTGCATTAGGTCATCCACTAGGTAGCTCAGGTTCTAGAATTATCGTGACTTTGATCAACGTATTGAAACAAAATAACGGAAAACTAGGTGCTGCTGGAATTTGCAACGGTGGTGGCGGTGCTTCTGCTATTGTGATTGAAAATATTTAATTTTTTCTACAGTCGGATGGAGGTTTCTCTTTCCGACTGTATTTTTCTCTAGCCTTTAATTGATGAAATACGGTATTTGTAATTTAAGTGTTGTCCCCGGACGTGCAGAGGCATCTGACAAAAGTGAAATTGTGACCCAAGTTTTATTTGGCGAGCTTTTAAAAGTATATGAGTCCAAACAATCTTGGTTTCGTTGCAAAACAGTACCTGACAATTACGAATGTTACATCGACTCCAAGCAATTCGATTGGATAGAAGAAGAAGAGTTCCATCAACTCAAAAAAATTCAACCGGCTTTGTCCGCTGACTTGGTGCAAGTCTCACAACGAAGTAGCGACGATCAAATTATTCCAATTGTTATGGGGAGCAATCTTTATAACTATCAAGACAATAAATTCATCAATGGAAATGCGGAGTACAATTTCGAAGGAAATGTATACCCTCTAGAAAGTAAACCCTCCAAATCCAGATTGAAGGAAAATGCATTCATGTATTTGAATGCGCCATACCTATGGGGTGGACGATCTCCTTTCGGGATTGATTGCTCAGGTTTTGTTCAATTGGTCTATAAGTTAAATGGTGTTCAGCTTCCTAGAGATGCATCCGAGCAAGCCAAAATTGGACAAACATTGTCATTCATTGAGGAAGCCGAAGAAGGGGATTTAGCATTTTTTGATAATGATGAAGGAAACATCATTCACGTAGGATTGATGCTTGAAAATAATCGAATCATACATGCCTCAGGAAAAGTCAGAATTGATAGAATCGACCATCAGGGCATCTATAATGTAGATACAAAACGTTATTCACATCGACTTCGTTTAATTAAATCAATTGTGTAGACCAATGAATAAGAAAGCATATAGTATTTTAATTTGTTGCCTTCTTGTTTTTATCACTTCGTGCCAAATCAACAAGAAGACATCATCAACTCCTTCTAGTTCTAGCCAAAAACTGACGGAGCAAAAACACTCTGTAAAAACGACTAGAAAAAAAGAGTCCTCGAATGATAATTCGAAGAAATCGAATAAAAAAACAATCCAGCAAAAAGCCGAGGTAAAACAAGTTGACACTTTAGCTTACCTCAGAAAAAAATATGCCCCTTTACTGAGTACTGTACAAGACAGTATTCAAAATCTTCAATTATACAAGTTAATTGATGAATGGATGGGGACGCCTTATCGTTTTGGTGGTCAAAGTAAAAATGGAACAGATTGCTCAGGTTTCGCAGGAATTTTATATGCTCATACTTTTTCAATAGCCTTGGCAAGAAGAGTTTCAGACATTCATCAGGCTACGCCTTTACTTTTAAAACAAGAGGAATTAAAAGAAGGAGATTTAGTTTTTTTTGACATTGGAAAAAGAAAGCTATCTCATGTAGGTGTATATTTAACCAATGGGAAATTTGTGCACGCATCTACTTCTCAAGGAGTAGTTATTAGCGATCTGAATATGGCCTATTATAAAAAATACTTTCGTTGTGGAGGTAGAATCATTAAATCTTAAAAACAACATTTATTATGAAGACAAAAAACATTTCATTTTCTATTTTAACTGCTTTAATCATAATAGCTACAGTTGCATGTGGAGCTAAATCATCGGAAGAAAAAACCAACAATAATGACCAAGTAGGTATGGAGGTTATTACTCCTGCTCCAGAAAAAGAAGAAGCTAAAAAAGAGGAAGGTATTTTTGCTGAAATCAATACTACAAAGGGAACCATAATCGTTCGACTAGAGTATGCAAAAACACCACTTACAGTAGCCAATTTTGTAGGTTTAGCAGAAGGTACAATAGAAAATACCTTTAAAGCAAAAGGAACTCCTTTCTTTGATGGTATTGTATTTCATAGAGTAATTCCTAACTTCATGATTCAAGGTGGTGACCCTACAGGATCAGGAATGGGTGGACCTGGATATAAGTTCAGAGATGAATTTGATGCTACTTTAAGACACGACAGAGCAGGCGTTTTATCAATGGCTAACTCCGGACCGGGGACTAACGGCAGCCAATTCTTTATTACGCATAACGAAACTCCATGGTTAGACGGAAAGCATTCTGTATTTGGCTATGTGGTAGAAGGCCAAAGCGTCGTGAATGCTATTGAACAAGGAGATGCAATTGAAACTGTTAAAATAGTTAGAGTTGGAAAAGAAGCAAAGAATTTTGATGCAGCAAAAGTTTTTGCTGAAATGAGATAACCTATTTATAATTAGAAAACTTAAAAGTCCATTTAGCTCGAGAATCGACCTAAATGGACTTTTTTATTTGACCTGAATTTTAGATTCCATCAATTTAGCCGCCTCAAGGCATTCGCCTTCCGCATTCTTTAGCTCTACAATGAGTTTAATGGCATTTTTTTCAAATGCTTTATAGGAATGCCTCATTTGTTCTGTGAAGGCAGGAAGTACATTTAAACCAGTCTGCACCCCTATAACTTTATTTTTAAATTTTCGCATTAAAGCTTCTAAAAACAATACTGTCTTTCGTGCCTTTATCAAAGCAGATAACTCTGATTTTTCTTGTTTATAATATTGTAATGAAGTCGTATAAAAATTTAATGACTCTGAAATGCATTTCTTAAAAAGTTCGAGATTCTCGTTAATGCTACTATTGAAAGTATCTAATTCCTCCAAAATAGATTGCGCGACTTGTTGAATACTATTCTCCTCCAAATTAGAATCTAACCCCTCTTCTATCTCCGAAATATTATTCATTTGTTTGCGCACTCGGGTGTTCAAATTATTAATTTGAATAACCATTTGGCCATAAGTGCTCGCTAAATTCTTATAAGCATTCTTGCCATTTTCAAGTTGTTCCAAAAAGAGTTTACTATTATAATCTTCCATATCCCGTAAGTTTAGTAAATTAAATAATACTTAATCAACCAATTAAAATACTATTAAACACTAAGCTAATAAAAAGCAACGGAAAATAAAACCTCTCAATTCTTAGAAAAGGTTAAAAAGGGCCATTGCATAGATGTAATATCGAGCAAACCGAGTGAGTCCAAATAGAGCCAACAAAGGAAAAGGATATCGAACCATACCGGCAGTCATGCATACTGGGGAAAAAGGCAAAGGAAATAAAGCTGCAAAGACAACTACAAAGCCACCCCACTTCCTAATTAAGTCAAAATGAGAAAGAAACTTATGTTGAATATATTTTTGAACCCTGTGAATCTTTCCAATATATCTACCTATAAAATAGGCAATCATACCTCCACTATAGGACAAAAATGCCAATAAAAGCAACATCGTATAAGGCGATTCTTTACCTCCTGCCCAAACTATAAACAAATCAGGTGGAATTAGACCCAAAATTATTTCAGACAAAGTAAAAAAGGTTAAAATAGCAGTATCACTGAAGCTCGAAAACATATAGTCCATTGCGCTATCAACATCAATTACATATTTATTCAATGCAATTAAGCCAACAACCAATAACCCGATTCCTACTAGGAATCGAAGAGTATGTTTCAATAGAAATGGATAAAGCCCTGTTCGTCTGTAATATATATGATACAGATGCATCTTATATTTAAAACTTCTATGATTTACTGTAGACTCCTTTTTCATGTTTATTTCTGGGAAGTGTTGATTATGAATTTGCAAAAATAGGGTTAATCTTCTATTTAATGGAAGTTTATTCTTACTTAACTGACTGCAAATTGATTAGTTGACTAAAACTGATTGGTAGACATCATCACCAACGTGCAGGCTTCAAAGGCGTCTATTCCTTTCGCAATGGCTTTATCTTTCAACTCCTTATTCTCTGTTCCAGGGTTAAAAATAAGACGCTTCGGCTTTAATACATTCAAAATGTAATCGTAGTACTCCGGTTGATTAGAGGGTCCAACATACAAGGTAACGGTATCAACATCTTCGATGGGTTTCAACTCTTTTATAATTTCAACACCATTTACTTCTCCATTTTTAATACCTATAGGAATTACCTCATGACCGTTAGCCATTAATTGATGGATACACCGAAAAGAATATCTAGCTGGATTAGTTGATGCTCCTATAACTACTGTTTTTTTACTTTCACTCATCACGATGTACTTTTCAATTGAATTAACATTCTAAATTAGAAAATCAACCTCATAAAACACCTATTTTTATTCAGATTTGAGCTAACTTTAACAAAATTTAAATTTCATGGAGAAGATACTATTGTTGGGTTCTGGAGAACTTGGAAAAGAATTTACAATTGCTGCAAAGCGCTATGGACAAACTGTAATTGCAGTCGATAGTTATTCCAATGCGCCTGCTATGCAAGTAGCAGATGACTTTGAAATAATTAATATGCTAGATGGTGAAGCACTAAACAGAATCGTTGAGAAACATAAACCTAGTATCATTGTCCCAGAAATTGAGGCCATAAGAACTTCATTATTTTATGATTTCGAAGCGAAAGGAATTCAGGTGGTGCCATCCGCAAAAGCAGCCAATTTCACAATGGACCGCAAGAAAATTAGAGACCTAGCTGCTAAAGACCTAGGGCTAAAAACAGCAAATTATCGATACGCTACAAATCTAGAGGAACTGAAGAAAGCAGTAGCAGAAGTTGGAATTCCATGTGTGGTCAAACCATTAATGTCCTCTTCAGGGAAAGGACAATCAACGATTAAATCCGAGTCTGAAATAGAAATTGCATGGGAAAACGCTAACACCAAAGGTAGAGGCGATCAATTAGAAGTTATCGTAGAAGCTTTTATTCAATTTGATTCTGAAATAACGTTACTCACTGTGACCCAAAAGAATGGCCCCACCCTATTTTGTCCTCCTATAGGTCATCGTCAGGAACGCGGAGATTATCAAGAAAGTTGGCAACCCGCTCACATTTCTGAAGAACAGTTAAAAATAGCTCAAGATATGGCCGCGAAGGTAACCGCCGAATTGAAAGGGGCGGGAATATGGGGCGTAGAGTTTTTTTTAGGGGAAGAAGTATATTTCAGTGAATTGTCTCCTCGTCCTCATGATACAGGGATGGTCACATTAGGTGGATCTCAAAATTTTAATGAATTTGAATTACACGCTAGAGCTGTATTAGGATTGCCAATACCAGAAATTACTTTAGAACGGCATGCTGCAAATGCTGTAGTTCTTTTCCAGAAAAATGAAGTAAAAACACCAACCTACTCAGGCACTGAAAAAGCTGCAAACTACCTCAAATCTGATTTTAGAATTTTTGGGAAACCAACCACGCGTCAGTATAGAAGAATGGGAATAGGAATAGCTTATGATGCAGTAGGAACCGATGTGGATACCTTAAGAAAGAAAGCCAAAGAAGTTGCCGATCAAATCACTGTGGATTAAAAATATTCGATGCTAGCAATTTGTATCCCGATATATAATCAAGACGTTACTCTATTGATTGCTGAGTTAGATAAGCAAATAAAAGGAGTCAATCATCCCATTGAAATCGTATTGATCGATGATGCTTCTCAAGCGAATTATAAATCGCTCAATGAACCTCTTTCCAATCGACATACATACATAGAATTGAAGGAAAATATTGGCCGTTCAAGAATTAGGAATCTTTTTCTAAAATATACCTCGGCCACTTATTTGTTGTTTTTAGATTGTGATGCATTGATTCATCAACCCGATTTTTTAAAAGAATATTTTCAATCCATTGAAAACAAAAAACTGGTAGTTTGTGGTGGTAGAGTAAACCAAAAAGAGCCTCCAAATCGATCACATTATTTGAATTGGAAGTACAGTACGCTCAGAGAAAGCGTATCAGTTGAAAAACGACTTCAAAAGCCTAATCTTTCCTTTATGACCAACAACTTTCTAATAGAACGTAAGACTTTCGAGACTGTCTTGTTTGATGAACGTTTGATTAATTATGGACACGAGGATACTTTATTTGGATTTGAACTAATGAAACGTGGTATATCCATAGCTCATATTGATAACCCCATTTTCAACGGAGACATTGAAGACAACACGACTTACCTTTTCAAAACTGAACTAGGACTAAAAAACCTTTCGACTATTTGCAAGAGCATTGATAACGATCCTCAATTTATATCCTCGGTAAGGTTATTAGAGTGTTACTTTACGATACAAAATAGTTTTACATTATTGGTCATTAGGAACATCTACCGTATTGGTAAACCAATCATTAGAAAAAGATTGGAATCAGGATATGGGAGCCTAAAGCTATTTGATTTTTATAAATTAGGGTATTTTGATGAACTATTTAGAAAGAAAAATGAAGATTAACTCCTGTTGTCAATGCTTCGTATGTTATATTAGAGCTTGACTTGAATACAATCGTTTCTCCAGGAAATCTAAAATTCCCTTGTTCATAACGCCCAAACAACCCAATACCAAAGTGATCGGAAAGTAAAAAATGAGCTCCTAATTTTAATCCATATAGAGTAGATATCTCACTCCTAATTGTAACCTTATTACTAACTGTAGTATATGTACTATTAAATATTTCGAAGATCTGATAAGTTATTTCAGGTGTCGTCAACTTTCCTAAGCCGAAATAGGGATTGACATAGAAATAGTGCTTTCCGCTTGTTCGAGCCTCTGCTCCAATTATGAATGAGGTCATCTTGTATTTTCCACTCGAACCGTCGACACCAAAAGAATTGTTAATTCCCCCTTCTTTGACTGTATTAATGGCTTCTTCATCCAATTGAATCATTCCCCTATTAAAGCCAAATATAATTGCCATATTATTAGATGCAGCAATTGCATAATCTATATTAAAACTAATCCCACCTCCAGCAAAACCGTTACTATCAGACACCAAATCCCCAAGTGGACTCAGTGACCCTACTCCAACTGAAACTCTACTTCTATCAAAGTTTTTATCTTCCTGAGAAACTGCGTTTAGTGTTATAAAAGCTAAACTAAGCTAAGTATTAGGTATTTCATCTTTTTAAAGGTTTAGTCAATCACTTTAATATATAAAGCCATTAAAGTGAGTTCAAAAATAAACCTCTACATACCATTTAACATTATCTAAATGTTACTTTTACATCACTTAGTTTAAAAAGAACTTCCAAGACGATATTATTATAAACAGAAAAACACTACAAATTGATTGGATAAGTAATGGGTTAATAATAAAAAGAAACCCTCTCAGCTGGCTATTCAACTAAGAGGGCTCATAAATATTCTATATTGCAGCTTATCTTCCACTAAATAAACTGTCTACAAACTCTTTTCGATTAAACACTTGCAAATGTTCAATACCCTCTCCTACACCAATATACTTCACTGGAATTTTAAATTGATCGGAAATTCCAATAACTACACCACCTTTAGCAGTACCATCTAATTTTGTTAGAGCTAGGGCATTTACTTCCGTCGCTAGTGTAAATTGTTTGGCTTGCTCAAAGGCATTCTGTCCTGTAGAAGCATCTAATACCAATAGTATTTCATGAGGCGCATCCGGAATCAACTTTTGCATGACGCGCTTAATCTTACTCAGCTCGTTCATTAAGTTGATTTTATTGTGCAAACGACCTGCGGTGTCAATTATGACAACATCGGCATCTTGTCCAATGGCTGATTGTAAAGCATCAAATGCAACTGAGGCAGGGTCAGCACCCATTCCTTGAGTCACAACTGGTACATCTACTCGTTCTCCCCAAATCTTAAGCTGATCTACTGCAGCAGCTCTAAAAGTATCTGCTGCTCCTAAAATAACTTTATGTCCTGATTGTTTTAATTGATAAGCAAGTTTTCCAATTGTCGTTGTTTTTCCAACACCATTGACTCCTACTACCATAATTACATATGGCTTTTTGTCTTTAGGAATAGAAAATTGAGTGTAATCTTCAGTATTGTTTTCCGCCAGTAAAGCAACAATTTCCTCGTTCAAGATGGCATTCAGTTCTGAAGTATTGACAAACTTGTCCCGCGCAACACGCTCTTCAATTCTGCCAATAATTTTCAAAGTGGTGTCTACTCCGACATCTGAGGTTACCAAAATCTCTTCTAGATTATCTAAAACCTCATCGTCTACTTTGGATTTTCCAACTATAGCACGACTAAGCTTTCCAAAGAAACTTTCCTTTGTTTTGGATAAGCCCTCATCAAGGTGCTCTTTTTTCTTTTTGGAGAAAATATCAAATAATCCCATAGGTATATATAAAAAAAGCTTCCCCCAGTACGAAAGAAGCTATTAATTTTTTATGTAAAGAACGATTACTTCTTAAAGAAGTCGTTCACATTATCATTAGGTATAATCTCTTGCTTAAAAGCATAAGATCCAGTCTTATCAGACTTCACCATTTTAATAACTTTTGTGAAACTTTTTGCTCCTTGTTTCTGTAACGATGCTACTACTTTCTTAGCCATAACGAATAACTTTTACTTAATTTCTTTGTGAACCGTCACCTTCTTCATGATCGGATTGTATTTCTTAAGCTCCATTCTCTCAGGAGTATTTTTTCTATTCTTAGTAGAAATATAACGAGATGTTCCCGCTAATCCACTCTCTTTATGCTCCGTGCACTCCATTATTATCTGGACTCTGTTTCCTTTACCTTTTTTTGCCATTTTTCTATTTATTTTATAGAGGGGGCAAATTTAAGTAATTATCTCTTAAACTACCAACCTTTATGTAAAATTATTTTCACCTAAAATTGAGCTTCCATTTTCATCATTTCTTCGATTTCTTCTATGGTACGGGGTGCTCCCTCAGACAAATTTATTGGCTCACTATCAGTAATTAATATATCATCCTCAATTCTGATACCTATGTTCCACCACTTCGGATCACAATCCGAACCCTCAGCAATGTATATTCCAGGTTCTACTGTAATCACATTTCCACTTTCTAGATTGCCATAAGTCCCCCAGTCATGCACATCCAATCCCAAATAATGAGAAGTCCCATGCATAAAATATTTACGGACTTGTCGTTTGTCTTTTAAAATTCCTAACTGATACAATCCTTCTGCAATAATCTCTGTACTAGCTTCATGAGTACTTCTAAAGGAATTTCCAGGTTTACAGGCTCTTATGCCCGCATTTTGTGCCTTCAAAACCAAATTATAAATGGCTTTCTCTTCAACCGAAAAAACTCCATCTACAGGTAGGGTTCTAGTTACGTCAGCTGTATAACCCCGATATTCTGCTCCCACATCACTTACTAACAAATGATTATTAGCCAATTTTTTACGATTGCTTGTATAATGTAGCACACAACTATTCTCTCCTCCACCCTGAATGGAAGGGAATCCAGGGTACTCTGCTCCTTCTCTTTTAAAAACATACTCTATAATCGCTTCCGTTTGATATTCAGTCATCTCTTCCTTTAAAGATTTCATCAGCTCTATTTGAGCAAGCAAGGTAATATCAATCGCTTTTTGCATTAAAACCAATTCTTCAGGCTGTTTGATTTGTCGAAGCTCAGCCATCCATATCTTAAGTTGCTTTTCATTCTTTTTTACACGTTTGGGTTGGATGGCTTGCTGAAAACCCAACTTCATTTCAGAAAGCAATTGATTCGAAAGATTAATATCACTTTTATACAAATTTTCTGCAATGAAGTTCACTGAAGAATATTGTTTCCAGTTAAAAATAGTTGCATCAAATTTAGTATTGGGCTTCACTGTTGAAAATCCTAAAAATTCAGGAGCTAATTCTGGCCCTAACCTTCTTCCATCCCACACTTCTTTTGCCGGATTTCGCTCAGGTATCCATAAGACTTCGGAAGTCCACTTAGAGTCAATAGAAATAGAGTCTTTCAGTATAACCAAAGCCGCATTTGGTTCAGTAAATCCTGTTAAATAATAAAAATTAGGATCCTGATGATACTCATAATCCACATCATTTGAACGATTCTTTATGGGATTCGCAAAAAATACGGATATAGAGTTTGGCTCCATTTTATCTCTCAAAGCAGCTCTTCTTTCTTGATGAAAAGAAACAGGTAAGCCATCGGAATCATAACGATATCGAGTGAGATGCTTCTCCGAATCTTGCTGTGCAACTAACATTGCGATTTGAAAAAGTAAATAAAAGAATAGGGTGTACTTCATAATTTTTGGAGCAAAAAAAAACGTTGCTACTAAGGTAACAACGTTTTTATAAATATTATTCTTTAGACTACATGTAGCCTTTCAATTTCGCTTCTTTGATGCAAGCATCTAATCCATTTTTGTTAATGTTTCTGATTGCTGATGCAGAAACTTTCAAAGTAACCCATTCGCCAGTTACTTCATTATAAAATTTACGTGTAAATAAGTTTGGATAAAACTTTCTCTTTGTTCTAGTTTTAGAGTGAGAAACATTATTCCCTACCATCACTTTTTTTCCTGTTAATTGACAAACTCTTGACATCGTATATATCTTTAATAAATTCTATTATTTTCGGACGGCAAAGATATGTAATAATTCTTTATGAAATCAATCCTTCAAGCAAAAAAAAATTGTATTTTAATCTACCTTTTTACAAGCACTTATCATTAATAAGTATTTTTGCATAAAAATAAACGGAGTCACCAAATGAAAAAAATACTAACCCTTTCAGCAATTCTATTTCTATCCATTACAAGTTTTGCGCAATGCAAATATAACGAAGGTGTTTCTAATGACGACATCCAACTTTTCTATCAATGGAAAAGAGCAAAGTTATTTGACAAAAACAGCGATATTGAATTAAGGATAAAAATAAAAAATTTAAAAAAAACAGCTATATTAGTTGACTTTAATGCAGACTACTATTTAGATGGAGTGCTGCAAGAGACTTCTGTAATTGAAGATTTTTGCATTAAATCAAAGCGAACTGCTCGTGGAAAAGTTAATGGTATAATCATAAAACCAACCCCCGAGATTGTAGAAATTAGAGAAAAGGAAAACTTTAAACTCGAATTTAGTGGCCTTAAGTCAGAACAAACAGAAGCCTGTGCTGAAAAATAAAAATCAAATATTAACTGTTGCAAAAATTATTGGGGCGGTTGTCTTTATTTGCGTTTGTGCGCAGATTAGTTTTGGATTGCCCGGTGGAGTGCCTTTTTCAGGGCAGTCCCTAGCCGTTTTAGCAGTGGCCATTGCTATGGGGTTTTACCAAAGTATAATTGTAGTCGCCGCATATTTACTTTTGGGAGCTTTGGGTCTACCTGTTTTTGCAGGCGGCTCCTACGGGATAGAGCATTTTAGTAATCCTTTTGCAGGATATTTATTTGGGTTCTTGGTAGCAGCTGCGGTGGTAGGTTGGCTAAAAGAAAAAGGGTTTGACACCACTTACTGGAAAAATTTTGTGGCTTTTCTAATTGGGCATGCCATTATCTTGGCTCTTGGAACAATTGTAATTTATTTTCAACGGGACTGGCCCACAGCGTGGGTTTATGGTTTAAAACCTTTTTTAATTGCAGCAGTCATCAAATCCTTATTGGGGGCCTTGATAATGCCTATTTATTATCAAACAAAAGAAGACTGGTAGTTCTATTCAAACAATACAACAACTTTTTTTAAGTTATACCGACTTTAAGCGGATAAGAACCTGAATATAGCAAAATGCTAAAAAAAACTCTTGGAACTTTCGGAGCAAAATTAATTGGAGCTATACTCAACTTCTTTATAATTATACTTTTGTCTCAATCTCTAGGCCCAGAAGGCAAAGGTGAAGCTAGCCTTATTCTTACCTCAATTGCCATGGTCTTAATAGTTGGGAATTTGGTTGGTGGTGCCCCTTTAGTATACCTCACCCCAAGAAAATCAATATTCCAGCTAATTCAAATAGCATACTCCTGGATTGTTATCATTGCTATTCTTTGCTACTTTTTAGTATTCAATTTTAATTTAGGAATTGAACCATCATGGGCCAAGCACATTGCATTACTATCTCTTATTGAAGGGTTAACGGCTGTCAATTTAGCAATACTAATCGGTAAAGAAAAAATAAGCTGGAATAATTTCACTAGTATTCTTAAATCTCTTTTCTTATTCGGGTTTCTAATTTATGGTTTCTGGATTGCCCAAATCAACGATCTTTCTACCTATTTAAATGGACTATATGTTTCATTCAGTTTCGGCCTGCTATTAAGTAGTTATTTTGCTTTCCAATTTATAGAATTTAAAACTCCTGATAAATTGGGTGAACTGTTTAAGACTCTTTTCAAAAATGGTTTGCTAAACCAAACCTCCTATATTCTTCAATTTTTGAGCTTTAGAATTAGTTACTATATAATTAGCACCAAACTTGGTGATTCAGAACTTGGCATCTACTCGAATGCCATATCTATTGCAGAATCGATTTGGTTAATCAGCAGAAGCATCGCCTTGGTTCAGTTTTCAAGAATTGTCAACTCAGACAACCTTGAAAGTAACCAAAAGTTAACTATACAATTATTTAAATTTACTTTTATTCTTACTTTATTAGCGCTTATCCCACTTAATTTATTGCCAGCTTCATTCTATGCACTTTTATTTGGTGAAGAATTCTCTTCTATAAAACCGATTATACTTTTTGTTTCTCCCGGTATCTTGGCTTTTAATTTGTTTCTAATTTTCGGTCACTACTTCTCTGGAATCGAAAAATTTAAGGCGCTAACTTTTGTTTCACTAATTGGTTTCATTATTACTTTACTCACAACATTGTATTTAGTAGAATTAAGTGGAACCAAAGGAGTGGCATTAGCGACTTCCATTTCACTTATTGCTACCACTATTTTCTTAGGCTATAAATTCAAAGTATCCACCCATACACCATGGCGTAATTTTTTAATTGATCAAAAAGATTTTAAATCTATTAAATTAATGATCAAATAATTGACCATTAAGTAATACTATTTATAATCCACATTGGTTTAGCTCTAACCTTTCAAACAATGAAAAAATAATGTGCTGTTCAATTCTGTGATAACAACTCATAAACTAGTTTTACCGAATAAAACCAACTATTTTTGGCATTTGACTAAATTTGTAAGTGATGATTATTTATAAATTCTTCAATTGTCTATTTGGCATCATTTAAAACGAAAGTATTTGAGAGTTTTATTTATTTCATCTTGGTATCCCAACAAAACAGAACCTACAAATGGAAACTTTGTAGAACAGCACGCCATTTCTATTCAACCATACTGTGATCTTACAATTCTTCACGTAAGAGCAGCTGAAGTTTCCAAAGTAGAAATAGAGCCTATTTCAAATCACGGATTGAAAGGTTTTATCATATACTTCCCCCAAAAAAAGCTCAATTTTTTCTCCTATCTAAAGTATTATCGAAGGGGATTCAAACTCATAGAAGAATCAGTTGGTAACATTGATTTGATTCATCTCAATGTTATACTCCCTGTGGGTATAATCGCCTATTTAGCAAAGGTTTTTAAGGACATTCCCTACCTTATAACGGAGCATGCCACTATCTATAAAAAAGAAAGAAGAAATGAATTAAGCGCTCTTCGAAAGGTGGCTAGTCAAATAATCGCTAGAAAAGCAGCCTATATCTGTCCAGTCTCTCACAATTTGGCTGCAGAAATGCAGTCACTTGGTATTAAAGGAAATTATAAAGTAATCCCCAATGCAGTAAACACTTCGCTTTTCAAGGCAGTTGAAAAAAACAACTCTACATTTAATCTCTTACACATTAGCACACTGGTGGAAGAACATAAAAATGGGAAAGGAATAATAAGGACGATAAAGAAATTGAGTCAAAAACGAAACGACTTTAAATTTAAAGTAATTAGCGATTTAAATATCAATCAGTTTGAAAAGAATGCCATTAATCTAGGTGTTAATATGAATCTTTTTGAATTAGAAGGCGCTAAAAATGCCTTTGAGATTTCGGAAGCCTTCAATACTGCAGATGTTTTTATTTTATTTAGCAATTACGAAAATTTACCCTGTGTTATCATAGAAGCACATGCATCGGGAGTACCTGTAATTTCAACAGATGTAGGTGGAATCAATGAAATGATCACAGCAGACAATGGGATTCTTATTCCTCCAAAAGATGAAGATGCTTTGCTTACAGCAATTGAAGCAGTAATGGATAAAAAAATTACCTTTGACCATAAAGCAATCGAAAGAAAAGCAAAAGCAATATATAGTTATCAATCAGTTGGTCAGCAATACTTTGAACTCTATCAACAAATACTTGGATTAAAATGATTCCTAAAGTCTGTAACAATTACCGTTTAAAAGTGATTCACTAATAATGACCCTGCTAAAATTGAGCAACTTTCCTAAATTGTAATGATGAATAAAATCTCGAAACTATTTAAAGCACTATCCCTTCTTTTATCTAATCCCTCGCTTCTTAACGAGGTTTTAGACTCTCCTTTGAATAGAAAAAAGGAGTTTTTGAAACAATACGCATTAAGCTGTGGGCTTGATTATGTTCATTTGGCAGATTTAATTAACGAAAACTCTTTACACCTGAACAACTATTCCTACCAAGGGGGAAATAGTTTCCCTACAGATTTAATATTATTAAAGAAATTGTGTGAACAAAAAAGCGATTGTAATTACTTTGAAATTGGAACATGGAGAGGAGAAAGTGCGATTGCTGTTGCTGATAGCTGTAGACATTGCTATACGCTTAACTTGTCCAACCAGGAAATGGAAGCTATTGGTTTAGAAAAAGACTATATCAATCAACATGAGATTTTTTCAAGAAGCAACCCCAAAATCACCCATCTGAAAGGAGATTCTACAAAGTTTGACTTCTCTCCGTATTACGGAAAAATGGATGTAGTTTTTGTAGATGGTAACCATCATTATGATTTTGTGCTAAACGACACAAAGGCTGCTTTCAAACTTTTGAAAGATGAAAATTCTGTTATTGTATGGCACGATTACACGAAGAATGGAGAGGATATTCGATGGGACATTCTAAAAGCGATTTTAGATGGAAGTGATGAAAGAAACAGGAAATATATTTATCAAGTCAAGGACACGATGAGCGCAATTTACACCAAAAAAAACATCCCTACACATCCCAATTCATTTTGGAAGGCCCCAAAATACTCCTTTGATATTCAACTAAATATTAGACCTCTGCAATAGCCTTAGCTGCAATATATGCTGTTGTCCACGCTGCCTGAAAGTTAAACCCGCCAGTCACCGCATCAATATTCAAGACTTCTCCAGCAAAATATAAGTTCGGATATTTTCTACACTCCATTCGTTTGAAGTTTATCTCCTTATTGTCCACCCCTCCACAACTTACAAATTCTTCTTTAAAGGTTGTTTTTCCATTCGCTATAAAAGATTGTTCAGTCAAGTTAGTAGCTAATTGTTCTAAATCTTTTTTACTGCAGTCTCCCCAATTGCAATCAGGATTACTAATAGAAACTTTCACTAAATACTCCCACAACCTACTAGGAATATTTATCGTTTTATGCTTCATTATACTTCGCTTGGGAAAATCATTTTTATATTGATTTAAAATAATTTCCATAGAGTCATGATCTTCTACCCCACTCCAATTCACTTGATAGGAAAACTGATAATTCCGTTTATTTAATTCAATAGCAGCGTAAGAGGACAACTTTAGGACAGCTGGACCACTCATTCCCCAGTGGGTGATTAATAAAGGACCTTCACTTTCATAATTGGAATGACTTAATGAAACTACTGCATGGTCTACAGATAGTCCCATCAATTGAGTAATGGGATGTTTTGGTAAATTAAAAGTAAATAGAGAAGGACGTGGACTTATAACTTGTAAATCCATTTCATTGATCCAATGATAGGCGCTTAACTTGGCATTTCCCCCCGATGCAATTAGAACCACATCAAAAAATAATTCTTGTCCATTGGTAAAGTTCAACCGATATCCCTTTTCTTGAGGCATGATTTGGTTCAACTCCGATTTCAATTTAATAGCAATATTGTTTTCCTCACAGGATTTCAAAAAGCAATCAATAATATCTTGAGATTGGTTACTGACAGGAAACATACGGCCATCCTCTTCTGTCTTTAATTCTACCCCTCTTTTAGCAAACCATTCAATGGTATCATAGGTCATAAATTGATGAAAAGGCCCTCTAAGCTCTTTCTCTCCTCTAGGATAATATTGTGTAAGTTCTTGTGGATCAAAGCAAGCGTGCGTCACATTGCACCTTCCCCCTCCACTCACTTTAACTTTGGTCAACACTTGATTGGTTTTTTCAAAAATAGTCACCTCTGAATCAGGCATCAATTCTTTAGTATTTATTGCTCCAAAAAAGCCTGAAGCTCCACCACCAATTACAGCAATTCTCTTTCCTTTTTTCACATTACAAAACTAGGAGATTTTATCTCTAAATGAATTTGGTTTTTAGATGTGTCAATGCTTTTTATATATTTACGTTTCATTCTACGTTTTTATGAAATATACTTTCTCACACTTTTTATTATTCATTTTCCTAACCATACTCTCCTTTAATACCTCTGCCAAGACTGAATTAACTCCTGAGGTCATTTTTCCTCATTATACGGTTATAGGCGTGGAGAGTAAAGTGGAAATCAATTTAAATATAGATAGTAGTGGAGTCTATCACCTCTTTTTTAATGGTTCTCCCTACGATTTAACAATCGAAGAAGGTGTGGGGAACATCCCATTAAATCTAAAGAAATCAACCATATTAACCGTAGAAATCAATAACCTAATATTTGAAAAAAACTTAAACCCTATACCACTTTGGTGGTCCATATTCCCTCCTTTAATGGCTATCTTAATTGCGCTAATTTTCAAAGAAGTTATTAGTGCATTGGTATTAGGAATTCTATTTGGTGCAGTGATTTTAAATGTATACAGTGACGGGTTGTGGGGAATACTTTTTGGGTTTATGCGCACTATCGACACTTATTTATTAGGAGCAATCAATGATAGCGGTCATGTTTCTATAATTCTGTTTTCAATGATTATTGGCGCCATTGTAGCAATTATCTCTAAAAATGGAGGAATGCAAGGTGTAGTAGATAAGATATCTCCTTTTGCCAAGTCATCTCGTACAGCACAATTAAGCACTTGGGTACTAGGTGTAGCTATCTTTTTTGACGATTATGCCAATACACTGGTGGTTGGAAATACCATGCGACCGGTTACTGATAGAATGCGAGTTTCTAGAGAAAAATTAGCCTACATTGTTGATTCTACTGCTGCACCAATTGCAGCGATTGCATTTGTCACAACTTGGATAGGTGCAGAATTAAGTTATATCGAAAGTGGAATTGCCAAAATACAAGGTTTGGATGAGGGAGTTTATGCCACATTTATCAGCTCTTTACAATATTCGTTCTATCCTATTTTGACCCTTATATTCATTTTCATGCTCATTTTAATGAACAAAGATTTTGGACCGATGCTCAAGGCTGAAAATCGTGCGAGAGCAACAGGAGACGTTTCATCTGTTTCTACCCAACAAAAAAATATGGGCTCAGAAGACACCGAAGAGTTTTCAATGGCTAAAAATGCCAAAAGCAGATGGTACAATGCTGCAATACCAATCTTTATTATTATTATTGGCACAATAGCGGGATTGTTGTATACGGGATGGGACTCTTCCATTTGGCATGATGGCAGCATTTCTTTAAGCCGAAAATTATCCACTATTATAGGCAACGCAGATTCCTATAAAGCCCTTCTTTGGTCATCATTACTATCATTAGTTGTTTCGATTATTATGACAGTTTCTCAACGATTAATGGATTTAGAAGAAACCATGCAAGCGACCTTAAATGGTTTTAAAACAATGCTTTCTGCCATTGTCATACTCGTTTTAGCATGGGGTTTAGCAGAAATTACAGATGATATGCACACAGCTGATTTTTTAACCCAATTGTTATCCAATAACGTCGCTCCATGGATTTTACCTGCAATTACATTTATTGTAGCTGCTTTAGTTGCTTTCTCTACTGGCTCGTCATGGGGTACAATGGCTATCCTTTATCCATTGATGATGCCAGCAGCTTGGAGTATCTGTCAAGAAGCAGGATTGGATTATGAATCATCATTAAATATTTTTCATAATGTAGTTGCAAGTGTTTTAGCAGGTTCGGTACTTGGTGACCACTGCTCTCCTATTTCAGACACTACTATACTGAGCTCACTGGCAAGTTCTTGTCATCATATAGATCATGTACGCACCCAAATGCCATATGCACTAACAGTAGGAGCAGTTGCCATATTTATTGGGATAATTCCTTCTGCTTTGGGCGTCTCTTCTTGGATTTGTCTACCCTTTGCCATCATGGCTTTATGGCTCATTCTCAAATTATTTGGAAAAGATGTAAAAAATTTAACTGTAGAGGATAAATTTTAATTTTTGTATCTCTTTTACTATTACTTTTGCGCAAAATTTAAATTAAAAATGAGAAAAATTTTAACACTAGTAGCAATTCTTGCAGTTGCTTTTCAATTTGTAGCATGTAACAATGTTGCTGAAGAACAAAACAAAGAAATCGAAGCGATTAAAGCAGAAGTGATGAAAGTTCATGACGATGCAATGGCATTGATGGGAGATTTAGGTTCTGAAGAAGTACGTATTTCAGAGAAAGTAACAGCTTTAAAAGCTGATACAACTCTTGCTTCAGACTCATTAACCGCAGTTTCTATTGCTTCTTATGAAGTGGCAATCGCAAACATTGGTTCTGCTAAAGCTGAAATGATGAATTGGATGAACAATTATGCTGAGCCAGCAGAAGATGCAACATTCGAAGAGAAAAAAGCTTTTTATTTAGCGGAGCAAGAAAAAGTGAATGCAGTAATGAATGACATTAATGCAACTATTGCTGCTTCTAAAGAAGTAAAATAGTTTTAAAACACACTAAGTAAGCCGTTGTGATTCTCACAACGGCTTTTTTTGTGCTTGTTTTTACCGAAAATTGATTACAAATAAGCAGACACTTAATCATTGGAGAATCAACCATTAAAAACCATTTTTTCCACTTATTCATCAATTTAAAAATATTCCTATTTTAGTATTCTTAAAACCACTACAATGAAAAAACAACTACATACTCTTTTAAGCATTCTCACTTTAATGACTACCTCAATTTTCGGACAAACCCAAAAGGGGGATGATATTCTTGGCGATACATATGATACCGAGTATGGGTACTCTGTAAGCATGCCTGATCCATATACTATTGCAGGAGGAGCATCAAGGCGCGGTTATGTAAAAATAATGCGTTGGACATCATCAGGATGGGTAACAAAAGGCTCAAGAATCGAAAATATTTTTGCATTGGGATTTGGCAAATCGATAAGCATGTCGGACTCTAACACTATTGCTATTGGAGCTCCAAATGCGGGTAGTGCTCGTAATCGAAGAGGGCTCGTTCAAGTCTTTAAATGGAGTGGAACTGCATGGATACAAAAAGGATTAGACATAGTTGGAGAGGCGGCGGAAGACGAGTCAGGCACTTCGGTTTCTATGCCCGACTCCAATACTGTAGCTATTGGTTCTCCTAAAAATGACGGGAATGGCAACTTTTCAGGAAACGTTCGAGTTTATAAATGGAATGGAACTGCATGGATTCAAAAAGGGATAGACATTGATGGCCATAATGCAAGTGAAAGTGCAGGTCACTCTGTTAGTATGCCAGATTCAAATACTGTTGCAATTGGTGCATTTATTGCAAATGTTGGATTTAGCGGTAAGACGCGAATATATAAGTGGAATGGGCTTGCATGGGTGCAGAAAGGAATGGATATAGATGGGGAAAGCCCTGGAGATGTGTCTGGATGTTCCGTTAGTATGCCTGACTCCAATACAGTTGCTATCGGTGCTGAGCTCAATAGCGGAAATGGAACAAACTCTGGTAGTACTCGAGTGTATAAATGGAATGGTACTTCTTGGGTTCAAAAAGGAATTGACCTAGATGGTGAAAATGCTAATGATTACTCTGGGGTTTCGGTATCTATGCCTGACTCTAATACTGTAGCTATAGGTGCTCATGGGAATGACGGAAGTGGTATAGATGCAGGTCATGCTAGAGTTTTTGAATGGATAGGAAATGCTTGGGTTCAAAAAGGAATAGATATCGATGGAACAAGAACTAATGATTTATCAGGAAGGTCTGTTAGCATGCCTGACATTAATACTATAGCAACAGGAGCTTTTCAATATGGTTTTAGAGATACTGGTCAAGTGAGGGTGTTTGATTTTTGTAAATATATTCCTGATACGCTTACTCCATCGGTATGTAAAAGCTACACTTCGCCTAGCGGAAAATACAACTGGACTAATTCCGGAACATATAGAGATACTATTTTTATTCCTCTTACGTGTGATATTTATTATATCATTAACCTCTCAGTAAATGACAATTCGGATACATTAACCACAGCAGTTTGCGATAGTTTAATCTCTCCGAGTGGAAAATACATTTGGAGAACTTCTGGTACTTATACCGACACCATTCAAAATTCATTTGCTTGCGACAGCGTGATTACTTTTAATCTGACTGTAAATAAAAATGATGTATCAGTCGCTAACTTCACAACATCCATTGCGTCCAATTCTTTTGGAGGTACCTACCAATGGGTTTATTGTGATAGCAACTATGCTTTTGTTCCTGGAGCTACTAGCCAAATATTTACACCAACTACCAATGGAAACTATGCCGTAATCGTTACTGAAAATGGTTGTACTGATACTTCTGCCTGTGAAACCGTATTGCCTGTGGGAATATCAGAAAATGTATTAGGCAATTTGGTATTCTTTCCCAACCCAACAAATGGAATTACTACCATTAGCTTTGGAAATACCTCATTAAATACAACGATAAGAATTAACAGCCTAGATGGTAGATTGATTCATGAACAGCAGAACATTAATTCCAACCAAGTACAAGTGGACTTAACCAACCAACTTCAAGGAATTTACTTTGTTACTATTCAGCATAATGATGCTGTTCGGGTGATTAAGTTGGTGAGAAATTAAGGTTTCTATAAATGTATATATGAATGCTATTTAAAGATTAACTACTTCATTTTATCTTTGTTCCAATACATCAAGACCAAAGGCAAAAGCATCATATCGGTAACTACTGCAAACAGCAAGGTTAAACTAACAAATACACCGATATAGAAAGTACTCATAAAGTTAGAAAAGATAAGGCTACTAAATCCACCCAGAAGAATTATCGAAGTAATTACGATTGCCTTCCCAGTAGAGAGGTATGTTCGTTTTATGGCATAAAGGTTACTTTTCCCTTTTTTGATTTCTTGTGCATACCGACTTAAAAAATGGATGGTATCATCCACCGCTATACCAAATGCGACAGTAAATACAATGGAGGTAGTAATATTTAGATCTATCCCAAAATAACCAATAATTCCGGCTACTAATAATATAGGATATAAATTAGGAATCAATGAAATAAGCCCCATTTTTATAGATTTGAATAGAATAGACATAATTACAGCTATGATTACAAATGCGATGCCTAAACCAGATAAAACATTCAAAGCCAAATAGCGGCTACTCTTATCAATGATTACTGGTGTGCCTGTTAGTTTATAATCAATTAAAGTAGTATCTATTTGAGATTGATAAAACTGCTGCAAGGTATCATTCCTAAATAACACTTCTCTACTCCCAGGGTCAACCATTCGTCCACTTAAACGAGCCATCTTTCCATCTTCTGAAATAATTTCCGTCAGCTGCTTTTGCATCCCAAGATCTTGAAGTTGATCTGCAATATAGTCGTAACGCTTCTCTTTATCTGGAAAAATATAAAATTCAGGCTTCCCACTTCGCATTGCCCGATTGATGTATTTAAAAGGAGTAGTTGGGCTAATCATTTGGCCAACTTGATAACGATCGGTCAAATAGTTTTCCATTTTATTGATTTCATGCATCACTTCGAAATCATAAATACTACTGCTCTTTTTCTTTACCACAATTGCCATTTCAAAAGGCCGTATACCATGAAAGTTATCCTCGAAAAATCTCATTTCTTCAGCCATAGGGTCATTCTCACCCAATTCTTGCATCAAAAAATAGTCAAACTTTATCATCGTCATTCCGACAATTGCAACAACTCCAACAGAGATATAAGCTATCAGAACCGGCTTTCGATATTGGATAAGCAACAAAAAAAGCTTTCTAAGCAGTTGATCCCAATCCGAATTAGATTTTCTAGAATCACCCACTTTAGGAATCTTCACCAAATAGAAAATAGCGGGAATAAAAACTATGGCAATCATAAAGGCACACATCACCCCAACTGCTGTAAAAACTCCGAAGTCCTGAACGGGTTCCATATTGACAAATATGAGCGTTACAAAACCCAATGCTGTTGTAATAGATGTCAGCAATGTTGCAAGTCCAACATTCTTTAGCATGTTTTTTATGGCTTCAACCTTAGATCTTCCCAATCTAATCTCCTCGAGATATTTAGCTACCAAATGTACCACATCACTCATTCCCACAACTAACATAATTACAGGTAATAAAGTAGTCATCATGTTTAACGGTCGACCAAAGAGCTGCATCACACCCAAGCTTAAAACTACTGATAGCAAAACAGTTGTCATTGGAATTAAAATCCCCCAAAACGACCGATAGGCAAGAATTAAAAAGATGATTAAAATAAAAATTGATATCCCCATGAAGGTAGCAAACTCCACTTTCATTATGTCGATGTAAAGCTGTTGGCCCAATATTTTACCAATTACATAAATTTGCTTAAAATCAGTTTGCTCCACTAAATTGTTTATGGATGTTCCTAATTCATCAGAATCTGCCTTGTTAATGAGTTCCTTGTTTTTTAATACAATTACAATAACACCTTTATTCAATTCAACAACATTGGCAATTGGATCGTTAGATATGGCAATAAATAAAGAATCTGATTCATATTTCTCTGGCTGATCAACGTGAAAATAGGGTTCCTGAAATTCGCCTATTGAAGAAAAGTCTAATCGGGGATATTTGGCCTCAATCGGAGAAATTACCTCACGAGTATGGGGAAGTTTTTTCAAAGAATCGGTGAATGCTTCTACCTTCTTCAAAAAATCTTGATTGAAAATTCCGTTATCACTTTTCAATGCAAAAAGTACAAAATCGTTATCATTTTCAAAGGTCGATCGATACTCCTTGAAGAAATCTAAATCATCATCTTCTTGAGGAAAGAATTTTTCGAAATCATAATCAAATCGAAGTTTGATAGCTTGATTAGCACTAAAAATAGTAATCAATAGCACAAACGTTAAGGCGATTATGCTATACTTTTTATATTTATCGCTCATTCTGAAAATTAGATGGTCACAAAGTTAGTTGTTATTAACTACTCAATCTAATAATTGTTCACGCAACTAAACGAATTTCTATTCGTCTCAAAATACAGTATTCATCATCAATTATCCTTAAATTTACGGATAGACTTTACCTTTATTTTGAATAGAATAACTTTACATATTTGTTTGTTTATATTACTGGCACTATCCAGCATTATTGGAAGAACGCAAGGAACTCCCTTTATCGAAAATAAAGGACAATGGCCTAAACAGGTCTATTTCAAAGCAAATATCTCCTCAGGTGGACTTTTTCTAGAGAAGACTGGATTTACTTATTATTTCTATTCAAACGGAGAACACGAACACGGAAGCATTGAAGAAGACCACAATCATCTTCACGAATTCAAAGAATCAGTTATTAAAACTACTTTTCTGAATATTAACCCATCTCCTAAAATTATCAAATCAGGAGAACAATCTACTTTATATAATTATTTCCTAGGCAATGATCCTAAAAAGTGGGGCGCTGGTGCAAAAGCTTTTGAAACCGTAATTTACAAGAGTATATATGAAGGTATAGATTTAAAAATATACCAATCTCAAGAAAATGGATATAAATATGATTATATCCTTGCACCTTATGCTAATCCTAAGGCAATTCAAACAAAATATTCAGGCTATAATCGGTTGGAAATACTTAATGGCGATTTAATTATTTCTCACGAGGTTGGGCAATTAATTGAGGTGAAGCCCTATGCTTATCAGTTCATCAATGGACAAAAAATAGAGGTACCATGTCAATTTCAAGTAAACGATAGTATCGTTTCTTTTCGATTCCCAAATGGCTATGATAATAGTCAAGAATTAATTGTTGACCCTGATTTGATTTTCTCTACTTTTTCTGGTTCTACCTCTGACAATTTTGGAATGACTGCAACATACGACAGTCAGGGCAATGGTTATACAGGAGGAGTTGTTTTTGGGAATGGTTATCCAACTACTCCGAATATGGCACAAGATACTTTTGGCAAAGGGATGGTAGATGTAGCCATATCAAAGTTTTCTAGTGATGGAAGTCAACTCTTATACACCACTTATTTTGGTGGTTCTGGAACTGAAATGATACACAGCATGGTAGTCAATTCAGCCGATGAATTATTGTTTTATGGTACAACCAGCTCTAGAAATTTACCAACAACTCCATTGTCTTTATTCGATACTTTGAAAGGAGGAACCACGGTAGCGGCTCTTCAATATTTTTCTGGAGGTTCTGATATCTTCTTAGCTAAAATATCTGCAAATGGAGACCAGTTTTTATCTAGTACCTATTTGGGAGGGTCTGAGAATGATGGATTAAACCTATTGAACAATACAAATGGAGGTGATTATTCCAATAGATTACTTTATGGATATGGAGATCAAGCCAGAGGAGAAATAAACATTGATCAATTTGACAATGTATACTTAATGAGTTCCACCTATTCAACTGACTTTCCTGTAACCTTCGGAAGTTATTCCACTACATTGAATGGAAAGCAAGACGCTATAATTGCAAAATTTTCACCTGATCTCAATAATTTGCTTTGGTGTACCTATTTGGGGGGAAGTGAAAATGAAGTAGGATACGCCGTTAGAATAAATAATAGCGGAGATGTATATGTTGCAGGAGGAACGATTAGCACAGACTTCCCAACTTCAACCAACAGTTACAATCCTACTTATAATGGTGGAGTTACAGATGGATTCGTAAGTCGGTTATCCCAAGATGGCACTACTTTAAAAAGTTCTACTTTTTTAGGAACAAACAACTATGACCAAACCCACTTCATAGATATTGATAAATATGGTGAAATATACGCTTTTGGACACAGTTATGGAGGTAATTTTCCTGTTAATAATGTGAATTATGTCGATTCAGGAGCAGGTCAATATGTCATCAAATTAGACTCTAATCTTTCTACCAATATTTTCTCAACTACAGTAGGTAGTCGTTCTGGTACAGGTAAAATTGACTTCTCTCCTACTGCCTTTTTAGTGGATAGATGTCAGAATATTTATATTAGTGGGTGGGGAGCTCGTAACTCCACCTTCCCGGGGCTTTCATTATCACAGGCACTCAATTCTTCCATGCCAATTACTCCTGATGCATTTAAACCTACAACCCATGGCGGAAATTTCTATTTTATGGTATTGAGGAAAGATGCCGACAGTTTAGTTTTTGGTTCTTTCTTCGGTGGAACATCTCCCTCAAGAGAGCATGTAGACGGAGGTACGAGTAGATTTGACCAAGACGGAGTAATTTACCAATCCGTTTGTGCAGGATGCGGAGGTAATAGTAACTTTCCCGTTAAAAATGCCTATTTCCCGACTAATGGATCTTCGAATTGCAACAATGCCCTATTTAAAGTGTCGTTAACTGTAAATCCAGAGGCTAAACTTTATGTGGAAAAGGATAGTGTTTGCGCTCCTGCGAATATTGAATTCAAAAATACAAGTACCAATAGTAATTATTTCTATTGGCATCTTGGAAATGGAGAAATAGACTCCACCAACAAAGTTATTAGTAGAACTTTTTCCCAACCAGGAGTGTATTCTATCAAGCTTGTAGTTGGCGATTCTATTTGTGGGACTTCTGATACCTTAGTTAAAGAGGTTAAAGTGTTTAGTAACGATTTGAATATGGTGAAATTGAAAGACACCATATTGTGCTCAAGTGATAGCATTCTGCTTTACCCGAACTTTAATGGAACTGTACTTGATATCATTTGGAGTGATACTAGAGATTTTAAGGATCGATTAAATCCAATAGGAGACTATTTTATTAATGTTTGGACACCCTTCCAGAAAAAATACTATTTAGAATTAAGAGGTCCAGGATGCAGTATTTTTGACTCTATCACTGTCACAAACAATGTACTAGAAAACAACTTTATCCTAAGTGATACCGCAGGTTGCAGTCCACTTAAAGTAGACTTAACCAACCTAAGTACTAATTTTGATTCGCTTGTATGGAGTTTCGATGGGCAAGTTGTTTATAATTTAAATTCCATTACTCATGCCTTCAACACCCCGGGCTCCTATTCCATTGAACTAAAAACCATAAGTCAGGTTTGTAATAAAGAATTGACCCAGACTAAAAACATTAACGTTTTCCAATCGATTCAAATAAAATCATTGAATGATACTTCAGTCTGTGAAGGAGAAAACCTCACAATTAATTTAAATGACTTTAATACAGCGAATCATTTTATCTGGTCATCTGATTCTAAATTCACTGATACTTTATCTACTACCAAACAATTAGTTTTAAACAATGTAACTATTCCACAACAAATTTATTTACACCTTTCCAATGACCATTGCGATACAATAGTTTCATTTTCAATTGCCGTTCCGATTGTGAATATATCCCTTCTAGATTCCATCAACAAATGTAAAAATGATACCATTGAAATTAAATCTAATACTGGTAATAGTTCCTCGAATTTAACTTACAAATGGACTCCTATGCAAAACATCATAAATGGAGCCAATACGCCTCAAATTATAACTAATACGAACAACAACACCACCTATTACTTAGATGTCTCCAATAAATTAGGATGTCATTATAAAGATTCTGTATTTGTAAAAGTTACTGCTCCTATCACCAATCAATTACATCCCTTTAGTCTTAGAGATAGTGTTCCTATCGGTAAAACCATCGTTTTAGAATCAGATATTAAAAAAGACAGTTTTATCTACCAATGGAAACCTGAACAACTAGTTGAATCTCCTCATTTACCTTTAACTAAAGCTGTCGCAAAAACAGATACCATTTATCGACTTTATATATTTGATCCTTCTTCAGGTTGCTCCTATCAAGGAAAGCTAAGAATTAGGGTTTATGACGATGAATGTAATTCGCCTCACATATTTGTACCCTCAGCATTTACGCCAAATAATGATCTTAATAATGATGTGCTTCAAGTTAGAGGAGACCTAATAGAAACTTTCACCTTTCAAATTTTTAACAGATGGGGAGAATTAATTTTTGAATCTAATGATCTAACCATCGGCTGGGATGGCACCTATAAAGGAGAAGAAGCTGCCGAAGGAGTTTATGTTTTTCAGCTTAAAGCTAAGTGCTACAGCGGCCAAGAATATTTCTTAAAAGGGGACGTAACGTTAATAAGATGATAAGGTATTCTAAACATATCTTATTACTTCTAATAGCGTTTCATTCTCTACTATCAAACGGACAAGATTTGCACTTCTCACAATTTAATCAATCTCCATTGAACCTCAACCCATCTCTCACAGGAAACTTTAGCTCGTCCTACCGATTATTAGCAAATTATCGAAATCAATGGAGCAATGTTGGTGAACCTTATAAAACCTTCTCATTCTCTGCAGAGGCTCGTGGACTATTTGGTCTTAAAAAGTTAAGCTATGGAGCTTTATTTTACAATGATAAAGCAGGAGCAGGAGAGCTCGCGAAATCAAATTATGGAATGAGTGTCAATTACAGTCAAAATTTGAATTATGACTCTAGTTTATCTTTAAGTATTGGTGCGCTATTAGCATTCCAACAATATAAAATAGATTTCAACCAACTTTCTTTTGATCAGCAATATGATGGTTACTCATTCAATTCAAATTTGGGAAATGGTGAAAATTTCGAACAAAATAGTTTTGCTCAATTCAATCCCTCATTTGGTGTCCATTTGAATTATGTAATCAATTCTCGAAATGCAATAAAAATAGGTTATGCACTTCATAACCTGTTGACTCCTAGAAATTCCTTTTTTGATGAAGAGAGTGTAATTTTGCAACAAAGGAATACCATTCACTTTTCCTCTAATTTTGGAGTCAACCAATTGTTAGACATTCAACCATCACTATTGTATATGACACAAGGGAAGTATAGAGAATTCGTAATTGGGACTAACTTTCGGTATTACTTAGAGCGCACAAAATACTCCAAGAAAGCGCTAACCGCAGGAATATATTACCGAAATCAAGATGCGGCTTTTGCTTCGATTGGAATGGAAGTAGCAAGAACATCACTCGGACTGAGCTACGACTTTAATATTTCTGAATTAAATACCGCAACTAATAAAAATGGAGGCTTCGAAATTTCAATTGTTCATTTAATCTCCAATTATAAACCTTCTTACAAAAGAGGAACCAAGTGTCCTAATTTTATGTAATCCATGAGAGTATTTCTTTTTGCTTTTTTAATTGCTCTGCAACTTTCGGTCTATTCTCAAACTAAAAAACAGCTACTTCAAATAGCGAATAAGGCATACCTTCTACAAGATTATTACTCCGCCATAAACCTCTATCAAAATTATTTAGAAGCATACCCTTCCGAGATAGAAGTAAAATACAAATTATCAAAATCATATATTGAACTGAATGATTTTGGTAAAGCGATTCCTCACCTATTGGATATCTATAAAACAGACAGAGATAAAAAGTTTCAAGAGACGAGTTTCTTATTGGCAAATGCTTATAAACAAACTGCAAATTATAGGTATGCTAAAAGATATTTTCGAAGAGCATTAATCCAACATAGAAGACGTAAAGAGAGTTATGAATATAAAAAAATCAATCAAGAAATAAAGTCTTGCGATTTTGCCCAAACCAATTATAAACCTATTAAAACAAAAGAGTTGACCAATCTTGGAAGTTCAATCAACTCTACTAATGCTGACTTTGCATTTACACTTATCGATAACAATACCGCTATATTTGCTTCAACGGATACTTTTGGTACTGCTAATGGGACAATAGCTTATTCTAAACTATTTTGGGCCAATAAAATAAATGAGCAATGGAGCCGTGGTGGATTAGTCCAACTGCCAAAAAGTTATGCTGATCACAATGTCGTTAATCCATTTTATGATGATGAAAATCGACAATTATACTTTAGTGATTGTGACACCATGTTGAGATGCATGATCAAAAAAGGAGATATCGTGGGACAAAGTTTAACCAATATCATCACTTTAAATAATAAGATTAACCTTCCGTTTACAAATAATACTCAACCAACTATAGCAATAACTGACTCAGCAAAATACTTGATATTTAGTTCTGATAGAACAGGTGGTTTTGGAGGGATGGACATTTGGTACTCCAAAATATCAGAAAGCGGCTATGAGGAACCTATGAATATAGGTGAAAACATTAATTCTCCCGATCATGAAATATCTCCTTTTTATAAAAACAATACGCTCTATTTTTCAAGCAATTGGCATCTTGGTTTTGGAGGATTTGATATCTTTAAAAGTGAAGGAAATATAACCTCCCATAAAAAACCCGAAAACCTATTAAGTCCCATTAATTCGATTTCAAATGATTTATATTTCCAAGAATTTGAAGAACACTTCTACCTAACTACCAATCGAACTGGTTCATTGACCTTTAAAAATGATAATTGCTGCAACGACATCTATTATTCTCCCATTGTTGCAGATACAAATAATACTATTGTAGAAAACACCTATCAAAGTATCAACAACTTACTCCCATTAGCTTTGTACTTTGATAATGATTTACCTAAAAAAAATAAAACTGACACTACTACCAATGCAATCTACACAGATCTGCTAAATGAATATATGAATAGAAAAGCAACCTATATTTCACAAAACCTAAAGGGCCTAAATAAAAACGAAGCGATGGATAAAGAGGATGACCTAATCGACTTCTTTGATTTTCAATTAATAAATGGGTCAAATCAATTAGACGAAATCACCAATTTTGTAGAAAAACAAATATCAAATAATGAACAAGTAAAACTAATTGTTAGAGGATATTCTAGTTCTCTTTCGAATTCGGACTACAACTTTAAGCTAAGTCAAAGAAGAATAAATAGCTTACAAAATTATTTCAATAAAGTTATCGAGAAAACAAATGCGTTGGAAATATTAGCCCTACCAATGGGTGATTTGATTTCTACAGAAAAGAGTCAAGACAATAAGCGAGATCAAATTTTTGGATTAGATGCTGTTTACCAGAGGAAGATAGAGATCGTTGGAATTGTAGGAGGAAGTATTTATCCTGAAAACCAAACAATCAGTCCGAAATTAGTTTTACCAAACCCCATAATTAATTTAGGTAAAATAAAGTCTAATGTGGTGAAATATAGCTTGACTATAAAAAATACGGGTAATACGGACCTACAATTAATTAAAATTGTAGGCTCCCATTTAAGTAATGCTATATTCCCTCAACTCATAATCCCCAATGAGTCGACCACAATAGAACTTCAATTTAATTTTGATAGCGAATTGGAAACGAGTAAATCTTATGTTTACTTTATTACCAATGAAACTGATAAGGTAAAAAGTATTGAATTTAGGTATCAATTTGAGTAACCTTAAAACTCAAATTTTAATGACAATTGCTCAATAACCTTATCTTGTTCTTTAGCCATAGATTTGGTGTAAGAAGAAACATATTCAAATTGGCCCTTTTTTTCGTTCAACTGAATAATTGTAATTGGAAAATCCAATTGAGAAGCGTCAATTCCATCTTTAAATGGGATAAGTTCACAAAAGAAGTCGAAATTCTCAACCCTTTCTTTAATCACTTTTTTTGAAGTTGCATTTACCGCTAATCTTTTCGTAATGTAGCCTTCTTTTTCTACTTCAAAAGTATAACTATTCCCCAGTTCTATCTTTACTTCGAAATTCCCAGAAGCATTAGTAACAATGGTATTAACTAATTCGTTTCTTTTATACAATTTGATGGTCACGTCAGCCAAGCTGTTATCTTCGATAATAACTTTCCCTTTAAATTTTACTGCCCCTTGAGTAGACCCATAAGAAGATTGAACTAATAAGATTAAAGAAAGGATAAAAAACGCTGTAAATACTTTTTTCATAACTGGTTTGTTTTAGGTTTCGATTCAAAAGTAGCCTACTCTATTCCGTAATATTTCATGGATTGTCCTAAATTAATAAAATAGGTAAAACGCCTAAAGCGAATCACCCACTCTATAACTCATTATATTTCAATAATATTCCTAAAAATAACTCTGTTAAAAAATGTAAAAGAATTGAAATATTCATTAGCTTTACGATTGTCAATAAAATTTCCCGTTTTCATTGACTGAAATAAGTAAACTATTATTCATTATAACCTCGTAATTATGAGAAGAAAAATTATCTCAGGATTGCTAATGGGCCTTGCTTTCTTTGGTCTCAGGCAATCATCAAGTGCGCAATGCACACAGGTCTCTCCATATTTGGAGACCTTTGCGTCCTACACTCCCAGTTGTTGGACAGAAGCACAAGGTCGACTTGGCTCATTAACCTCACTAACAGGCACTTCGTCAGCATGGACTAGTGATGGTTTCTTAAACGCAGGAACTTCAGGTTCAGCTCGTGTAAATATTTTTGGAACTTCTGTCGATGAGTGGGTAGTTTCACCCATCATTGATCTAGGTAGTGGTGCTTCATCTTATCAATTGGAATTTGATGCCGGACTAACCGATTACTCGGGATCAGGAACTGATTTAATGGGAGCAGACGACTCATTAGCAGTAGTAATATCATTAGATAGCGGAGATACATGGTCTAATGCTAATATTTTAAAACTATTCACCTCAGGAAATCAACCATCAAATAATGGTGAGTCAGTTGTCATTGATTTAACTGGATATACTGGAAAAGTTAAAATTGGTTTTTATGCCGCATCTTCGATTAGTAATACAGATTATAATGTATACATCGATAACTTTGCTATTAACCCTTTAGCCACCTGTCCAAAACCAAATGCCTTCATTGCATCTGCAATTACTAGTAATAGTACTAGCTTAAATTGGAATGAAAATGGTTCGGCTACTTCTTGGCAAATTCAATACGGTGTAACTGGTTTCACATTGGGAACTGGCACACTAAATGTTGTTACATCTGACAGTGTAAACATATCAAGTTTAACAGCAAACACAATATACCAAGCATATGTTAGAGCTATTTGTAGTTCTTCGGATTCTAGCGTTTGGGTAGGGCCAATTTCCTTCACCACTTTATGTGCTCCATTCACAGCTGCATATTTCGATGATTTTGAGTCAGCAGCAACAAGTTCAACTCCTGATTGTTGGACTGAATACAAAACGTATTCTTCTAGTTATGCTGAAGTAAGAGCAAGTAGCCCATTTTCAGGATCAAATGCTATAAACATGTATAGCAGTGGAGCTTCCACTACAGGAAATGACAGTTTAATTTTGGCTACTCCTCAATTTTCTGATTTAGTAGTAGGCGACAAACAAATTTCATTTCAGGTGAGTTCTTCTAGTACTCAGAATGCCTTAATAATTGGAACGGTCGCTGCAACAGATCCGTCATCAATTTTCAACCCTATTGATACTATTACTTTTAGTTCAACGAATAGTTATTCAGAAGTTATCATTCCATTCACAACAGCAAATGGATATAATGGTACTGATCAATTTATTGTTTTCGCTAGCAATTTGGGTTCTACTTATACCTACATTAGAATTGATGATTTTAACTATACAATAATTCCTTCATGTCCTAAACCAAATGGATTAATGACATCAGCTGTCACTAATAGTAGCGTTAGCTTCAATTGGACAGAAAGGGCTTCTGCTACTTCTTGGCAAATTCAATATGATACTGTAAACTTTCCTATTGGAACAGGTACCAAAAGTGTTGTGGCTTCTGATAGTGTAAACGTTACTGGATTGATCGCTCAGACAGACTATGATGTTTATGTAAGAGCTATATGCGGTTCTTCAGATACTAGTGTTTGGTTGGGACCAATATCTTTCACTACTTTATGTGCTCCATTCACAGCTACATATTTCGATGATTTTGAGTCAGCAGCAACAAGTTCAACTCCTGATTGTTGGACTGAATACAAAACGTATTCTTCTAGTTATGCTGAAGTAAGAGCAAGTAGCCCATTTTCAGGATCAAATGCTATAAACATGTATAGCAGTGGAGCTTCCACTACAGGAAATGACAGTTTAATTTTGGCTACTCCTCAATTTTCTGATTTAGTAGTAGGCGACAAACAAATTTCATTTCAGGTGAGTTCTTCTAGTACTCAGAATGCCTTAATAATTGGAACGGTCGCTGCAACAGATCCGTCATCAATTTTCAACCCTATTGATACTATTACTTTTAGTTCAACGAATAGTTATTCAGAAGTTATCATTCCATTCACAACAGCAAATGGATATAATGGTACTGATCAATTTATTGTTTTCGCTAGCAATTTGGGTTCTACTTATACCTACATTAGAATTGATGATTTTAACTATACAATAATTCCTTCATGTCCTAAACCAAATGGATTAATGACATCAGCTGTCACTAATAGTAGCGTTAGCTTCAATTGGACAGAAAGTGGTTCTGCTACTTCTTGGCAAATTCAATATGATACTGTAAACTTTCCTATTGGAACAGGTACCAAGAGTGTTGTGGCTTCTGATAGTGTAAACGTTACTGGATTGATCGCTCAGACAGACTATGATGTTTATGTAAGAGCTATATGCGGTTCATCAGATACTAGTGTTTGGTTGGGACCAATATCTTTCACTACTTTATGTAACGCAGTTAGTACTTTCCCTTTTTTTGAAGATTTTGAATCAACAAATACGGCCTCTCTTCCTAACTGTTGGTCAAGTCAAGTAATCAGTTCAACTCAAGATTGGGCAGTAAGATCTGGAAGCACAGGAGATATTTCAGGGCCCTATGCTGGTACTAAATTCATGGAAAAAAATTATTCTAGTTCTGAATCAATTCTATTTTCTCCAGCATTAGATTTAAGTGCTATAGGTTCAGCAAGCAGACTTAATGTTTGGTTACATAGACATGCATCTGCACATGCAAATGATGAATATATCATTCTCATTAATAATGCTAAGACTTTAGTAGGTGCAGACACATTGTTACGTTTATATTCTAAAACAACTATTGCTCCTACTGAGCCTTCTACAGGCTGGTATAACTATAATATTTCTATTCCTGTTTCATATAGTAATAGCACAGGCGCATATATCATGTTCCTTGGTAAAACATCAGCGGGCTTTTCATCCTATGATTTAGGTATCGACGACTATACCATTGAGGCTCTTCCTGCTTGCGTTGCTCCAAGTGCTTTAACAACAGCTAATTTAACTCAGACATCAATTGATCTTTCATGGACTGAAAACAATTCGGCAACTGAGTGGGAAATTAGTTATGACATAACAGGATTTACAGCAGGACAAGGAATACAAAGTATCGTAACCAATAATCCTACTTCTATAAGTAGCTTATCTCCAAATACTACTTATGACTATTATGCAAGATCTATATGTTCTCCTGGAGATACAAGTGCATGGTCTGCAAAAGGATCTTTCTATACTGGCTATTGTAGGGTTTCTACTACTTATACGGGTGATTACATTTCGTCTTTAACGAGTAATGGAGGAAACACTAACGTATCTTATACTGCAAGTTCTAATCCTGCAGGATCTTACTCAGACGAAACGGCGCAAACACTTACTAGCTATGCTACGGGTACATTTGATATTACTACTACTTATGTAGGTGGCTCAAATGGAGTTAAAGTATGGGTTGATTGGAATAACGATTTAGTATTTGATGATGCTACTGAATTGGTTGGTGCGCAAGCTTCAAGTGCTGCCTCCAAAACTATAATAGGCTCAGTACCAGCTTCGGCAAATGTAGGAAACTATAGAATGAGAGTGAGAGCTCAATACGGTTCTTCTGCCAATCCACCTCCTTGTGGAAATGTTAGTTATGGAACTACCTTAGACTTCACACTTACTTTAGTTACACCACCTTCGTGCTTATCTGTTTCTAATTTTTCTAGTGCTGAAATCACTTCTAGCTCTACAGATTTATTCTGGATAGAAAATAACAGTGCAACTTCGTGGCAATTAGAGTATGATATTGCAGGATATACTCAAGGTTCAGGAATAAAAAGTGTAGTAATGTCTGATAGTATTACTTTAGGTAGCCTACTCTCAAACACTTCTTATGATGCATATGTTAGGTCAATTTGTAGTTCTTCTGATACCAGTTCATGGGTTGGTCCGATTACATTTACTACATTATGTGCTCCATTTAGCGCTCCTTTTGTTGAGGACTTCTCAACTTTTGTGCCTTCTTGTTGGTTCGTTGCTGCTGACGGAACACCAAACTCGGGAGTAACCAACCTCAACTCTGGCGACTGGAGATCAACAAATTACCTAAACACAACAGGTATAGGAAAAGGTGCTGCCTTAAATCTATATTCTAATGTAGACAAGGAATGGATAATCTCTCCAGTACTTGACCTATCCGTGGGTGCACCTTTAGAATTGGTTATTGGTGCAGGAGTAACAGACTTTGTGAGTTCATCTCCAGCTACTATGGGGTCTGATGATGAAGTTTTAGTGCTTATCTCTGAAGATAACATGACAACATGGGATACCTTATACACCTGGAACTTAGCTAATCAGCCTACCAACACAGGTTCTGATTACAGAATCAGTTTATCAGGTTATAGTGCAAGCAATAGTATTGTTGCTATATGGGCTACAGATGGTTCTGTAGATGATCTAGAAGATTACGATTTCCATATTGGACGATTTGAATTAAGAACTGTACCATCTTGCTTAGAACCAACATCTTTAGCTACTGCAAATGCTACAGGCTCTACTGTTGATTTGTCATGGATAGAAAATAATTCTGCTACAGAGTGGCAAATTACTTATGACACAGTAAACTTTAGTCCATCAACAGGTAATAAAATAGTCGTTACATCTAACCCATATACCTTAACAGGTTTAAGTAATGGTACTAATTTAGAATGGTATGTTAGAAGTATTTGTGCAGTTGGAGATACAAGTATTTGGTCTAATGTATCTAGTTTAGCTACTATTTGCCCATCCCCATCAACTGCCGCTGTACTGCCTTTTGTTGAAGATTGGGAGAATTATTCTGGCACTAATAAGGACTCTAGTATTGTACACTGCGACGCATCCTATAAATGGTACTTTAATACCAGCGATCCTAATGGTAGAGTTCGCTATGGTGCAGACTCTGAAACAGGTTCTACAGCCCCAGGTGCAGTTACTTTAGATAGAGACCCTTCTGGTTCTGTAGTAATTAATCACCTTGATCTTACTCTTAACCTAAGTAATTACACCACGGATAATATTCAGATGTTTTTTGACTACAAAGAACACGGGGAAGAAAATCATCCAAACGATAGTGTATGGATAAGAGGTAGTGATGCTGACACGTGGATTGGTGTTTATGATTTGTTTGCCAATAAATCAACAACCTTCAAAACAGTTGGCCCTATAAATATTGACAGTATCTTAGCGTCTAAAGGTCAAACTGTTTCGGCTACATTCCAAGTTAGATTTGGACAAGAAGATGATTATCCTGTTAGTTCAGATGGATTTACTTTTGATGATATCATCGTAGAGTTAGCTCCAACTCCACCTCTACCTTATTACCCAATTGGAACTATCAATACAGAAGATGCGACAACTGGTGTTGCTGACTCTTTAGGAGTTTTCTGTTGGACTTCAGGAACCGTTGCAGGTATCGATTTAGATGGTAATGCAGGACTTTCTTTCACTATTATTGACCAGTCAGGTACTAATCCTGAAGGAATCAATATCTACAACTTTGCAGACGTTAGCAACTATGTGGTTAACGAAGGTGACTCCATTATGATTAGAGGAGAAGTACAACAATTTAACGGGTTGACGGAATTATTCCCTGACTCTATTGCAATTATTAAAACTGGTGCTTCATTACCCAATGCTGTTTTGGTAACTACTCTAGACGAATCTACAGAGTCTGCTCTAATTCGTATCGAAGACCTTACTGTTACCGCTGTTCCTACCGGAACTTCTATTAACATTAGTTTAACTGATGGTACGAACAACTTCATAATGAGAGTAGATGCAGATACCGATGTTTTGGATAGCTTAACATTCGTAGTGGGTGATAAACTTTGCTCTGTAAATGGTATTGGTGGGCAGTTTGATAGCTCTAACCCCTATTTAGATGGTTATCAAATCTTCCCTATGAGTTATGCAGATGTAGTTTTTGCTCCTACTGTTGATTTGGGTCCTGATACTATCGTTTGTGATACTAACAACTTTATGTTAGACGCAGGTAATTTCGCTTCTTATGTTTGGAGTACAGGTGCATTGACTAGAACCATCACTCCTACTACTGCCAACTCTGTTTACAGTGTTATAGTAACGGATGCCAATGGTTGTACTGGTACAGACACTGTTAATGTAACTGTATCTGTATGTGTTGGAATTAATGAGATTAAGCAAAACAATGCTTCTATCAAGTTCTACCCCAATCCAAACAATGGTCAGTTTAAATTGCAAATTGACAATGTGAATGCGCCTAGTTCTAAACTTGAAGTAATGAACATCAAAGGGCAAATAGTTTATAATGAAAACCTAATTATTAATGGTTCTATCAGTAAAGACATCAACATCAATGTTGAAAAAGGTGTTTACTTCGTAAGATTGATTAATAAAAATGGGGTGAAAGTTGAAAAATTAATCATTGAATAATGCATTAATCTATTTCGACCAACCATAGATTAAGCCTGTTTCGTTTCGACGAAACAGGCTTTTTTTGTGACCAAAGTATCTTTTAAGACTCTTTTATTTAAAAAAGTTATTAACAAATAACTGTCATTAATTTTGAAAATCATTTTAAATACAATAGATTTGAGTTGTTCCTTCCCGGAATAGACTCCTGAATTCTGACTAGATAGGTTTATTAAATTGTAACTAATTATTTATTAAACTTTTATTTATGAAGAAATTATCCTTATTGATTTCAGCATTTATTCTTTCCATCATTATGTATGGTCAAGTATTAAATGAAGGCTTCGAAGGTACTTTTCCTCCCACAGGATGGACACTGGATACTATATCTGGTAATGCAAGCTGGGTGGCAAGTGCCAATAATAACAATTCAACGGTTTCTGCCCGAACGGGTAGTAATATGGCCTATTTTTATTCAGGAAATTATAACGACGACCAAACGTTATTGATTACTCCTTCATTTGACATTTCAACTACCTCCTCTCCGGAATTACGGTTTTTTCATACTCAAGTTGATTGGTCAGGCGATCAAGATTCTTTGAGAGTATTTTATAAAACCTCAGCTGCTGGCACATGGACACTTCTAGCTAGTTATACAAATGCACAGCTTTCATGGATAGAGCGAGTTCTTCCATTACCTGCTCCTTCAAACGATTATTATATCGCATTTGAAGGCACTTCTGGTTATGGTCGTGGAGTGACAATAGACGATGTTACTGTAGGTGCAGCTCCTAGTTGTCTTGCTCCTATGGCTAACTCATCTACGTATAGTTTGACTTCCAATTCAGCAGGTGTAAGTTGGATTGAAAATGGAACAGCAACTTCATGGAGAGTTGAATGGGACACTGCAGGATATGCTGCTGGTACAGCAAGAAATTCTATGGTAGTCGTTTCTGATACTTTTTTATTGATTACAGGACTTACCGCAGAAACCGATTATGATTGGAAAGTAAAAGCCCTTTGCTCACCTACAGATTCAAGTGTGTTTAGTAACTCTTCGTTCTTTACAGGCTATTGTGCTGTAGGTTCTTCATCAGGAGATTATATTTCATCAATTACTAGTGTAGGTGCTTCACAAAATATTTCTTATACTGCTTCTAGTCAGCCTTCAGGGGCATATTCAAATGAAACTTCTCAACTTTTTTCTTCATTCCAAGGAGCTACGTTTGATATCAATACTAATTATGTTGGTGGTAATAATGGCGTAAATATTTGGGTAGATTGGAACAACGATTTGGACTTTGACGATGCAGGTGAGATTATTGGTAATTCATCAGGAGCTTCTGCTCATACTATTTCAGTAACCATGCCCGCTATGGCACCTGTAGGTACATACCGTATGAGAATAAGAGCTCAATGGGGAGTAACAAGTCCTCCTTCTTGCGGAATTGTTAATTATGGTTCTACAGTTGACTTCGAATTAAATTTAACCGCTCCCCCTGCATGCTTAACTCCCTCTCCTGCAGCGGAAACAGGTTTAAGCGCTACAAGTGCAACTTTAAATTGGGTTGAGAATGGTTTTGCTACTCAATGGGAAATAGAGTGGGATACTGCAGGTTTTACTTTAGGAACTGGAAATTCTGTTATTGTAAATACGGATACCTTCACTACAATAATGGCTTTATCAGCTCAGAGCACATACAATTGGTATGTAAGAGCGATATGTGGATCAAACGATACCAGTGGTTGGACTTCAGTTTCCACTTTCAATACTCCATGTGCACCAATTTTGGCGCCATTTACAGAAAGTTTTGATAATACCACGGTACCGAATTGTTGGTCAAGATATCAAGTAACAGGTTCTGGATGGGTATTTGGAACACCAGGATTTTCATGGAATAACTCAGGTTGCCCTAGTTCAACACCAGCTGACCATACAGGAAATAGTGGAAATTATGCAGCTTTAGATTTTTCTGTACCTGATGCAGGTGTAGTATTGGAGTTGCCTACAATAGATGTTTCTGCCTTGAACAACCCGATGCTTAGTTTTTACTTTCAAATGTGTGGCCAAGGATATTCACCACTAAATGTTCTTTTTATTGAAGCGTATGATGGCACCAATTGGAATATTGTTACTACCATTCAGCAAGGAACCACAGGTTGGGAACTCTTTGAATTTGTTGTTAGCTCAGCAATTATAAATACTAACCAAGTTAAATTAAGATTTAGAGCCGAAGATGGCGGTGGAGTGCAATACTATGGTGATATGGCTATTGATGATGTTTCGATAATCGAGGCTCCATCTTGTCCTGACCCAACCAATTTATCTGCTTTAATTGCTTCAAATACAAGCGCAGATTTAAGTTGGACTGAAAATGGTTCTGCCACTACTTGGCGTGTTGAATATGGGTCTCCAGGTTTTACACCAGGAACTGGTACTCAAACTGGCTTGGTCGGAAATCCATTTACCCTAACAGGGTTAAATACAAATAATAGTTATGATTATTATGTTCGATCTATCTGCGGAGCTTCAGACTCAAGTCAATTAGTTGGACCATTTACATTTACAGTTGGAATGCCGCTTTCAGGTATTTATACTATTGATTCTTCAATGAGTACAAATGGAACTAATTTCCAAAACTTTACTGACTTTACTGCTGTAATTAATCACTTTGGTGTTGCGGGTCAAGTAACTGTGAATGTTGTTGCAGGTTCTGGACCATATAACGAGCAAGTTATTTTCAATACAATCCCAGGTGTTTCTGCAACAAATTCAGTGACGATTAATGGAAATAACAATACTATCAACTACGAAGCTGTTTCAGGCGATTATAGACAACTTGGTTTCGATGGTTCGGAATACATTACCGTTAGAAATTTAAATATAACAAGTTTAAGCACTACTTATGGATATGGAGTTCACTTTACAAACGGGGCTTCTAACATATTTATTGACTCTTGTAACTTTGATTTGAGCTCAATTACTAGTACAAGCTCTTCAAATTCTGGTGGCGCAATTAGTAGTTCTAGTGTAACATCTACTACAGGTGGTGCAGGATCTAACTACATTACAATTGCAAATTCAACCTTTGATGGAGGCTCTGGAGCAGGGATGTATTATGGAATGCGATTTAATGGAGCTAGCTCTTCTGCTATGGATAGCAATATTAGAATTATTAACAATCAAATTAGTAATTTTTATATCTATGGAATTGCTTTAGATGATGTTTCCGCTTCATATATTGAAGGAAATGATGTCAACAGAGCAGGAAAAATTTCAGTTAGTTCTTTTTATGGTTTGTATACCACAGGAGGATGTGAAAGGGACACTATAAATGCAAATGCATTTCACGACTCACACACCTCAGCTTCAAGTCTTACTGGAACTTCATATGTTATTTATAACTCATCAAATGACGCACCAGCTAGCGGACCAAATATTTTTGTTAATAATTTAATTTATAACATCAATAGCAGCGGGACGACTTATGCAATCTATAACGCAGGTAGTGATTACCAGTATTATGTTCACAACACCATTTCATTAGATGATCAAAGTGCAACTGGTGGAACAACAAGAGGTGTTTATCAAACAACAACTGCAACTGGTGTTCTTATCCAAAACAACATTATTTCTATAACTAAAGGTGGTTCTGGTGTAAAACATGGATTATACTTTAACACATCGACGTCTAGCATTATTTCTGACTATAACGACATCTATGTAAATAGCTCTGGAACAGGAGCTCAATATTATGGTTACACTGGTGGAAATAAGTCTTCATTAGCTGACTGGCAAGCCTCTAGTTATGGATTAAATAGTTTAGATGTTGACCCATTATTTGTAAGCAATGTATCTGATTTAACTCCAGGTAATCCATTAATTAATAATATGGGTACTAATTTAGGTGTCCCTACTGATTTCTATGGAGTTGCAAGAACTGCAACACCAGACCTTGGAGCAATTGAATTTGTTCCTCCTGCATGTATTCAACCAAGTATGGCTTCTGCTTCTGCTATTGGAACAGATAGTGCCATTGTTTCATGGGTTGAAGGTGGAAATGCAACTAAATGGGAAGTTCAATTTGGAATTACTGGTTTCACATTAGGTTCAGGAATTTCAACTATTGTTAATGTCGATACTTTTATGATTATAAATGGATTGACATCAAATACTAGCTATGATTTCTATGTGCGTGCAATATGTGGGAGTAGTGATTCGAGCGCTTGGACAAGTGCAACCACTTTTTCTACTTTATTCCAAACATGTGGACCTTCATCAGCAACTACTCTACCATTTATCGAAGGATGGGAAAATTTAAATGATACTGCGACTGGTCCTGCAAATATTATTTGTAATCCAGATTATACTTGGTACATATTATCTAACGATCCAAATGGTAGAGCTAGATACGGAACTGCTGCTGTATTAGCTTCGTCAGGTTCTGGTGCAATTACTCTTGATGCGATTACAACTTCAGCTGTTATTGCGAACGACCTAATTCTAACATTGGATATTGCTGCCTACAGCTCTGCAACTGATTTAGAGTTATTGTTTGATTACGCAAATCACGGAGAGGAAAATCATGCAAATGATAGTGTTTGGATTCGTGGTAGTCAATCAGATTCATGGGTTGGAGTATATGATTTATATGCGAACAGACCCTCTACAGGTGCATACGCGAGTGTTGGACCTATTGATATAGATGCTGCATTAACGGCTGCAGGTCAAACCGTTTCCTCTACTTTCCAAGTTCGATTTGGTCAAGAAGATAACTTTCCTGCAACTTCTCCAACTGCTTCAGACGGTTTTTCTTTTGATAATATCTCAGTAAGACAAACCCCACTTTGTTTGGCTCCAACTACTTTATTTACTTCGGTGATAACAGCAACCTCAGCTGACTTTAGTTGGACTGACCCTAATGCTTCTGCTGCTCCTAATTACCAATACAGTTATGGGCCAGTAGGATTCACAGCAGGACAAGGAACACAAATGGTTGTTGCTTCAGATTCAGTTACAGTTAGCGGATTGGCTGCTGCTACGACGTATGATTGGTATGTTCGTTCACTATGCGGTGGAACAGATACTAGTGCATGGTCTTCTGTTTCTACATTTACAACGAGCTGTGCTACTTTTACTGCTCCTTATACCCAAACATTTGACGGGAATACTACGCCTATATGTTGGTCGCAATCTGCAGTATTAGATGGACCATGGGTATTTGGTGGACCAGGGTTTAGTTGGAACACACTTGGTTGTTCATTCGTACCAACTGATCACACAGGAAACTCTGGAAGTTTCGCAGCACTAGACTTCTCTGGATCAGGCGTTACCGATGTAGTTCTTGAAATGCCTGTGGTAGATGTATCTACTTTAACTAACCCATATTTAGAGTTTTACTTTGTAATGTGTGGAACGGGTTATACTCCAATCAATAAATTATATGTTGAAGCTTTCAATGGTACTTCATTTGTGGCCATTGATTCCATACAGCAAGGAACGAATGGTTGGATGTCGTTTGGTTATGATTTAACGAACTTTAAATACAATACTAATGATGTTAAAGTTAGATTTAGAGCTTCAAGTGGTCCAAACACTGTGACTATGTATTTAGGAGATCAAGCTATAGATGATGTTTCTATTAAAGAAGCTCCTGCTGATAACTTAGCTGTAACTGCAGTTGTAAATCCTAACAGTGGTTGTGGCTTAAGTGCGACAAGTACCGTAGAAATGACAATTGCCAATTTAGGTGCAGTTGCACAAAGCAATTTCTCAGTTGGTTACGCTGTAAATGGAGTAGCAATAACTCCTGAAACGTATACGGGTACAATTGCTCCAAATACATCAGTAAACTATACCTTCACTACTCCTGCAAACTTAAGTGCAGGTGGAACTTATGTAATTGATGCGTATACTTCTTTAGCAAATGACTATGATATGTCAAATGACACTATGACCAAAACAGTGATTAGTTTAACTTCTGTAAGCACATTCCCATATAGTGAAAGTTTTGAAACTAACGCTGGTGGTTGGATAGCAGGTGGAGTTAACTCTTCATGGGCTCTAGGAACGCCTACAGGCTCCCTTATTGATACTGCTTCAAACGGAACGCAAGCTTGGGTAACAAATCTGACAGGTAATTATGGTGCCTCTGAATTTGCATATGTAAATAGTCCTTGCTTCGATTTTACATCAGTAGCAAATCCATACTTGGAGTTAGATATTTTCTATGACATCGAATTTCAATGGGATGGAGCATTAATTCAGGCCTCTAGTGATCAAGGTGTGACTTGGAGCACTGTAGGAGCACAAGGTGATACAGTTAATTGGTATAATGATACGGCTGATGCAGTTGCGGCGGTAGACCCAACCGGTCAATCTTGGACAGGTGATGCTACTTTAGGTAGCCAAGGCTGGATTACTGCAAAACATGCTATTGATGGTATGGGAGGATTGCCTTCTGTACAAATTAGAGTATTGTTTATTTCTGATGGATCTGTATTTGCTGAGGGTTTTGCATTTGATAATGTGAAAATCTACGATAAAGCCCCTCCTGTTGCAACACTTCCATACTACCCTATTGGTACTATTAATACCGTGGATCCTATAACAGGTGTAGCTGACTCAATAGGTGTTAACTGTTGGACTTCAGGTACAGTTGCAGGAGTTGACTTGGATGGTAATGCAGGGTTGTCATTTACTATAATCGATCAGGTTGGATCATCTCCACAAGGAATCAATATTTTCAACTTTAACGATGTGAGTAATTATGTGGTTAATGAAGGTGATTCTATTATGGTGAGAGGTGGAATTCTTCAATTCAATGGATTGACAGAATTATCACCTGATTCAATTCGAATTATTGCCACGGGAAGATCTCTACCTCCACATCAATTGGTAACCTCATTGAGTGAGGCTACTGAATCACAACTAATTGAAGTGAGAGATTTTGTAGTAATTACTCCTAGCGGAAGTGGTTCATACAATATGACCGCAACTAATGGAACTGATACTATAACAATTAGAGTGGATGCCGATACAGACGTAAATGATAGTTTGTCTGTGGCAGGAAGAGCTCTTGTTGCAGGAGACACGATTTGTTCATTAAAAGGAATTGGTGGTCAATTTGACAGTTCAAATCCTTATACTAGTGGATATCAAATTTTCCCAATGCGATTCTCTGATATTGACACTACGTCGTGCTTAACAATAACAGGAATTGTTCAAAAGGATGAGACTGGTTCAACTATCAACTTCTATCCGAATCCGAACAAAGGACAGTTTAAATTGAGTATATCAGGAGTAAATGCAAACCATTCTACTTTAGATATTGTAAACATAAACGGTCAAATTGTTCATTCTGAAAACCTAATAATTAATGGATCTTTAAGTAAAGACATCAGCATTAATGTTGAAAAGGGTGTTTACTTTGTTAGATTAATAAATGAAAATGGTGTAAAAGTTGAAAAACTGATTGTCGAATAGATTCCGCTTTCTTTAAAATTAAAAGCCCTTCCCGCATGTGCAGGAAGGGCTTTTTTAATAAAACAAACCTATAAGCCGGGTTCTGTTTCCACCTAAATGGACTTCTATCATTTATCTAATCGGTCTACCCTCCGGGATCAGGCGAGCAACCCTCAAGCCCCGGTTTATTTGACTTTTCAACCCGCAAGGTTTACCTAGCTATCACCATTACTGATAATACTGGTGAGCTCTTACCTCACCGTTTCACCCTTAACTCGCCGAAACGAGACGGTCTACTTTCTGTTGCACTTTCTGTCATGCTTTATTTCTAATGCATGCCCTTAGTTTCTCTAAGGTGCGGTGCTCTTTGTTGCCCGGACTTTCCTCTCTAATTATTGCTATTAGAGCGATAGAATAGTTTGCTCTGCAAAACTACATTATTTATGAAGATTTCTGATCGTTATTTCAGTGGCACCAAAACCATACTTTCGTGTATTGGCATCCATATACTCTATATTGGGGTAATTGTCTCTTAAGATGGTTCTTATATTCTGCCTTAAAATCCCTTCACCTACACCATGAATCACTACTAATTTTGAAATCTTAAAGGCAATAGCTTCGTTGATACAATCTCTAAAATGTCGAATTTGAGTCTCTAACATCTCGCCAGGAGTTAATTTCTTCGGTTCTTCCACAAGTTCCTCTATGTGCAAGTCAATTTCAAATGGTGCGTGATTTTTGCGAACATCACTATTATAAGGAATAGAAGAGGTGAACTTTTTTTTAGATTGCTTTAACGACTTACTTTCAATTACTGCTTCTCTCTTTTTGTAGGTTACCGTATTATCTTCATTTAACTTTAATAAGTCATCTTCGGAAAAAGGTAATTCCATACCCATATCGGTTTCTACCATTATTTGCGAAGGTGAAATAATTTCAACAATAATCCCTTCTCCAACTTCATTCAATAACCTAACTTTATCGCCAACAGTAAAAATCATTATTTATCTTTTCTGAACTGCAAATATCGAATTCATTTGCTTCAGATGAAAATATTCTTATGAAACAAAGAGGATCTTGGAAAATAAAATCATCAAAAGAAATCTATGACAATGCTTGGATCAATGTGACTGAGCATAGCGTTATTAATCCAGGTAATGCAGAAGGAATTTATGGTGAGATTCATTTTAAAAATATTGCCATCGGTATAATTCCATTAGATGAAGAATACAATACGTGGATTGTAGGTCAACATCGATTCCCTATTGACCTTTATAGCTGGGAAATAATAGAAGGTGGTGGTAAGATTGGCGTAGACCCAATAGAATCTGCAAAGAGAGAATTGGCAGAAGAAGCAGGTATTGTGGCTGAAAACTATGAATTAATTCTGCGAATACACCTTAGTAATTCAGTCAGTGATGAATATGGATTAATTTACATTGCAAAAGGATTGAGCTTTCAAGAGGCTGCACCAGAAATAGATGAGGAATTAGTTATCAAAAAAGTTCCTTTCAATCAACTTTATCAAGCAGTAATGAATGGAGATATGACAGACAGTCTAACTGTTGCAGGTGTTCTTAAAACAAAAATTTTAATCGATCAAGGAGTAATCTAAAAATAAATAGGATAAAATGTTATGCCCTTCTCCTCTTGAAAACGAAGGGTAGGCATAGGAATTTTGATAAAATTAAGTGTTCTAAAAGCAGTTTTCAATACTTTTGATTTCGTAGGAATTCGCTCCAAATCAATATCTAATGACAAATAATACTGTCGATATCGATTAACCAATGGTATAGAGTTACCTGCTGCGTTTATTGTTGGGTTACTTCCACCTCCAAACATTCCTGTGGCACTATACCCCCCACTTACACTTAACCATTCGGGAATATAAGTTAGATGTGTAACATCCTTTAAATTCAAAGATATCCAGTATGTTTGTCCGTTATAATCCTTTAGAATTGAAGCAATAGCATTTTCTCCCAAAGTCTCAGGTCGATACTCAGGAAATTCTGTGGAATGATAGGAAAATTTCACAATCGCAATTTGCTTATGGAATAATAATTCTTGACTAATCGCTAAAGAGGCTCCGAGAGTGTTTGCAGCCATATCCCCCCAAGAAAAACCCCACTTGGACGAAAAACCATCTAAAACCTCTACCCCACTCAGAAATGCTAATCCCAGTACACCGCCATAATATGCCGCCTTTTTTTGATTTACTCCACTCCATTTTAATACATCAATCCCTAACTTTCCTGTTTGATAAGCCGATGCTAAATGACCTACCTTGTCCATTTGCAACCATTGGCGATTATCATTAAAGAAATGAAAATTCCCTTGTTCATTATCTGCATACCATTGAGTACTTAGGCCTGCCAATACTCCAACATACAAAACAGATTCGGTTAGGATTACCGCTTTTAATCGCTTCTTATTAATAGCAGTAGAGTCTTGACAATAACAATTTAATGTAATTGTCATACCTAATAAATATGTGAGAACTGACCGAATCAAAATCCTAAAAAATTCTTTTTGAAACCTATCCAATACTTGTCATCATGCAATATAACAGGGTAATTTTCTAAATAAAGTCCGTGTCCTCTTCCAGTTTTGAGATCAAATCCATACCTATGGATTGGACATACCACCTTCCCGTCCTTACATTCTGAGCGAAATAATGAAGCACCGGCATGTGGACATTTATCTTTAAACGCATAAATTTCATCATCGTACTTTGTTAAACAAAGCCATTCATCTTCAATAAAACACCTAATGATTTTCCCCTCAGCTAAATTATCCACAATGGATCTTTCTTCCGATGTATATATGACTTCCCAATTGTATTTATTAATCTCTATTTCTTTCACTTGATAAATATAGTCAGATTTATATTTGTATAAAAAACAAAAGCGTCTTACAAAATTATTGCAAGACGCTTCTATTCTATAAATAAAGATTAAATTGTATTAATCAATTACCACTAATTTCATAACTCTATTTATGTTTTCACTTTGAAAAGAAACAAAATAAATTCCTTTCTCAAAAGTATCAGTGCTAACACTTATGGTACTTTTACCGGCATTTATAGTTCCATTATGGATTTTCTTAACTAATTGACCATTAATATTCGTAATAAAAACATTTGCTTGCATCGTCATGTTTAAGTTCATATAAACCTTGACATCACCATTCGTTGGATTAGGCATCAATTTCATTGAAAGGCTATTCGTATTAGCTACAATTGAAGTCGCTATACAATTAGGATCGTAATAAGCTGTTACCGGTATTCTTGAAAACTTACAAACTTCTTGTACTTCCCAATCATAGAAGAAATAATAGTAATCTAACGCAGCTCCCGAAGCACTATTGCTAGTAATACTAACTATTCCGTTATCGTAGGGATACTTTGCACCAGCGTTATTCCTAAATAAATTAGGATTTGAATTTAACGCCACACCTAACTGATAATCAATCCCTACTGGAACATCAAAATCTAAAGTTACTCGTTGTGTTCCATTAGGAATGTTAACAACTTTACTTTCTAAAATAGCTCCATTACTATTTCTTAACTGGATAGTTCTGTTCCCTGCTCCATCAGCATAAACAAGAACTGATTTCAATTTAAAAGCTTTTAAAGCAGTAAAATTTAGATGCTGATTTCCTGCGAATGAAGCTCCCGTTCCAAATGAGTTGTTTTTTGGACCTACAGATACTCTTCCAGCAGAACTAGTTGCCTCTGCGTAATAGGTGACATCATTAGTTACCAATGGAGCAGTAAAAGGATTTCCGGTACCAACCAAATTTCCTCCAGAGGAAGCATCATACCAATTAATTGTTCCAGTACCCGTTACTGAAATCACTGCAGCTCCATTTGGACAAGCCGTATCAGACTTAAAATTGGTAACTCTAGGACGCCTTACGGTTACATATGAATTTCTTACAGTTGAGTCTGTACCAAATGAATTGGAAGTAACTAATTTAACATTATAAACTCCATTAGTAGTATATGCTTTATTTGGATTTTGCTGAGTAGATTGAGTTCCATCACCAAAATCCCACGCCCATGTTGATGGACCATTTAATGAATAATCAAAGAATTGAACGCTTCCTGAGCAAGTTGTATCCTCACTCACATAAAAACTTGTGGTTGGTGCTGCTGTTGGTAAAATACACGTCCAATTAATTTCAAATCCTCCCTCAGTTTGACCTACATCAGTAATAAACCTTAAAGTAATTGCACTTCTTGTTGAGGTTATAGTCGTTGGAATATTATTATTACAGAAAACCCCTAAACTAGGGTTATTTACTGAAGGGCCATCAAAAACTTCTAAATAATCATAATTACACGAATTTCCTTGTCCGGCCTCCACATCAAAATTGATAAAATCTAAACGAACAGCACTTGCTCCTGTAGGTGCAATAGTTATTGTAGAATTGGTATTATCCTCATAATTTGCAGAAGAACCACCTGAGTCAAATAGCTTCCCACTACAACCAGTTTGAGTTACGTTTACTCCATTAGTTAATTTAGTATTACATAGGTTCATGGTATCAACTGAAATATAACCCAATTTCACTATGGAATCGATTCCACAAGTTCCTCCGTCGGTTATTAATGTAACATCAAAGTTTCCAATTGAAGTATAATTTTTTACAGGGTTGTAGGCTGTAGAAGAAGTACCATCACCAAATCTCCAAATAAAACTAGAACCATTGTTACTGTTGTTTTGAAAAACAACTCGGTGTGGTGCAATACAAGAAGATGTATCTGTAGAGTTAAAGTCAGAAAGGACTCCTGGTTGATAAGCATTACCAACACCAACTGCATACCATGCGTTGGTTACAGATTCCACTTGACGTGAACAAGCTCCATATAAATCTATTGCAGAACGAATAGAATAAAACCTTGCATCTGCAAAATCAGAATTTTGTGATAAATACACTGTTAAAGTTCTAAATGCGATTTTACTAGCAGTATCAATTCCTAATCCATTCACGGAGTAGTTATTGGATAAATCATTCGTTCCAGTTCCTCCGTTTGTTAACAAATAAAACCAGAAATTTTGAACCCCACTATTGGAATGCACTCCACAATAATCATTTGATTGAAGAGGAGTACCACAATTAGGATTCGTCCAAGAATTTCCTCCATAAGTATCTGGATCACCAAACGCATTAGGATTTACCATACTTCGAATGGCATTTCCTAAATCGTCTCCTATTAACCAATCTGCATTAGTAGGACGCGCATAAAATTCAATCGCAGTACCAAAAATATCAGAGAATGACTCATTTAACGCGCCAGATTCTCTTTGGTAAATAAGGTCCGCTGTATTAGAGGTTAGTCCATGAGCAATTTCATGACCCGCAATATCAATAGCTGTTAAAGGTGAATTTAAGCTTGAATTAGGATTTCCATCTCCATAAGTCATACGTTGACCATCCCAAAAAGCATTGGCATAATTTTGATCATAATGCACATAACTATATAAGGCAAAACCATTTCCATCAATACTATTTCTATTGTGAATATTCAAAAAGTAATCATAGGTTTGCTCAGCTCCCCAGTGCGCATCTGTTGCATATTCGTCTTGCTGCGCATTCACATTATTCCAAACATTATCAGTGTCTAAAAAGTCAACAGCTGATCCATATGAAGTTCCGGTATTGCAATCTAATGTAATAATCCCATTTCCACGTTCTGCTTCTCTTAACCTGAAACTGTTTACTGCCGTACTGTCGGTAGTGATTACTCTTGTGCCACTATAAGCTGTATTAGCTGTACCTTTAGAATCGCCAGTATGAATTTGACCATTCATAAAAATCAATTCACCACTTGTAGCATCAATATAATATTCAGCTCTTGACATAGGTTCGTGGGCGTAAATATTAAATTTCCAAGCCGTTCTATAGTCCTTCTTTTCATAATCAATATGATGAGGAATAATTACCAATTCCCCGCTTGGGTAATAAGTGGCATCTGCATCATTCATAATTATTTTAAGATGCCTTTCCTCTTCTTCAACTTCCCATTTGTATCGATTAGCCCCGATATGGTTTAATGCAGAAAGTAATCCTCTCTTTTCTGATAGAGAAGTATTCAGATTATAATTAGATAACATTAATGCAAATCCATTAATTGACTCGATTCTGCCATTTTTTGAGTGAACAATGTATCTAGCATGTTCAACTTTAACACCTTTGTAAAATTGCTGATAGGTGGCGTGAGTATAACCAAGACCATCTCCTTCTGTCTTTAGGAGTTTAAATGTAGTACCAGGACTTCTCTTAAAAATAATTTTTAAGATGGACTCTAATTGAGTGTCAGATGGTTGACTAAAATCATTAAATCTGATATACGCTGGTGCTTCTGTTTTAGCGGTATACCTTATTTCTACTGCTCCGTTTATTTTAGCTTGAGCATTTGCACCTGTTAAGGTGTTTGCTGATAATGTTATGGATAAAACAAAAAGGAAGAATAGAGTTAAAAACTTATTATTCATATAATTAAACTATGTATGTGTAAATGCTTAATATAAAGCGACCCTAAATTAACAATTTATTTACGAAAGGGTTTTGTAAAGGGATTGACAAATGGGATTATCTCGTTATAATTACTCCTTTTTCTAACAGTGAATGAGTCATATTTAGATTGACTTCCCAATTTCTGGCATCCCATGGTTTTAAATTTGAAGAAAGGTATATCATCTTTGCGTTCTTAAATACCTGATTATTGTATTTTAAATCAATTATTTGTTCAAATTCATTGTCCAAAAAGTAGTTGAATAGCAATTCATTTTCATGTATAATAATAGAGCTAAAATCACTAATTACGATACTATTACCACTTATCTTATCAGCGTATACCCAATCTAATAAATTGGGAGAATTGATATAATATCTAGATACGCCAAGACTATCTAAAACCGGCTGAATGGAATAATTCCAATCTGACGAATTCTTTATGCTATCTACATCTGAATATAAAAAAGCCTCATCAGATCTGACAAGTGCGATGACATTTGCTTCTCGAATCGAGTAAAAAATAACATTCTCCTGATTAAATGAACGATACGATTTGTATAAGAATGAGGTAAAAAGCAGTACAACTAAAGTTAAACTTATAAAAATTCCCTTTTTCCAATACAACTGAAAAGCACAAATCATAAAAAATAGGATGAAATAAATTAGAAAAAGTTGTAAAGAGTCAATCCATAAACGATCTATAGAAGCATATGGTAATGAACTTATATTATTGATGCCATATGCCAAAAAGTCGCCCAAATGGTCAATCAACCAACCACAACCTTTTGCCAATTCAGAAGATAGAAAATGAACTAGAATTAACAGCAAACCACCTGCTAAAAGCACAAATGCCATAGGAATTGCTAAATAGTTAGATAATAAAAAATAGGTAGGAAATTGATGAAAATAATAAAGAGCGATTGGGAAAGTTGAGATTTGTGCCGCAAAAGAAACGACAGTCAATCCCCAAACAGAATTCCAGATTCTATTATTGGTTTTTAAAAGCTTAAATAGTAATGGATAAATGGAAACAATGCCTAACACTGCAATATAAGATAGTTGAAAGCCAACATGAAATAGATAATTAGGATTCATAACTAAGATAAAAAATGCTGAAGCCGCCAAAGTATTGTACACATTTGGATGATTTAACTTCAGGTTAGCAATAACTATAAATGAAAACATCCAAACCGCTCTTAATACTGAGGGTGACAACCCAGTAATAAAAGCGTAACTCCACAAGAATATGAGAATTATAATGGCCTGGAGACGCTGATATTTTTTATTCTTAAATAAGAGGTTGAACAAAAATTCCAACACCTTATAAATTATTCCTACATGTAAACCCGAAACTGCTAATACGTGCATCGCACCAGCAATAGAAAAGCCTTGTTTTAGTTCTACCTCCAACTCAGATTTATCTCCTACAACCAACGCGCTCACTATTGCCAGTGCTTCTTTTTTCTTTAGATATTTTTCAAAGATGTATTTAACTTGACGCTGAACTTTTTTAGCGATAATGATGGGAGAAAAGTATGTTCCGACTTCTGCATTTGACCAGTTTTCAGAGGAAAGGTAGGTTTGTTGATAAATATACTTTCTTTTCATAAAGTTAGCATAATCAAATGTAGCAGGATTTTTACGCCCTTGTATCGATTGAAATTGCGAACGAAAATAGATTTTATCCCCAACTTCTAATTCCAATGCAGCACTATCCTTCTCTAGGTATACTAGAATATCATTGTTAATAAATCTACCGGCATCCCCTTCTGAAGCAATAATATTTGCGATAGCTTGCACTGAATTTTCCTTTTCTAAAGGATGGTCTATTAACTGTGCATAATAGATGTTGTTATCCTCCTCTGAAAACAAATAAACGTTTTGAGTATGAAAAGCACTTGCAAAATACCCTCCGATAAAAGAAGACATTAAATAAAATAGTCCAGGAATCCATCTATTATAATAGCTGAACTTGAATCTTAAGGAAAGTAAAAGTAGGGGAACGAATATCAATGCAATACTGAGTACTACATTGAATTCGATGTAAAATTTATCACAACAAACTATACCCAATGCAAACGCAAAGAACAATCGAACTAATGGAATTTTTCCCCAATGAAACACTGCTACTTGAATTTAATAGCAGACAAGTTAATAAATTAATCTTCTCTAAAGAACTCTAATGCAGAAAGATTGATTAGATGAACCCCTTTATAATACTTGTGAAGAATATCTGAATAGGAAAATCCAAGACGTGCCATTTCCATTGCACCTTGTTGGCAAAGCCCAACACCATGGCCGTATCCTCTTCCTTTCAAAACCACTTTATCGCCTCTATTGTACACTGAAAAAAAAGTAGAACGTAGTTTCCAGTCATATCGAATATCTTCAACAGGTAACATTGATTGATTCATGTAGCTTAATGCTCTGGTGGTCTGGTTAAAATCCTTTCGTAAATCTTCTCGCGAAACCTTTGGCGCCTTTGACATAACGTAGTTATACCAGCTGTCCTTCGCAATTTCCTTTTCCCAGAAGGCATTAGATGTTTTAATGCAAAAAGTGTCCTTTACAACGTCTAAGTAGTACAAATTTTTACTCCAAACATCTCCTGATTTTACAGTTTGTCCTCCGCAATTACTGTGAAATGCAGCAGTAATCAAATCGATGTCGCTATCTACAATAACGATACCTCTGGTGCTCAGACTCGCTTTGGTGATTTGTTCAAAAAATGTCTTTCCATGATATGCTTGACAATGAACTCGATCGCATAAGTTATACCCATCAGCGTAGTGCTTGTTCAAATTAGCTAAAGCATAAGTCCGGCATATGATTGCTTGTAGTTTATGATACTCCTCTACTGGTTTTCTACCAACCTCAGCTTCAACAACACCTGCAATGTAGTTATCTAAGTCAATATTGTTGACCAACTGAAGACCTTTATTAGTCAATTGGATTTTTAAATTGTCATCATATCGCGTATCCTTTACGATTGGAGACTTTATTGAAATTTTAAAATGATTATACCACCCTGTTCCAATAAAGTTTACTTTGCTAAAACTCCCAACCACACGGTTATTTTGAATCAATTGAATATGGGTGTCTACATACTTAACTACAACAATATCTTGTGAATTAATTTCTTTTAAACGGCCCTTTTCTGTGAATATAGTATAGCTACCTGCACGTGGATTAAACTCAAAATGACTCACGGAATAATCTGCAAAAATGCCAATATTGATCAATTCAGCACGAATCAATAAGGTGTTAAAAAACAAGAAGAGAATGCAAATCAGCGACTTCAATTATTGTAAGTTTTCTAGCATTAATCGAGCAGTCAATTCCGACGCTCCTACACCACCAAGAAGCTCAATTAGCTCTTTGTAATCTGCTTGCAATTTATTCCTCTTTTCTCCACCTATCAATACCTTACCTAATTCTTCTTTCAACATCTTGGTGTTAAGTTCTCCTTGTATCAATTCTTTTACCACTTCTCTATCCATAATTAAGTTAACCAAGGAAATATACTTCACCTTTATTAACTGCTTTGCAATGTGATAAGAGACAAAACTCCCCTTATAACAAACCACTTCAGGCACTTGAAATAGCGCCGTTTCTAATGTTGCTGTACCAGAAGTTACTAACGCCGCTTCAGATTGCTGCAGTATATCATATGTTTTCCCAAAAATGACAGAGATTGAATTATCTTTTAAAAATGGTCTGTAAAGACTTTCATCTTGAGACGGAGCTCCTGCAATTACAAATTGGTGATTTGGATAATCCTTGACGACACTCAACATAATTGGCAACATCGTTGAGATTTCTTGCTTTCTACTTCCGGGTAAAAGAGCAATAATTGGCTTTTTTGTCAAATCATTTGTCCTTACAAAATCCTCGAAGGTTGGTTGTTCTTTTCGCTCATTCTCAATAGCATCAATCAATGGGTGACCGACAAAATCAACCTCTACTTCAAACTTCTTATAAAAATCCTTTTCGAATGGTAAAATAACAAACATCTTGTCTACCACTTTTTTAATCTTGTGAACTCGATTTTGTTTCCAAGCCCAAATTTGTGGAGAGATATAATAGAACACCTTTGTATTTAATGCCTTAACGTACTCAGCAATACGTAGATTAAATCCAGGATAATCAATCAAAATCACACAATCAGGCTGAAATTTGACAATATCTTGTTTACAGTGGTCAATATTCTTCAAAATGGTTCTTAAATTCATTACCACCTCAATAAACCCCATAAATGCTAAGTCTCTATAGTGTTTTACGAGAGTACCACCTTGCTCCTGCATCAAATCACCACCCCAAAAACGAAATTCAGCATTCGCGTCTTTTTTCTTTAACTCTTTCATCAAGTTAGAGCCATGTAAATCTCCCGAAGCTTCTCCAGCAATTATATAATACTTCATTTAAAGTGTTCCATTAACTAGTTTATAAACCACCACACCAAAAGCATATAAGAAGGTAGAAAATACAACACCTCTAGCAGCTTTGTCCATTTCTTTGTAATAAAATAAAAAGAATATTCCCATGTTGGAAATAGCACACAAACTCAAAATTTTCACCATTGTTTCTGCAAATGCCAACTTTCTTAAAAAATCAGGAACTTGAAGATATGCATATGTCGAGAGGTAAAATCCGCCTAAAACAAGAAGTGGTAATATTAGTCCCACAATTATTCCAAACAGTATCGTATCTAGTTTATCCCTCATTTTCCAACTCTTTTAATTGATCAATCGATTTGTAAGCAGTTACGTCATACTGAACAGGAACGATGCTAACAAAACCATTTGCTAAGGCCCATTCATCAGTATCCTCATTGTTCGGCTCATGATTGACAAATTTACCACTTAACCAATAATAAGGTTTACCTGATGGATCATGACGTTCGTCAAATTCCTCCTCCCAAACTGCATTAGCTTGACGACATACTTTAATCCCACGAATTAAGTCTGAAGTAAGAGCCGGAAAATTAACATTCCAGCAGGTGTGTTTTTTCATTGGGTTAGCTAACGCGAACTTGATGATTCGCTCAATATATGCTGTTGCAGGTATAAAATCAGCGTCAATACTATGATCGCACAATGAAAAACCTATGGAAGGAATACCTTCAATGGCACCTTCTACTGCAGCTGACATCGTTCCGCTATATATTACATTAATAGATGAATTAGAACCATGATTAATTCCTGAAATGATTAAGTCAGGTTTGGATTCCAACACTTTTGCCATCGCTATTTTAACACAATCGACTGGAGTGCCCGAACAACTAAAAGCCTTTACTCCCTCAATTGGAGCAGGCACTATTCGTAGCATCGAATTCATCGTGATGGCATGTCCCATTCCACTTTGTGGTTTATCGGGAGCTACAACAACAATATTATTGGTTATTTTTTTAGCCGTTTCAATCAATGTTAAAATCCCTGGAGCAGTGATTCCATCATCGTTTGTTACTAAAATTAATGGATTTTCTTTCGACATAATTCAACCTCTATAATTGAGTTACAAACTTAAGTTTAAAATAATAAAAAGCGATTGCTACAAGAAGGGTATAAACTATAGTTTTTCTAAGTTTGTAGTGTGAAGAAAAAGGTAGCTATAATCGGAGGAGGACCATCAGCATTAATCGCTGCATTCTTTCTAAGTGAGCAGTTCGAAGTTCATATTTATGAGAAAGAGAAAACAATAGGAAGAAAGTTTCTAGTGGCAGGTAAGGGTGGATTTAATCTAACCAATGCAATATCTCCAAAGGAGTTACCATTTAAATATACTCCTGAACCAAAGTTAGTCAGTGCACTTGCTGCCTTCACTAATAAATCTTTAAGAATGTGGTTGGCTCAGCTATATATTCCAACTTATGAAGGAACCAGTGGTAGAGTATTTCCTGAAGAAGGTATAAAACCGGTAGAGGTATTAAGACTGATTGAATACACATTATTGGAAAAAGGTGTGAAAATCCATACGGGCTTCGAATTAATTGATTTCGACACTGATTTGTCTCTGCAATTTAAAAATCAAAAAGAAAGGAAAGTAGATTTTCTAATTTTAGCATTAGGTGGTGCTTCATGGAGCAAAACTGGAAGCGATGGTAATTGGATCGACTGGATCAATAAAAAAGGGGTTACAACTGTGCCCTTTCAAGCGTCTAACTGTGGAATCGAAATAAACTGGCCTTCGTCCATTTTAGAAGCCCATGAAGGAAAACCTTTAAAAAACATTGCTGTCAGTTGTAATGGAACGACGCTAAAAGGAGAAGCTGTTATCACCAAATACGGGTTAGAAGGCAATGTAATTTATCCTATTTCTGCTCTAATTAGAGAGCTTATCCATAAAAAATTATCATTAGAGATTCTTATTGATTTGAAACCTCAAAATACTATTGAAGAATTGATTCACAAAGCATCAAACGCGAAGGAATATAAAAGATGTTGGCAATTAAACACCTCTCAAATAGCTCTATTTAAAGCATATTCAGACAAAGAGAGTTTCCTTTCGGTAGAAAAAGCCGCTGAAATAGTGAAAAACCTTTCCATTCCAATTAAGGGGCTTCGTCCAGTTGATGAAGCCATTTCAACTGTTGGAGGAATCAGCTTTGATGCAATTGAAGATGACTTTTCTCTAAAGTCTAATTCCAATGTATTTGTAATGGGTGAAATGTTGGATTGGGACGCCCCAACTGGCGGTTTCTTACTACAAGGTTGTTTCTCTACAGGTTTTTGGGTCGCTAAAAAATTATCTAAAAAGCACTCGGAATAAAGCCTTCAAGAATGGGATTGGCGGAAAGGAAAGTATAATTTTCAACTCATCAATTAAGTTACTTTCCTCGTCCAAAAACCTAAAAATAAGATCAATCGAATTTCGTGTATACATGGTTTCAAAAAGTTTGGAGCCACTTTCATTTTCTTGTCTAAGCACCTCTAAAAAGATAGCGTCATACCATCGACCTCTCTTCTTCCATGGCACTTCATTCAATGGTTGATTGTGAATGATTCGCTGTGTCATCGCTTCTGCAAACTTCATTGAAGTTTTAAAAGAATAACCTGTAGATGGTTTCACCCATCCACCAGCCGTTCCTATTAGCGTAACATTTGGCAAATGATGTTTCTCAAATGGGTAATCACTCATAGGAATTACTCCTTGTTCCGTTTCAATGATTTTATATTGTTGACACTCTAAATTTTCCTCTAAATAGTTTTGAATGGCTAAATCATATACCTCTTCTCTCACCAAAGTGGAATTAAAAAAGGTAAACTCCAATAATGCTCGATTGGCAGAGAAAGGCAACACATACATAAAACTACAACTGTTCTGATAGTTAACAGAAAAGTCCATCATGGTAAATGAAGAATCGTCAAATACAGGCTGTTCAGTCTCAACAATCCATCCTTTAAAATGCTGCTTTAAATGAGTGAATTTATGTTCCTTAAAAAAATCCTCTGGTACCCGACTATCGAAAACGTGTGAAGCAACGAACTCATTTGAACTTGTTCTTATTCTAATTCCTGATGAAATCTCAATGATCTCCTGAACTTCAGACAATTCAAATGAAAATTGAGGTTTTGTTTTTAAGCTCTGATAAGCTGAGTTTAAAAATTTAGATGCATCGATCGTATAATAAGTATAGTCGTTCAGTGCAATTCTCCGCTCAAGATTTTCTGATTTAAATTGTGTGAACTTCCATTGCTTTTCAATTGAATCGGGGTATTCAAATGGTTCTTGCTGCCAAAAACTCCACTTTTTATTAACCTCTTTCCCAATATTAGAATCTAGAATTAGGATTCTTTTGTTGTCAAAAAAAGGTTCATTAGCAAAAGATAGTGCAAGGTTCATTCCTGCTGCACCTGCTCCAATAATTGCAAAATCGTATGTAGACTCTAAATTCAAAGCTTGTTTTTAATAGTACTCAAATTTAAACTAAAGCAGATGAAAAGCTATTTTGTTTTGGCTTAAATTAAAAAGGGCCTATTTCGTATGAAATAGGCCCTAGTATATATCTAAAAAGAATTATTTTTTCTCTTCAGTCACTTCTTCGAAGTCAACATCAGTCACTTCATCATCACCCTGAGCAGCTTGGCCTTGACCTGCATCAGCTCCAGGATTTTCACCTGTATTTTGATACATGGTTTGAGCAGCTTCTTGGAAGATTGAATTCAACTTATCCATTGCTGGGTCTAAAGCATCTAAATCTTGAGCTTCATGAGCTTTTTTCAATTCAGCCAAAGCAGCTTCAATTGGTTCCTTCTTGTCAGCTGGTAATTTATCACCAAACTCTTTCAATTGCTTCTCGGTTTGGAAAATTAAAGTATCTGCTTTATTCAGTTTTTCTACCTTTTCTTTTGCTTTAGCATCTGCATCCGCATTTTCTTCAGCATCCTTCTTCATCTTCTCGATTTCCTCGTCAGTTAAACCTGAAGATGCTTCGATACGAATAGACTGCTCTTTGTTTGTAGCTTTATCTTTTGCAGAAACATTCAAAATGCCATTTGAATCGATGTCAAAAGTTACTTCAATTTGAGGAACTCCTCTTTGCGCTGGTGGAATACCATCTAGGTGGAAACGACCAATTGTTTTGTTTCCGCTAGCCATTGGACGTTCTCCTTGCAATACATGAATTTCCACTGAAGGCTGGTTGTCAGAAGCTGTAGAGAAAGTTTCAGACTTCTTCGTAGGGATTGTGGTATTTGCTTCGATTAATTTAGTCATCACACCACCCATAGTTTCAATACCCAATGATAATGGAGTAACATCTAATAAAAGAACATCTTTCACTTCTCCTGTTAATACACCACCTTGAATAGCTGCTCCAATTGCAACAACCTCATCAGGGTTTACACCTTTCGAAGGCTCCTTCCCGAAGAATGCTTTAACTGCTTCTTGAATAGCTGGTATTCTGGTAGATCCACCAACTAGGATTACTTCGTCGATATCTCCAACACTTAGTCCAGAAGCTTTCAGTGCAGACTTACAAGGCTCAATTGTTCTTTTGATTAAAGAATCTGCCAATTGCTCGAACTTAGATCTTGATAAAGTTCTTACAAGGTGCTTTGGTCCAGATGCTGTTGCTGTAACATATGGCAAGTTAACTTCTGTTGAAGAAGTACTAGATAATTCTATCTTAGCCTTTTCAGCAGCTTCTTTCAAACGTTGCAAGGCCATTGGGTCTTTTCTTAAGTCGATCGACTCGTCTTTGATAAATTCTTCAGCTAACCAATCTATGATCACTTGGTCGAAGTCATCTCCACCTAAGTGAGTATCACCATCAGTAGATTTCACTTCAAACACGCCATCTCCTAACTCTAGAATAGAAACGTCATGAGTACCTCCACCACAGTCAAAAACTACGATTTTAACATCATCCATTTTTTTATCTAATCCATAAGCCAATGCTGCTGCAGTAGGTTCGTTAATGATTCTTCTCACTTTCAAACCAGCGATTTCTCCTGCTTCTTTCGTTGCATGACGCTGAGAATCATTAAAATATGCTGGTACAGTAATAACAGCCTCTGAAACTGTAGTTCCAAGATAATCCTCTGCCGTTTTCTTCATTTTTTGAAGAATCATTGCAGAAATTTCTTGAGGAGTATATTTTCTGTCATCTATTTCAACTCGAGCAGTGTCATTATCTCCTTTTACTACTTTATAAGGTACACGTCCAACTTCCTTCTCAATTTCGCTAAATTTATTACCCATAAATCGCTTAATCGAATAGATTGTCTTGGTTGGGTTTGTGATTGCTTGTCTTTTAGCAGGATCTCCTACTTTTCTTTCTCCACCTTCTATAAAGGCTACAATCGAAGGTGTTGTTCTTTTTCCTTCGCTATTAGGGATTACAACTGGTTCGTTACCTTCCATTACGGATACGCAAGAGTTGGTTGTTCCTAAGTCGATTCCAATTATTTTACTCATAACTTATTGTTTTATTCGGTTTTCAAAAATTCAAATTGATTTCGTTTCGACAATAGTCAATGACTATGCCAATAGAAAATCTTTTCTTAAAATTGAAATAATGACATAAAACAACGGGGAGAAGTCACTTTGGGATGGCAGTTTGTGACAAATAGTCAGTTATTAATTGGTTCTAAAGTTCAAATGTTTGGTCAAATCACTTTCAATTAACTTTTGAATACTTTGAGGGTTGAAGGGTAACTGCTTTTGAGCCACATTTCTATAATTCCTGGAAGAAAATAAACCAATACCATTACTAAGATTAGAATAACTAGGCTTATTTTGATTAATATCATTAGATGGCTTAGTAGCATCAATATAGAGGGATAAATCTTCGTGAGCGGCAGCAATTAAAACTTCTACTCTTGGAAGACGTTTTACGGTGTTGGGAGGTGTTTCAACTGACCTACCGATTACCGTATAAAATAGTTCAGGTGAAAAATCAACTGTCATTACAGTACCTGAGTTAGCTCTGGTATTTGAATTTGCACCTACATAAAAATCAAAATATTTACCCACAATAGTATCATTGGTCGATAAATCAATTTCGTCATAAACCAACCTCAAGGTTACTTCATATTTTACAGCATTTTCACTAGATCTCCAATTAATAGTAAAACTTCTCCCAAAACAATATCCTTCTTCAGAACAGTTTCGAATAAAGCTAACATCAAAGTTTGGATTAGGATCGTTCAATGTCAAGTTATCAATCAAAGATGTTTTACCAGTTATTACTTCTCCAGTTAAATTATTAGTCACTCTAAGTTCATAAAGTTTATCTGCTGATGAAAATGTAAATGGGGCAGTTGTATAATAAACGATATAATCCGAATTATTAAAATATCCTGCCTCTTTACTTACTATAGTATCTTCTAACCGGATAACATTTCCTTCATCAATTATCTCAACATTCAAATCACCCAACTTATAGTTAATAGAATCCTCATATTTAACCATATCATCTGCACTGTTAGAACCAAGAAAAGCTCTATTAACTCGTACAAACTGAGTATCTGCGTTTTGATCCAATAAACAAAAAACATATGAATTAAATTCATAGTCATCATTTAGTTCTACTTCAGTTTCACAACCTACTATAAAAAAGCTAATAACAACTAATATCGACAAGGAGATTCTTTTCATAAGCGCTAAATTACCAATTTTATATTTTCCCAAAATAGATTTTGTAGTTTTGTTAAAACATACTCAAGACACATAAAATAGAGGAAATGTCTACAGGAAAATCAAAAAACACAAAAAGAATTACCACACATACGCTTCATGAAATGAAAGCTCGTGGAGAAAAAATATCAATGCTAACGAGTTATGATTATTCGATGGCAAAAATTGTAGACAAAGCTGGAATTGATATCATCTTGGTGGGAGATTCAGCATCGAATGTGATGGCAGGACATGAAACTACTCTTCCAATTACTTTAGATCAAATGATTTATCATGCATCTTCAGTGGTTCGTGCAATTGAGCATTGTTTGGTTGTTGTCGATTTGCCTTTTGGTACTTATCAAGGTAATTCTAAGGAAGCATTATCATCGGCTATTAGAATAATGAAAGAATCAGGTGCACATGCCGTAAAATTAGAGGGTGGGAGTGAAATTTTAGAATCCATCAGTCGAATACTTTCTGCAGGAATCCCAGTGATGGGTCATCTTGGACTAACGCCACAATCTATATATAAATTTGGAACCTATGTAGTAAGAGCTAAGGAAGAAGAAGAAGCGAAAAAACTGATAGAAGATGCCAAGTTGTTAGAAGAAGCAGGTTGCTTTAGTATTGTACTTGAAAAAATTCCTGCGAAATTGGCCCAATTGGTTTCAGAGTCGGTTTCCATTCCTATAATTGGTATCGGTGCTGGTAATGGTGTAGATGGTCAAGTCCTAGTTATTCATGACTTGTTAGGGATTACCAATGAATTTAACCCCAGATTTATAAGAAGATATAACAATTTATATGAGCAAATTGAGCACTCCGTATTGAGCTATATCAAAGACGTAAAATCCAAAGACTTCCCAAATGAGAATGAGCAATACTAAAAAGTTGAGAGCACATTCTTTGAACGTTCTATATGAAGATAATCACCTTATAGCAGTCAACAAAAGGTCTGGAGATATTGTACAAGGAGATAAGACTGGCGATCAACCCCTAAATGAAATAGTAGCTTCTTTTTTAAAAGCTAAATACAATAAACCTGGAGATGCTTTTGTGGGTACGATTCATCGTATAGACAGGCCAGTAAGTGGCGTTGTTCTTTTCGCAAAAACAAGTAAGGCGCTTGCACGAATGAATGCTCAATTTCAAGACAAAAAGGTACAAAAAACATATTGGGCAGTTGTGAAAAATCAACCACCTCAAACAACTGAAACAGTCACCCATCACCTATTGCGAAATAGGCAGAAAAACAAGTCTTTCGCTTATGCTCATAAATACAAAGATTCAAAAGAATCTAGTCTTAAATATGAAATTATAAAGAAGTTAGACCGTTATTTTTTATTAGAAATAACACCTTATACAGGTCGGCATCATCAAATTAGAGTACAGCTTTCAACTTTGGGATTCCCGATAAAAGGAGATGTAAAATATGGATTTGATCGGACTAATCCTGATGCCTCTATCCACTTACATGCTAGAAAGATTTTCTTCGCACATCCAGTTACAAAAGAACCTGTTGAAATAATCGCACCTACACCTGATGAAGTCATTTGGAATGCTTGTGACTAAAAGTCCTTTTTTCGCAAACTCTTTTTTTCGGATAGCCTTTTCTTCTTGAGTAATCGTTTAGCATTAGCGGCTTTACTTGGTTTACTTGGCTTTCTCTTTTTATTCACTAACAACGCTTTTTGTAGAATTGAATACAATTGCTGTGTTACCAACTCCTTATTTTTTAATTGACTTCTCGATTCAGAATTAGAAATAATTAAATTGCCTTCTTGAGAAATACGATTTCTCAATTTTAAAAGAATTCGCTCCTTTTGAATAGCTGTAAGCAAATTAGAATTTTGAACATTAAATACTAATGTCACTTTAGTTTCTGTCTTATTGACATGCTGTCCCCCTTTACCTCCACTTCGACTCGTTTTATAGCTTATTTCGGCAGAAAGATCGACATCATCAAAATTCATAATTCTTTATAGTTTTAAAGGTGTATTTTAAGAAACTAAATTATATTTGTCTACAATTTAAAGTAACAAAAATACAGATTATGCCAACAGAAATAGAACGTCTATCTGAAGAGGATCAATTGATATTATTAAAATCTCCAGCCATCGTGGCTTTATTAGCAGCCATATCAGACGATGGTGTAGTTAGTAAGCATGAAAGAGCAGAGTCTATTAAATTGGCTCATGTGCGCACCTACTCTTCTCCCGAAATATTGAGAAACTTTTACACCATGGCTGAAAGTCATTTTGTAGATGCATTTGAATCAGAATTAGCTAATTTACCAGAAGGACAAGAAGAAAAAGAAGCTTATTTGGAAAACAAACTAACTGAATTGAATCAAGTCTTGCCAAAACTCAACCAAGTTTATGCAAAAGAACTAGTGGCTAGTTTAAAAAGTTTCGCAAAACATATTTTTGAGTCTGACTCTTCTGTATTAGAATATTTCATACTTCCTATTTTCATGAATAAAATTGAAAAAGAAAGTTTTAATCCAAAAATTGGAGAATAAAACTACCAAAACTTTACTTTTAGTGAGGCACGCAAAGTCCGATTGGACAACAAAGTGCCCTGATTTTGATCGTCCATTAAATCATAGAGGAGAAAGCGATTTAATAGTAATGGGAAATCAATTATCTCAACTTGATTTGAAGATAGAATTAATTTTAACTAGTCCCGCAAAAAGAACACTATTAACAGCAGAAAGTATTGCAAAATCTATTGGTTATCCAACTAAAAACATTCTAAAAGAGCCTTCCATTTACGAAGGCTCTTTTTATAATTTGAATACTATTATTGAGCAATTAAATAACGATTTGTCTACTGTATTAATAGTTGGACATAACCCCACATTTACCACATTAGTTGAATATTATTCAGGCTCAGCAATAGGAAATTTGCCAACTTTAGGAGTTGGAATTATTACTTTTGATATTACAGAATGGGGAGCCATATCATCAAATGCAGGAACCTTAAATCAGTTTATCTATCCTAAACAATTTGGCTAATCAATAGCTTTTAATCACCTCTATAAAATTATGTTCGAAAAAGAGAAAGTTGACAGCATCATCGCTAGAATAAACTTATTGACCACTAACAGTCAACCGGTTTGGGGTAAAATGTCTGTCAGTCAAATGTTAAGTCACTGTTGCGTTTCATATGAGTTGGTTTATGAAAACAATCATCCTAAACCAAAAGGAATAAAGAAGTGGTTGCTGACAAAATTTGTCAAGCCAATTGTAGTGAGTGAAAAGCCCTATAAAAACAACAGTAGAACGGCACCTGAGTTTATTATCGTTGCTGAAAAAGATTTTGATGTAGAAAAAAAGCGATTAATCGAGTATATAATCAAAACGCAAACACTCGGTGAGGCCTACTTTGATCATCTTGAGTCGCATGCTTTTGGAAAATTAACCGGACGAGAATGGAATACACTTTTTTCTAAACACCTAGAGCATCACTTAAAACAATTTGGTGTATGAAACAAATTCCCCTTCTCCATTTATAAAAAAAAGGGAATCATCTGATTCCCCTATTTATATTAAAATTTCAACGCTCTATAAATCATTTGCTTGAGCTATCAACTCAGACAAATCGAAAACTTTCAAGTCTTCTTCTTTATTCTTCGTTTTTACTCCGTCTGTCATCATTGTCATGCAAAAAGGGCAACCAACAGCAACGATATCAGCTTTTGTTTCTATCGCTTCTTCCGTTCTTTCAACGTTAATTTCCTTATTTCCTGGTTCAGCCTCTTTAAACATTTGAGCACCGCCCGCACCACAACAAAGCCCTTTACTTTTACAACGCTTCATTTCAACTAATTCAGCGTCTAACTTTTCAACAAGAGCTCTAGGGGCTTCATACACATCATTCGCTCTTCCTAAGTAGCAAGGGTCGTGAAAAGTGATTTTTTTTCCTTTAAAAACACCACCTTCAACTGTTAGTTTACCTTCATTAATTAATTGTTGTAAAAACTGAGTATGGTGCATTACTTCATATTCCCCTCCTAAAGATGGATACTCATTCTTTAGTGTATTGAAACAGTGAGGACAAGTCGTTACAATTTTCTTTACCTCATAACCATTTAAGACTTGAATATTTCCCATGGCCTGCATTTGAAAAAGGAATTCGTTTCCTGCTCTTTTGGCGGGGTCACCAGTACAACTCTCTTCTGTTCCAAGAACAGCAAAGTTTATCCCAACATGATTCAATATTTTTACGAAAGCTCGTGTTATTTTTTTAGCTCGATCATCAAAACTTCCTGCACATCCTACCCAAAATAATACATCTGCCGTTTCTCCTTTGGCCATCATTTCAGCCATTGTATTCACTTTCATTCCGTTATTGCTCATAATAATACTATCTTTCAAATACTTGTATCTTTTTTTCTATATCAACCAAATCAGTAAACTTTCCGTTGTATTTAGTTGCTCTCACCATATGGTTATCAATCCAATGATAGTTTCCCCCCCTAGGTTTTCCCATTAATAAACCATGAAATTTAAACCCCTTTTTGTTTAACCACTTTTCAGTTACCTCTCGATGCTCTTCTGTTCTGGAAGTAAAATAGGTAATGAAATGTCCTTCATCGTACCACCGATTGATGGTAGTTAGTGCATCAGGAAAATGTTCAGCCGTTTCCATTCGTTCGGGCTCCTCATTTGGGATATCATCACCAATTGTCCCATCAATATCAATCAAATAATTTTTAACATCCGCTGGCAAAACAGGACTGATTTTTTGTCCGTTTACTTCAACCTCCTCTAATTTATTATTCAATTTAGTTTTCATCTCTCCAATTTAATCTATCATTGGTTGCAAACTGCCATGGAGCTCCATTGTTTTCTATATTACTAAGCATAGAAGTTAACTCACTCGGTGCCTTAGAATCTTCCATGATTAGTGAGCGTCGCATATCTACAATAATCGACAATGGGTCAATTCCTACAGGACATGCTTCTACACATGCATTACAAGTGGTACACGCCCACAACTCTTCCTCTGAAATATAATCACCTAATAATGACTTTCCATCTGTATAGTCCTTACCATGGGTATCTATATTCTTACCAACTTCTTCAAGTCGATCTCTCGTATCCATCATAATTTTTCTGGGAGACAACAACTTACCTGTTATATTGGCAGGACATTGTTGCGTACATCTTCCACATTCAGTGCATGAATAGGCGTCCATTAAGTTCTTCCAACTTAAATCGGTTACATCCTTCACGCCAAATCGCTCAGGTTCACCAACGGGTTCTGCTGGGGCTGCATATGGATCCGCTTCTGGATCAAACATCATCGCTACTTCCTTCTGCACTGACTCCATATTACTAAACTGCCCTTTAGGACGAAGCTTGGAAAAGTAAACGTTCGGAAAAGCAAGTAGTATATGAAAATGCTTAGAATAAGGTAGGTAATTCAGAAAAGCAAAAATTCCGATAATATGAAACCACCATGTCGCTCTTTCAACGATTATTAATGAGTTAATAGACATTCCATCAATTAAAGGAGCTACCAAGGTTCCACTCACTGGGAATGCTCCTGCATGAATATAATGATCAGCATTTAATCCTTGTAATAGATAATCTGAGGCATTCATTGTTAAAAAAGCACCCATTAAAAGAATTTCAGCAATTAATATAATGTTTGCATCAGTTTTTGGCCATCCCAACATTTCCTTCAGTCCAAATCGGTTGATTTTCAACACATTTCTTCGAATCAAAAATATAACACACGCCAACAATACACCTAAAGCTAACCATTCAAATGAAAAGATGAGAACATTGTAGAATGGGCCTAAAAAGCTAGCAAAAAATCGATGAGTTCCGAAAATTCCATCAATAACAATTTCTAGTACCTCTATATTGATAATTACAAATCCAATATAAACTACAATATGCAGTAGACCTGAAACAGGTTTTTTTACCATTTTAGATTGCCCAACAGCCACCATTAGCATTTTCTTCCATCTCTCAGCCTTATTATCTGATAAATCAATATCTTTTCCTAAATTGATATTCCTCGCAATAGTTTTAATGTTTTTTGAAAAAAGCAAAACTGCACCAACTGCAATTAAAATAAAAATGATGTTATCAATTCCCATAATTCGAATCTATGTTAATATTTTTTGTCTCTCTATAACTCTATTCTAACTCTAGTCTTTATCCTTATTCTTTCGTCCAAAGATAGAAAAATGAACATATCGCTCAGGATTCAATCTCAAATCCAAAAACAATTTATCCAAATCCTTTGCAGCAGCTTCGAGATTAGTATAAAGTGTATCATTATTCAGCAACTGGCCTACTGTACCCTCTCCATTTTCAATTTGTTTTAAGACTATAGAAGCCGACTCCATTGCAAGTGCTGCATTATTAATGGTTTGTTTTAAATTTGATTGCGCCAAGGAATCACTGATCTGATTTATGTTAGAAATAGCCTCTGAAAGGTTTTCATTATTGTTCTTTAGATTGGTTGATATGGATTCAACATTTGCAAAAATAGCACTAAAGTGTTCCTTCTCTTCTCTGATCATATCATCAATGCGTTTTGCAGTCATTTCAAAAGTTAACAATGACCTTTTTATACTTCCAAAACTTTGATTTAAATCATTCCTGGCATCTTTATTAAAGATGGCACTAACAACCATAATCGCAGAGTCAACAGTTTGAATTAAATCTTCTGCCTTTCTTTTCAAAGGTAGAATTTGCTGATTAACTTCTTCGCTAAGAGAAGCTTCTATATCCGAGTTTAAAGTATCTCCATTTTGAACATAGGTTAGTGAAGTTCCTAACACCAGCTCGATTGATTTTGAACCCAGAATATCAGCACTAACAATTTTGGCTCTAGTATCAGAAGGAACCTCAAAGTCTGTATTGTCTATAGAAAATTGAACAATTAAATCTCCATTCATTTTGGGGTCAAAATAAATTTTTGTTACTCGACCAATTTTAAATCCATTTATAATTACAGGATTGGACACTCCTAACCCATCAACCCTTGGATAGACTCCATAAAGTTTGATTTCTTTAGAAAAAACATCTTTCCCCTTCAGAAAGTTCGCTCCCCAAAATAATAACCCAATAGACAGAAGAACTATAAAACCAACTTTAACTTCTTTCTTTACTTTCATTTATCTTATTTTAAATGCTTTAATGCTTCATTGACAGAAATTCTTTTTCCATCTTTAAATGCAATTACGAACGCATCTTTAAACCCTTTTTCAATGGCGTCTTGTTGTAATTTAGATATCTTATCTAATGAGTTTTCACTACCATAAGTATATCTATACAATCCTCCGGCTTCATAATATTCAACCCCTGAAAGTTGTTTAAAGTTTTCAGGTTTTGTTTCTACCAATTTGGATGACGTCGCCAATTGGACCATAAAGGTAATACCTTCATTTGAGGAGGCACTATTATTCTCTAACTTTCGTTCTGATTTTGTATTCTTTTTTTGGTCCTCTACCATCATTTCTGCTTTCCTTTCAGCCTCATTTATCAGTTCAGCTCTATGTTCAATTTCTGCATTATATTCCTTAAATGCTCTGTAAATTGCTGAGGCTAAATAATCTTGCCCTACATCAGATAATAAAAATTTTTCCTCTGAATGATTGGTTAGAAAACCAGTTTCAATTAATACTGAAGGCATTGTAGTTTGATGCAAAACCAAAAAAGGTGCTTGTTTGACACCTCTATCTCTACGACCTACTCGTTCTCTAAACTGTGTTTGAACCTTCTCTGCAAAAGCGATACTCTGTTGTTGGTACGCACTTTGCATTAATGTTAATGCGATGTACGATTCAGCAGAATTAGGATCAAAATTATCATATTTTGCTTCATAGTTTTCTTCTAAAAGAATAGAGGAGTTTTCTCGTTGCGCCGCCTTTAAATTTGATTCAGATTTTGCATTACCCATCACATAGGTCTCCGTACCAAAAGCATTTGCACCTCCTGCGTTAGCGTGTATGCAAATAAACAAATCAGCTTTATTTTTATTCGCGATTTTAGCACGTTCACTTAGCTCAATAAAAACATCTGTTTTGCGAGTATAAATAACCTGAAGATTTGGAAATGTTTCTTCCAAATACTTCCCTAGTTTAAGTGAAATTGAAAGTGCTACATCTTTCTCTTTTCCAATTGAACCAAGACAACCAACATCCTTTCCACCATGGCCTGCGTCAATTACTACAGTTTTAATCCCGCCAAAAAAATTGTCATCGTTCCCATTTTGAGCAAACAAGAAATTAATATTAGTTAAAAGTACAAGAAATAAACCTAGAATACGTTTTGATTTCATTCTGTAAAATCTGAAATTGATTTAATTTAATTAGCTTTGGCACCTCTAAAATAGAGTATTAGTCTAACAACAAAAATAGTATTATTACCTTGTTATCTAGGGCATTTTTCACACAGTTTTTCATCTTCTCAATGTTAATAACTCAACTATTTTTGAGCGAGGCACTGGGTGCGAAAACTACCGATGCTCCTATTTTTCATTTTCTTCATTTGGATACCAATCAATCTAAAATTGATAGCAATCAGGTAATCAAAGTTGATACCACAATTTCTAAAGACGCTGTAGAACAAAAAACGAATTATAAAGCAAAAGATTCTATGCGGATAGATTTAATTTCTCAAAAAATCTATCTTTTTGGAAGTGCAGAAGTTACCTATGGCGACATCAACTTAAAGGCAGATACAATTATTGTTGACTTATACAATGATTTAGTTTTTGCAAAAGGAAAAACAGATAGTTTGGGAAAGCCTGTTGGGCAACCCGTATTCACCGAAAGTGGATCTTCTTATACCGCTAATGAAATGACCTATAACTTCAAAACTAAAAAAGGAACTATATCTGAAGTGACTACCCAAGAAGGAGAAGGTTATGTAAAAGGTGAAAAAGTAAAAAAGACAGCGACAGATGTTTTGTATATAAAGGATGGTTATTACACCACTTGTAACCTTGATGAACCGCATTTTTCTTTAGCTACTTCGAAACTTAAGATAATTCCAAACGATAAAATTGTAACAGGTCCAACTGTTTTAAAAATAGGGGATGTTCCTACTCCCCTTGGTCTACCATTTGGCCTTTTCCCCAATAAAAAAGGTCGATCTTCAGGAATCTTAATTCCAGCCTATGGAGACTCTCCAAGACTTGGTTTTTTTCTGAAAGACGGTGGTTATTATCTGTCCTTTGGCGAGAAAGCAGACTTAAAGCTCACAGGAGACATTTATTCAAAAGGAAGTTACTCAGGAAGAGTAGAATCTAATTATAAAAATAGGTATAAATATAACGGTAATTTTTCACTTTCCTATTCTAATATCAAGGATGGTTATCGAGAATTCCCAACCTACTCTGAAAGTAGAGAATTTTGGGTCAACTGGAGGCACTCCCAAGACCCCAAAGCTCGTCCAAACAGCAACTTTTCAGCTAGTGTACAAGCGGGTACTAATAGCAACTTTACAAACAACTTAAATAGTGCACCCAACAATTATTTATCTAACAATTTTCAATCGTCTATTACATATAGTAAGCTTTTTCCTAATTCTCCTTTCTCACTAAATGTAGGAGCAAATCACAGTCAGAATACTCAAACCAAAATAGTTTCGATTAGTGCCCCAAATGTTGGTTTAAATATGTCTAGAATTTTTCCTTTTAAAGGAAACAGCACTAAAAATAATCTAGGGAGGAATATCGGAGTTTCTTATTCAGGAAACTTCAAAAATTCGATTGCTGTAGCTGATTCCAATCTATCCATAAATCGATTGGATGATATCATAGCCAATGAAATGCAAAACGGAGTAAAACATAATATTCCCTTGAGCACCTCTACTAAGGTATTGAAGTACTTTACTTTTAACCCAGCTATTTCTTACAATGAGTTTTGGTATTTCAAATCAATTTCTAAGGAATTTAATACTTCAGCAGGACTTATAGATACCAATGGAAATCCTATTCAAACCTTGGATGTAGACACTACCTTTGGGTTTCAAAGTTCAAGAAATGTCCAATTTTCAGCAGGATTAAGCACTAAGTTATACGGCCTCCTCCAGTTTAAAAAAGGCAAATTAAAAGCCATAAGGCACGTAATGACACCTCAAATTTCATACAGTTTCACACCAGAGGTTAGAGATGGTTTAAGAAGCTATACCGACACATCAGGATCAGAAATTGAATATTCCATTTATGAGAGTGGTGTCTTCGGACGACCAAACACCAACAGGTCTAACCGATTAAATTTCAATTTAATCAATAATTTAGAAATGAAACTAGCAAAACGCAGTGATACAGGTATGACTGTAAAAAAAGTTTCTATTTTTGACAATTTAGGCTTAAGCACCGGTATTGACTTTGAAAAAGACTCGCTTAAGTGGGATGCAGTTCGGTTGAGTGGAAGAACAAGAATTTCAGAAATTTTAAATATCGCATTTAGCGGAACATTTGACCCTTACGCAATTGATGACTCAACAGGAGTAAGAATAAACAAAACCAACTACTCTGATAATGGAAAGTTTTCTCGATTTACAAATGGTAATGTCTCTTTTCAATTGCAATTTAGAGGTGGCGATAAGAAAAAGAAAACAAGTGATAATGCAACTGAAGAAGAGCTTGAATACATAAACAATAATCTAGATCAATTTATCGATTTCTCTATTCCTTGGTCCTTTGGAGTTTCCTATGTTATCAACTATAGCAAACCAGCATTTGATGAAACCATTACCCAGACCTTGAACTTTAATGGAGAATTAAAGTTGACTGAAAAATGGAAGATAGATTTTAATTCAGGTTATGATTTTGAACAGAAAGATGTAACTTATACCAATGTAAACATATACAGGGACCTACATTGTTGGGAATTAAGTTTCAATTGGATTCCACTGGGTTTTCAAAAAAGCTATTCTGTAACTATCAACGTTAAAGCTTCAGTTTTGCAAGATTTAAAGCTAAACAGAAGAAGAAATTATTATGATTTAATTAATTAAAAAATATGAAAAGAGTAATCAAGTCAGCTAACGCACCAGCACCCATAGGCCCATATAGCCAAGCAATTTTAATTGAAAACACCCTTTACATTTCTGGACAAATAGCATTAGATGCTAATACGGGAGAACTAGAGAATGAAAATATTCAGAAAGAGACCAAAAAAGTGATGGACAATCTTGGTTCTGTTTTGAATGAGGCCGGAGCAGACTACAGCAACATAGTAAAGTGTAGCATCTTTGTCTCTGATTTAAATAACTTTGCAGCAATAAATGAGGTATATGCTAATTATTTCACCTCCGATTTTCCGGCTAGAGAAACAGTAGAAGTGTCTAGATTACCTAAAGATGTAAATGTCGAAATATCTGCAATAGCTGTTATTTAATGCCTACTCTTTTTTCCACTTCTTACTTCCCTCCTGCTATTCAATATAGCGAATATTTAAAAGCAGATACTTGTTTGATTGAAGCATATGAACACTTCCCCAAACAGACATTCCGTAATAGGACCTATATAATGACAGCAAATGGGGTTTTTATGCTATCTGTTCCACTAGAGAATAGAAAAAACCACCAGTTTACGAAAGATGTTAAAATTTCGTATGCTGAAAATTGGCAAAAGCTACATTGGAGAACTATCTCGAATGCATACCAACGCTCCCCGTTTTATGAATATTACGATTATAAAATAGAACCTCTTTTTAGTCAGAAAAAGCATACCTTTTTATTGGACCTCAATTTAGACATTGAAAACACAATCAATCAGATATTGAAAGTTGACATTATTAGACAAAAAACAACTGACTTTCACCCAATAGGAACAGACACTTTTAGAGATTTTAGAACAATAATAAGCCCAAAAAATAAATCACTTCAATCCAATATTAGTGAACCGAGCTACCTGCAGGTTTTTGCTGATAAATATCCATTTCAGCAGAATTTAAGTATCCTCGATGTAATTTTCAATCTAGGACCTGAAAGCATATCCCATCTGAAGCAAATAAAAGTAACATTTTAACGTAGACGATCAGCTGCCCTAATCATCTTTTCATCCTTCTTTATTGCTTTAATAGCAAGGAAAAGGAAAATTAGTGGAAACAAAGCTAACCAACTACCAGACTCATAATTAACATCCACGTCTATATTAGCAGATTCAGCTAGTTTGGTAGAAACTTGATCTACGAAAAAGAAAATTGCAGCAACAAATGCAGTTTGAAAAAATAAAGCCAATTGAGCTGTTTTGATCTGAATATTGCGTCTTTTAAATAAAAATATAGCTAATAAAGTAACTAATATCGAAGAGATTGATAAGGCTGGAATCAACCAGTTCTCAAATAGCATTTCTCCAGTTTCTCGATCGATCAACCCAAACAAAGAAAAAACATTTGAGAGTTCCTGATAATTAAAGGTGGCTAACGTTAAACTATAAACGAAAGCATTGATTGCCAGTGCAACTAATAAATAAATGGTTTGAATTCGTTGTATCATAGCTCAAAAATAGTTGTTTTTCTTCCAATCAGAAATAAGAAGGATTAAAATTTTACCTTAAAATAAGTTATCGATGCTGACCAAGTAGCAGTCCTTACTTCGTAAAAAAAAGTAGATTTGTGAAAGCAACAATTTAAGTCCCACAATGACCGCCAAGGAAGAGTTCAAATTATTCTGTGAACAAAATGAGGTAGATTTATTCACCTCTTATTGGTGGTGGACTAATGTTATTGAAAACAATTGGGATGTAATTACTTACAAAAAAGGCAACCAAGTATTAGCCTGTTTTCCTTTTCATTTTAGAAAAAAACTAGGCGTTTCTGCTATTATTCCTCCAGTCTTAACTCCTTATCAAGGCATTGCAATCGCTAAGCAACCAGGCGCTAAAATGGATAAGCAAATCTCACATATTCGAAAAGTACAAGAAGCTATAATTGATCAAATCCCCAACAACTCCTTATTCATTCGACAGTTTAGAGTCAACGACCACTACTTACTTCCTTTTTACTGGAATGATTATGAATTAAAAGTGAGATATACCTACCTATTAGGCACAGAAAAATCTGAGAATGAATTATTTTCTAGCTTAAAAGATACCTTAAGGAAAGAAATAAATAAAGCTAAAAATTCATTACACTATTCAATTTCTGACGATGTAAATAACCTATTCCTATTGAAGCAAAAAAACCACAAAATAAATTCAGAGCCAATAGCTTACAACTTAGAATACTTAAACAAGATCTGTCAGTTGATTCCACTTCAAAAGGCTCAATTAATGGAAATAAAAGAGGACAACACCGTAATTGCAGCATTGTTAGTAACTTGGGATCACACTCAGATGTATTACACTTGCGGAGCGGTAGACCCTAAATATAAAAACTCTGGGGCTTTAAGTTGGCTTCTTTGGGAAGCTCTTCTAAAAGCCAAAAAGCTTCAAGTTACATTCAATTTTGAAGGGAGTATGATCAAACCTATTGAACGATATTTTGCAAGTTTCGGCGGCACACCTACCCCATTTATTGAAGCAAGAAAGATTTCGACAAAGGTTTTAGAACCATTACTCAAAAAGTTCTAAAGTAGTGATGTTATATCATCTACACCAATCGGCCGTTCAACAGTAAACCCTTCAGCATAATCCACATTGATTAACCTTCCAAAATTAGCCCATCTTCCTTTAATGTGTTTGATGAAATTCTCAGAGGAGATTGGAGATTCCGGCTCTTTTGAATTAGGATCATAAAACTGTGAAGAAAAAGCCATTATCGCTTTCAATTTTGTTTCTACAAAAGGAGTGATATCAACAACAAAATCAGGCTCTAAGTATCTATCTTGAATATAATTAAATATAGACTTTGGTCGCCAAGGCAATTGTTTTTTACCATCCAATTCAGTTTCTACTTTCACAAGACCAGAATAAAAACAAGCATCTGAGATTAATTTACAAGCTCTACCATGATCAGGATGACGATCTTGAACAGCATTGGAAAGTACCACGTCTGGCTGATATTTTCGAATTATTTTTGCAATTTCTATCTGATGTGCCTTATCATTCTGAAAAAAGCCGTCAGCCATTCCCAAGTTTTCTCTAATTTCAATTCCTTGAATTTTAGCTGAATTTGCAGCTTCTACAAGCCTTAACTCTCCACTTCCTCTTGTTCCTAATTCACCTCTTGTCAGGTCTAAGATTCCAACTTTTTTGCCCTGTGCAATTGATTTCAAAAGAGTTCCTGTAGCACTTAACTCAACATCATCTGGGTGCACACCAATAGCTAATATATCTAATTTCATTATTTACCTTCCTTCGATCCAGTTGATAATTTCATCACATGCAGGACTTTCCTTAGGACTAACCATTCCCACATAATCACCATTTTGGTCAATCATGAATTTCTGAAAATTCCAAGTTACTGGAGCGTCTTCTACTCCATTCTGTTCTTTGGAAGTTAACCATTGATACAATGGATGAATATCATCACCTTTGACAGAAATTTTAGACATCATGGTAAAAGTTACTCCGTAGTTCTTACTACAAAACGATTTTATTTCCGCGTTACTTCCGGGTTCTTGGGCTCCAAAATTATTTGCGGGAAATCCAATAATCGTAAAATCTTCCCCACCATACTCTTGAAAAACCTCTTCTAAAGTTTCATACTGAGGAGTTAAACCACATTCAGATGCCGTATTTACAATTAAAACCTTTTTTCCTTTCAAAGATGAAAAATCAAATTCATCTCCATTAATATCTTTTACTTTAAAATCGTGTAAACTCATTTCTTGAGCGTTAAGTTTGATTAATATCATTGGTAAAGTTACCAACATCATTACTAATAGTTTTTTCATGCTTTTTATTATTGGAACAGAAATAGAACCGAAAGGTTTAGGCAAAGATAAAGCAATTGAATAAATTTGCCCAAATAGTATCATCCACGTGATTAAACACATTTTAGCACTTATTCAGAAGGATTTTTTAATGGAATATCGTCAGCGTTATGCGCTTAATGGTATTTTATTGTATGTAGTATCTACCATTTTCGTAGCCTATTTAATTTTTAACGTGCTCGAAGACACAAAAACATGGAATGCCTTGTTTTGGATTATATTGTTATTCTCAGCCACGAATGCTACATCCAAAAGCTTTCAACATGAATCAGATAATCGATTTTTATACATTTACACTCTTGCATCTCCACAGGCTATAATCATAGCAAAAGCCATTTATAATATGTTGCTAATTGTACTAGTTGGAATTGTTCACTACACCTTTTTTAGCTTGTTAATTGGAAACCCCATTGATGGAACTGGTTTATTCATTTCCGGATTATTATTGGGAAGCATGGGTATTGCAACAGTTTTAACTTTTGTAGCTGCAATCGCATCTAAAACCAACAATAACACTACTTTAATGGCGGTCTTGAGCTTCCCAATTATGCTCCCTTTATTATTAACAGTTATTAAGGTTTCTACCTTGGCAAGTGTAGGCTTTGGTTTTGAAGAAGGTGGCATTTACTTGTTGGTTTTAGGCCTTATCAATATCGTCATTCTCACCTTGTCATATATTTTATTTCCGTACCTTTGGAGAGCCTAAAAATGGCATTTTTATACCGCTCAAAAGGCCAATAGTGATATGAAAAATTGGTGGAAAATACTCGCATTTATACTTCTCCTGTTCACCGTTATAGGTGGTTTTCTAATTGAAGTTCCGAAACAAGTAATTCTATATGAAACCATAAGAAATTTATATTTCCACGTTCCGATGTGGTTTACAATGATTTTCTTGTTTCTAATTTCGGTTATTTACAGCATTAAGCATTTATCAAGCTCAAATATGCACCATGATATTGTAGCTAAACAAATGGTAAACACAGGAATTATTTTTGGTATATTAGGATTAATTACTGGAAGCATCTGGGCTAAATACACTTGGGGGACCTATTGGACAAACGATGTTAAGCTAAATGGGTCTGCAATTACCATGCTGGTATATTTTGCTTATCTCATATTAAGAAACTCTATGGATGAGGAGCAAAAAAGAGCCAGAATAGCTGCCGTTTATAACATTTTTGCGTTTGTAATGTTAGTTGTTTTCATTGGTATTTTACCGCGAATGTACGATTCTTTGCATCCAGGTAATGGAGGTAATCCAGGTTTCAATTCGTACGACACAGATAAGAATATGTTGATGGTTTTTTATCCCGCTGTATTAGGATGGATTTTACTCTCTTTGTGGATAGCAAACATCAATATTCGAATAAATAAACTGAAAGAAAAATAATGATGAAGAAGTTTACACTAACCTTACTTTCAATTTTTACTTTTTTGATATCCAATGCTCAAGAGTCAATTGAAATGGCTGATCAAATGAGGTCAGAAGGTAAAATTTATGTTGTGGTAGCAGTTTTAGTCGTAATTTTAATAGGGCTTTTCATTTACTTATTCACCATTGATAAAAAGGTGAGACAATTGGAGAAAGAAAATTAAAGTATTTCTATATGAAAAAGATACATATAATCGGAATAATAATCGTTGCTGTGTCAATTGGAGTAATTCTCAGTACACTAGCCGATGCTGCAACCTATGCTGAGTTTGCTGTAGTAGAAAACAACCCAGGAAAAGAATTTCAGGTGGTTGGAACCCTTGCGGAGAATAGTGAAATAACTTACGACCCAAAAGTAAATGTAGAATTATTTACCTTTAATATGGTTGATAACAACGGGATAGAGAAAAAAGTATTTTTCCATGGTGCCAAACCTCAAGACTTTGAAAGGTCAGAACAAGTAGTGGTTACTGGCAAACTGGAAGATGGTGAGTTTCATGCTAACAAAATCCTAATGAAATGTCCTTCTAAATACAATAATGGTAATGATACCGAATTCACAGAAGTGAAGGCAAACTCTTAATTCTAAATAATGGATATCGAATATATTGGTGAAAATATTATTTCTGGTCAATTAGGAAATTTATTAATCATCCTCTCATTTGTTTGCTCTACATTAGCTGCATTTTCTTACTTTAAAGCAATTAATTCAAGTCCATTAGATGGTGACACTTGGAAAAAAATGGGACGAACATTCTTCCTGATTCATGTGGTAAGCATCATTGGAATTGTAGTTGTACTTTTCTATTTACTTTTCAACCATCATTTCGAATATTATTATGTTTGGCGTCACTCTTCCTCTGACTTAGCCATGCGTTATGTATTTTCTTGTTTTTGGGAAGGACAAGAAGGCAGTTTTTTACTTTGGTCACTGTGGCATGCGGTATTAGGAGTCATATTAATGAAAACGGCTAAGCAATGGGAAGCAGGAACACTAGCAGTTGTTTCTACCGTTCAGCTTTTACTCGGCTCTATGCTCTTAGGAGTTTATGTATTCGATGTTCAAATTGGAAGTAATCCGTTCATTTTATTAAGAGAGCATCCGGATATGATCAATTTACCGTTTGTTCAGAATCCTGATTATTTGAGTTTTGTGGAAGGGACTGGACTTAATCCATTGTTGCAAAACTATTGGATGACTATTCATCCACCGATTCTTTTTCTTGGGTTTGCATTAACACTAATACCATTTGCTTTTGCATTTGCCAGTTTAGTTGAAAAAAAATACACAGAATGGCTTAAACCTGCTTTACCTTGGACATTCGCAGGAATTGCGATACTTGGTCTTGGTGTTTTGATGGGTGGTGCATGGGCATACGAGGCGTTAAGCTTTGGAGGTTTTTGGGCTTGGGATCCAGTAGAAAATTCATCTTTAGTTCCATGGTTGATACTAGTAGGTGCGGGACACTTAATGTTAATCAATAAAGTAAAGCCCAACTCTATGTTGAGCACCTACTTGTTTGCTCTATTCTCCTTCTTATTAATAATGTACTCTTCCTATTTGACCAAAAGCGGTATTTTAGGAGAAACATCGGTACATTCATTCGCTGATGGATTACCAGGACAGTTGATTTTTATTCTACTGGTACTCGTAGTTGCAGCAGTTTCTTTATTGGTTCTTCGTTACAAAAGTCTCCCTAAACAACAAACAGAAGAAGACCTATGGTCTAGAGAGTTTTGGATGTTTTTAGGAGCTTTGGTGCTTTTAATTTCAAGTTTTCAAATTACTTTTTCGACCAGTATTCCAGTTATAAATGCCATTTTTGGAACCAACATGGCTCCTCCAACTGAGGCCAACGCACATTATAACTCCTGGCAGTTACCACTTGCCACTTTAATCTCACTGTTCATTGGAATCGGACACTATTTAAAATACAAGAAAACAGATAAAAAACAGTTTTTAAAAGACACCGCATTTTCAGCTATTATTTCCCTTCTGATAGCAATTGTAGTAGCTACACAGTTACAATTTCAACATTATTATCACGGACTATTAATGTTTGCTGCAACATACGCGGTAGTTGCCAATGCAGACTATTGGTTGCGTATACTAAAAGGAAAAATTAAAAAATCTGGAGCTGCAATCGCCCATATTGGATTTGGGTTATTATTGATCGGAGCTTTAATTTCAGCTGGTAATAAGGAAATCATTTCTGTCAATAATTCTGGTATTGAGATAAAAATGAATGAAAATGAAAATGCCAATAAAGAAAACATTATGCTAATCAAAGGCGATACTGTTTTAATGGGCAATCATTTCATTAGTTATGAGGGCAGAGAAAAGGAAGGACATAACATTTATTATAAAATCAATTATTATCAACTTGACGATAATGGTGAATATGATACTAAATTTCAATTACGCCCATTTGTGCAATTAAACGAACAAATGGGTAATGTTCCTGAGCCTGCTACTAAACACTTCTGGAATAAAGATATTTTTACTCATGTAACTTATGCAGATCTGGATGACCCCGCACTTGAAGACCCTAATGCCTTCGAAGAGCCAGATACCAACTTGGTTCGAGTTGGAGATACTTTATTTGCTACTAATAGTATTATTGTAGTCAGAGGTATTGATAAAAATATTGATTTAGAATCCAATAATCTTCAACCAACTGACATTGCCGTAGGGTTAAATTTAGAAGCAATGAATGTGAAAGGTCTAACATTCGAAGCTAAACCCATTCTTGTAATTCGTCAAAATAGACTATTTAGCATCTCATCAGAAGTTGAAAATTTAGGGTTGAAGTTCAACTTTAAAAACATCAACACTGAAACTGGAGAATTCACTATTTTGAAGCAAGAGAAAACATCCAATGCCTCTGATTTTATTATCATGCAAGCCATTGTTTTCCCTTACATTAATATTCTTTGGCTAGGTTGCATTATTATGACAATTGGTAGTATAATTGCAGTAATAAATCGGATTCGTTATCCAAAATTAAAATCATAAGAGAACATGGCTATACCACTTAAAAAGAGGCGAATTACTTTGATTGGAGCAGGAAATGTTGCCACCAATCTTGGAGCAGCTTTAAAAAATAAAGGACATATCATCCATCAAGTTTTTAGCAGAAGTCATCAAAGCGCGATGATTTTAGGCCATACTTTTAATTGTGACTATACCACCAAACTTTCCGATTTAAGCGATAAGACTGATTTAATAATTGTTGCTGTTCATGATGACTCGATAACTAGTATTTTAGAAAACCTAAAAATCAAAGACAAGTTAATTGTACATACTTCAGGAACTACCCCTTTGTCTGTGTTTCAAGAAAATAAATTCAAACAATATGGTATTTTCTATCCTTTGCAGACTTTTTCTAAGCATGACATAGAAAGCTTATTGCCTATTCCAATTAGCTTAGAGGCTTCAAACAAAAAAGTAGAAAATGAACTTATTGAAATAGCAAGCAGCATCTCAAAGAAGGTATTCTTGTTGGATTCAGAGAAGAGAAAAGCCCTTCATGTAGCGGCTGTTTTTGCTAATAACTTCAGCAATTATATGTACTACATCTCTCAACAAATTTTAGAAGATGAAAACATTTCTTTTGAGTTAATTAAGCCTTTGATAAAAAGAACTGTAGAAAAATTAGATAGCTCAACTCCTTACGAATCACAAACTGGTCCTGCATCCAGAAACGATCAGAAAATAATAACCAATCATTTAGAATTCCTAAAAGGGAAAAAAGAGTTTCAACAAGTATATGCACTTCTTAGTGAAAGCATTACAAAAAGCAGAAAGTAGATGTCTCATTTCAAGCAGTCGTTAAAAAATATTTCAGCATTTATCTTAGATGTGGATGGAGTTCTAACTGATGGCTCAGTCTTAGTTATGCCAGACGGAGACCAAATAAGGAAGTTTAATATCAAAGACGGATACATCCTTCAATTAGCAGTAAAGTTGGGCTACCATATTGAAATCATATCTGGAGGAACATCTGAATCTGTTCGCAAACGGCTAAATGGACTCGGTATAGAACACGTCAATTTAGGTTGTAAAGACAAAATGGCCGTTTTTAATAATTGCTTGGAAAAACATCAAATAAAAGCTGAAAATGTACTTTACGTTGGTGATGACATCCCCGACTATGAAGTAATGCAGGCAGTTGGTCTAGCTTGCAGTCCATCAGACGCAGCCGAGGAGATCAAAGCCATTTCTCATTATGTTTCTCCAAAAAAAGGTGGAGAAGGTTGCATTCGAGATATTATGGAACAAACACTTAAGGTTCAAGATAAATGGTTCAATGCATCCAACTTTGGTGAAAAAGCAATAGGAATTGGCGAACAGTTTGGTTGGTAATTTTTCAAAAAGTGCTTTCCTTCTAATAAAATAAATAAAAAGGCTATATTTAAGCTTCTGAATTACAATTCACTATAATTCTAAAGCTTATGAAACAGTTTTCCCTTCATGTTTGTCTTATACTTTCAATTAATCTTTTTTCCCAGAATAGTGACCCATCTCCTGCAGACCTACATCTTAAAAGTGGTCAATTAATAGATGCTATTCTGCTTTATGATTCTATTTATAATATAGATCCTAACAATCGATTAAACACCTACAACTATGCATGCGCCTATGCGCTAATGGGTAACACAGACTCTGCATTTAAGTATTTGCATATCGCTACGGATTCCGATTCTATGGTTCAGGCTTTAAATGACCCTGACTTTTATTTTTTAATTGATGATAATCGCTGGACAGAATTTGAGAATCAGATGATTGCAAAAATTGAGGCAAAACATCAAAAATACGCTAATCCTGAACTCTCAAAAGAGTTATGGCGTATGAAAATCAAAGATCAAGCTTTCTATTATCATCTAAAATTAGCGGACAAACAAAATGGAATGGGTTCTCCAATTATTAAGGCATTATGGGAATTGAAGCACCTTATTAATGATGAAAACCTAGACCGAATCGAAGAAATAATCGCAGAAATTGGATGGCCAAAAAGATCTGCTGTAGGAGGTAGTGCTGCTCAAACAGTATTCTTAATAATTCAGCATGCAGATTTAGAGACACAAAAAAAATACTTACCTATAATGAAAGAAGCTGCTAATGAAAAGGAAGCAAGTTGGTCTTCTTTGGCATTATTAATCGATCGTATAGAAATGCGAGAAGGCCGTCCTCAAATTTATGGTTCTCAAATATCAAGAGATCAGGAAGGCAATTATAAGGTTTTTGAGATGATCGAACCCGAATATGTAAATCAACGCAGAAAAGAAGTCGGTTTGCCTCCACTTGAAAATTACGTTAAAAACTGGGGGATAACATGGGAAGTAGAACAGAAAACCAAATAGTCAAAACAAAAAAACCTCATTCCTATAAAAAGAATGAGGTTTTTAATTTTATAAACGCTCTAATTAACTAATCTTAATCGGGTTATCTACTTTGGTTTTTAATAAAGCCAAATCAATGACTTCAATCATCTCAGTTACGTAATGAAACTTTAAACCCTTTAAATAAGCGGCGTCAATTTCATCAATGTCTTTCTTATTGTCTATTGACAATATAATTTCCTTGATATCAGCTCGCTTAGCTGCCAAAATCTTTTCTTTGATCCCTCCTACTGGTAATACTCTACCTCTGAGGGTAATTTCTCCGGTCATCGCCAAATTTCTCTTCACTTTTCGTTGTGTAAATGCCGATGCCAAAGCCGTCATCATAGAAATACCTGCAGATGGGCCGTCTTTTGGAGTCGCTCCTTCAGGAACGTGCAAATGAACATTCCAGTTTTCGAACACTTCAGCATCCAATCCTAACGCTTCTGAATGAGCTTTTAAATACTCTAACGCCAATGTAGCTGACTCTTTCATCACATTACCTAGATTTCCAGTCAACGTAAACTTGCCTTTTCCTTTACTCAAACTAGTCTCAATAAATAAAATATCCCCTCCTACTGAAGTCCATGCTAAACCTGTCACCACTCCCGCAACATCATTGCCTTGATATTTATCTTTTGAATGTCCAGGTCCTAATATGGATTGCAAATCTGCAACAGAAATCTTTGGATTATAATCTTCTTCTAAAGCTATAGACTTTGCTGCATAACGCACGATACTAGCTAGCTTTTTCTCCAATCCTCTTACTCCCGACTCTCGTGTGTATTCTTCACATACTTTTTCAATGATCTCTTTTGAAATTACTACGTCGGTTTTCTTTATTCCGTGAGACTCTAATAGCGTAGGAATTAAATGTTTCTTCGCTATTTCGACTTTTTCTTCAACAGTATACCCATTGATTTCAATGATTTCCATTCGATCTCTCAACGCAGGTTGAATGGTACTCAGACTATTCGCAGTAGCGATGAATAAAATTTTTGACAGATCGTAATCCATTTCTATAAAGTTATCATAGAATGTGCTATTCTGTTCGGGATCTAATACTTCAAGCATTGCAGAAGAAGGGTCTCCATGGTGATCGGAACCTAACTTATCAATTTCATCTAAAACAAAAACAGGATTAGAAGTCTTTGACTTTTTTAAGCTTTGTAGGATTCTTCCAGGCATGGCACCGATATATGTTTTACGGTGTCCTCTTAACTCAGCTTCATCCCTCAATCCTCCCAAAGACATTCGCACATACTTTCTCCCTAATGCCTCTGCTATTGATCTACCTAACGATGTTTTACCTACACCAGGAGGTCCGTACAAACATAAAATAGGAGATTTCATATCTCCTTTCAGTTTCAAAACTGCTAAATGTTCAATAATTCTTTTTTTCACTTCTTTCAGGCCAAAATGGTCTCTATCCAATACTTTTTGCGCCTTCTTTAAATCAAATTTATCTTTGGTGTATTCACTCCATGGTAAATCTAATAAAGTCTCTATATAATTGATCTGGACAGAATATTCTGCAGAAGAAGAATTCATCCGTTGAAGTTTGTTCAACTCCTTCTCAAATCGTTCTTTCACCTCTTTAGTCCACTTCTTCTTTAGGGCTCTCTTTTTATACTCCGCAATCTCTTGCTCTTGAGGATTACCACCCAACTCTTCTTGAATCATCTTCATTTGCTGATGCAAGAAATACTCCTTTTGCTGTTTGTCTATGTCCGTTTTTACTTTACTTTGAATATCGTTTTTAAGCTCTAACATTTGTAGATCTTTCGACAAATGAGTGAGTAACAACAAGGCTCGTTCTTTAGTATCCTTTTCTGATAATATTTGTTGTTTTTGAGCAACGGTAGCATTCATGTTGCTCGCTATAAAATTGATTAAGAAAGAAGGACTTTCTATATTTTTTATCGCAAAAGACGCCTCAGAAGGTAGGTTTGGAGAATTATCTATAATTCTGAAAGACATATCCTTAATAGAATCTATTAGTGCAGTAAAAGCTTGATCAGTTGGAACCTCGCCTACCTCGTAATCTTCAACTTTAGCCTTGTGGTATGGCTCAGTTGCTGTTAATTCTATTATCTGAAATCTTTTCTTACCTTGAATAATCACCGTAGTATTTCCGTCAGGCATTCTGAACATTTTCAAAATACGCGCGACGGTTCCCACTTTATTCATTTGCTCAAATACAGGATCTTCGATTTTATCATCCAATTGAGAAACTACACCAATAGTCTTATCTCCCTTATTGGCATCTTGTATCAATTTTATTGATTTATCACGTCCTACTGTGATTGGAATAACCACACCAGGAAACAACACTGTATTTTTAAGCGGTAAAATTGGCAATTCATCAGGGGTTTCTTCAGAGTTCATATTCTCCTCATCCTCTGATGTCATTAATGGTATAAATTCTGTCTCATCATCAATCAATCCTGAAAAATTCAAGTGATCGAAATTAAAGCTATTCTTCATCTTATCTCCTCTCGTTTTTTAGTCAAAATGGCAGACTACTTCATAGTCGCAACCAATTTTAATTCAGGGGTGGGTTTATTCAAGGGCTGTGCCAATCTGGAGAATCGGCAATTTTGTCAATTTAATGTTTTCGATAATTCTCTGTATGATCATATATCGACTTTAAAATGGCTTTATTCGTTTCATCTAAACTCATTCCTCGTCGCTCCATCATTCGGTTTCCTACTTCAAATGCCTTCTCCAATCTAAATGTTTCAAATCCATCACTTCCCCCCCAACTAAAGCTAGGAATATGTTTTATAGGAAATCCTCCACCAAAAACATTTGCACACACTCCTACCACTGTGCCAGTATTAAACATGGTATTGATACCGCTTTTGGAGTGATCTCCCATAGCTAAGCCACAAAATTGCAAGTTGGTATCCTCAAATCGTTCTGTTGTGTAACTCCAACAGCTTACAGTCCCATAATTATTTTTTAAATTCGAATTGTTGGTGTCGGCGCCTAGATTACACCATTCTCCGACAACAGAATTTCCCAGAAAACCTTCATGTCCTTTATTGGAATATCCAAAAATGACCGAATTATTTACCTCTCCACCTACTTTACAGTGAGGGCCAATTGTAGTTGGGCCATAAATTTTTGTAGCACATTTTAATGTAGCACCCTCACCCATCGCAAAAGGACCTCGTATAATGCTTCCTTCCATAACTTCGGCATCCTTACCGATATATATAGGGCCGTTTTTTGTATTCAAAATAGCTGCTTCTATCTGAGCTCCCTCCTCTATAAAGACTTTACTCACATCACCCAATATAGTATTAGAAGAATCTATTGACCTGCTAGTTCGGTTGGTGATCAGTTGGACAAAATCTTGCATCAATACAGTTCCATTCTTCCTAAAAATATCTGACCAATGTTGAATTGAAATAACTTCGGCTTTCAGTAATTGATTTCCTTCTAATTGTTCTATATCATTAAAACCTATTTCTTCACTTGATCTAAAAGCTACCAATGAATCATTGTCAAACAACACCTCTTCTTGCTTTAAGTGCAGAATCTCCTTAATCAACTCCTCATTTGGTATATACCTTCCATTAATATAGATATTTTCACTTCCATACCGAACTGCATATTTATCAGACAAATATTCGGGGCATAGAAATGACACTTCTTTACCCATTTTTCTTCTCCACTTCTCACTAATGGTGTCAATTCCTATTCTTAACTCTGCTGATGGCCTAGTAAGAGTAAATGGCATTAAGTCGGTACGATAATGATCATCAAATAAAATTACATTCATCTGTTTTGAGTATTTATAGTCAAAAGTAGTGAAAATGGATGCGCCTTATTCCCCAAAGAGTTTACTAAATTTGCCTTATGTATAGAAAAGATCAACTCAAAGGAATTGTTGCAATTATATTGTTTGGACTTATTGGGATTAGTTTTTTCATCTTTGGTGATGAAAGTACGATAACAAGATATGTTGCCTTAATATCCTTTGCAATCTGGTTGATTTCTATCTATTTTATCAATAAAAAATTTGAAAAAAAAGATTAAAGTATGTTCGGAGATATGATGGGTAAGTTAAGAAAAATGCAACAGCAAACTGAGAAAATTAAAAAGAGATTAGATACTATAAGCGTGGAAGGAGAAGCCGAAAATGGACTAATAAAAGTAGTTGCCACCGCTAATAAAAAAATAACTTCTATCACTATTGACGACCGTTTAATGTCTGAAGGTGACAAAGAGCAGATTGAGGATTTAATGATGGTTGCCATCAACAAAGCAATTGAGAAAGCTGAGAATGTTTCCAATGCCGAAATGGCAGGAGCTGCAAAAGGAATGCTACCAGGATTTGGGATGTAAGTTTTATTGGTGAAGTCCCAATTGAAGTGCGATTACCATATTGGGTAATTCTCCATATTTTGCTTTTGAGTCAAAAACATCTGACAAACGATACCTAAAGTCTAGTGCAAATCGGTTAAATCCAATTCGCGCAGTTAGACCATATGCATAGTCGTTCATGTATTCCAAAAAGTAATTCTTTACAACAGTTCTACCTGCTCCCGGAATAGCATCTTCATTTTTAGTGTAGTGAACATTCCTATAATTCCAATTTCCGTAGGCTCCTATATCTATAAAAATCCCAGCAGAATGGTCTTTATTTTTCAACTTAAATCGATTAAAAACTAAAACCTCTAAAGCATTATTTGCTAACATCTCTTTATCGTGCAACTCTCCATCCGGCAAATTCTTTAATGAATCTTGAACTGGTAAATAACGTGTTCTTAAGTAAGCAATTTCATATCCCAATTCATAAAACTTAGTAAGTCTATATTTAGATCTAAATCCAACACTAAAGGTAGATGAATTACCATACTTTATAGAACTACTATCTCCAATAGATTCCCCTATAATGAAACCATATGACAAGAAGGCATGAGTATATTTGGCTTTGTTTGGACCTCTTTTAGGAATGGTTAAATCATCCAAATTTCGATTGTATTCATCTACTCTATCTTCTTGGGCATAACTGGTAGAAAGAAATAAAAGCAAAACTAAACTAGTAATTATTCGCATAGGTCGTAAATTGGCCATTAGAAAATTAAGACCACAAATATATGATAATTGATCTTCGAAGTGATACCGTAACACAACCAACACCGGCAATGTTATCAGCAATGATGCAAGCCGTTGTAGGTGATGATGTTTTAGGTGACGACCCAACCGTTAGGAAGTTGGAAGTTTACGCTGCCGATTTATTTGGAATGGAGGAGGCTTTGTTCTGTCCGTCAGGAACCATGACCAATCAAATTGCAATAAAAGTTCACACCAATAGCCCTGGGGAAGTCATTTGCAGTGACATAGCACATATCTACAGGTACGAAGGAGGAGGAATAGGGTTCAATTCAGGATTATCTACTCGATTATTAGATGGAGACCGTGGACGAATCTCGGCAGAATCAGTTGTGCAGAACATCAATCCAGATGATGTGCATGCTCCTCCTACTCAATTAGTATCGATAGAAAATACCTGTAATAAGGGAGGAGGAAGTATTTACGATTTTGAAGAAGTAAAAGCCATTGCGGCCTTTTGTAAGGAACATCAGATTCCTTTTCATCTGGATGGGGCTCGATTATTCAATGCTATTGTAGAAACAGAGCAAACACCAAAAGATTATGGTGAACAATTCGACTCCATTTCTATCTGCCTTTCCAAAGGTTTAGGTGCACCAGTTGGATCCCTCTTATTAGGCAACAATTCTTTTATCAAGAAGTCGAGAAGAATTCGTAAAATTTTAGGCGGAGGTATGCGTCAAGCAGGATTTTTGGCCGCAGCAGGTCTTTTTGCTTTGACCAATAATATCGATCGATTAAAAGCCGATCATGAATTAGCAAAAAAAATAGCTGAAATTTTGGATTGTCACCCTTTAGTAGAACATGTTCTAGAAGTAGAAACCAACATTGTCATTTTTGTTCATTCAGAGCGTATCACTACCGCTCAATTTCTAACACAACTTAAAGAAAACGGGATACTTGCTGTTCAAATGGGACATCAACAAATTCGATTGGTAACTCATCTAAGTTTACCTAAAAATGTACTTCAATTGTTCAAAAATGCAATTGAAAAAATCCAGTAAAACAAATGGTTGATAATTCAATAAATTTAGAAGAGTAACAAAAGTGACATCTTTTATAATTTTATTAGTTTTGTCCTCCAGTATATTAACAATCTATAAAAAGAAACAAAAATGTCCTATAACAATATTGTAGACTTGCTTGGTAAAGAATCAGACAATTTACTGAACCATGAGTGCAAGACCATAAGTAAAGATATGCTTCACCTTCCAGGTGCAGACTTTATTGATAATGTGTTTAAGGACACCAATAGAAGTCCACAAGTATTAAGAAGCCTACAAGCATTATATGGACACGGACGATTAGCAAATACTGGATATGTATCTATCTTACCTGTAGATCAAGGAATAGAACATTCAGCAGGAGCTTCATTTGCACCCAACCCTATTTACTTTGATCCTGAAAACATTATAAAATTAGCGATTGATGGAGGATGTAATGCCGTTGCCTCTACTTTTGGAGTTCTAGCTTCTTGTTCAAGAAAATACGCTCATAAAATTCCTTTCGTTGTGAAATTAAATCACAATGAATTTTTGACCTACCCTGAGACTTATTCTCAAATTTCATTTGGTTCGGTAGAAGAAGCATGGAATCTTGGGGCTACTGCTGTAGGAGCCACAATTTATTTTGGTTCTGATGACAGTAACCGCCAAATTGTTGAAATTGCTCAGGCATTTGAAAGAGCTCACGAATTAGGAATGGCTACCATTCTATGGTGCTACTTAAGAAATCCAGGCTTCAAGAAAGACGGAGTAGATTATCATACTGCAACTGATTTGACTGCACAAGCCAATCACCTTGGGGTAACGATTCAAGCTGACATTATAAAACAAAAATTACCTACTAACAATGGTGGATATAATGCCATCAATTTTGGTAAAACACATAAAAGTGTCTATTCACAATTAACCACTGATCATCCAATTGATTTATGTCGTTACCAAGTTGCAAATTGCTACATGGGAAGAAATGGATTAATTAATTCAGGAGGAGCATCAGCAGGGGCTACAGACTTATCTGAAGCTGTAACAACTGCAGTAATCAATAAACGTGCAGGTGGACATGGTTTGATTTCTGGAAGAAAAGCATTCCAAAAACCAGTAAATGAAGGCATTCAATTATTAAATGCCATCCAAGATGTTTACCTTGCAAAGGAAATCACAATAAGCTAAAGAATATTGGAGACAGAAGAGCAAATGAGTTGGTTTAAACGAATAAAAGAAGGAATTCTTACTCCTACTAAAGAGAAAAAAGAATTACCGGAAGGCCTTTGGTACAGTTGTCCCAAATGTAAGCATGTAGTGCCCAACAATGATCATATCGAGAATCAAAAGGTATGTGAAGAATGTGGATATCACGAACGAGCTAGCTCCGAGGAGTATTTTAAAATCATTTTTAATGATGGGAAATACTTGGAGTTAAATGCAGACATGACATCAGGTGACCCACTAAAATTCACCGATACCAAAAAGTATACGGATCGTTTAAAAGCGACCCAAAAGAAGACCAAATTAAAAGATGCTGTGAGAACGGCTGTTGGGGAAATAGGGGATGATCAATTAGTAGTAGCTGCTATGGACTTTGCCTTTATTGGTGGATCGATGGGATCAGTAGTTGGTGAAAAGATAGCAAGAGCTATTGATTATTCCATTGCGAATAATATTCCTTTTTTGATGATTTCAAAATCGGGTGGTGCAAGAATGATGGAAGCTGCATTTTCTTTAATGCAAATGGCTAAAACATCTGCAAAGTTATCTCAGCTCTCTAAGGCAAAAATTCCATATATCAGCTTGTTAACAGACCCTACAACCGGAGGTATTACTGCTTCCTTTGCCATGTTAGGAGATATCAATATTTCTGAACCCGGAGCGTTGATAGGCTTTGCAGGCCCTAGAGTAGTAAAAGAAACCATTGGTAAAGACTTACCTAAAGATTTTCAAACTGCTGAGTTTGTTTTAGAGCATGGGTTCCTTGATTTTATAGTTAATAGAAAAGAGTTAAAACAAAAATTAATTCAAGTATTGAATTTATTTAAAAAGTAATTTATTTTTAAATAAATTTATTACATTTGCAGCCTTAAAATTTACAAGAATAAAAGAAGAGATATGTATCTTACTACAGAAATTAAAGAAGGATTTTTCGAGAAATACGGAGAGAAGAAAACAAATACTGGTTCTACAGAAGGTCAAATTGCATTATTTACCCACAGAATTAGTCATCTTACAGAGCACTTGAAAAAAAATCATAAAGATTTTAACACTGAGCGTTCATTAGTAAGATTAGTAGGTAAAAGAAGAAATCTTTTAGATTACTTAAAAAACAAAGACATTAACAAATACAGAGAATTAATTAAAGATCTTGGAATTAGAAAATAATTTCTTGAAAGCAACTTTAATTTTCATAGCATAAGAATCATTTGGGGGACTGTTTTACATTCCCCCTTTTTTTATTTATCAACTGACAACAGAAAACAATAATTATGTCAAAATTAGGAATTGAACAAACAATCGATTTAGGAAATGGAACGACCATTTCAATCGAAACAGGAAAATTAGCGAAACAAGCCGATGGATCGGTAGTTGTTAAGCAAGGAGACACAATGCTTTTAGCAACTGTAGTTTCAGCAAAATCAGCAGGAGAAGACGTTGATTTTATGCCTTTAATGGTAGATTATAGAGAAAAATTCTCAGCAGCAGGTAAATTCCCTGGTGGCTTTTTAAAACGTGAATCAAGACCTTCAGACTACGAAATATTAGTTTGTAGATTAGTAGATAGAGCATTAAGACCACTTTTTCCAAGTGATTATCATGCAGATACACAGGTACAAATTTCATTAATTTCAGCTGGTCAGGATACTACTCCTGACGCATTAGCATGTTTAGCAGCATCTGCAGCACTAGCGGTTTCTGATATTCCATTTAATGGTCCAATCTCAGAAGTTAGAATTGCAAGAATTGATGGAAAGTGGGAAATAAACCCCAACTTCACAGCAATTAAATCAGCAGATATTGACATTATGGTTGCTGCTACTCAGGACAGTGTGGTAATGGTAGAAGGTGAAATGTTAGAAGTTTCTGAAAAAGAAATGTTAGAGGCCATTAAATTGGCACACGATACTATCCGTATCCAATTAGCAGGAATAAATGCATTAGCTGCTCAGGTAGAAAAGGCTCAGGTAAAGAGAGAATATAGTCACGAGAAAAACAACGAAGAGCTTTTGAAGCAAATTGAAGCTGCTTGTTACCAACCATGCTACGATATCGCTAAGCAAGGTTTAGCAGATAAACATGAAAGAGCTAGATTGTTTAAAGAAGTAAAAGAAAACTTTGTTGCTACACTTGATGAAGAAACAGTAGCAGGAAACGCTTTTTTAATTGGAAAATATTTTCACGATGTTGAAAAAGAAGCTGTACGCGATGCAGTATTAAATGAAAAAGTTCGTTTAGATGGACGTAAAACTACGGAGATTCGTCCTATTTGGTCTGAAGTAAATTACTTACCAGGCTCACATGGATCTGCAGTTTTTACTAGAGGTGAAACACAATCATTGACTTCTGTTACTTTGGGAACTAAATTAGATGAACAAAGAATTGATGCCGCACTATTCGAAGGTTCTGATAAATTCATTCTACATTATAACTTCCCATCTTTCTCCACAGGAGAAGCGCGTCCGAACAGAGGACCAGGTAGAAGAGAAATTGGTCACGGAAATTTAGCGTTAAGGGCATTAAAGCCTATGATTCCGACAGGAAATGAAAATCCATATACCATCCGTGTAGTTTCTGACATTTTAGAATCAAACGGATCTTCTTCAATGGCTACTGTTTGCGCAGGAACTCTTGCATTGATGGATGCAGGAGTTAAGATAAAGAAACCAGTAAGTGGTATTGCCATGGGACTAATCAGTGGAAAAGATGGCAAATTTGCTGTTCTCTCTGATATTTTAGGTGATGAAGATCATTTAGGAGATATGGACTTTAAGGTGACTGGGACTAAAGATGGAATCACTGCATGTCAGATGGACATCAAAATAGAAGGGTTATCTTATGAAATTCTTGAGCAAGCATTGGATCAAGCAAAAGAAGGTCGTATGCATATCTTAGGAGAGATGATGAAAACACTTTCTGCACCGAGAGAAGATTACAAAACAAACGCTCCTAGAATTATCCAAATTACTATACCAAAAGAGATGATTGGTGCTGTAATCGGACCAGGTGGAAAAATTATACAGTCCATTCAAGAAGAGACAGGAACAACTATCGTTTTAGAAGAAGTTGATGGTAAAGGAGTAATTGATATTGTATCTACTAATGGAGACGGAGCTAAGGATGCTTTAGCTAGAATTAAAGCAATTACTGCTGTTCCTGAAGTTGGAGAGGTGTATAAAGGTAAGGTGAAATCGATTGTTGCTTTCGGGGCATTTATTGAAATTATACCAGGACAAGACGGACTATTACACATTTCTGAAATCGCACATAAGAAAGTAGATAAGGTAGAAGATGAATTGAAAGAAGGTGAAATGGTTGAAGTAAAATTAATTGCAATCGACCCTAAAACTAAAAAATTGAAACTTTCAAGAAAAGCATTATTGCCTAAACCTGAAAAGACAGAAGAAAAAGCTTAATTACTTTTTCTAGATACTATTAAGAGGAGATAATTTTTTATCTCCTCTTTTTTTTTGCTAAACATTAATAATGAGATTTAAAGATCGAGAAATAAAAGAGAATCATAAAAACAGTAATTTTAATTACGTACGTGTAAAAATTGGAAGTTAATTTTCGTTAAATTTATGGGATTTCGTTTTCGAGACCAACTTAAGTATTAACCAAAACCAAACCCATTTCATGAGGCAACTAAAAATTACTAAGAAGGTCACCAATAGAGAAACGGTTTCTCTTGACAAGTATTTACAGGAGATAGGCAGAGTCGATTTGATTTCTGCCGAAGAGGAGGTTGAACTAGCAAGAAGAATCAAACAAGGTGACGCTTTAGCTTTAGAAAAACTAACCAAAGCCAATCTAAGATTTGTAGTATCTGTTTCCAAACAATACCAAAATCAAGGACTGGGACTCCCCGACTTAATTAATGAAGGCAATTTAGGCCTGATTAAAGCTGCTCAAAGATTTGATGAAACTAGAGGGTTTAAATTCATTTCCTATGCTGTTTGGTGGATTCGTCAATCCATTTTACAAGCATTAGCAGAACAAGCAAGAATTGTAAGATTACCCCTCAACAAGATTGGATCAATTAACAAAATTAAGCGTGCATTTTCTGAATTGGAACAGAAGTATGAACGCGAACCTTCAAACTATGAAATTGCCGATATTCTTGACCTATCCGCAAGTGATGTAAAAGATAATATCAGGCATTCTGGACGACATGTAAGTATTGATGCTCCGATCTCCTCTGATGATGATAGTAGTAATATGTCCGACTTAATGCAGAATACAGATAGTCCTGAACCAGATGACTTATTACTAAGAGAATCATTAAAAAATGAAATAGAACGTACACTTACGACGCTGACGGCTCGAGAAGCAGATGTCATACGATTCTATTTTGGCCTAGCAGGAAAACATCCTTTAACTCTTGAAGAGATTGGTGAGCATTTTGACCTGACTCGTGAAAGAGTCCGACAGATAAAAGAAAAAGCTATTCGTCGACTTCGTATAAATACACGATGTAAAAATTTAAAAACTTATTTAGGTTAACAAATATTTACCCTTCTCGAAAATTCGAGAAGGGTTTTTTCTTTTTTGAATAGTACCTTTGCAAAAAAAAATAGAGATGTCACATTTAGTCGCCCCTTCAATATTATCCGCTGATTTTGCTAACCTATTGCCCGCTTGTGAACTTATTAATACCAGTAAAGCAGACTACTATCACATTGATGTAATGGATGGTGTTTTTGTTCCTAATATTTCATTTGGCTTGCCAGTGATTAAGGCGATAAAAAAACACGCCACAAAAACCTTCGATGTGCACTTGATGATAGTAGAGCCTGACAAATACATTAAAGATTTTAAAGCAGCGGGGGCAGATATTTTAACTGTACATTATGAAGCTTGTACTCACCTTCATCGCACCATTCAGGCCATTAAAGCAGAAGGAATGAAAGCGGGAGTAGCACTAAATCCGCACACTCCTATCCATCTTTTAGAGGATATTATTCAAGATATTGATTTAGTTTGCTTGATGTCTGTTAACCCCGGATTCGGAGGACAGTCCTATATCGAAAATACCTACAACAAGATTAAAGATTTAAAAGCGCTAATTACAAGAAAAAATAGCACGGCTTTAATTGAAATTGACGGTGGTGTAAGTAACAAAAACGCTGCAGAATTAGTTGCTTGTGGTGCTGATGTTTTAGTTGCTGGAAGTTATGTTTTTGGATCAGATCAGCCTGAAAAAACTATTGAAGGGTTGAAGGAGTTAAAGTTTTAAATCAAATTCTTTTAATCTTTTGTTCAATAAAAATTTTTAATCCCAACAAGAAAGCTCAAAACAAATGTTTTGAGCTTTCTTGTTTTCAAGATGGATTTGGAATCCAAATTATTCATTATTTATATTGGCTATCAAACCACTAATTTCCATCAACATAACCTTGTAAATACTCGTATTCATCATTCAATTCACCCCGCTCAGTTATCGTAGCACGATAAATAATTCTATCGTTATCAGTACCTAATAAATTAGGTAATATATTATTGATTAGCTCATTTCCGAAATCCTCTGAAGCATCTTTTGGCAATTCACAAGGTAGGTTGTCTACGGCCATTACTGTAATCGTATCTGCATTGATCTCATTCGTCTCCTTCCCTGTCAACCGATTAACATAATAAATTGGATCTGCAATGGTTGAAGGTCTTACCGTTGATGGGATAGGACCATCAATGTCACAACTTATATCTGCAATGGTTCTAATTTTAAAATCCGATCGCTTCATTTCTTCTTTGGTAAAGACATATGGAGCTTCTGAATCCCAATAATGACAGGGAATATACATATCAGCAACCTTCGCAAAACGATAAAAGTTACTTTCGAAGTCCTCAGGAGATTCATAAAATTCACTGACCTTAAATTCTCCTCCATCAATTCTCTTGTTATAACTTTTCACACCAAGAACAGCATAAACGGGCTCATTAAATGATTCCTCTAAAAATTCCGCTGGCTTAACCTCTCTAATTTTTAACTTTTTTAGAATTTCAACAGCTCCCTTCCCCACTCTTCCTGTGCCAGTTAAAACAATTTTAAAATTTGAAGGCAAGTTTACTTTGTCTAACTCTCCTTCCATTTCTATCCGATCAGCACACTTATTCGCAGGCTTCAAATCATATGCTTTAGCTGTTTTTCCGAAAGCCAAAAATCCATTATAAGTACCAACTATCCCTGCATACCTTCCAAAGCCGACCAGTCGTTTACCCTTTTTATCTGTCAGACATTCATAATCAACCATCTTTATACTTTTCTCCATCATAGCCAATAAAAGCTTTCTGTTATAAGGTTGTTCCTTAATGGTATGTGAAAAGAAGAAATAAGTTTTATCCGCCAATAGCATTTCTATGGGTACCTCTTTCACACCAAAAACGACATCAACATCTGAAATGTCCGCCTTAACAGTAATTCCTGCATCGATATATTCTTGATCAGAAAAAGCACGGATTGGACTAGATTGTACTACCAATTCCAATTGAGGGTAACGACTAACTATTAATTGACATTGTTTTGGGGTAAACGGAACACGCTTATCTGGAGGAGTTTTACCTTCTCTAATGATACCTATTTTCATGATTGATTGTTTAGTCTACCAAATTAATAATTTATACTCAAGGCGAACAAGATTATTGTAGAACAGATGAGTAATAAGCTATAAAGTACGCCTAATATTCCCATCTTCAAGGTAGTTTTCTTCCAATCATCTGAATAAACTACCATCAGCGCTTTCCATAAATAATAAAGCAGGTATGCAAATGAAAAGAATAACAGAATTGAATTGAAGAAATACAGCTCAAATCGAGCAAACCCCAAACTGAGTATTTCGTAGATAATTCCTATCAAAAAAACAGTAGAATGAAAATGCAGAGCGAACAGAAAATGGGTTAATAAATTCAATCGTTTCTTGCGATATAATAAAGCTACCATTAATGCAAAAAGCGGTAATAAAAAGAAAAATAGCTTGGGCAGTAAAGAACCAAAATATCGGTCCCAAAAAGCATCACCAAATCCATTATTTACTATAGGTTCATTCATTGTTTCTGTAAACTCATCAATACGTATATCGACAGACAAACTCAGAGATAAAAAGAAAAGAATACTCAAAAAGATAAACAATCGAAGGGGTTGAATATAACGCTCTCTCTTCCCTGATAAAAATTGTTGAGTCAAATAACCAGGTTGGGTAATTAAAGGAATAATACTTCTTCCAATTTTAGAGTCGAAAGTAAAATAATCACTTAGAAAATGTGAAAACAACTCGCCAAGCTTATTGGAAAAAGCAATCTTTTGACTACAATTAGGGCAATAATTAAATGCTTCCTCTAATTCAAACTGACAATTCTCACAATTTTGTGTGGTTTGTATAGTAGATTTTTCCAAGTTTTTTCTAATTTGCATTGAATTAAACAAGATAACCAGCTTTTCTGATTTAATGATACGAATTCTATTATTTCTATTTTTATCATGTTGTGGATACTCCTCCATGGCTCAGAAACTAGCGGTCAATTCAGACACCACCCAAACTATAGCAAGCGATCAAAAGAAGATAAAGGAATCCACTCCAATTATGGACACTGATGAATCCCTGAGATACATGAGTAATCTTTTGCTTTTTGAAGTCAAGAAACGATTGAACTTGACTAGTAAGGAGGAAGAGATTAAGGCGGCAAAGGAGAAGAACAAAAAAGTAAGAATGAGTATTGGTGGTATTGTGATAGAGCGATAAAACATATTCATAATAAAAACTCCTAAATATTTGTTTTCTTTAGGGTATCTTTAGTTTAAAACTATTGTTTATAAACTTTCCAAAACCTCGTCATTAAAGTACTTTATTATTCGCTCTTTATTATTCTTTACAAAATGAATATACTGGGGATACAAATCATCATGAAAGCGACTTAAAAAAATATAACAATCTAAATATCCATTATTTTGCATTCTTTTTGCTACGCTAAGACTTTCATCATCGGATTCATTTAACATCTGCTCCCAACCATAAACTTCTATGTATTTATAAGTCGTAAACTCATTCCCTTCATTTATTATACCCTGTTTATTACTTAGTGGCTTTACCCTATCTATTGCATTCGTATAAGTCTCCCAATGAGGTGATGCTGATATCTGAGGTTGATTCTCTAAATCAATCAGAGCGATTGAATCATTATTCATAACGTTGGGAAATACTTCCCTTGGTTGCCAATGAAAACTTGGTTTCATATTTAATTCAAATGCAGCATACTCAAATCTTTTAATAATTGATAAGTCTGGATAAACAAGTATGCAATTAATTGATTCTCGTAAAGCATCTTCAAAAAGACCTTCTTTAAAATAAGCATCAACCAAATACTTTCTTGGCTCCAATAACATAGGATATCTGTTTACACAAATCTTAAAGTTCTTAATTGCCTCTATATAATTTCCCATAGAATAATACGAGTCACCTAAATAAAGTAAGGCTTTATAAAAGTTAGGATTAATATCTAATGCTCTTTGATAATACTTTGCTGCCTTATTAAAATTTTTATTGCGAAATTCTTCTTCTGCCTTTTTAAAGTAGGTTAGTTCTTTAGTTGACAATGCTGAGTCAACCTCAATATCTCTTAAAGCTGATCTTAAATATATGGAACTGTAATAGGCATTCTCAGAATAAAGCATTGCTTGCCTAAGAGTGTACAAATAATTATTATATGCTTTTTTTTCAGGACTCATTTGCGAAAAAAGCTTCTTGAGATTAATTTCCATCGAATCAGATTTAACCTCATTATCAGCCGAGTCGACAACAGTTACACTTAGGTTACTAAAAAGATCGGGCATTTTTTTACTTTCTTCGTATTGATGATCTCTAATTCTAGCTAACAAATCCCACCCCTTGCCATATGAAGAATGTTCTTCTAGGAGTGATATTAACTTTTTATCAGCGGCATCAATATTATTTTTTTTCAATAATGAATTAACCTTCTCAAGTTTTTCATCTGCAGGGTTGGATTGAGCATGACTACTATGTAAGCCAACTGATAAGAATACAGCAATTAAGAAACTCCTAGAAATAGAATTGATCATAAAGCAATTAGTTTTTTGATAAATTCTAATAAAGAAAACAAAATAATTTCAAACAGCTTTTAATTTTTTTACATAAGTGAATTAAAGTGTAGGAAATGATAAATATTTGCTAATTAATTTTAACCGTTCATCTTGCTTCATCAAAGGAATCCCTATAAAGACTAGTACATTCCTAAAAACATATACACACTCTGGTTTCTATTTCTCTTAGGTATAAATTCACATTAACGATAAATAATAAAGCCTTAAGTGTCAAAACACTTAAGGCTTTATTTGGTGGAGCCGGAGGGAGTCGAACCCTCGTCCAAACGAGGAACCGATAAGCTTTCTACATGTGTAGTCTTTACTTAATTGTCGGGAATGAAATGGCTAAAAACGACCTCTTCAAACCTTATCTTCTTTAGTTTCGCCAACCCATCGAAGCGCTGAGTTCGCTAGCTCAATAGTCTGATAAGCCGATTCCGAAAATTACCGAGCAAAATCTCCGGAGGCCTAGCTTGTTCTACGACCTTGTCGCAGAATTAGGGTTAATCTCTATCGAGTATTAAGCCGCAAGCGCGTAGTTGTTCTCGCCGTTTAGCGAAAGTTTAGCATTAGTTTTAACGAGCCAAAAACTAAAAGCTCGACATGCTTACCTATAAATCCTTCTCGCTGTCGAAACCGGTCGGCCCCAATAGCAATTACAAAGTTAATCAAAGTATAGCGTACTATACAGATTCTTGAGGCACTTAATTTATGCTATCTACAACCTTAAACTACTTCATAAAAAATACTTATTTATGAGTATTTACTGGTATAGTGGCTCCTGCTACCTTTGGCTTAAATCAATAAAAAATAAACTGATGAAAAAAATAATTCCAGTTGCTCTATTTGCATTATTTATTACTTCCTGCGGAACAATGAGTAAAATTAAAACTACAGATGTTGATAACATCAATAAAACAGGTATTATAGCCCATCCAATAATTGCAGAAGTAGAAATAAAAAACACTAAAATTGCTGGTCAATATATTATGAAATCAGAACAATACAAGCTGAATAAAGAATATGGCAAAAATATGGCTATAGCAGATGCTGTAAAAAAAGCAGGTTGTGATTATTTGGTTCACCCCATGTATGAAATAATCATAGAAACTAGAAATACTACCATAAATGTAACCGGCTTCCCCGGCACATATAAAGAATTTAGAAAGATGGAGGCTAGTGACTCTACCGTTATAAAATTGAGCCAAAAAAGTATAATCAATAATGAAAGTGGAACTATTGAAATTGATAATACGATTGTAACAAAGAAAAAAAGGAAATTTTAATAGAATTATGTTGGGGACTAATTCTATTCATTTAGAGGACTTTCTACGCACAGAAAGTCCTTTTTTTTGTGGTTCAATTATCATTTACAAAAATAAATGAATTTCAACGAGGGAAAATAATTACTTCTTCGTCTATAAACTATAAATCAATAATTACGACCATGAAAAATCCATTTAGACTAAAACACCTTGTCCTATTATTTGTAATCACAATTACAATAAATTCATGTAAAAAGGATGATGACGAGACTGAAGTTCTAGTTTCTGAAGTAACTATTCCTGCTGCTTATTCTGAATTTGATGAGAATAATACAACTATTTATGCGAGTGGTAGTAATATAGTAATTGAATCAAATGGGTATCCAAATCACACTTCTCCATACTGGTCAAATACTACAGCAAGGACTGCCAACAATGGTGGGATGACAATTACCACTCCTGCTGCAGCATCTAATCACCCACTGTTTGTAGAACCAACAAGCACTTCATATGCGCAGATGGCTCCGGGAAACATCGATGATTTCAATGGTTCTTATACATTAACTGTTCCAGCAAATCCAACTAAAGCTAGCAATTCAAGTAGTACAGGATTAGGGGCAATTGGCATCGCAGTAAGTGGCGCAATGATATACAACGATGAAGAAGGACCTAATGTTCCATTAGACAATGCTGCTCCAAGTTTAGACTATAACGGTGCTCATACAGGACCACAAAGTTACCACTACCATTTAGAACCAGAAGCTTGGTCAAAAGACGATGAGAAATTGATTGGTGTTATTGCTGATGGATTCTTTTTATACGGAAGAAAATGTCATTCTACGGGTACATATCCAACTGATTTAGATGCATCAGGTGGTCACACTAGTTTAACGCAACACAATGCAGAGGCTAGCTACCACTACCACATTCAAAATACATTGTATTTAAACCAATACTACATTTTATTTCCAGGTGATTACCAAGGTTCTCCGAATGCAATTCGATAGTTCCAACATATTTATAACTGCTCTATTCTCTTTTTTATTAAGTTGCAATCCTGTTGCGACAAATAATTCAGAGATTAAGAAAAGTCAATTAGTAGATAAAAGTTTAACCCAATTATTTTCAAACAAAGGGCTTGTCTATTATTTAGATGAGCCCTTTACTGGGATTACTTTTTTACTCAACCAATCTGGTGACACCACCGAAAAAACCACTTACTTAAAAGGAATCAAACATGGTTCATTTAAGAAGTTCTTCAATCAAAATAGAATCAGTTATTCCTGCAATTATCTGAAAGGAAAAATAGATGGTGAAGTATTATCCTACTGGAGTAATGGAAAACTTCGATCTCAAAATACATTCACTGATGGAAAGCTGAATGGAATACAAAAAGAGTGGTACAAAAGCGGTGTCTTGTTTAAAGAGCTCACCTATTTGGAAGGCAAAGAAAATGGCATGCAGAAAGCCTATCGAGAGAATGGCAAGATATACAGTAATTATGAAGCTAACAATGGACGAATTTTTGGCTTGAAAAGAGCAAACTTGTGTTATGAATTGGAAGATGAAGTGGTACAGTATTCTAATTAGTGGGGTACTTCTAGTAGCAAACGCATGCCATGAAAAGTCGGTTAACAATAGCCGTGTGGAAGAGTTGCCTTACTATTCAGATGCCTATTTCACTCCGCATTGGTTGAGTTCTGATAGCGACTCTTTGATTGATTTTCATCAGATTCCAGATTTTAGTTTGATCAACCAAAACGGAGAACCTTTCACTGAAAAAAATGTAGCCAACAAAATCTATGTGGTCAATTTCTTCTTTACCACTTGCCCAGGGATTTGTCCTAAAATGACTGCTAATTTAAAAGTGGTTCAAGATGCTTTTAGTCCTGCTGATTCTATTCTGTTACTCTCTCATACAGTGACTCCTGGAATAGATTCTTTGCCACGATTGAAAAAATATGCAATTGAAAAAGAAGTCAATGACACCATGTGGCAACTACTGACTGGTGACAGAGACCAAATTTATAGTTTAGGACGTAATTCCTATTTCGTAGAAGAAGATTTAGGGATAGACAAACCAAATGAAGCATTCCTCCACACAGAAAACTTTATTCTAGTTGATCAGAACAGACACATTAGAGGAATTTACAATGGGCTTAATTCTGCCTCTGTCAATCAATTAATCGAGGATATTCGACTATTGAAGAAACGGATGTAGATGATTATGTTTGTAAAAACAATCCACCATGTCTACCAATTACATCTCAATCAATCGCGAATCTTGGAACAAACGAACTGCAGTTCACGTTGAATCAGAATTCTACGATATCCCCAATTTCTTGAAAGGGAAAAACTCTTTAAACTCGATAGAGCTCGATTTATTGGGTGATGTTACCGGCAAGAAAATTTTGCACCTGCAGTGTCATTTTGGTCAAGACTCCATTTCATTGGCTCGATTAGGTGCTAAAGTAACGGCTGTAGATTTATCTGATGCAGCTATCGACTATGGTAGAACGTTAAATGAACAAACCAAAACAGATGTCACTTTTATCTGCTGTGATGTTTATGATTTACCAAACCATCTGGATGAAGAATTTGACATTGTTTTCACGAGTTATGGAACCATTGGCTGGCTGCCCGACATCAATCAATGGGCTGATATTGTAGCAAAATATTTAAAGCCTGGTGGAGAGTTTATCATCGCTGAATTTCATCCGTTTATTTGGATGTATGACAATGACTTTAAAAATATACAATTCCGATATTTCAATGATGCTCCTATCGAAGAAACAGAGTCTGGAACGTACACCAATCCGGACGCAGAATTAACCCAAGATTATGTTTCATGGAATCATGGATTGGGAGAAGTAGTAAATAGCTTAATCACTAAAGGATTAACGATACAATCTTTACAAGAACTTGATTATTCCCCCTACAATTGCTTTTCCAATACAGTTGAATTTGAACCTAATAAATACCGAATCAAGCAATGGGATAATAAAGTCCCAATGGTTTATGCAATAAAAGCGATTAAAAATTAAGCATATACAAAAGCATTATTAGGCTAGTTTTGCCCAATATGGCTTCCCTCCTGTTCGGCTGATTATCATCAACACATCTACTGACAATACTCATATTTTTAAGCAATAAGATTCCTCAACTTTGGAGTGACCTTATTTGATTCTTTAATAATTCAATTGCATCTCGTAAAAAAATATGAAACCCATTACAACAGTTGATGAGCTCATAGCAACCTTAAAAGGAAAGGATAATCCTATATCATACTATGAAATGATGAAGCACATAAAAATTCCAATCCGAGAATTCGAGAAGTATTACTCATGGAAAAAGGAAGGAATGACTAGGAACCGTATAATCAGCACCAAAAATTTCGAATTACTATTGATTTGCTTTGAAAAAGATCAACAAACTTCAATCCATTCCTATCAATCAACGCAATTATGGGTACAAACTATACAAGGACAGTTAACCGAACAAAGATTTAAACTATCTAGAAATGAGTCTATCATTGAACAATCAGGTTCATCTATTATCCCTGCGTCGAAACACTCAATGATCCCTCAACGTGAAATCCATCAATTCTCCAACAAGAAAAACAATAGAGCTGTGTTATTAATTTTATCCAATCAACCGATTAAAAATTGGATTCAATATGAATTAAATGGCGTTTCTAAAACAGTTTCAGCAAAGTATGACTCAATTTATGTGTGATGATAAAAGGAATTTATGCCATTTCCTCTTTTAAGTGACTCTGTATTCTATTAAAAATTAAGATGGGCACTTTAACTAGAATAC
>Ga0209344_10000226_pt1 | contig 113766 bp, 89 predicted proteins | sample Cruoilmetagenom6_FD_187293 | JGI IMG/M metagenome (GOLD analysis project Ga0209344, IMG submission 187293) | Oil polluted marine microbial communities from Coal Oil Point, Santa Barbara, California, USA - Santa Barbara Oil Seep Sample 6 (SPAdes)... | ecosystem: Environmental > Aquatic > Marine...
TCTGGTGTCAGGCGGCCACACAATGCTTCTCCGCATGGCAGAAGACTTGTCTTTTGAGCTGCTGGGGCAAACGCTCGATGATGCGGTAGGAGAGGCCTTTGACAAGGTAGGCCGGCTTTTGGGGCTCGGGTATCCCGGTGGCCCGATGATCGATCGTTTGGCAGGTCAAGGAGATCCGCGTGCGATCAAGTACCCTCGTCCGTTATGGAAAGACGGATATGATTTTTCTTTTAGCGGGCTGAAAACTGCAGTCGTGCAGTCTTTGCGCCGCGCGCAGGCCCGTGGTATTTCGTTGGAGGAATCCGATATTGCGGCTTCTTTTCAGGAGGCTGCGGTTGACGTTTTACTGGAAAAGACAATGACTGCGGTGCGTGATACCGGCCTGAAGGTTGTGGCGCTTGCAGGGGGCGTCGCTGCAAATTCTCGTCTGCGTTTGCGGGTCATGGAGGCGTGTGTCCAAGAAGACGTGGCATGCTTCATTCCTGATCGCAGCCTCTGTGGAGATAACGGGGTTTCGATTGCTGCTTGTGCCTATCGTCGTGTGGTGCAGGGAGATTATGACAGCCTCGACCTTGGTGTCTGGCCTTCGTATCGTTTGGGGGCATGACAAACTTGCGCAGTGCTTTTTGCGTTTGCCTGTCTTTTTGGATTTGTGTGGCGATTCTCTTTTGATTTTTCTTTTCTCTTGTTAGCACTCTTGGGGTGTGAGTGCTAATCTTTCTCACGAGCGCTCCGTGCCGGGACCCGGTTGTCGGGGTGTTCTTACGCAAACGTCTTACTGGCGAAGTGCAAGAGCATGCTGGCAGCTTGTGGCGGCGTGTGAATGTGCCTGGGTTCCGCCAGTGCTACTCACCTGTAACGGTGGAGGTGTGAATGAACCTCAAGCCACTGCAAGATCGTGTCATCGTTCGTCCGAAAGAGCAGGAAGAAACCCTGCCGTCGGGCATCGTTCTCCCGGACACTGCGAAGGAAAAGCCTCAGGAAGGCGAAGTACTCGCTGTCGGGCCGGGGGAATACCGCGATGGACAGCTCGTGGAAGTTGGTGTCAAAGTTGGGGACACTGTGATCTACTCCAAATACGGCGGCACGGAAATTGCCGTTGATGGGGCTGATGTTCTGATTCTTAATGCTCGTGACATCCTTGCGGTGGTCGGCTGAAGTCTGATCTTTGCCGACAAAGCCGCATGCTGATGGAACACGAAGGGACCTTTTATGTCCAAGATGATTGAGTTTAACGAGGACGCGCGGCGCAGTCTTGAAGCTGGTGTGAACAAGCTGGCGGATGCTGTCAAAGTGACGCTTGGTCCTCGTGGTCGGAATGTTGTCCTTGAGAAAAAATTTGGTGCTCCCACGATCACCAATGATGGTGTCACCATTGCCCGTGAGATTGAACTGACTGAACCCTATGAGAACATGGGCGCTCAGTTGGTGAAAGAAGTTGCCACAAAGACAAACGATGTGGCAGGAGACGGGACGACGACTGCCACTCTGCTTGCTCAGGCGATGGTGCGGGAAGGGCTGCGCAATGTGACAGCCGGTGCCAACCCGATGGATGTCAAGCGCGGCATCGAAACTGCTGTGAGTGCTGTTGTCGTAGAGCTTGAAAAAATGGCTCGTGACGTTGAAGGCCGCGACGAGATCGCAAACGTGGCATGCATTTCAGCGAATAACGACAATGCCATTGGGGAAGCGATTGCCGAAGCGATCGACAAGGTCGGCAAAGACGGTGTCGTCACTGTCGAAGAGTCCAACACTTTTGGCCTTGACCTCGACTTTGTTGAGGGGATGCAGTTCGATAAGGGCTACATTTCCCCGTATTTTTCCACGGACACTGAGCGCATGGAAGCGGTTCTTGAGGACCCTTACATTCTCATTGTGAACCAGAAGATTTCTTCGGTACACGATATTTTGCCTGTCCTTGAGAAAGTTATGCAGTCGGGTAAGCCCCTTCTCATTATCGCTGAAGATGTTGAGGGCGAGGCTCTGGCCACGCTTGTTGTCAACAAGATCCGCGGTACTTTCACCTCGGTAGCCGTGAAGGCTCCTGGATTTGGTGAGCGCCGTAAGGCCATGTTGCAAGACATTGCCATTTTGACCGGTGGCCAAGTCGTCTCTGAAGAAGTCGGCCTGAAGCTGGAGAACACAGATCTCTCCTTGCTTGGTCATGCACGCAAGGTCACGATCACGAAGGACGATACAATCCTGGTAGAGGGCGCTGGAAGCAGTGATGACGTCCAAGGTCGTGTCAACCAGATCAAAGCTGAGATCGAGTTGACCGACTCGGATTGGGACCGTGAGAAGCTGCAGGAGCGTCTTGCCAAATTGAGCGGTGGTGTGGCCGTCGTTCGTGTTGGTGCCGCGACCGAAGTTGAGCTGAAAGAAAAGAAGCATCGCATTGAGGATGCTCTTTCTGCCACGCGTGCCGCGGTTGAAGAAGGTATTGTGCCTGGTGGTGGCGTAGCCCTCCTCCAGACCGAGAGTGTCGTGCAAAGCCTCAAGTTGGAAGGCGACCGCTTGACTGGTGCAAACATTGTTTTGCACGCCTTGTCTGCTCCGGCCCGCCAGATTGCATTTAACGCCGGCAAGGAAGGCGCCATTATTGTCGAAAAGCTGCGTGCTGGTGAACCTGGCTACAACGCTGCGACAGATGAGTTTACCGACCTTGTGAAGGACGGCGTGATTGACCCTGCAAAGGTGACACGTGCTGCCTTGCAGAATGCTGCATCAGTGGCAGCTTTGCTGCTGACGACTGAGGCACTTGTCGCTGATAAGCCCGAAGAGAACCCCGCTCCAGCCGGAGGCGTTCCCGACATGGGCGGCATGGGCGGCATGGGCGGCATGGGCGGCATGATGTGACAATGGCCTGATTGGCTTTTGTTGCACTGTAGCTTATTGAGAAGCAACTTCGGGCTTTGCCCGAAGCATGCGCGAGAGGAGGGGCGGGAATTCCCGCCCCTCCTCTCGCGCACAGACTGTTTGTCGCGCACGGGACACAGGCACGGTTCTGTGACCCCAAAGCAGAAGTGGATATTTTGTGTGTGCGCTCTCCGGAGCGACAGGCTGAAATATCAGTTGTTCTTGCATTTGTTTTTTCGTTTCTCCTGAATAAAGTGTGTTTGCACTGTGCCATTCCTCAATTCTCGACGGAGAGAATGTCAATGGGAATCTGTGTTTTTACGAGATAAAAAGAGAAAGAGCATCAGGCTCTGAAGAGTGTGTGATGCTGTGCCACAGACCAAGGTCCTTGCAGGCTTTCTCGGCAAGGTCGTGCCAAGGAACTATTGCAGAGAATCCTCAATGCGAAGAGGCATGGAGAAGGCCTCTGGCCAAGAAGGCAGTTTCTGGCTTTGTGTGGTTATCCGTATCGCACATGAGGCGGCGAGCAGGAGATGGAGGGACTTGTGACCCGGTTTGCGTTTGAACCTCAGACGGTTCCTGAAGTTGTTTTGGTGAAGCCGAAGATACTCGGGGATCATCGAGGCTTTTTTTGCGAGACTTATCGGAAGAACGAGTTTACACAAGGCGGTATCGCGCAAGACTTTGTTCAGGATAATCACAGTCGTTCCAGTAAGGGAGTTTTGCGTGGCCTGCACTTTCAAATAGCCGGGCAAGCAAAATTGGTGCGGGCGGCGACGGGGGCTATTTTCGATGTAGCTGTCGACGTGCGTCCTTCTTCTCCTTCCTATAAGAAATGGGTGGGAGTCGAACTTACTGATGAGAACATGTGGCAGTTGTATATTCCGCCAGGTTTCGCGCATGGGATCTGTGTGTTGAGTGAGACAGCAGATGTTCTGTACAAAGTCGGTCCGGTGTATTACGCAGATGAAACAGAACGCGGGATACGATGGGATGATCCTGATGTTGGTGTGGAATGGCCGGTTCAGAACCCTGTGCTTTCGGAACGTGACCTGCATGCTCCCATGCTGCAAGAGATTGCGCACAAGTTGCCCTGGTGAGTTTGTGTGCTGCTTTTTCTCGTTCCGTAGGGGGCTTTTGCTGTTTCTCGAAAAAGTTCAGAACCTCTCTGGACTTTTTCGATCGAGGAATCCCTCTTGAAACGCGGATCTTTCGCATGATTTTTCAAAAGGGAAGCTAGGAATGTCGGGCTTCTCCTGCCTCTGGATATTTTTTGGAGCGCCGGCAGTAGGGCCGCTCTGCTTTGTGAGGGGCTCATTTGATATATGGTGAGTGCGATTACAGGGCGTACGCTTGAGGCGTGCGTCTGGGATTGACTGACGTGCACCAGGTGCAAGAAGAAAGGTGTGAACAAGACAATGTCAATAATCATTATTAATGCCATTACCGTCCCAAAAGAGCGGGCAGCGGAACTCGAAAAGCGTTTCGCGTCGCGTGCGGGTGAAGTAGATGAGCAGTCTGGTTTTCTGGGCTTCAAGCTGTTGCGCCCAATGGATGGGCGTGACGTTTACCATGTCATGACAGAGTGGGCATCCCCGGAAGATTTTCAGAAGTGGATGAGTAGCCCTGCCTTCCAGCACGGCCACAAGGCAACAAACGAGCAGGGGCCTGTGGGGACGGGGTCTGAAGTATTGCAGTTTGAGGTTGTGGATTTTGACGCGAGCTGAACTCTGCTTCCCCGCTGCGCATTGCCTAAAGTGTGTATCTCCCCGACAGGGGCAATTGTCTGAGATATTAAGGAAGCGGAGGGGGCATGGGACGGGTTGATGACCCGGATCAATGGCTGAGGATTCTCACAGAGTCAGCTGATCTTGTGGTGAAAGCTCTTGGTGAATTGAACGCTGATTGGGGCGTGACGATCGGTCTCGGTGCCGATGGTTCGGCGACTGCTGCGGCTGATCAAGTGGCTGAGGATGCATCGCTTGGGTTTTTCGCTGATACTGTGCCTGGTGTCACCTTGTGCTCGGAAGAGGCAGGAGTAGTACAGGGCGACGGAGATGTGACGCTGATTGTTGACCCTGTTGACGGCACGAATAATGCAATCCGGGGTTTGCCGTATTGGGCGTATTCTGTGGCTGTATTGCTGGAAGGTCAGCCGGTTGGCGGGTTTGTGCGCAATATCCCGAGTGGGCATGACTTGTTCGGCTGGCGGGGACAGGGCGTGACTTTGAATGGTCGTGTCGTGGATATCTCGTCAACGACCCATTTGCGGGATGCCGTGTTCGGCATGCAGCGTCCTGCTGAACCCGGCGCATTTGAGGTGGGGCGACGCATTATGTCGAGTGCCAAACTCGTGCGCCTCCTGGGTGCTGCTGCGCTCGATATCGCGTATGTTGGAGCTGGAATCGTCGATGGGTATGCCAACGTAAATACGAATAGACTTTTTCCTTTTGGGGAGAAAGTCGTGGATTTTGCTGCCGGAGCGATCATTCTTGAAGCGAACGGGGGAGTTATAACCGACACCTCTGGAGCCCCGCTGTCTTACGATACTGATTTGAAGGCACGGATTCCTGTTGCTGCTGCGTGTTCGGCTTCCCTGCATGAACAACTTTTGGCGAAGTTGTCCGACAGCGCATGAGGTTGTGACCCTCGTTGTAGGCTGAGTGCCAAGAGGAGTGACAGGCAAGTGACGGGTAGAGCTGCTCATTTGTCTGTCAGGCAGGAGGAGTCCGGACAGTGACGAAAATGCAAGGACGGTTTCTTTTTCGTCCTTCTGTGACTTCGCCTTCTGCTTCTCTGCCTGACTGGGCGCGCGTTGAGTATCGAGCACGTGTGTTGCGTGAGATTCCCGGCTTGGATGCCTCTTTTTTGCGTGCACGCTTTGAAGCAGATGTTGCAGCAGAGGACAGTGTGGCGATGGGCCTTGCCGGTCATGTCGAGAGTCGCGAGGCTGCGGTATTAATACCTGTGCATGATGGCCCACGCGGCGTTGAGCTTGTCTTTGTGAAGCGTCCCGATACTGCACCTACGCATCCTGGTGATCTCGCTTTCCCTGGCGGAATGCGGGATGCGCAAGACCGCGATTTAGCTGGGACGGCTTTACGGGAAGCGCGAGAAGAAATCGGTCTGGATCCAAGTTTGGTGGAAATTCTGTGTCCTTTCCCGCGCCGGGCCACTATGACCTCGCGGGTTTTGGTGACGCCTTGGGTTGGCTGGGTGTCTTCTCTTGACGGCCTCGTCCGCCAAGAAGCGGAGATCGCGGGTATTTTACGGGTTCCGTTATCTGATTTGACAGATCCTCTTGCGTATCATGGTGAGGTATGGGAGGTCGAGGGAAAACAGCGTGAGATGTCCTTTTTTTCTCTTGGCGAGCATGTAGCCGGAGATCCTGATGGGGATGTGATCTGGGGGATGACTGCCGCTATTCTCCGGCGTTTTTTGGATCTTGTTTTCGACTTTTCGACTTGAGTGTTTTTTCAAGTAGGGTGCTTTCTACTGTATGTGTGGAGGGCTGTTTCTTTTTCTTGCGATAGGACGTGGAAAAGTGATGCGGATGGGCAGTGTTTATTTTTCGTAGAATTTCGGTAAAGCAGATAGGTGCTGTAGTCAGGTTGTCATTAGCGTGAGCACTGACCCCGTCGATTCCGATGTTCCAAATGATGCAGGAGATTCTTCTGAGAGTTCGGAAGAGAAATTCCGGCGCTGGGTGCTGCCTGAAATTGATGTCTTGTATCGTGTGGCAAAAACGATCACACGGCGTCAACACGACGCGGAAGATCTTGTGCAGGATACGCTGATTCGTGCATATCGGGCAATTGATGCCTTTGATGGACGCTATCCACGTGCCTGGTTGTTTACGATTTTGCGGAACACGCATATCAACAGGAACAGAAAACGCCGTCCTGAGCTTTTGCGTGATCCTGACCGGGAACTTGGGAAACTGGCGGATACTGCAGACGGCAGTTTGAGTGTCGAAGAAAGTGTGGTTGACCTGCAGTTTGATGCCTCTGTAGCCACATTGTTTGATGCGTTACCAGAGCGTTTCCGTCAGGTTTTGCACCTTGTTGATATTGAGGGGTTTACATATCAAGAGACCGCAGGTCTGCTTGGAGTTCCTCTTGGCACTGTGATGAGTCGTGTGCATCGTGCTCGAACAAAAATGCGAAAGGAACTAGTGAAGGGTGGGATTGTTGTTCCCGGAACAGCAAGCGCTACGGCAGCTGAAACGTCTTCGTTACAGACTGGCGAAGCATCCGATGGCCCGTCACACGTTCGCCGGGAGGAATGACGATGTTCCGGAAATCTCGCTTTGTGTTCGACAAGATTGACACTTCTTCTTGTAAAGGAGTCTTGCTGGCTTTGCAGGCCTATCTCGATGGTGAATTGGATGAGGCGATTGCGCGCCAAGTCGCAGTTCATCTTGATGTGTGCGAGATGTGCGGAGAAGAGGCTGATGTGTACGTGGAATTGAAGCGTTCGATGATGCGATATACACCGAGTGTGGACAGGACTGTTGTGGAGCGGTTGGAGTCTTTTGCTGAGCGTGTTGTGGTGACAGAAGGAACAACGGAAGAGGACATCGTCACCTGAGCATTTGCGAAAAAAGGTATTTTTTACTTTTCTTTGTGTTGTCCTTCGGTCTTTTTTCTGAGATGAGGCGCGATGAACGGATGTTCTTGTTTGGCTTGTGTTAGCGTCGGGCGGAATACCGTGCTTGCGCGCGGTGGCCCCTGTACGGTGTTTTGTCTGTGAGCGCAGAGGAGAGCGCGGCGTGGATATTGAGATTGGAATTGGGAAGAGCGGTCGTCGTGCGTACAGTCTTGACGATATAGCGATTGTCCCTAGCCGGCGGACACGGGACCCTGAAGAGGTTGACATATCGTGGGAAATTGACGCGTATAAGTTTGATTTTCCTCTTCTGGCGTCCGCGATGGATGGAGTTGTGTCTCCGCAGACTGCTGTGGAAATTGGCCGTTTGGGAGGATGCGCAGTTCTGAATCTGGAGGGGATTTGGACGCGGTATGAGGACACGGAAGAGGTGTATGCCGAGATTTCGGCTGTCCCGACAGAAAAGGCCACTTTACGGTTGCAAGAGCTGTATCAAAGTCCAGTGCGAGGGGACTTGATTGCCAAGCGTGTGCGGGCGATCAAAGAGGCTGGTGTTGTTGCTGCCGGCTCCCTTACTCCTCAACGAGTGCAGAGCTACTCTCAGATTGTGCTGGAATCTGGTCTCGATCTTTTGGTTATTCAGGGGACGGTTGTTTCTGCTGAGCATGTCACGCATGCGGGCGAGCCCTTGAATCTGAAGACTTTCATTCGAGAGTATGACCTTCCCGTTATCGTGGGTGGGTGTGCCTCTTACACAACAGCTCTTCACCTGATGAGGACTGGGGCTGTGGGTGTACTTGTCGGGGTGGGACCAGGTGCCGCTTGTACGAGCCGAGGAGTGTTGGGTATCGGAGTTCCCCAGGCAACTGCCTTGGCAGATGCCGCGGGAGCGCGGATGCGCCATCTCGACGAGACAGGTCGTTATGTGCATGTGATTGCGGATGGGGGCATGAGTACGGGGGGAGACATTGCCAAAGCTATTGCGTGTGGTGCGGATGCGGTCATGATTGGTTCCCCTTTGGCCGCTGCAAATGAGGCACCAGGGCGCGGATATCACTGGGGTATGGCGACTTTTCATAAGGATCTTCCTCGTGGGGCGCGGGTACAGACTCGCCAGATTGGTTCCTTGCGAGAGATCCTCATGGGTCCCGCAAAAGAAAATGATGGGCGATTGAATCTCTTTGGGGCTTTGCGAACTTCTATGGCGACATGTGGGTATGAGACGTTGAAGGAGTTCCAAAAAGCAGAGGTTATGGTCGCACCCTCGCTTCGGACTGAGGGAAAAGCCTTGCAAAGGGCGCAGGGTATCGGGATGGGCTGATGGCGGGAGAAGAAATTCACTTTGTGCCCCATGCCATACAACAGCCTGAACATGACACGGTTCTTGTGGTGGATTTTGGTGCCCAATATGCACAGCTGATTGCTCGTCGAATTCGAGAGGCGCGTGTCTGTTCTGAAATTGTTCCGGCAGATGTGACTCCCTCTGAAGTGCTTGCGAAGGCCCCGAAGGCAATAATTTTCTCGGGAGGGCCGGCTTCTGTGCATGTCCCTGGCGCGCCGCTTGTGGATCCCGCTCTTCTTGATCTCGGCCTTCCTGTGCTGGGGATTTGCTACGGTCATCAGCTTCTTGCCCAGATGCTTGGTGGGTATGTTACAGAAAGCGGAGGAAGGGAATACGGACGTACTAAACTTGAGGTGGGAGCTGGGACGTCTGCGCTTTTTAGTGGTTTGCCGGTGCAATTTGATGTCTGGATGAGTCATCAGGACTCAGTGACCGTGCTCCCTGAGGGCTTCGTGGCGCTCGCCTCGACTGAGGGCTCTCTTGTGGCCTCTATGGCAGATGTCACGCGGGCTTTGTATTCGGTGCAGTTTCATCCTGAAGTCGTGCATACTGACCGGGGACAAGAAATTCTGCATCGATTTCTTTTTGATATTGCGGACTGTCGACCGAACTGGACTCCTATTTCGATCGTGGAAGAACAGATTTCTGCGGTACGGGTACAGGTGGGGGAAGAAGGAGACGTGCTTTGCGCTTTGTCAGGAGGGGTTGATTCCGCTGTCGCAGCAGCCCTTGTGCACAAGGCAATTGGAGATCGTCTTACGTGCGTCTTTGTGGATCATGGTTTGCTTCGTCAGGGTGAAACGGAGCAGGTTATCGAGACTTTTTCCCGCAATCTCGAAATTGACCTTGTGCATGTGGACGCGCGGGAGAGGTTTCTCGACCTTTTGGCCGGCGTGTCGGACCCGGAAAAGAAACGCCAAATTATCGGCGAGACTTTTATACGGGTTTTTGAAGAAGTTGCCTTGGATTATCGGGGAGCGCAATATCTTGTACAAGGAACTCTGTATCCTGATGTGATTGAATCAGGACCACGAGGAGCGGCCAAGATCAAAAGCCACCATAATGTGGGTGGTTTGCCTGAGTCGATGGACGTCGAGCTTGTGGAACCTCTGCGCATGTTGTTCAAGGACGAAGTGCGGCGTATTGGAACTGAGCTGGGTCTTCCTGATGAGATTGTGTGGCGCCAGCCTTTTCCTGGTCCGGGGCTTGCAGTGCGTATTCCCGGTGAGGTGACGCGTGACCGGATTGTGATGGTGCGCGCTGCTGACGTGATTGTGCGTGAGGAGATAGACAAGGCGGGTTTGGAACGGGAAGTGTGGCAGAGCTTTGCCGTTCTGGCTGCGACGCGTTCGGTGGGAGTGCAGGGAGATGGACGGAGCTATGGCTACCCTGTGATTGTGCGGGCAGTGGTTTCTGATGATGCCATGACTGCGGACTGGGCCCGTCTTTCTTACGACTTGCTTGACAAAATGTCGACTCGTATTTGTAATGAGGTTCCAGGGGTGAATCGTGTGTTGTATGACATTACGTCGAAACCTCCGGGCACGATTGAATGGGAATGAAGAACCCGGTATTCTTCCTGTATATTCGTTTTTTCCAGGTGTGGACTGTTTTGAGATAGCATCTATTTTCTCCTATTGGGTTTTTTGAGTTTATCGTGGGTATTGTTCCTTTTTGGGAAAGGAGAAGCACTTCTTTTCTCGAAGGTAGAAACTGGTGTGGGGTATCTGAGTATTTATAAATTGTGGAGAGGTTTTATGTTGTTGGAAGAAAATTCGGAGATGTCTGGTGGGGATTCCCCTGTAGAAGCGAAATCGTCTGATGGTTCGTCGCGTCGTTTGCTTTTGCAGAATGTAGTGGGTTTCTCTTTTGGTACGCTCCTCCTCGGCGGAGGTGCGGCGCGTGCCTTGGCTTTTTCGCAAGGGCGTGCAAGTGAAGACGTTGCGAGTGTCGGGGGAGTCGGCCCGCAGGCTTCTCCGCAAGGGCATCGAGCAGTAGCCCCGCAGTCGTCTTCTGCTCCTCTTCTGGGGAAGAAGCCTTATGTGGGCTGTAACTTTTATACGCATACGCCGCTTGAGGCCGGTTATCTTGAGGGATTGCGGGTAAATAGGCCGATGGCATTGCGCTGGATTCTGGAATGGGATCGTATACACCTGCAGCGACCGGGTGGCCCCATCATTCCGTCGCCTCCGAATTGGGAGACGTTTGAGGAGTTTTTCGCTCTTCTCGCAGCCTCGCCCCAGCACCCTGAACCGATCAAGTTGATTATCCAGATGTGGGTGAGAGATCCTATGTGGGCGGGTTTTGGGATTTCTTTCCAGGGGCAACAACCTGGGACCCAATGGGCGAAAGGTGCCGTGCAGGAGAATTTTCCTGTGGACATCGAGCAAAGTTACGGAGTGTTTCTTACTTCTTTGCAGAACAAACTCACGCAAATGGGGGTGACCGATGTCGAGTGGGGGGCGTGGAATGAAGCGGATGCCCGCCTCAAAGCCGGCTTGCAGGGGATGAAGCGTGACACTTCCAATCATGCTCAACCCTGGCGCGTTAATCCTCTTGAATGGTCTTGGTGGTCTGGAGGCACAGGAGAAAAGTGGGAGGCTCTGCATACTGCTTTGCCTGGGGCGTCTTTCACGAGCTCAGGAGTGTATGGCGATCATTGGATTGCCTCTACGGCGGCTCTTCCCACAGTTTCCACGATTGACCTGCATCGGTATACCGGTGGAGATCGGTCTGCACATGAGCTTGTGCAACACGTGGAAGAACGACTTGGGCGGTGGGACGCTGCTACTCCTTCCGGCCTAAAACGCCCTTTTGTTTTGGGAGAGTGCGCGTCGAATAGCAAGCATTCCCTTTTGACAGTGAAAGAGTCTGCTCGTCTTTGGCAAGGCCACCGCTTGTTGCAAGAAGCGCACAACGAGAAGAACAGTGCCCTTTATGGTCGTTACAAAGGGATGATGGCGCATGTTGCGCTCCCTGCAGACAATGCTTCCAATCCAAACTGGAGCTGGTGGCAGTATCGTCCTGAGTACGATCAATACTTGTTGCCTGAATAATCCTTCAAGTTTTTGTGGGCAGTCCCGGGACTGCCCACAAAAACTTTTCTGCGGAAGGCCCGGTGGTTTTGTTCTTGGGCCTCAGAAGAATCTTCTTTTTTGTGTGTTACTGAGGTTTTTCTCGCGGTTTTGTGTGTGTTTGAAGTTCTTTGTACGGTATGTGGAACACGTGTTCTCAGTGAGATATGTTGAGGTGCGCGGTGTCGTTGTAGGTAATAAGTCGCCCGCCCTGTCTGCCCAAAATCACTTCTGAGAGCGAAGCGTGGTCCGGCACGACAATGGGAAAGTCCATCAGGGGGGGAAGGGGAATGTCGAGCAGCGCCATGACGAAGAGACGCAGGAAACCACCATGGCTCACAAGGGCGGCAGTCTCCCAGCCTGTTTTTTCTTGCATTTCGCGAAGTTTGTGAAGCGCTTTTTTCGTACGGTCGTACACCATCTTTGTTGACTCCCCCCCGCCTTTTCGTAAATCTTGGCCCGCAGTATAGGTTTCCCACTGCTCGGGATGGGTCTCTGCGATTTCTTTTCTCGTGAGTCCTGACCAGGTCCCCACGTCTATTTCGCGGAAAATGGGATCGGTGATGAGCTGCAAATCTGCGTTGTCTGCTGGTGTGTCTTTGTCTGCCCCATTCTTTCCCAAGATAAATGTGGCGGTCGCTGTCGCTCTTTCGAGATCACTACTGATGATGGTATCGAGCGGAATGTCGTGAAATCTTTGACTGAGGCGGCAAGCTTGTGCTTGTCCTTTTTCATGGAGAGGTATGTCAGCGATTCCCTGCCAGCGTTTCTCTTCGTTCCAGATGGACTGTGCATGCCGGATGAGGTAAAGACGCATGGAAGATCCTTTTTTCTTGGCTTCTGCCCGCATCGCGCAGCCTAGACGGGCAGCTTCGGCGAGAACGAGGGCGTGTGGTCCGGCGCGTTCAGGCTGCGTCCAGGCTGTGTGCGCGATGTGTCCCCTCGGATGAAGTTTTGCCGATCAGCTGGAGTTTGGCAGAAGCCCCATCCTGTCATGCAGTTGAATGTGGACCCCCATGTCCATCTGCTCCTTTGTTTTCCGGCGACAAAGCGGGAAGGTGCGGGCTCAGTAGAGTGTTTTCTGGGAAATGAGAGAAGATAAAGCTGATACAACGAGCTTTCTGTCATTGGTGTGATTGTGGGAATGCCGGATGGAGAGGCCGGGATGAGGTTTGGAGTACTTCTCTGGTGGAAAGAGTATTATTACGTTTCTGATGCCGGTTTTTGAAATTTCGGCTTGATTGTCGTTGCCGCTTGATTGGCTGTTTAGAGGGAGGCGCGTACGACTCGGTGCTCACGCTCGATTTCTCGCAGTACCTGTCGCAGAAAGGCGAGAAGCACATCTTTGATGCTCGTGCGGTCAAGGGCATTGACTTTTAAAATGGGGTGATTGTGGGAGAGTTCGAGAGCGGAACGAATGAGGGGGAAGTCCATTTCGGGGTCGGTCCATTTATTCGCGCAGATGAGCGAAGGTGTTGGGGCCCGGTTGGTGAAATACCGGTAGATTTTCAGGGCGTTTTTATGCATTTCTGGACGGGTGCAGTCCATCAGGAGAATGAATCCGAGCATGCCTCGGCTGCACACATCCCACATAAAGTCGAAGCGGTCTTGTCCGGGGGTACCAAAAAGGTAGAGAACGAGCTCCTCATCAAGAGTGATGCGACCGTAATCGATTCCGACGGTGGTCTGGTTTTTGCTCCCGAAGGAAGTGCCATCGGTGATCTGGGCTTCTGTTGATAATGTTGCTATTTCGGAGATCGTCTGGATAAAAGTTGTTTTGCCCGCGCCGAACGGTCCGGTGACCACGACTTTGACCGGCTCCACCTGCAGCGCTCCGTTTCCCGATCTTTTACCAGAGATCTGCCGAAAAATGTGGCAACGAACAGGTCGAATTTCCTGTTTTCTGCTTGCATGATCGGCAGCTTCCCAGGAAATCGGCAGGTTGGGGAAGAGACTTGACCTTCTGCTTTTGTGATAACCATATTTTTTGGGAAACTTGGAGAGCTTCTTCTGTCCGGAAAGTTCTTGGACGCAGTGTTTCAGAAGGAGTGCTTGCTTTTTCTGTTTTCTGGCCGTTTTGAGAGGCGATGATTCGAGATGACGAATCCCCCTGGTTTCTCGCCCAATACCCCTCCTCTTGCGTCTTTTCGCTCTGGCATTTTTCTGAACCGGCGACATTTGTCGCCGGAGGCGTATCAAAAGATTTGTCTGGTTAATCTTGTTCTGGTGTCTCTGATCATTGTGACGGGAGCTGCTGTTCGTCTTACAGGATCAGGATTGGGGTGTCCTGATTGGCCGACCTGCGAGGGAATGAAAGTTCTGGATCCTTCGAGTTACCATGCTGCGATTGAATCCGGAAACCGTGCTCTTACTGGGCTTGTATCGCTTGGGGTAATAGTGGCGACCTTAGGTGCCTTGGTACGAGTACCGGGTCGGAGGGATCTGTTCTGGCTTTCGATCGGTCTCGTGGGCGGGATTCTTGTGCAGATTGTGGTCGGGGCACTTGTGGTGATTTTGGAACTTGATCCGATTTCTGTGATTGTGCATTTTTTGGCATCCATCCTTCTCGTGTGGTGTGCAGTTGTCCTTCTTTTTCAGTCGCATCGTCTCGATATTCCTCTTGCCGGTACAGAGGCAGATGAAACGGAAGGCAACTCAGACGGGAGAGAAACGCGGTTTACGCATGGTCCTGCGCCTTTGCAGGGGTTTCATAGTTCTTCTTCACGTCAGGCTGTACTGGTGTGGACACTGGTTCGTTTGATTTTTCTGCTCGCGAGTATCCTTCTCGTCCTCGGCACAATGGTGACAGGGTCAGGGCCGCATGCAGGGGATGAGCTTGCTGACCGGCTTGGCTATGTGTTGCGGGATGTCACGCGGATCCACAGTCTGGCGGCTTGGGTTTTGACAGGGGTGCTCTTGCTTCTGGCCTGGATCGTGAGAAAAGGGAAAGATCCCGTCATAGTGGGCGTGCGTTCTTCTCTTTTTTGGCTCGGAGGAGCAGTGGTTTTTCAGATGGCAGTGGGGTACGCTCAATATGCGATGGAACTTCCCCCTCTTCTCGTAGGAGTGCATGTTGTCGGTGCTACTCTCGTATGGATCGCTACTGTATTTTTGAACCTCCGTGTTCCGCAGCGCTCTGTTGTGACTGATTGACCGAGTGCTTTTGTGGTGGTCGCACGCTTTTTCTCGGAGGAGCTACTCCTGTACGGATTTTTTCCAGTCCGATACTGTTGTTGAGTAAAAGTGATACCACCTGTGGGCGGGAGAATATTCTCGGTAATCGGGGGTTCTTTCTGGAGAGGGTCGCCTCTGTGGGCGTTTTTCTCTTTCCTTACTGAGAGTATGTCGTTAGATGTTGTATATCCCTGTGAGAGCAGAAGGCTGGATCCGAGATGCAGCGGCAGCAAGGCAAACAAGGTGACAAATTATTCGCTCGGAGTTGATTTAGGGACCACTTTCACGGCCGCAGCTCTTGTTCATGAGGGTCTGGATGCTCGGGTTGTGATGCTTGGGAACGCGACTGCGGCGATTCCCTCCGTGGTCTATGTCTCCCCTGATGGGCAGGTTATTGCAGGAGAGGCTGCAGAACGCCGTGCTCTTACCGAGCCAGAGCGGGTGGCACGTGAGTTCAAACGTCGTTTGGGTGATCCGGTACCGCTTGTTGTGGGGGGAAGTCCTTTTGCGGCAGAACGTTTTTTGGCAGCAATGCTGTCTTTTGTGCTTGCGCTTGTGACCGAACGGGAGGGAAGTCCTCCTTCGATGCTGGCAGTCACTCATCCGGCAAACTGGGGAGACTATAAGCTCGACCTTCTCCAACAAGTAGTGCAGCTTGCGAAGTTTGAACATGTAGTGATGCTGACGGAACCGGAAGCCGCAGCTATTCATTATGCCTCGAACGAGAGGATTGATCCCGGCTCTGTTGTGGCAGTGTACGACCTGGGGGGAGGCACTTTCGATGCCACTGTGCTGCGGAAAACGGGCGACGATTTTGAGATTCTCGGTACGCCAGGAGGGTTGGACCGTCTCGGCGGCATCGATTTCGATGAAGCTGTGTACCATTATGTGACGAGCCTGATCGAAGAGGATTTCGCCAAGCTTGATGCAGAAAATCCCATGCATTTGTCGGCGGTTGTTCGCCTACGTGGTGAATGTGTCCGGGCAAAAGAGGCACTATCGTCAGAGACTGCCGCGACAATTCCAGTCTTCTTGCCAACTGTGCAGACAGAAGTGCGTATCACGCGAGCTGAGTTTGAGGCGATGATTGGTCCTCCGGTCACCGACTCTTTGGACATGTTGCGGGCGGCTATCGAGAAGTCCGGAGTTTCATTCGACGAGATCGACCGCATCCTACTTGTGGGGGGATCGTCGCGTATTCCTCTCGTTGGACAACGTATCGTCGCTGAGCTGGGACGTCCTATCGGGCTCGACACGCATCCCAAACACTCTGTCTCTTTGGGAGCGGCCCTGATTGCGGATCGTAAGGGCGCCAAGCGTGTCACGCAGCCGCGCGAAGTGCTTGATGACAGTCCCCACCATGTTGAGGATGCTCCACAAAAGAGTCGACACACCGTCTCTTCGGGGCCTCCGGTGCCGTCCTCTGCCCCAAAAATGGTCACACAGCCTGACCATGCAAATCCGACGCTTCCTCCTTATGAAGAAGAAGAAGAAGCCACCGTCGTCGATGACATATTCAAAGTACGCCAGACGCTTGCTTTTAATACTGCAACAGTCACTTGGGGGCCAGAGCGCTACACAAATCCAAATCTTCCTGTGACATCCGCCGCTCCTACTTTCTACCCAGCAGAGGTACCCCCTGCTCCTGACAGGAAAGGCCCAAAAGCGCCGGATGCCACTTTTCCCGGTTTTCCTGGACAGCAGAAGTCCCCAGGCCCGGAGGGTCTACGAGGGTTCCCTCGTCCTCGCAGCCCACAAATCAGCTCACAAAGCCCCGCTCGTTCGTTCGATTCTTCTTCTGGCTACCCCCCCCCTGAGGGTGTTGGTTTTTCTCCCGCGCAAGAAGAGCAGGAGAAACCCTGGCGAATGCCCGTGTCAACTCCGGAACAGCAAGGATTCGAAGATTCCGAATTTGTTGCGGGAGAAACTCCCCGCAAAACGCCTTTCCGTAAAAAGCCTTGGCTGTATGTTGCTGGTGCCATTTTGCTTGTGTTGATTTTTGGGCAGATTCTCAGCAACAAGGATGACTGTTCCGGGATGAACTGTGCACTCGATGCCGCGACGCAAGAGGTTTTTCCTCTGGTTGAGGGAGCTTTCCCTGTCCGAGTTGTCTTTGCTCACGGGTCTTTGTGGGTAAGTGAATTTGGAAACGATACGGTTCGCCGCCTCGATCCGGAAACCATGGGCCTCTTGCAGGCAATCAAGGTCGGAAGTGGCCCGGTAGGTCTTGCCGTGGCAGATGACGGAGTATGGGTCGCGAATTATGCTGACAATACCGTCCAGAAAATTAACAAGGACAGCAATGAGGCAGGTGAGCCTGTCGCCCTTGGTGTCAAGGGCCCGAATGAGCTGGTGGTCGCAGGAGAGAACCTTTGGATTGTCGTCCAAGGCGAAAAAGAAAAAAAGAAAGGATCTGTCGTTCGGTACCAACCTGGGACAAAAGACCTGAAGGTTTTTCCTGTTGGGCCGTATCAGGCGATTTCTATTGACGCAAAAGGCGATGATGTTTGGGTAGGGAGTAGCGACGACTATGCCCTGGTAAATGTGTTGGGAGAGGGGTCGGCTCCGTGGAATTTGCAGGGTACCAATGATGCAGGCCGTCCTGATGGAAAGGGAACGCTGCGGGGTATCGCGATCGATAGTGCCGAAGACAAGGTGTGGGCGGTAAATACAGATAATGGACTGCTTTTTGAATTGTTTCGCAGTCAAAACCAGACAGACGGGGACGTGTCGAAGTCCCGAAATTTTCAGTTTTACGATATAGAAGGCAAGCCTTTTGATCTTCTGCTTGCACAGGACCATGTCTGGGTGACTTCCAAAAGGAATGATGGCCAAAGTAGTGAGCTGCTGGCGATTGATCCCCGTGGAAATGAAGCAGTTATTGCACGCACTGCCCTCGACGGCTGTGCAGACCCGCGTGGCCTTGATGCCTCCGCCCACTTTGTCGTCGTGGCATGTGCAGATAAGGATGAGATCATTCGTTTGACCTTCTCTGATGTCACCTTTCCGGAGAACGGGCAAATTTCCTAGGACAACCTCCCAAAATGGGAGGGCTGTAGGGCCGGTTCCAGAGACATCTTTTGTTTCGGGGAAGCCTTCTCAAACGCCTGAAACGACCCCCGCGTTCGAGATTCCCTGATCCCGCGAAATGAGCCGGCCCGAGAACTTCTCCAGGCCGGACAACGCAGCCGGAACTCCCCAATACCCGCGTACTCCACTGCAACCCGAAGTACCGTTTTTCCTCGTGCGTGCGGTGAGAGTTTTAATTGGCGAGGGTTTTGCGGTTGTCGAGCAGTTCTCGCCAGCGGCGCATCGTGTCCTCGGGGCTGTCGAGCCATTCCCAGCGGGCGGCAAGCTCGGTGGTTTCGCGGGTTTGGCCGGGCAGCCAGGCGCGGGCGATATCGGCCCAGTTTTGTTCAGAGTTGAGCGCCATGACGAGGCAATCGATCTCCTCGATGCAGCGTGCGAGGGTTTGGTTGTCGTTTTTGATGGCAGCATGCCAGGCGCGGGCAAGGTGCGCGAAGAGTGTGCTTCTGCGGTTGCCGGTTTGGTAGGCAAGGTCTTGGGCTTTTTGCAGGGCAGTATGGAATTCTTCGTCGGGGACGGTGCCTGCTGTGGCAATGGCGAGGGCTACAAGGGCGTCTTGTTGATCGATCAGGTTGCCGGTTTGTTGGGTGAGGCGGATCGCTTCTTGGGCGTGGGTTTTCGCGGCGTCAGGGTCAGTCCAGGCTTCGCTCCACGCGAGAATTGCGAGGGCTTCTCCTTCTGCAACGACAGAGCTGATATTGCGAGCACGCTGGAGTGTTTTTTTCTGTGCTGCAATGGCTTTGTCGACTTGTGCGCACTTTGTATGGGTCCATCCGATATTAAGGAAGTACCTTCTGGCGATGTCGGGGAGTTCGTCAGGAGTGGGAAGCATGTCAAGGCCGGTGCGGAACTTATTTTGTGCGAGACCCGAGACTGCATTCCAGAATCGGACTTGCACGCTGAGGGAGCCCTCTTGTGTCGCGATGGTCGCGAATTCGTTTTGGGCGATGTCCCACCCTGCGGTGAGGCGAAGAATGGAGGCATTGTGGAGGCTGAGAAGGTCGCGTGCGTTTTGCGGGAGGAGAGGGTTGCGTGCGGCTTTGGCGAGATGGGCTTGGGCGTTTTCGAGAGTGTCGTTGCGGTGGAGCCAGAGGCCGTGTGCGCCGCGGGCGAAAGTAGCCGCGGGAGTGTCCCCGGTGATGCTATCGGGAGTGATGTTGAAGGCGTTCCAGAAACCTGCGAGAGCGAGGCGGTCCGCGGTTTTGATGAGCCAGTCGGGAAGCCGGCCGAGTTCGGTGGCGTGGGCGAGAAGGAGGGGGTAGTCGCCGGCGAGGTTCGCGAGGTCGGTGTGGGTGGCGGTGTCGCCGAGGCGCTCGAAGTTTTGTTGGGTTTCGTTCCAGAGCTTGCCCATGTTTGTCTCTTCTCCTTGCCGGATTGTAGTCCTGTGGGAGGAAGAGGCATCTGTGTCTTCGCGGGATTTGTGTGCTGGGTGTTTGTTTTGTAAGTCAGTGTTTTTGTTGCGGGTGTCGTGTTTGGCGAGCCAGGGGATGATGGTGTCGCGGTGCCAGTAGCCGTAGCCGGGGACGGTTGGAGGGCTGACATCGAGCGGTGGGCAGAGGATACCGTGGACGGCCCAGTCGCGTAGGGTCGGGATGGGGATGCCGGTGGTACGTGCGATTTCGGGCAGGCTCACGAGGTTGGTATCGGGCAGGATTGGTTCGATGGGGAGTGTGTGGCCTGTGGATTTTTCGGGTTGCTTGGGGTTTTTTGGTTTTGCAGGCTTTTCCGGTTGTTGTCGAGGGTTTCTGGCGTCGAGGACGGCTTTGGGGTTGAGGCTGGTTCGGTTGTGTGTTTTCGTGAGTGAGGTGGGGAGTGTGGCGATCCAGTCGGCTATTTTGCCGTCATAAAACCAGTAGGGAACGCTTTTGTCGATGAGGTCGGGGTAGGGCATGGGATGGCCGGGACAGCTCTCGTAGTGCCATTGGCGCAGTGTTGTGAGATCCTGACCGAGATGTTTTGCGATGTCGTCGAGACTGAGAAGGCCGGCATTGTGGAGAGTGAGGTCGATCGTGTCCGGTGTTGCGGTCGGATCGGGTGGAGTGTCTTCGGTCGGGTCTGGTGTGGGGCCGGGGGGAAGTGCGGTTTGAGTGAGGGCCTGGGTGATTTGTTGGGTGAGGGCGAGGACTTCGTCGATCCAGGGCTTGACGACATCACCGTACCATAAGCGGGCGTGAAAGAGAATACCGCGCCAAAGGATCGGTTCACTCCAGGCGGGTGCGGGGATGTTCCCCTCGTCGTGCCATCTTTTTGCGGTAGGGGGGTCGGTGCCGAGTGCGTGGGCGATGTCCGCGAGAGTCCAGAGAAAGGGTGCGGTCGATTGCGTCCAGTCGTCCCACGAAAAGGCTCACCAGAAGGCGGAAACGCAGGCTCTGCCATAGGCTCATCTCCATCCGTGGGGGCCTCCACCCTCGCCTGTCCGACAGTGTTTTGTGCAGAAAACCGCACAACCCCGGCATCACCTGCACCTTCGCAAACATCTGATATACCGGACTGACCGAAGAGAAAATACAGCCCATCAATCAACACCTCCAGACCCGACGCCCCTAGATCCGACACCTCCGGACCCGGCGCTTCCAGATCGGGCGCCCCAGGGTGTCGGGTAGGGTGTGGGTTTTTTGTAGGAAGAGTGTGTAGGTCCAGTGGGACATGCAAAAAAGCGTGATCGCGGTGCAGATGGCAAGGGTGAGCGCGAAGAGCATTTTTTTCTCCCATTTTTCGCACGCCCTTATTCCTGTATGTCAACTCCTAGGTTCTCGCACGGGGTCTCACGGAAGACCGGGTTCTTTTTCCAAAAAAGGGGAGAGGTAAATCAGGAGACCTCAGGAAGATCGATTGAGAAGACAGGGAAGAAATTTTACTGAAAGAGATCATTGAAGATTGCAGGCGCAATGAAAACCGTCACCCAAGTGTAGCCGCAATAGGAAGAACTGCGCGTACCTCTTAGGGTTTGCGAGATGTACACTTCTCCATATCGCTTTTTTTCCATTGTGAAAACCCTGGAGAAAACTTGCAAAAGCCCTGAAAACAACCCTCCTCAAAAAAACCTGCGAAAACCCGAACAAAACCCCTAAAGGAACCTCTTGGGATCAGGCCATTGCCGATAGAAACAGGGTTGTATGGTCTGTCGTTTATCGGCCTTTTTTGTTCTCTCGATGGGGAGATCACAAGGTTCTTGTGTCTTCGGTCTGTTGACGCGCCAGGGTACGCTGAGGATGAGAATGAGGAATTACAGGGGTTTTCCAATGCAATAGGTATTGCATATTGGAAGACTGGCTGGCTGATTATTTCTTCTTGTCAGGACACTTCGGTGCAATGTGCAATGTGCAATGTGCAATGGTTGTTGTTGTGGTTTTGTGTTGTCTGTTATGGGGTTGTTGTTGGGGGGTGATCGGGGTCGCGTCCGCTGATCAGTATGTGTAGGCCGTTTCTTTTTCCTTGACGGTCAAGGGAGGTGGAGAGGATGACTGTTTCGAGCTGGTGTCCGTCTTCGAGATCGTCGAGGATTTCCGGAGTGTAATGGGCGGGAATGTATCCGGCTTTATAGCTTTGTGAGAGATCCCATGCGGCGATCGCGTTTGGGTCGTAGGGGTTGTCTGGTTCAGGAATGAGGATGAGTTGGTTTCCTGGTGCGAAACTGGGGTTGTCGAGGTCCTCTTTTGTGTGGGAGGTGCCGGCGAGTGTGAGGGTGAGTGCGCCGAGGATACGCAGGTCGGTTTCGCTGGCTTTTGTGCCGTCGACCAGGGTGATTTCGGTGCTTTCAAGGGGGTCGGTGGGGAAGGGGCGCAAAAAGAAATTGCTGTCCGAGACGCGGATGGCTGGTTTTTTTTTGAATGGACTGTGCACCTGAAATTTTTTGAACAGTTTCATGGGGGAAAGCTTTTGGTTGTCTCCAGTGGTTTTTTCTGAGGTGAGGAGGTGCGGTGTTGGTTAGTTTTCGTGAGTGGGAACGAAGAGGCCGATTGAAGCAGTATATCCGTGCACAAAATTTTGTTCGCCAATCGGGCCGATTTCCCCGGCGCAGAAGAAGCCTGCGGTGGAGAGAGCGGGAAAAATTTCGTCGATTGCGTTGGCATCATGGTCTGTATGGGAGAAGAGCCGTGTGCCTCTGCCTGAGCATGTGAAGAGGAGGGCACCTGCTGGGGTGCCTATTTCTTTTTTCGCAAGAAGGAGCATCTCTGTGAGGTCTTCTGCTGCTGTTTCGGCGTCGCGTACATGAAACTGCACAGTAGAGCCGACTTCTGTGATTTCTCCTACGGTGATGGCTCCTGAGGCCCGGTTGATCTCCGTGAGGTTTCTGATGAGAAAGTCGCCTCGTTCGAATTCGGCCTTGTGCTCGTCAATAACGTGGCCGATTTGTACGCCGTTTTTGATCAGTTCTTGGTCACGTGGGTTCGCGTCGGAGACGATCTGCATGAGACGTTGCAGGGCAGGTTGTCCTCCGAGTTCCTCGATCGTATTTTCTTCAGATTTTGTCACGGTGTAGGGAACACCAATGGGACGGCAACCTTGAGAAACAACAGTATGCATGTGGATCGGGCCGCTCAGGGTGACGACAATGGCGCCCTTTTCCAAAATTTCAGTGTTGTAAAAGAGGTGCGAGACTCCTGTGGCTTGACCTCCCGAGGCGAGTCCGCCGATGCAAGGAATTCCCGGAAATCGTGTGTTGAGGTGGGAAGAGAAGGCATCTGAGGGAAACGAGTAGGGGTCGGCTAGGGCAAGTATGCCCGCTTCTGCGGGGATGATTTCTGGTAACCCATGAAAGATGTTGTGCTTTCGTTTTCCGTAGGTGACATGCGTCGCGTGCACTGTGACGCCAGGGAGAGACATCGCGCAGATGCTCACTGCTGGACTCTGTTCTATCTCTTTTGTTTGGGCAATGACACCCAGACTGCTGCATCCGGTGAGGACTTTTGGTTTCAGTACGTCATGCACTGTGGCGAGGATTTCTGGGATTTCTTCTTGGAGATAGGCAGAGACAAACAGAATGACGAGATCTGCAGGCGCTTGAAGATCGGTAGCGGCCGCATGCGCTTTTGATTCTATGTCAGCGCTGTTTATAGGCGCTAGCGCAAGACTGGTGACAATTTTCATGCCCTTGAGCCTATGACAAAGGCAGCTTTTTCTCTAGATTCCTTTGTTGACATTTTTTGGATGCTGGTAGAAACTTTGTTTTTGTTGCGGAACTCTTGAGTTCTTCTGTGAGAGGGGAAGAAGTGAAAGAAATGAGAAGAGAAAATACTTTCTTATTCCTTCTTTACGCTTTATCGGACAGTTCTTCGCAAGCAGGAGTGGTGTAAACTTCGCCAGACCCATCACTTTTTATGTGGATAGTGTAATTGTTTGAGTCTTTGTTGGGATTGTAGAGAAGTGTGGGTTTTTTTCCTGTGTAGATTTGCTTGATGTCTGTGGGATAATCGTCATCGTCATCGATTAACCTGTATCCCTCGACAGCGGCTCGTACTGTTTCTACTTGGATTTCGCAGGCTTTTTCTTCTGTTTCGTCTGATACGCCCGTGATGGCGAAATAGATTGCTCCTACGAATACCACTAAAATTAAGATCGCCGCTATTCCTTCTCCGAGAGTGAAATTCTTCGGGCGATCCTCTGTGTCTTCTTTTATTTTGCGTATCATGCTGCCTCCGATAAGGGAGTAAAGAGTAGGGATGGAATGAAAAGAGGAGCAAAGTCCGCTTACTAATTCTGGGACTCTCGTGAGATGGAGTCTGAAGTATCTTGGGAGTTTTTCGCTGAGCCTATTTCCGCTTCCTTGTCGGAAGAGAAGAGAAGAGGAGAGCAGACAAGCCGGTGGCTGTCTGTCTCCTGCTCTCTCGATTGGGAAGCAGATTATGTTCGTGTGCCATTTTATTGGAAGCAGGATGGTGGAGATGGGATGTGCTGTTCCTGTGTGTTGTTTCAGTGGTGGCAGCCTGTGTGGAACTGCCCAGTTATCTGGAGAAACCCATTGCAGAAATGAGTACTGCCGAGTATGTCAATAGTGTGAGATCCTGAGGGGGAAGCTGCGAGAGAGAAGGCGAAATAGGGGTCCTAAAATAGGGGTCTCATGATATGCCTTAGTTTAGCGACCAGGGGAAATCCAGAAAAAGGTCGAGGAAAAAACTGAACAAGAGCAGGCTGAAGGTTATTGCGAAAAAACTGAGCGGGGATGAAGAGATCTGTTCGAGGCGGGAATCCAGCTCATTCGCATAAAAAGCCGAGAGCGCGCGGAGTTGATCTTCGATTGTGTCGGTTTTTTCACCGAACTGCATCATGCGCGGCACAATGCCGGGGAAGAGGCCAATAGCACTGATGGGAGCGGAGACGCTGCGACTGCGCAGCATGGTTTGCTCTGCTTTTTTTAGTTCCTCTTGCAGGAAAGTATTTTCGACAGCACTCGATACGATACGAAAGGTTTTTGGAAAAGGGGTGCCTAAAGAGACGGCGAGCGCGAGCATGTCGCAAAACTCGCGAATTCCGGCATATCTCAGTATTCTTCCAAAAACTGGCAGTCGAAGTAAGAGACGGTCTTTTCGAAGACGACCGGATGGAGTACGACCCCAGAGAAAAATACCTGTTGTTCCAGTCAGGACGGTGAGCGCGATTCCCACTTGGAGAAAGCCTGCGTTCGTTTCTGAAATGGAGATGAAGTCGGAGAGAGCCGCGACAAACAAGCTTGTCAAGAAAAAACAAAATAGCCCAAGGATTGCACCTGACCGGAAGAAAATAGTGTGCGTTTTACGGTGCGCGCGGGCCCGGCGTTCGAGGTATGCCGCGATTTGCCACAAAATAGTGTCGAGGTCGTTGCAAGACTCTGCGGCTCGAATCAGTTCGACAAAAAAGCGGGGAAACACCCCCGGCTGCCATTGCATTGCCGTGGAAAGATGGAACTCTGGCGCAGGATTGTGCGCAGCGATGTGATCAAGATCAGCAGCGAGCGTGCGCGCCGCGTCTTGCAGACGTTTGGGATTGTGCTCCCCGATGGCAGACAGGGATTTTCTGAGGGGTTCCCCAGTGCTGAGAAGAGCGGCTATTTGACGGATGAGTGACGCGAGTTGCTGGTCGGAGAGTTTCGGCGTGCTGTGCTTGAGAAAGGGAAAACGTGGGTGTTTTCGCAGACGCAGCACGCTGTTGCCCGCAGACGTGAGCAGGCTGTGTGCTTCTTGTTTGGTGTGCGCGCGCACACTGCCGCGTCGAATAGTGCCGTGTGCTGTTTGAACCCTATATGCAAACGATCGGAGATCTGTTTTTGATCCTGTGTCGAGTGTTCGAGAGCGGAGTGTAGTGTCTTTTTTCTGCGGGGCTTTTTTCTCCGCCTGGATGGGAAAGCCCATGCGAGTAGAGAATGCCGCAAGATACCGCCATCCCGACTTTTTTTTCGCAGTGTGCGTCATGTGATGTGGGGCAGTACGGAGAGAGGAATCGGAGTTCTTTGGGTTTTTTAGGAATTTGGCCTCGACTTGAACCCTGGACTCGGGATGAGGCTGGGCACTTTCGGTTCTGGACGTAGCGCCGGCTTTCCCGGAGAACTCTTTCTTGGGAAGCTGGGGTTTGGGGAATGCCACGCGCGGATGATGAGAAGAAGAGTCGTTCCGAGAGAGAGGAGCGCGCCGCCAATGCTGTCCTGGACGATGGCCAGGATCTGTTTCCCAGACGTTAGAGCGCATGAGCCTGTCGGATGTGAGATTTTGCGTGAATGCTTGCTTGCACGCCGACCTTGAGGACGTGTGCTCTGTATCCAGCCTGCCCTGCCAAGGGCGCGTGATGCCGCAACTTTCCCACCTCTTCTTCATGTTTCAGCTGCGGGCACAGTGCCCGGGAGGGCAAGATGAGGTCCCGCGCTCATTTCTCCTGACCTAAGTGTAAGGCTTCTGCTTTTTCTGTGTGCGCTGCTTTTTCTATATCTTCTCGGATAGCGTTTTTTGCAGCTTTCTCATCTTCCTTTTTTAAGGAAAGGCAGAGGAGCAACACGCGGAAAAACGGTGTTGTTTTCGAGGATCGGCGTGTGTTGGTGCACGCCGGCACAGTCGACTCGGGTCTCTGTCTCAGCTGGATCGTGCAGCGAATTTTTCTGCGATTTCTTTTTCGAAGCGAGACCACCCGTGTTCGGTGTGGTTGTAGCGGGTCGGGTCAGGAATATCTTTCAAAGCTTGCTCTGCTGTTTTGAAATTTGGTCCTGGGCCTGCATTGGGCTCGTTGCCCTGCCAAGTGATCATGCCGGCGGCGAAGGGGTTTTCGAAGAGCGGTATGATTTCTGGTTTGTTGAGCTTTCGTCCCGGTACTCCAGAGATCATCGTGCCAGGTTCCAGCCATTGTCCTGATACAGAAGTATGGGGAAAGACCAGAGTGAGTTGGGAGAGGACAACGCCTGGGTTGATTGTGGAGTGACAGGAGAGGACGACATGGTCGCCGAGCTTCACAGGCTGGCAAATGAGGGTCTTTTGGAAGACGTTTTCCAGTTTTTCGTCAATGGCATGCGTGAAATCAAAAATCGATACGTATTCACCTGAGCCGCAGTGCGAACCACATTCGACGCCTTGGCTCACGCGAAAGACAGTGCCAATGCCCCACTCGTTTGGGCCTTGCATGCGGAGAGTTCCGGACAAGGTGATGGAGACATTGCGATGGAAGACCACATGGTCACCCACGATGAGTGTGGGATCCTGGCCAACTCCCCCAAAAATTTGCAGATGGAACCCGTCTTCCATCATGCACCCGTAACCGATTTTAATGCTGACTTTTCCGCCTTTTGTCAACATGACACGGCAGTTTTTCCCGACATTGAGAGACTTGTCAATGTCGAGATCGGTTTCTACTCCCATGAGCAGCGCGAGAAATTTGATGCGCAAGATGAACTTCAAACGGCGGTATCGCACCGGAATTTTGAAGATTTTGGAGACCAGGGCTTGCATGGTCTTTCTCCGCGTTGTCGTCCACGTGTGGTTCGCGTTTTTTCGAGGTTGTCGCAAGAATGCCCATGCTGATTTTTCACTGGATGTTTCTCAAGGTTCCCTCTGTGTGGGCAAATTCGATGCTCAGGCGGTGTATTCCTCGCGGAATGCCGGAAAATGAGGAGAAATGCTTTGGGCCGAGCGGCCAATATGGCTGTGATCTTTGTGCCGGTTCCTGAGAGGACAATCCGGCTTGCACCCGATTGCTACGCATTTTGTCTTCTTTAGGAGACATTGGGAGAAGGCATTGGGCGGTGTGGAGAGGATCCCAACTGCGCGCCTTGTGCGACGATCTTGTGCGAAAATTATGTGCGGTTTGTTCTTGGCCGCTTACTCGTTCTCGTCGTCGTTGCGTGACCGGAGAAATTCTTCGATTTGTGCAGCAATTTCTTCCCCATCGGGAAGACGGTTGGCATCATCGGAAGTTTCGTCGGAGTCTTTGTCCAATGCCGCTTGCCGGCTGGGATGGTTGTTTTTTCTACTCATGTCGAACTGTTTTTCAAGAAGCGACACGTACGCACTGATTTCGCTGTTGTTTTTTACCGTATTCTCGAGTTGCTGTTCGAACTTGATGGCTTCCTTCTTCAGTCGGGCATCAGGAAGTTTTTTTCCAAGGAGAGAAGAGAGCGCTTCTAAAAGAGTCAGCGCAGCCTGAGGGTTTGGCGTTATTTGTGTGTAATGAGGAATTGATGCCCAAAGAGTTGTCGCAGGGTGTCCTGCCTGCGTCAGAAGGTCGGCGAGAATAGGAAGAATGCCAGTTGGGCCATGGTAGCTGTTTCTTTCGAGGTGAAGTTTCGCACGGATTTCCGGATCAGGGCTGGTTCCTGCGAGTGGGATGGGACGTGTATGAGGTACGCCTGCGAGTATTCCTCCGGCCATCATGACTTGACCCACGTTGCAGGTGTCCGCAAGCGCGCATACAGCCTTGCTGAACTGTTGCCATTCCAGATGTGGCTCAGGTCCGATGCCGAGAATGAGATTGGCTTCTTCGGACCAAGTGAAAGTGTATTGGTTACGTGGCCATTCAACGTCGGTGATGACACCATTGACAATTGAAACCTCTGGTCGCGCGCGCTGAAAATCGAAAAAACGGTCTGGAGAAATGTGCGCGAGGGGTTCGGTATTGAGGTCTTTTTCGAGATGCGCGATTAATGTGGTCGCGACTTTACTCGCGTCGCTCCACCCGCGGAAGGCAAGCAGAAGCGCCGGGTTTTTCAGCTGTATGTTCTTATCGAAGACGAGTTCAATCACGGTCACAGCCTATGTGCATTGGAACATGGATGTTGCGTTCGTCAGATTTTTTTTTGAGGCTGTTCGCGTATTTTTTTGTTGTAGTCGATTTTTTCCCTGATGAGAGGAGGGAAAAAATTTCTTCTTCTTGGGTGTGGAAACGAGACTTTGCGATCTCTCGCGGTAGGAGAAAAAGAGAGATTGCGCTGCTGGAGTGACTCCAGGACGAAGATGGGCGAAGATGACGGAGACGGGTTCTGGAATAGGTTCGCTTATTGGACTGTTTGAGATAACAGTCCAATAAGCGAAGATTCAGATAATGCCGAGTGCCTTCTCTAGTTGTTCCGCACTTTTTGCGCCAACTGTGGAGGTGACGAGATTACCGCCCTCAAAAAGACCGATGGTGGGGATACTCATCACGTTGTATTTCGCTGCCACATTCGGAGCATCGTCCACGTTCAGTTTGACGAAAGCAACATCTGAGTGTTTCTCTGCAAGACGTTTGATCTCCGGCCCAACGGCTTTGCATGGTCCGCACCATGGGGCCCAGAAGTCGACTACCACTTTGTTTGTAGCGTCGAGAACCTCTTGTTGGAATGTGTCATCTGTGACGACGGCTACTTCAGCCATCAGTGTTGCTCCTTCGGTTGGTCCGCAGAATTTTCTCCGGTAATTCCGGTAATTCTGGCATCTCTGTCGCATGCCAATCTCTGTCGCATGCCAATTAGGTATTCGGCGTGGCAGGCTGGACTTCTTATTGAAGAAAAGCCGAGAGCTGCCGGATTTATTCCTTACTGGCAGGTTTTGTCCCAGGGAGAAGGGGAGAATTTTTTTTATGTTGTCGGAACCTTTGCCTGATCCTTTTCCTGATGATGTTGACTTGCCCAACTTTTTTGGTAAAGGCATACACATGGGGAGAGGCAAGGGGGAATGAAGGAAGGAGAGAAATGAGAGCATTTTCCTGTGCGACAGGGCGCCCCCGGAAGGATTCGAACCTTCGCACCCGGCTCCGGAGGCCGGTGCTCTATCCCCTGAGCTACGGGGGCAGCGGTTTGCAGCATAGTCGCGAATCTGTTCATTGCGAAGCGGGCAGGAGGAAAGGCGAAAGCAAGACGGGCGTACAAGGTGAATGAAGAGTAGCGTGCCGAAAAGGAGAAAGTCCGTTTTTCCTGCGAGACCAGCCGTTTGAGCGTAAGCTGTTTTTCGTGATTGGGGTTTTTTCCGGATGTTGTGGAACTGGGTGAACTGCAGGGCGAAAGCAGGGTTAGGGGCTTTCTCCTTTGAGCTGCAACACTGGTTCGAATCTATTCATGGATTTTTCCCTTTTCGTGATTCGGTGACAGGTGCACAGCTTTGTGGTTTTGCTTGTGCCGAGTGGCAGAGTGACGGTTCTTCTCCTGTTTTTTGTGCAGATGCACGCAACGATTCCCGGTGATGCGCATGTTGAATTCTCTTTCGATTCCTCCTCATCTTGTAGAAGTGCTGCCTCCCTCCGCGACAGTGAATGAGGGCGGCCATTTGGAGATTGGTGGATGTGACACGGTTGCGCTCGCCGAAGAATTCGGCACGCCCATTTTTGTCTACGATGAAAGTTTTTTGCGAGCCCGATGCCGGGAGTACAAAGAGGCGTTTGCCTCTCAGGCTGTTCCGGGTACGGTCTATTATGCCAGTAAGGCGTTCAGCAGTATTGGGATGCTGCAGCTTGCAGCGCAAGAGGGTCTTTGTGTCGATGTCTCGACAGAAGGTGAGCTTGGTGTTGCCCTGCGTTCCGGCTTTCCCGCGGAACGTATTTTGTTACACGGTAACAACAAGTCTGATGCCGAATTGGATTTGGCTGTAGGTGCGGGTGTGGGCCGCATTGTGATCGACTCTTTTGACGAGATTGATCGTTTGCATGATCTTGTGCGGCAACGAGATGCTGCGCCTGTAGCCTGTCTTGTGCGGATTACCCCAGGTGTTGATGCAAAAACGCATAGGTACATTCGTACTGGGCAGGAGGACTCAAAATTTGGGTTGGGCGTACGTAACGGACAGGCCTTGGCTGCCGTGAAATACCTTGCGACGTTCGACACGATCGATTTGCAGGGACTGCACTGCCATATTGGTAGTCAGCTGTTCGACCTCGCGGGTTTTCGAGAAGCAGTGGACGTGGTTGTTGATCTTGCTGCAGAAGCCTCGACTGCCTACGGTGCTCCTTTGCATGAGCTGAATTTTGGTGGTGGCCTTGGCATTGCCTACACGCGTGACGACAAACCTGTGGCAGTGGGAGTACTCGCACGTCTTTTGAGCGAGGAAATTCTGGCACGTGCTGAGGTGGCAGGCCTTCAGGCTCCACGCATGGTAGTGGAGCCTGGTCGTTCCATTGTCGGGCGTGCGGGTGTCACCCTCTATTCGGTAGGAGTCATCAAAGAGCTCCCCGGTGTGGCGAAATATGTCGCTGTTGACGGTGGATTGAGCGACAATATGAGGACTGCTCTTTATCAGTCTGAGTATGAGACATTTCTCGCAAATAGACCTGAGGCAGAACTCGACAGCAGCGCGCGTCTCGCGGGAAAGCATTGCGAAACAGGTGATGTGCTCCTTGAGAACGCGGCCTTGCCGTCTGATATCAGGGCAGGAGAAATTCTTGTCACTCCCGCCACAGGAGCGTATGGCTACGCGATGGCGAATAACTACAACATGGTTGGCCGTCCGGCTGTGCTGTTTGTGCAAGAGGGTACGGCGCGGGTAGTCATCCGGCGTGAAACGCTTGACGACCTTGTTTCTTTGATGGAGTAGGCGCAGAGGAGAAAACCGTGAAGTTTTCGCATCCGGGACGCGCAATATGCTGTTTCTGTGTGGCTCTTGTCCTCACGGGATGCGCAACGGCACCTTCTCGTACTCGTATCACGGGTCCTGTCGACACCAGTAGACGGTTAACGCTTGTGCCGCCTGAGACGGGAGTGCTCAGTGGCGGGGGAGTCTTTCATTTTACTACCGAAGCAGTGCAGGATGACTTGGCCATGACGTGCATTGTGCAAAGAGGAGGTGATATTACAGACCTCTTTTTGGATCCTCTTGAAATGCAAAAAATTGGGCGCGAAATATCCGTTTCCGAAGAGGCGCGAGATGCACTCACGATTTTCCTTGAATCCGTCGTCTGGCGCATGGCCGCGAACGGTACCCTGGTCGTTTTTGCGGACGAAGACCCCAGTGGTTCTTTGCCTTGGACAGGAAACACGACTGCTGGAGACGCGCATCGTTTGCAGGCCTCTACTGTTCGGCGCACTGTAGCCGACCGTTCATTGAGCGTACTGGCTTCTTTTTCCGGAGATGCGACCGAGAACGGAAAGGCGAAAGTTTCCGTGAACTGGGACGAATCCACCACGGTTTCTCTTTGGCTTGTGCGCGAGCTCGCAGGAGTTGCGCGTTGCAACGCGGAGCTGACGATGCAGCTTGTGCGAAAGGAAGACACTCCTGTTCTTCCATCTTTTCCCGAGGGAGATGCCGAACTGCTTTCGACAGGAACCGTGCTGCAGGAAGGCTCCCGTCTTGCAGAGGTTGTGGACTTACTTGGGCGTGCAACATGGCAATATGCGGGAGTGGAAGAGATTAATTTGCAGACTTCTTCAGGAGAAGGAGTGGCATTTGGGACGATCCGCGAACAAGGCAATGCCTATGTGCTTTTTCTCTCTGGAGAGTTTGCCGGAGATTCTTTTGCGTTACGGGCGGTGAAGACAGAAGAAGGACGGGTCCGCGGTACTCTCCAGGCCGCGGGGCGAAGCACTGCGATTGAACTGGCAGGGTGACCGAGATGACGGAATGGCAGAGGACGGATGAAACTGGCGTGCAACGGAGTGCCGCGAGCACTGTTGGTATAGGGTTTTTGGGATGTGGCACAGTAGGCGCTGAGGCTGTGCGTATTTTGCAGAACCGAAGCGAGGAGATTCTGCGGCGTACCGGCGTTGCCTTGGAGGTCCGTCGGGTCGCAGTGCGCGATCTTTCTCGTGATCGAGACGTGCCCCTTCCCGCAGACGCGTTTACTTCGGACCCTCTCCTTGTGGTGCAGGACCCCCAGGTAGATCTCGTTGTGGAGGTGATAGGAGGCATTGACCCGGCCAATTTTTTGCTGACCGAAGCATTGAAAGCCGGAAAGCCAGTTGTCACCGCAAACAAGGAACTCATGGCAAAGTTTGGTCCTGAACTGCTTGAACTTGCCGAGAGCGCGGGTGTTGACATTCTGTTCGAGGCTGCCGTGGGCGGGGGAATTCCCATTATCCGCCCTGTGACCGAGTCGCTTGCGGGCGAGTCGGCACGGCGCATCATCGCGATTTTGAACGGAACGACAAACTATATTCTCACGCGGATGACAGAAGATGGTGTCGACCTGGCAGAGGTGCTTGCGGACGCGCAGCGTCTTGGATATGCCGAAGCCGACCCTACTGCCGATATTGATGGTCATGACGCCGCCCAAAAAGCGGCCATTCTGGCATCCCTTGCCTTCGGAACCCGTGTGCACGATGAAGACGTGTACCGAGAGGGTATTCGAGACGTGCGCGCGCATGATGTCGAGATGGCGGCTCGTCTTGGCTATGTGGTGAAGCTTGTGGCCATTGCCGACCTGGTGCCCTGGGCAGATACTTTCGGAGTGGCAGTGCGGGTGCATCCCGCGATGATTCCACTCACGCACCCACTTGCTTCGGTGCGATTGTCATTTAATGCAATTTTTCTTGAGGGTGAATCGGTAGGCGAGCTCATGTTTTATGGGCGTGGTGCAGGCGCCGGCCCGACTGCTGTTGGCCTGGTAGGCGATGTGATAGACGCTGCCCGTAACCTCCGTCAACAGGCACGAGGTCCACATCTTCCTCTCCCTGCTACCTGCCCAATTGTTCCTATCGAGGACGTCCACAGTCATTTCTATGTGCGACTTGAAGTTGCAGATGAGCCGGGCGTGCTCTCCGGAGTCGCCGGGGTGTTCGGTCGGCACGAGGTGTCGATCCAGAAGGTTCTACAAGAAGGCCGCGCAGAGGATGCCGAATTGGTCTTGGTAACGCATCGTGGCCGGGAAGCCGATGTGCGGGCCACCCTGAGAGAACTTGTGAGCCTGACTGCCGTGAAACGGCTTGCTGCAGTGTTTCGTGTGATTAATGGAGAAGAAGAAAGCAGTTTTTCATGAGCGCGTGGCGTGGTGTTGTTCCGACCTACCGGGACCGTCTCAAGCTACCCATAGATGCTCCTGCGATTACCTTGCTCGAAGGTAATACTCCGCTGATTCCTGTACCTGGGATAAGCGAACGAGTCGAGGCAGAGGTCTTTTTGAAATTTGAGGGAATGAACCCGACAGGGTCCTTCAAGGACAGAGGCATGTGCGTTGCGCTTTCCGGTGCTCTTGCGGAAGGGACGCGGACTGTGGTGTGTGCTTCCACCGGGAACACCTCTGCGTCTGCAGCAGCGTATGCCGCGCGCGCGGGCATCACGTGCGCAGTGATCATCCCTGATGGGAACATTGCCTCCGGGAAGCTCGCACAGGCACTCATTCACGGTGCCACGGTGGTTCCTGTAAAAGGGAATTTTGATGATGCGCTTTCCATTGCGCGCCGCCTCGCGGAGACTGGCGAGGCGTGCCTTGTGAATTCCGTGAACCCCTTGCGGATCGAAGGTCAAAAAACAGTCGCTTTTGAAATTGTGGAAACCCTGGGATGCGCGCCGGACATTCACTGTTTGCCCGTGGGAAACGCAGGGAATATTACGGCAGCCTGGCTTGGTTATACTGAGTCGCTTGAGTACTACCAGCTTGATCGTCGCCCTGCAATGTGGGGGGCACAGGCCGCGGGAGCCGCACCTATCGTGCGCGGTGCCCCAGTTGAACGACCCCAGACGATTGCGACTGCTATTCGTATTGGGAAGCCTGCTTCTTGGGAAGGGGCTGTTGGAGCGCGTGATCAGTCCGGTGGAGTGATCGAAGCAGTGACCGACTCTGAAATTCTTGCTGCCTACCGTTTGCTTGCTGCGACCGACGGAATATTTTGCGAGCCTGCTTCGGCGGCCGGCGTGGCGTTGCTTTTGAAAAAAGCCAAAGAAGGAGCGGTCCCTGTTGGCGCCAAGATTGTCGCGACGCTCACAGGCCATGGGTTAAAGGACCCTGACCGTGTTGTGAAAGAGATCAAAGTACCGGATCCTGTTGACGCCACCCTTGCTGCTGTCAGTGCCCGGATTGGTCTTTGAGCAAGGTTTTGGCGGAGCCTTCGTGTGTGCGCGTGTAGGAGGCGTGTGCAAGGCGTGCTGAAGGAGAGGGATAGTGGCGAACGCTGAAAACAGTTTTTCCTTTTCGAGGTCTGGCGATGCCGGGGCTTCCGGGAAACGCCAGATTGCAGCGTTTGATTTTGACGGCACCTTGACAGTGCGTGATTCTCTTGTGCCTTTTTTGCGACGGGTTGCAGGAGGTGCCGGCCTCGCGCGTGCTTGTGTGGCGGAAGTGCGTGCCCTGTATCGCGATATGAAGGGGGGGCAGCGTGAAGAGGGAAAAGAAGGTGTTTTGCAGCGCGTGTTTCGCGGTGAGTCGGTTGCCGGAGTCGAAGAATTAGCGGTGTCTTTTGCCGAGGAAAGGCGGGATTTGCTGCGCCCGCAAATGCTTCGTCGTGTCGAATGGCATCGCGCACAAGAGCATGAACTCATTATTATCTCAGCTTCACTGCATGTGTATTTGGAGCATGTGGCGCGTGTGCTCGGGTTTGACCATGTGATTGCAGTGGAGCTTGAGACTGAAAATGGCCTGTATACGGGCCATATGCGAGGTCCCAATGTGCGCGCGCAAGAGAAGGCGAATCGTTTGCTTGCCTGGCTTGATGGGGCAGAGGCAGAAATATGGGCGTATGGGGACAGCCGTGGCGATAAAGAATTGTTGGAGCTGGCAGATCACGCCCTTTTTGTGGGGAGCGCGCGGCAGCACGAGAAAATTGGTTTTGCCACGGCGAATGTGCAGCAGGTGGGGAAGCATGACCTCTAAAATATTCTCCTGGAAGTATTTCCTGGGGGAAAGTCGTCAGCAAAGCTGTCGGTAAATTTCTGCAGTTGTACTGGCACATGCTTCCCATGTGAAACCTGCTGCGTTACGGAGCCCGGAGGCGCGCATTTCTTCTCGCCTGGATGGGGCAGCGAGCAGATCTGCCAGGGTTGCTGTCCATGCTGGGGTATCTCGCGCGTGCAGGTGTATTCCTGTGCCGGCGGTGACTTCGCAGAGGGCGGGGTCGGTTGAACAAACGACGGGTGTTCCTTGCGCTTGTGCCTCGATCACGGGAAGGCCAAATCCTTCGTACAGGCTTGGAAAAGCAAAGAGGTCGGCGCCTTTGTACAGAGCTGGGAGGTCAGTCTCGGCCACATAGCCTGGCAGGATGGCCCGATTGCCGAGCGCGCGGGCATGTGTGGCGATGGTGTCGCTTGTTTTCCCCCAGCCTTTTGGGCCGGCGACAACAAGAGAGTGCGCCAAATCGGTTTCGCGTGTCAGGTCAAGAAAGGCCTCCATGAGAGTGGAGAGGTTTTTCCGTGGTTCCAGTGTGCCCAGAAAAAGAATGTAAGGCGTGTCGTGTAGCCCGTATTTTTTTCGCACGCGTGCGATGTCTTCACTACTTGCGCGCGTCAGGTCAGTCCCAAGATGAGTTACTGTGACCCGATCTGCGGGAATACCCGTATGTTCACAGAATTCTTCTTTTGCGGTATGGGAGACGGTGAGAAAGGCGTCTGCGTGTCGTATTGCTGCTGCGAGGCCCTGCCTATGGAAACGCCGCCCCCGTCGGGTCAGGGTTTCTGGTACACGTATCTCGGCGATGTCGTGCACTGTTACGACCAAAGGACGTTTTCCTTTGGGAGGGATCGCGAGAGATGGGGCATGCACAAGGTCTACATCACGGTCTACATCAAGGTTTGGATTGGGGATTTGTCGGGGGCCCGCTGCCATGCCAAAAGGCAGAGGGGGGCCACCGAGTAGGTGCCAGGAGTCGTAGAGGATGGGGCGCACAAGAGGGAGACGTAAGGGAGGCTGGGGCAACTTGAGGCGAGTCGCAAGTGCCACGGCTGTGTGTTTTCGATGGAGAGCAGAGAACCCAACGGGTTCAATGTCGGGAATTGTGCTGGAGAGGGCGCGAAACAAGTGCAGTGTGTAGCGTCCGATGCCGCCGGGCACCTGGTGGAAAAGCTGTTCGACATTCATGGCGATGCGCATGGCGTGCATTCTTTCAGAGCGTGTCCGGTCCGGGCCTGTCGGGGCCTGTCGGGTTTGGGCCTGTCCGGTTTTCAGTTGAGAGAGGGTCAGACTGGGATGAGGCAAAATAAAAGAAGAAGCAGCATGGCAACAGGAAGCACCCTGGCGGCCGGCATGGGAACAAGGGAGCGATGTGCATGATTTGTGTGCTGTCTCTGCAACCAGTTGCCGAACGTGGCGGGTCGGATCAGGGATTGCTCCGGCTTGTGCGCAGCTTGCCACGTGAAGATTTTGATTGTCATATTGTGGTTCCGACAGATCCTCCTTTGCGATCGGCTTTCGAGGCGGCAGGAGCGACCGTTCATATTCTGCCGATGCGGCGGATTACGACGCGAGGCGGGTTTTGGCATTGGCCGCTTTATGCTTTGGCCTGGCCGGTCACGGTGCTCCGTTTGGTGTGGCTCGCCCGTCGTGTGCGGCCAGATGTTTGGCATACGAATTCTTTACATTCGTGGTATGGCTGGGCGGCGGCTTTTCTCACGCGTCTTCCGCATGTGTGGTCCGCGCGTGAGATTGTTGTGCAGTCGCGTCTCGCTGCGTTGTTCGAACGGTTCCTCACGCGCCACTTTGCGGACATGGTGGTCTCGGTGTCGGAAGCTGTGGCGGCTGAGCTGCACCCAAAAAATGGTCGTGTCCTGATTGAGGACGTGGATTCTCGCGAGTTTTGCCCCGAAGAAGCAGGCAACTTTCGTGCTTCTTGCGGGATTCCCGATGATGTGTTTCTTGTGGGGGCTGCAGGGCGGGTTGACACGTGGAAGGGCTTTGATCTTTTGCTGTTGGCGCACGAGCTTGTGACAAGAGACCTGCCCCGAGGTTTTCCTGCGGTGCACCTGGTCATATGTGGTATGCCCGTGTTTGGAAAAGAGGAGTATGAGGCGGGTTTGCGGGCGAAGGCTGCTGTGCTTCCCCGTGTGCACTGGTTCGGTCCCTGTGAGGATATGCCGACTTTCTATGCGGATCTCGATCTTTTTCTCCTTTGTTCGACGGCACCGGAACCTTTTGGCCTCGTTTTGATTGAAGCACTCGCTTCGGGAGTTCCTGTTGTTGCCTCGGACCAGGGTGGTCCGCCGGAGATCTTGCGCGAATTCCCGGAACGTGGTCGCCTTGTTCTTCCGGGAGATGCGGAAGCGCTTGCTGTAACTGTGTTGGATATGGTCCGGGATATTGTGTGTGAGCCAGGCAGGAGCCATGACCATGACTTGTCGGCGGTGCAGGGGGATGCCTTTTCTGCCGCGCCCGCATCGTCTCTGGCCCAGGCGTGTTTGTCTTTGTCGACGGAGCAACGCCGAAGGCGGAAACGGCTGTGGTTTCCTTCGATTCCTCCTTACGCTGAGCTGTTTTCCGAAGTAGTTGCCGAGTCTGAATGAGGGAGAAATGGCAGTTTGAGCAGGATCCTTGTCATCTTGTCACGAATAAAAGGCAGACGGGCAAGGGGAGCGTCGCTCGTGTAGAATTTAGGCTTTTTCTTTCTATTTATAGAGATTGATGGGTAGGCCTGTTTTTCGGGAGGCACGAGAAGAAAGCACGCTGTTCCCGCTTTATTTGTCTTTCGTTCTCATCGGAATTCTTTTTTGGGCGAGTATTGTCCATGAGGAGCATCAGGACTGTGCGTTCTCCTCGGTCTCTTGACACCCCTTTGGCAGCTGCCGGATCATCTGGTACGACTACTTCTCCTCAAGAGCGCGACCGGTTTTTTTCCACAATGCGTGCTTTCGCTGTCCTGGCTTTGATGGTGGTACACTGGGGTCTTGCCGTTACCTTTTCCAATGGTTTAAGTCAGATTGGAATTGATCGGTTTACCGTGTTGCCATCCTGGTTGACCTGGGTTTTTGTTTGGATTGGCCCGGTATGGTTCGGGATGTTTGGGGCGCTGAATCTCCGTGGTGTGCGCAAGGCTCTCCGGACGCATTCTCTCCAGGCGTTTTACCGGAAACGCCTGACTCGCCTGCTCATTCCCTATTATGCGTATGCTGCAGTTTTTGTTTTACTTGAGCTGGGATTGAAAATCGGAGGAGTCGGACAATGCGCTGATCCTGCTGCGGAAACCGACCTCTTTTTTCGTCTTGACGCAGTGTGGAAATGGTTCACCTGGCTTCTTCCCTTTCCGCATGTTGATTGTTTGGGGTTGGGGCAGGCTCCTTTCTGGTTTATGTCGGTATACATTTTCTTGACCCTTGTCTTCCCTCTGCTTGTGAAATTGTACGACCGAACGAAGGCTGTGCGTTTGCCTTTTGGCAGGGAGATTGCGAGTCGATACGCTATTGTTCTTGGATTTGTGGCTGTATCGTTTGCTTTCGATCTGCTGGGGCGGATCTTGTTTACCTACCAGACTGGCGCGACCCCTCTTATGCCCTTTCAAATGATTGTTGTCTGGGGATTTTTTGGTTTCTTGGGCTTTTTCTATGCCGAAAAAGAACACGATCAACCTTTTGTGAAGGAGTGGGCAGGACGTATCGGTGCTGGACTTACGCTCGCGACTGGCTTGATGGTGATTGGCCCTTACCCCGATGCCCTCTGGGATGGGACAGGTGGGAACCAGTTTCCTCCGACTGCGGCCTATGTCACAGGGGGGCTGGCGTCCGTGTGTTTTATGCTGCGCGCACGCAACGCAATCACGAAATTTTCGCGTCTCCCTCTGGTCGAACCAGCCGTAAACGCTCTGGAGAAATACAATTACACCGTTTATATCTGGCATATGGCAGCCCTGCAGCTCGTGTGGTGGGGGACAAAGGCGCTGGGGTGGCATGAGACGCTTGTTTTCAGTGATGTGGAACACCCGGTGAATGTGCTCTTTGACCTCAGCATACCGCTTTCACAACTGCTGTTTTTCGTCTTGTCCTGGCCCTTTTTAGTGCTCTTGGTACGAGTGTTTTACCGAGCTGAGTCTTGGACCCTTCCAGCTTTTGGTGGGCGCCAATTTTCGTTTCGCCGTGTTCGATCGGAAACTGCTGATCAGTGATTGTTCTGGCGTTGCCTTGAGATGATTGTTCTGGCAATTCTTTGGCAAATCCGGTACACGATGGAGCGAGCTGCGCACTGGCCTTTGCCTTTTCTCTTTGCGGGGGATCCGTCTCCACCAGCGTGTGCTTGGTTTGAAAAACCCAGGTGTGGGGGAGGTGTCAGGGTTTCCGTGTGTTTTCTTGGGGTCTTTTGCAAGCAAGTGCCTTTGGCTTCGGTCCTCGCGTGCAGACAAGCAGAAGGCGTCCCCGAACAAATTTGCTTGGGGACGCCTCTGGTTCGGACGGTCAGGACGTGGAAGCAATATCCATGATGGGTTTGTAGAGGTGCTTGCCGCCCATCGATCCGTAGAACTTGGCGTCGCCGAAGGCGAAGACTCCGCCGTCAAAGCCCGTCAGCCAGTAGCCCTTGCCAGTCGGGCTGGCATCCGCTCCGATTATAAGGTCGTTCATGGGACTGCTGCCCATGGAGCCGTAGAACTTGGCGTCGCCATAAGTGAAGATGGCACCGTCGAAGCTCATGAGCCAGTAACCTTTGCCGCTTGGCGTTGGGATGATGTCGATGATCATGCCGTTGAGGGCTTTGCCTCCCATGGAGCCGTAGAACATGGCGTCGCCGAAGGGGAAGATGCTCCCGTCCACGCTTACGATCCAGTAGCCCTTGCCCGTTGGTGTGGAGGCTATTGCCCAGATGGGTTTGTGGAGGTGCATGCCGCCCATGGAGCCGTAGAACTTGGCGTCGCCGAAGGCAAACACGCCACCGTCGAGGCCCACGAGCCAGTACCCCTTGCCACTTGGCGTTGCTGTCATGTCAATGATGTAGTCGTTCAGGGGTTTGCCGCCCATGGAGCCGTAGAACTTGGCGTCGCCATAGGCGAAGACACCGCCGTCCATGCCGAGTAGCCAGTAGCCCTTGCTGGTGTGGTGGTCGCCCGCGCTCTTTTTTGTGTGCTGCGTGGTTTTGTTGTCAGCGCTCATTGTCATGGGAGGGGTAGCCGTAATGTCGATGATGGAGCTGTTCAGGTGTTTGCCGCCCATGGAGCCGTAGAACTTGGCGTCGCCATAGGCAAACACGCCACCATCCTCGGCTGCCAGCCAATAACCACCGCTTGGCGTCGTGGTTGTGGTTGTGGTGCTTGGCGTGGTGGTTGTGGTTGTGGTGCTGGTTGTGGTTGTGGTGCTTGGCGTGGTGGTTGTGGTTGTGGTGCTTGGCGTCGTGGTGGTTGTTGTGGTGCTGGTGCTGGTTGTGGTGCTGGTCGTGGTGGTGGTTGGTGGTGTGGCGACTTCTGCACGGAAGTTGGCAACAGTATTGGCGGTGTCATTGATCGATCGGGCGTTGTCTGCTGTGCCTGTTTGCCCGGTGGGTTGGCTCGAATAGTTTATTGCGGGATTGGAGTACTGATTCACGCGAGGGCAGCCACCACTTGGGTTACTCGCAGTAACCGGGCAGTTGTATGCCATTACGGTGCGAAAAGTTTCGTTGGGGGCCGGGTCTTGCCATCCTTGCGAATAAGGCGAGACGCCGGTGCTTCCTCCCGTGTTGTCTTTGTCGTGTGTGCTTCCTTGAATGTGGCCGATCTCGTGACCGAACGAGAAATTGCCCGTCGCGCAATTGTGTGCCACAACGCCGAAGGCATAGGTTTCAAAGGTCGGGGTGAGTGATGACATGAGCCAGGCCAGGCCGCACGCGCTGGGGTCAGTTTTTCTGATGAGAATCACGACGTCGGCGCCATAAGTATCGCGCCAAGTGTGTACTTGGTCGAGAATTCCGTCTGTTGTTGATGTCAGATTGGTGAGGTCATCGGTAAAGGACCCCTCTGTGTGGGCTATTTCAGCGGTGTGGACGAGCCTGAGGCGTGTGTTGATGTTGCTGTTGGCGTATCCGGTATTGGTTTCGGTGATCGCGAGCTGGATCAGACTCTCAACGGGAATTTTTCCCCCCGTTTGATTTTTCGTTTCGGGCGTGTAGACCACCATCACATCGATCTGGCTGCCATCGTCTTTTTCTGCTGTGACCGTGTGGTCTGGGATCTGCTGTGGTGGGGATGGGGGGAGCTGGGGCGGGAGCTCCGGTGGGGGTACTTGGGGTGGGAGACCTTCCGGGAGTAGGGAAGTGTCTGTCTCACGTAGCACGTGCTGTCCGTTTTCTTGGGAACGGAACTGATACACGTTTCCGTCGAGCGTGACATTGCCCGTGAGGTGCCCTTCGTTCAAGATGAAAATAGCATCACTTTGCTCTTTTGTGTTGACCTTTCCCTGCCATGCGAGGGTGGAGTTGTCGGTCCTCGCGCGTGTGAGGTCGAGTTTGAGTATTCCTTTTTCGAAAGCGGGAAAGGTCAAATGCGCGTGCTCGCGGGCTTGTCCATTCGAGTCGACCAAGCTTTCGAGATGCACGTCTATGTTGACAGAACGACTTACGGTATGGTCCTGAGGCAGTACAAAGTCTTGGTCTCCATTCTCGTTGTCTGCTGAGGTCAGGCTGGCGAGGACCGAATATTCCTGCGCGGAAACTGGTTGTTTTTCGGAAGCTGACGCGGAAGTCGACAGCATGGGTAAAAGACTGCAAAAAATAGCGAAGACCACGAACCTGCTTGTTCGTTCGATATTTTTCCAATGTGCTGGCATGGGCATTTCCCCGAATAGCGGAGTCCGATCGGTGTGGAGTACATCGGCAAATACGGAGGAAAAGCTTGATCGTCTCTATTGTTGCGAAATGCCGAAATTTCTAGATTTTCTGTGGGAAAATTCTCTTTTCCGGAGAAAACTGCTTGTGTTCCCAGGTGAAAGTGGGTTTCTGTTTTCTCTCCAGGGGGTTCTTCTGGTAGCTGTCGTGCAAAGATTTTTCGCGAGGTGTGTTTTTCGTGCAGGAGCTTGCTGCAGAAAAAGAAGAGAAAAGCCGGAGAATCAGGGGGCTGCGATGGCGACAGTCGGGGTCTGGTCAGAGTGCACCATTGCTCCGCCTTGTGAACGAGCTCTGGCAAAACCGTGCACTTCCCCCTCCCTGCCGGCCAGTAGGTAGCCGTCACCGGAAGAGAGGGAGACGAGACTGACAACTTCCTGCCTGATCTGTCGGGCAGGAAGACTGCCGAGATACGGGGCGTCGCCAAAGGCGAAGACGCCGCCGTCCTGGGCGGCGAGCCAGTAGCCCTCGCCCGTTGGGGTGGAGGCCATGGTAATGATCGGTTTGTGCAGGGGTTTGCCGGCCATGGAGCCGTAGAAGCCGGCGTCGCCGAAGGCAAACACTCCGCCGTCCTGGGCGGCGAGCCAGTAGCCCTCGCCCGTTGGGGTGGAGGCGATTGCAGTGATGGGTTTGTAGAGGTGCGTGTTGCCCATGGAGCCGTAGAAGCCGGCGTCGCCGAAGGCAAACACTCCGCCGTCCTGGGCGGCAAGCCAGTAACCCCTCCCGGTGGGAGTGGAGACAAGTCGAACCACTTTTCCTGCTATCGGGACCCCCGCAAGTGAACCGTAGTGCTGGGCTGCTCCAAAGGGGTGCACTTCCCCGATTGAGCTGAGGATCCAATAGCCTTTTGCAGCTGTTGACGTTGACGTTGTTGATGACGTTGTTGACGTTGTTGACGACCGTACTTCTGCGAGATCGATAGCGCTTGTCTGTGTGAACGCTTGCGAGAGTGATCCGTGATCTTGCGCGGGAGCAAAAGCATGGACTTTCCCTGTCGCAGTCAGAACGTGATACCCAGTGGGTTCCGTTATATAGAACCAGGTGCTGGAGATGCCGAGAGCCCGGCGGAAAGTATTCGCAGGAATGACGCGTGAACCATGTGCGAAATTGATGCGTATTTCACGCGCACGCCCACCGTCGGAGCCAATCCCGTCTCTTCTGATCACGGAGAAGTTCTGAAAAGTTCCGAGGTCTTGCCCGAAAATCTCTGTGATTTCACTGATGGGGATGTCTTTTGACCAGCGATGATACTTATTGCGAGAAGTGGCATCTCCTGTATCCGAGACTGCGGGGAAAACCCCGCCGGCAGTATGGCCACCTGTGGAAGCAGAGAATTCTGTTCTTGCTATATCCCCGTTGCTCCAGTGGCGCACTTCTCCGCTGGTGGCCGTGACCGCCTGATTTGAGAGTAAGTGCTCAAGGGGAAAGAAGCCGGAATCCTCCGATATCGCGGCTCCTCGATAGACCTGGCATGTGGCGGTGTTGCAGGTATCGGCATAGAGATATTTTCCGTGCCCGTTATTGGCTTGCATGTCGGAGGCCACATAGGAACGAGCGGCTACTGCCTGCGCGCGCAACGCGTGTGCTCCCCGTCCTTCTCCCTGTGTCGCCCAATAGGCGGGCATTTCTTGGGGGACAACACCTATTAGATAGGTTGCAAGGGGAAGAATATTCACCGTTCTCATCTGCTCGTTCTCTTCCTGGGCCTCGAGAGTCCCGCGTAACCAATGAATAGTTTCCTGCGTGGTCTCGCCGGTGGTCTCGTTCGCAGTCTGAGAGATACAGAGCTGTAACAGGGTGTTGTGCGGGGCGGTCATGACCCCAGCGCGGGCATCAGGGTGAGAAGGGGTGAAAAGAGGAGGGTGGTCCACAGTTCCAAGTTGAGTCCAGGGCCCTGTGCAACTTTCCCCTTGTTCAATAAGGAAGTGACCGGAGGAGCTGCGACGGGCTCGCGCCGCGCCTGAGGCCGGTATTTCCCATTGTGCGACGTGAAAAGGTGCTGCAGAAGTGACCTGCAGTGCTGCGCCGTCATTCTCCACGATCCTTACCCGGAGAAGTCTGTCTGGTATGAAGCTTCCTGGTTTGGTTCCGCCGTAATAGTGAGCAAGGATTTCTTGATACGGAACTCCTGCGAGCGCGTATCCGAGTGCTCCCCATTGGCCAAGGCCGCGACCATGACCGAAACCGCGGCCTTCGATCCGTATCTGCGCGTTTTCTTCTGGTGCTTGCCCGCGCAGAGGTGTTGCCGTGACAAATGCCGGCAATACCAGTAAGGAAACCGCGTAGAGAATTGCGGAAAAGACTGTGCAGCGAGGCCGGAAAACTTTTTGCCGGTCTCTTTTTTTCTTTGGAAAGTGTTGGCGGGGACGTTCTTTCTTGTGATGATATTGCATTGCAGTTCTCGTTTTCTAGCGGAAAGTGTCGTTTTTTCTGTGACTGTCGAGCAAAGAAGAAACAGACTGTGGTAGAAGAAGAACGAGTGCAACAGCGGGATCGTCGCGGTTTTCATCAGTGGGGGGCGTCAAGGATCCATGAAATTTTGCATCCCCAAAAGTATGAATCTCTCCTTCGCTTGAAAGCAGATAGTATCCTCGTCCACCGATACTTGCTCGCATGGTGACTATTCTTGACAGGGTGTGATGGTCTGCTGTTCTTGCCTTGTGCAAGCGGGCGTCGCCGAAGGCGAAGATGCCGCCGTCTTGGGCGGCGAGCCAGTAGCCTTTGTTGGTTGGGGTGGGGGCGATCGCGGTGATGGGTTTGTTGAGGTGTTTTCCGCCCATGGAACCGTAGAATTTGGCGTCGCCGAAGGCGAAGATGCCGCCGTCTTGGGCGGCGAGCCAGTAGCCTTTGTTGGTTGGGGTGGGGGCGATCGCGGTGATGGGTTTGTTGAGGTGTTTTCCGCCCATGGAACCGTAGAATTTGGCGTTGTCGAACGCGAGAACCTCGCCGTTTTTGGCAGCGAGCCAGTAGCCTGTTGCGCTTTCCATTGCCGAGACAATAGGGGTGCTTGCTGAAGAATGAGGGGGATTGTCTTGCGGTGTGTGTGTGGCCAGAGTCGTCGTAGCAGCTGTGCCAAAATTCTGCACTTTTCCAGAGCGCAATATGACTCGGTATCCAGGATTTTCCAGCTGAGAGGCCAGGATTATTTTTTCGGTTTCTTTGCGAATTGCCGGGAGAAGCGCGAAAAACCGCTTTCCGGGACAAAGGGTGGAGCCAACGTCTTTGTGGCCCATGATGCGTGGCAGGTTTTTGTGGATGCTGCGCGGGTTGAGCTTGTGGACTGCGTTTTTCCAGGCAAGTAGGGTGTTGAGTGCGGCAATGCCGGCTGCACTGGGAACAGCTTTCTCGAAATTTCCGAGCAGGGCAATGCCACATGAGCCGGTATTGTGATTTTTGGCGTGTGCGCCGATTACTCCTTGGTGTGTTTGGTCTTCTCCATCATGTAGTTCTTCTTTTTTGTAATCACGTGCCCAGCGACCTTCGTACACATGGCCTTTTGCGTCTATGAGAAAGTTGTAACCGATATCGGACCATTCTCTGGTTTCAGTGTGGTAGGCGTAAATTGCCCGTACGGTTGCTTCTGGATTGTTGTCCTTGTTTGAAGTGGCTGTGTGGTGCAGGATGAAGCGTTCGATCGGGGCATGACTCGGGTTTTTTGCACGCAGACTTTCGTCAGCTTTCCACATGGCCCGTGTGATGATCGAGGGTGCGGGAAGAGCGTCGCCTTTCGGTATGGCAGGAGAAGGACTGTTGCTTTGCGCGTCGATCAGGCTGATTTCCATACGCGACACCAGGCCGGACAGGACCCTCACCTGAAATTCCAGGGCTTGTTCTGTCTGGAGCAGTGCGGAAAAAAAGCGGCTGCTGGAAGCATCCTTGCTATTTGTGAGGTTTGTGTCGACACTCATGTCGGCTGAAAGCCAGAAAGGCTCCCACTGGCTCCACTTTTTGTTGGGGCCTGCGTAGCGGGTTTCGATGTCTGCGTCAGGGGCGCCATGCCATGACAGACCGGCATGCGAAACTGGAAAAGGTGCACGAAACTGGTGTGCATTTTGAGTGTCTCCCCCCTGTGCCTGGATGTCCGCGGCGCTTGTGGGCAAAGGCATACGCACAAGACGGGGGAATGGCCCAGGCAGAAGACGGCGAGACAGGACGGTAGGTGCGGAGCGAGACGCAATGACAAGGACCGAGAGGGTGAGGAGATTGCGGCGTGAGAGATCAGTTTGTGACACCGTTTGTGGAGCACCTTTTCTCTGTGTGCCAGGTTGTCTGCAACTTGGAATTTGAGCGTGGGGGTGGAGCGCGATGCAGACTGCTCACTATCGGGCCATCCTGCACCTTCCTGCTTGGCTGATGGCGAAGATATGAGCAAGTAGCCGGAGAAAGGTGTAGCAGTGGCGGGCTGAAGCGGCCGTTGTTTTTCTTCTGTGAAAACCTGGCATTCTACCGGCACTTTCTTGTGGAAAAGATCGGAACTGGGGATCGATGTCTTGAATCTTCTTATTGTACTTTTCTGAGGGTTTTTCCTGTTTTCATGGGGTTCTTAGAAGAGAGAAGAGAAAATATTTCCCGCAAGAACGTAACTGGCAGGAGAGCAGCGAACGGAAGAATTTCCCGCAAGAACGTAACTGGCAGGAGAGCAGCGAACGGAAAAATTTCCCGCAAGGAGGCAACTGGCAGGAGAGCAGCGAACAGAAGAAAAGAAAAAGTCTACTATTCGTTTATGCCATCTTCAGTGACTCGATTTTCTGCCAGATATGCTCGAAACTTTTTGCGTACTATAGGGACACAACACGAATGGATGCAGCGTGTTTTGTCTGTAGGGAAACGCGAGTGTGCGACCGCTCTTGAGGAGATTGAACGGCGACGTGCTGTGCTTGCTGCTGCGACTCGTGCAGAAGACGGGATGGACCCGTCCTCCGATTCCTATTACGGAGCGGAGTATTACGGTGTGGGACGGGTTCCTACAGGCGCGGGTACCATTAGCGGATATGACTCCTACGACCGGGTGTCCAGCAACGCCGACCTTTCAGCCTATCTCGTTTGGCGTTTCTTTTCTCCTGTGAAAAGCCTGGATATAGGGTGTGCCCTTGGGTTTGTTGTGGAAGCGCTGCGAGACCTTGGAGTGGACGCGTATGGCTGCGATATCAGCGAATACGCGGTTGCTCATTCTCCGGAAAATATTCGTGATCGCATACAGCAAGCTGATCTTTCTGCGGGTTTGCCTTACCAGGAGAAAGAGTTCCCGCTTATTACAATTTTTGAATGTCTAGAGCATCTTCCACCGGAAGTGATTCCTGCTGCTTTACAAGAATTGTGCCGTGTGAGTTCTGGTTATGTTATCTGCACTATTCCGTCTTTTGGTATGAATAAACACGGCCCAAGTGGCTGGTTTGATGGCAAGGTGCTTGAGAGTCGCCTTGCTTATTACCGAATGTTAGGCCCCTCCTACACTGGCCCAATTCCTTATGCAGATTTGCAAAAAGATGCTCGTGGTCGACCAATTGAAGGCCATCTTTGTATCGCCTCTTTTTCTTGGTGGACACAGCAATTTGAAAAAGCAGGATTTATACGCGCTGGGGCGATGGAAAAACAGATGTGCCCTGCAGTCGCACGTGTGGGGAAGTCAAAATTATGGAATTTCTATGTTTTTCACCCGGCCGACCTTCCTTTTTTTCTTCCTGTGATCCAAGAGGAAGAGGAGATTGCAAGGGTGGAAGCACAATGGGAAATCGGGAAACACGGTCCTGTTGCCGATGATCTCGCTGCAGTTGATGCGCTGCTGGGGAAAAATGGCCTGCTGCATTCTTCTTTCTTCTGAGGTTTACTTCCGCGCGTGTTTTTTCTTGTGCGCATCATTGTGTGTTGCAGAGCGTGTTGTCGGGACTGCGACTGGTGTGCACGGGAGAGGAGTTATTTGCTCGCGTGTGTGGAGGAAAACACACGCGACGAAATAGTTGGAGATCGGCTTTTCACGCGTTCTGCCATCTCGAGTAAGAATTTTTCATATTGGGCGATGATGGTGTCCCATTGAAAAAAACATTGCACATATTTTTCTCCGTTTTGCCCGAGCGCGCAGCGTAGACCCGGATGGCACAAGAGCAGATTGAGCGCCGCTGCGAAGGTACGATAGTCCTCAAACCAAAGTCCAGCGTGCGAACGGATGGCGTGTTCGCGTGTTGGGCCGCAATGTCCGTTCACGAGGACGGGTGTTCCGGTGCTCCAGGCTTCCAGAAGCACAAGTGAGAAGGCCTCGAAAGGGGAGGGGGAGATCAGGACATCGGCGCCCTGCAGCGCGCCCCATTTTGCGTGTGTGCCAATGGGCCCAGTCACTATCACATCGGGGAGAGAAGGCAGCGGGTGCACTATGGGGCCCGCAAATATCAGAACATGTGCGTTTTCGGGATGTAATTGCTTGAAGGCTTTCCAACAATTACTGAGAATTTTTACTCCCTTTGTGTTGTCGACCCGACCGAGACAGAGCAGGTAAGGGCGGTTCCCAATGCCTGTTTGGAAGCGAAATGCCTGTTCATCTCCGGTTATTTGTTCTACCCCGAGCCCCAACTGCAGCTGGGGCTTGTGCGCCACACGAAAGATCTGTTCGACCAGACGGCGTTCGTTTTCTGTCTGGAAAACCAGGGCTTGGACCGCAGTGAAAACCTTTTGGAAAATGCTGAGCCGTAGCGGAGGCTCATCGTGCGCAGCAGGATGCATGATGGCACGTTCTGCGACATGCGGGATGCCATGTACCGTTGGGTAATAGAGGTAGGGATAGAAAGCCACAAGGTCGGCGTCACAGGCTTCCACGGCCTGCACGAGGTCGGGCGTGACAGGTCCTTGGAGCTCTATCCAGGCGAGGGCTTCTTTTGTCTGGATTCGAGTTGGTTTTGAGAGCAGGGTCTCGGAGAACGCGGGGAAGGTCTTTGCCCGTCCCGAGAGAGAAGCAAAACGGTGCACGCGCACGCCATGCAGTGTGTGACTTCCTGGGGGAGAAGTATTTTTCCAGGTGATGATGTCGTCGGCGCAGGTGGTGAAGACTTCAACCTCGATGTCGGTATGCGCTACAAGACGTTCGGAGAGCATCCGAACGGCGTGTTCTGCTCCTCCAATAATGTTTTCTCCATACCGGGGAGTTACATATGCGAGTTTCACTATGTGTTTCCAGTTCGCGCGCGTTCTAGAGCGGACAGCATCTGCGCGTGGATGTCGGGGAGGTGAAAATTGCGTAGGCGCTGTAGGCCTGCTGTGTCCATCGCGTCGCGCAAACTCGGATCTTTTTGTACGCGGTCCAGAGTTGCGGCGACGAGAACTGGTGTCTTTGAGGACAAGAGCAGCCCCGCCTCTGACAGAGTCTCGGGAATAGCAGAAGAGCGATAGGCAACGATGGGAAGTTGGTGGTGCATTGCCTCGAGCAGAGGTACGCAGAACCCTTCGTGCTCTGACAAGCAGAGAAAGACATCAGCTGTTTCATAGTAGGCGACCAAGGCGCTCTGGGGTACTGATCCCGCGAAAGTAATTGCGTGCTCGATTTTGAGGGAAGTCGTGAATTTTTGCAGTGCTTCGTGGTAGCGAGAGGAGCTTGACGATCCAATCAAGCGCAAGCGGGCGTTTGGGTCATACAAACGGCGATAGGCGGCAAATGCCGCGATGATGTCGTGCTGGCATTTGTTTGGGGAGATCCGCCCGACAAACAGGATATCTGTTCCGCCGTTTGTTTTTTCCTGTTGGAGCTGGGCAAGAAGGTCGGTATCGACATTGACGGAAAATTCTTTGCTGTCAAAGAGAAAGGGGATGACCTCGGTTTGTGCATAACCTGCGCCGTGCAGTTCATCCTCGTTGAACGCAGAAGGTGTGATCCCGAGGATGGCGCGCTTCCCCAGCTCTCTCATTTGTTTGCGTCCTAAATTCAAACCACTTGCGAAGTGGGGTTCCCAGAGAGCAAAAAAAGAAGAGGGGGTGATGTTGTGGTAGTTCACTACCAGTTTTTCGGGGCGGCCGAGCAGGAAATCGACGAGCTCTGACCCTGTTGCCAGTTGGTATACTAATGTATCATCTGGGGAAGCCGGGATGTTCCTCCCATACTCCTGATATCGGTGCCCATTGTTCCGCATTTTGGGGTGCAGCACTGAGGCAAAAATCTCTGAAGGGATGCCATGCGCGCGCAGGAGAGCTTGGAGACGCAAGGTGTGAGTTCCGACTGCGCTCGGTTCAAGCACGGGAACAAATTGATGGATTGCGCTCATTCTTTTTCCTCGAGAATGCACGCGCAGGCTTGCCAGAAGGCTTTCTCGTTCTTTTCAGGAGAGAAATCCTGTAAACGGGCAGAACCTGCGGAGATGAGTTTTTGGTTTAGGTCTTTGTCTTGGGCGACTCGGTCGAGTGCGCTTGCCACGATGACGTGTTGTTTCGTTGGAAGGAGCAGCCCCGCGTTGTCGACGGTTTCCGTGACAGCTGAGGAATTCCAGGCGATAATAGGTATCTTATGCGACATTGCTTCCAAGAGCGGGACACAGAACCCTTCATGCTCTGAAAGGCATAAAAAAATGTCAGCGGCCTTGTAATAAGCCGTTAAGGCTGTTTGGGATACGTTTCCTGTGATAACTGCAGCATCGGCGATTTTTAATCGCTGCATGAGTGTACGAAGAGATTTTTCGTACACTGGCGAGGAAGACCCTCCCACGAGCCGGAGACGGGCATGAGGGTCGTGCAGTCGACGATAGGCAGTAAATGCCGCGATGATGTCGTGCTGGCATTTGTTTGGGGAGATCCGCCCGACAAACAGGATATCTTTTCCGCCGCGTTTTTTCTTTTCGAAAAGAACATTGAGGAGAGAACGATCAGGGCCCCTGTCGAACACGACAGGATCGAAAAGGATCGGCGCGATGCGCACCCGGTCGTAACCTGCACCTTCGAGTTCGTTTTTGTTGAAATGAGAAGGTGTGATTGCCAATTTTGTGATATTGGCCAATGCGTGCAGCTGTTTCCTTCCCGAGCGCAGTTCCTCCGTGACGCGCGGCTCCCATGTCGCAAAAAAAGAGGCAGGCGTGATGTTGTGATAGTTCACAATTTTTCGCTCTGACCGTGTTTGTATCCACGATCCCATTTCGCTTCCTATGGAGAGGTGATAGAGAAGGACTGCATCGGAAGTGCCACGGCGAGGAAAATTTTTATAGTTGCGGGCGAGTTTTGTAGGGAGTCCGTGTGCGCTCGCAGTATAAATTTCGGATTCCAGGCCTTTGGAACGAAAGAGATTTTGCGCCCGCCGTGCGTGGGAGCTAATGGCGTCATGCGGCACCAGAGATGGGACAAACTGATGAATTGCTACCACGGTGTTATTTCGTGCCTAAGACCAGGTGGCTACGAGGACCAGACATTTGTTCGCCAAATCTTTGCAGTGTGTCGCGCAGCGAGAGCGGGACGTCGTCGCCGAGATTGGCAAACGGGTTATCGATCTCGCTTTCGTGGATTTCTGTGGTGAGACGAAGCTGTGCAAACAACAAACCCCAGGTGGTCGCGCGCAAGGGCTTTCCCGCAGCGAGATCGAGCACGAGAGGATCTGCAGAGCGTTCCCACACGCGAGGATCATTGCCAAGAATTCCGACGAACCCCTTGTCCCGTGTCTTTTCTGTTGCCATTTCGAGAAGTACTTGTTTTTCTGGAAGGGAAAAGCTATCGATACTTCCGCTTAATATCACGCCGCCCAACGTGTTGTCTGCGAGTTTGTCGAGGTGCGCGAGCGCAGTATCAGATCGTGTGTCAATCCTCGCCGTGGCACCTTCGAGTGTTGCAGTCTCGGAGGGATCGACACCGTAAATGTCCGCGCCTGCATCTGCAAGGAGGCGTACCAGTGTGCCGGTTCCACACTCGGCGTGCAGGATACGACCAGGTGCTGTTTGTGCTGCTTTGATGAGATGGTCGCTGAAAGGAAAGGGAGAAGGAGTGGGCATGGGCGGGGATATGGTGGTGAGAATTTTTGCTGGTGAGAGGGGTCCAAACTTCTCAATCGAGTTGTCAAGCGCACGCAGGATCTGTGTGAGGATGCTCCCAAACTCGCTGAATTGTGCGTTGATGTGTTGCATATACCAGCGTAAGACCTTGCTTTCCATACGCTTTACATAGCTTCCTCCAGGCAGATTGGAAGCAGTGGGAACAGTGAGATCGAAGTGAGAAGCTTCTGCGAGTTGCTCGATTGAGGAGGGAATGTCGCCGCTTGCCGTACCTGGGGGAGAGGCTTCCCGGAATGCCTTTGTGATCTCGTGTTCAAGGTCGGGGGGAATTCTTCCGTCCGCGCGCCGGCGTTGGACTTCGCGGTGGATTTCTTCCATGATTCGATGAGAGTCGATCCGGTCGACGTCGTTTTTTTCTTTGTTCATCTTCGAGATCCTGTGTCTGCGAATGGGCCGGCCTGTCGCAGGCCCTGTCGCATAGGTGTCACATGGCCTGTTTGTCATGGAACTGATGTCGTCTGCTGCGCCACGCTGTCTGCCGAAAACTGTCTGTCGAAAGACAGCGATGGTTCCGAGAGAGTGAGGAGCAGCATAATGAGCAGAGTCAGGCCGGTGTTCTTTTTCAGTCTGTCTGAAAAACGGGACAGGATTGAACAAGAACAGCCTTTGTGTCGAGATGTACTAGTCCTGCGCTCATATCGGGATTGTTGACGCGAAATCTTTCCTTGTGTTCTTTTTCTTGGAAAAACGAGTTTTTATTTTTTCCCCGGAGCGTTGCGGTCACTGTGTACTCTCCGCCAACAAAGGGCATACTCTCGAACTCGAAAATAACCTGATGGAGAGGTTGTGTCGCGAGAGGGCGCGCGCCCAGGGTTTCTGTGTCTGTTGCAAACAGCAGCTGATTATTCTGATTTTTGATATTGATTGCCACGATGAGGTTGTGCGCTTCTTGCGTATTCTGAAGAGAAACAGCGACTGACATAAATTGCCCGGACACAAAGAATTTGTCCTGGGTGTTTGCCTGTGTGTCCTGGATGCTCTTCTCCGTGTTTCCCTGCGCGTTATTCCGAATATTGTTTTGAGACTTGTGTGGGGTGTGTGCGATGGAGAGATTGACGATTCTTGCAGGTTTTCTCTCCTGCTCGGAACCTTCTTGCTCTTGTCCGCTGTTCTCTGCGCTGTTCGCGCTGTTCTTTTGCGGCTTGTTCTTTTTCTTGTAGGTATAGGTAGACGGAGGAGCTGTGTGTTCGGTGTCGGGTGTGGCGTGGACGAGCTCTCGATATGTCGCAATGGCTTTGTCCGGAGAGCCTGTGAGTATTTGACGCCCATGGTGCAGGACAGTCGCGCGGTTGCAAATTTGACGTACGAGGTCGGTTGAATGGGTGACAAAGATAATTGTGCGTCCGTCTTGCTGAAATTGTTGGATACGGTCAAGGCATTTTTGTTGAAAGGCTTCATCGCCTACAGCGAGTACTTCATCTATAAGTAAAATGTCTGGAATGACATTGATAGCCACAGAAAAGCCAAGACGCATGTACATTCCTGATGAGTAGTGTTTCACCTGATTGTCAATGAACTGTTCGAGTTCGGAAAAAGCCACGATCGCATCGAAACGCCGTTCGATTTCTGTTTTAGGGATTCCGAGAATAGACGCGTTGAGATAGATGTTTTCCCGTCCAGTGAGGTCTGGATGAAAGCCGGCACCGAGTTCGAGTAAGGCAGCAAGGCGCCCAACAGAAGTGATAGTGCCACTGTTCGGTGGGAGAATACCGGCAATACACTTGAGTAAAGTGGATTTTCCTGACCCGTTGGCACCGAGCAGGCCGAATGTCTCGCCTTTCTTGATTTCCAGGGAGATATCTTGCAGCGCCCAAAAGTCGTTGGATGTTTTTTTATTTTTCCCCAACAGCCCAGCAAAACGTTCTTTTAGTGTTTTCTCATGATGTCTGACACGAAAACGTTTTGAGACCTGATCAACGCGAATTGCGACTGTCATGCGGTCAGAGTTCCTCGGTGAAGTTTGCTTCAAGCCGTCCGAACAACCAGAAGGCTGTGACAAGAAGAAGTACTGCTCCTCCTCCGACTATTGCCAGATTCCGAATAAACCATTCCATTCCCTCTGCGGGGAGGTGTTGTTCGGCTTTTCCAGAGATTGGGCCGACGGGTGCTATTTGCCGGTACAACGCCCGTTGGAACACTAAAACAATGTCGGTGACAGGGTTCATCAAGGGAAGTCCTGTTGGCAAGTTCAGTTCTTGCATGCTCTTTTGCAAATAGGCCCATGAATACACAACTGGGGTACCCCAAAACCAGGCAAGAAGCGTGACTTCGACGAGGTGCTGTGTGTCGCGCAGGTAGACGTTTGCTGCGGAGATTGTCAGCGCGAAAGCCGCAGTCAGGGTGACAAGAATAAGAGTAGCGGGTATGAGAAGAAGTGCGTATTCCCATGCGGGGGGATACTGCATAATTGCCATGAATACCAGGAGGATGAAGAGCTGCAAAAAAAAGTGTACAAGATTGGCTCCAACCTGAGAGAGAGGCAGGATTTCCCGAGGAAAGTAGACTTTGTTGACGAGATTGGCGTTTGCCACGATAGATCCCACTGCACCCATGAGAGATCCCTGAAAAAAGTTCCAGGCGACCATACCGCTGAGAAGGTAAAGCCCGTAGTAGGGGAGATCCATACGAAATACGATGCCGAGGAAAGAGAAAACTGCCAGATACATTAAGGGGTTTAAAAGTGACCAGAGAAAACCCAGCATGCTTCCTTTGTATTTGACCCGGAGTTCGCGTCGTGTCATGCCGAGCAGGAGTTCGCGATAGCGCAGGAGTGCGCGAAGGCGAGCAAGAGTTTTCGTTCTTGTCTTTATTGTTCTGACGGTGACTGTTGTTGTGGGATCGGTCATGTCCAGAGAATTGTCGATCAAAGATGGCTCGTGACGCCAATGTGAACGAGAGGTTATCGGGAGGGTTTTGCGCAAGGGAAACACCTTCCGGAGGGTTCGCCGACAATAGTTTTTTCCGGGGTGAAAGGGTGTAGAAACCCTGTTCTATCCGGTGTTTTTTTCGCGTGCTGCTTTCGTCAAAGGTGGTGGCACCAGTCTTGTGCGGCGCGAAAAAACTCCTTCGGCCTTGCTCTTATGCCGGATGGCATGGGGGGGACGGAAGGAAAAGAGCTACATGCGGGAGGCCACCGCGCGAAACCCGATGCGAACCACAAGTGTAGAGCGAACGAGGCGTGGCGAATGGGTGGTTTCTTTCGGAACAGCGTGACATGGGAAATGTCTGGGTTTACGGAAAGAAGCTACCAAGTGGGAAACGCAGACCCGGTGGGGTGGACACAGCGTGGACACAGCGTGGACGCGACATGGAGGTAGAGGGAGGTCTTTGCGTGGCTCGATTGTTCCCAACGCCAAAATGTAGGTGCCTGATCCGGCGAGGAAAATATCATGTGTGGCTGCTTTGCAGCGGGCTCGGGTGTTGTTTTGGGAAGAGTGTGCTATGTGGTGATTTTGCGGTACATCTGGAGTGTGTGTTGGGCGCATTTTGGCCAGTTGTATTGTTTGACGCGTTCGCTTCCTGCGGTAGTGAGCCGGTATTGCACGGTTGGTGTTTCAATGACGGTGCGTAGGGCATCGGCGAGTTCGTCTGGTTTGCCGACGGAGACGAAGAGGGCGGCATCGCCGATCACTTCTGGGAGTGCTCCCGCTTTTGTTGTGACGACGGGTGTGCCCATTTGCATGGCTTCCAAGGGGGGGAAACCGAAGCCTTCGTAGACAGATGGGTAGGCAAAAACCGCTGCCCCGGCGAGCAGCGCAGTTCTGTCTGTTGCGGTGACATATCCGAGTCGCACGATCCGGGCAGAGTGTGCGGCGTGTGCAATGGCCTGGTCAAAGGTTTCAATACCCCAGCCAGGTGCTCCAGCTATCACGAGGCGGACTTTTTTGTGCACGCTTGCGAGCCGGTCAAATGCTTTTACCAAAGTGGGGAGGTCTTTGCGTGGCTCGATTGTTCCCAACGCCAAAATGTAGGTGTCTGATCCGGCGAGGGAAATGCCATGCGCTGCGGCTTTCTCACGCGCTTGCGTGTCTTCCTTGGGAAGAGGGAGATCGGGGATGCCCGGGGGGGCGACGATGATGCGTTCTGGGGAAATGTTGAGCTCAGCCTGTATTTCACCGGCGACAAAGCGAGAATTTGTGTGGACCCAAGCCCCTTTTTCTACCGCGCGCCGGACAAGCACTGGGTAGAGCAGAACGGCTTTCGTGCACATTTCTGGGAAGCGCCAGGAAGTAAGGTCATGCACTGTGACAATGCGGGCGGCTTGTCGGGCTGGGGGGACGACGAAGTTCGTGCCGTGGATGAGGTCGACTTGTCCTGTCCAGTGTTCGATCACGGGGCCTTGCGTGTGTCGCCAAAGGAAATGCAAGGGGCGTGCTGCCATCGGGTGGTGTGTGGGGATTGCTCCCTCGGGGAGTTCTTTTTTGAGTTCCCCTTGCCCACGCCAGCTCACCGCGTAGGGTCGCAGTTCAATCGTGTCGGATCTTGCCTCTGCAGAGGCAAGATCCGCAAGAGCATTGATGAGTCCGTGAACGTACCAACCTACGCCTGTGCGATTGCCGATCAGGGGCGTGGCGTCGAGCGCAACAGTGAGCGACATCTTGCAACTTTAGCTTTTTTCCCCCGTGGATTTTGCCGGAGGTTGTCGTTGGGAAAATTTTGGTTTTGTTTCCGAAAGACAGAGATGCCAAAAAGGCTGAGGAATTTTGCCTCCGGGAAAATCCACGGGGGGCAGGACAGCAGGAAAGGTGTTTTGTTTGGGTGTTGCGCAGACGGTCAGATCACGATTGTGCTTGCGCTAGGCTTCGCATTGGGGAAGCGCCAAATTTGAGTGCGGTTTTTGGTATCTGGATGCCTTGTTGAGTGCCGCGTAAGGATCGTGTCCGGGGTTGTTCTATGCGCCGTTCGCGAATTTTATCGTGTGTCCGCTGCTGCGCTTACAAGTGTCGCTATTGGGGTGCAGATGAAAGCGTTAGTGCTTGCAGGTGGAGCTGGAACGCGTCTCCGGCCTATCACATATACCTCGGCGAAACAGCTTGTTCCTCTTGCGAACAAGCCAATCCTGTTTTATGGGATTGAGACATTGGTGGAGGCCGGAGTATGTGAGATTGGCATTGTTGTCGGGGACACCTGGCGTGAGGTTGAGGCCGCAGTCGGCGATGGATCGCGTTGGGGAATTTCCGTGACTTTCCTCCGACAGGAGGCCCCACTTGGTCTTGCGCATTGCGTGTTGATAGCGCAGGATTTTCTGGGTTCTGAGCCTTTCGTCATGTATCTCGGAGATAATTTTTTGGTGGGGGGTGTGCAAGATTTCGTGCGGAGTTTTCAACAGGATCAACCGAATGCCCAGATTCTCCTGTCGAAAGTCAGTAACCCCTGCCAGTTTGGGGTTGTCGAGCTTGATTCACAGGGGATGGTGCGGCGTCTTGTAGAGAAACCAACTGTTCCCTTGAGCAATCTGGCTCTTGTCGGTGTGTATTTTTTTGATGCTTGTGTGCATGAGGCAGTGCGGGCTATTGAGCCTTCGGATCGAGGGGAACTCGAGATTACCGACGCGATCCAGTGGCTTGTGGACAAGGGAAAAAGCGTGCGGGCTTCTACCGTGACGGGGCCGTGGATTGATACTGGGAAGAAAGACGATTTACTTGAGGCGAATCGCATAGTGCTCGACATGATTGAGTCTCGTGTCGACGGTTTCGTTGACGTCTCTTCAAAAATTGTCGGCCGGGTAGTTGTCGAGTCTGGAGCGCAAGTGCGCGATAGCGTGGTGCGTGGACCCGCAATTGTGGGCAAGGGTGCTTTGGTGGCGAATTCCTATATTGGTCCGTATTCGGCAGTGGGGCCGGACTGCCGGGTTGAAGATGCCGAACTAGAGCATTCCATCTTGCTGAAAGGGTCTGCTGTGCAGGGTGTACGCAGAATTGAAGACAGCTTGATCGGGAGGGGGGCAATGGTCGGGCGTTCTGTTGACCAGCCTCGTGCGATGCGTTTTTTGTTAGGGGACCATTCAGAGGCGCATGTGTGTGGAAGCTGACCTCTTTTTTTACCTTGAGGTTGCGAGGAGGCTGCGAGCGTTTTATCTGGTTTGCGGGTGCAAGCTGAAAAGACGGGGACCACAAGGTGCGGGATACCAACGGGAGGTGTGCCGGCGCGGTTTTGCCGGCACAGTTTCTTTGGCGTGGGTTTCAGCGTGGGTTCGCTCTGTGGGCACAGGCGCGAGACGAAGACAGGAAACGAGATTGGGGCCTGGGACAGAAAGACAACTTGTTTGTTGGTCAGGCCGTGTAAGAGTCCGATGCGCAGTTCGCCTGTGGGTGGGCCTGATGGTGTCCGGGGAAGACCGCTCTTTGTTTTTTGTTGGATGGGGAAAGAAAGAGAACAGGGGAGCAAGGGGCGAGCGTGCAGGGGAGAGCAAAAAAAGATGAGAGAAGGAGAAACTCATGCGTGTGCTGGTAACTGGCGGCGCTGGATTCATCGGGTCGAATTTCATCCGTTACTTGCTGGCAACGCACCCTGATTATCTTGTTCGCAATTTTGACCTCCTCACGTATGCTGGTAACACGCAGAGCCTGAGTGATGTGGCGTCGGATCGGCGCTATGAATTCATAAAAGGGGATATTGCAGACCCCGTTGCTGTACAGGAGGCAATGTCAGGTTGTGATCTTGTCGTAAATTTTGCTGCCGAGTCCCATGTTGATCGCTCGATTATCGATTCTTCAGTTTTCGTTCGAACAAATGTAGTAGGAGTACAGGTCCTGTTGGATGCAGCGAGAGACGCGGGGATAGCGCGGTTTTTGCAGGTTTCAACAGATGAGGTTTATGGGTCGAGAGAAGAAGGGAGCGCTTCGGAAAGTGATGCTCTTGCACCGAATAGTCCGTACGCTGCCAGCAAAGCCAGTGGTGATCTTTTGGCGCGATCCTATTTTGTCACTCACAAATTGCCAGTGTTGATTACGCGCTCTACGAACAATTATGGCCCTTATCAATTTCCCGAAAAATTGATTCCCCTGTTTATTACCCGCTTTCTTGCCGGGAAAGAAGTCCCTCTTTATGGGGATGGCGGGAATGTTCGGGACTGGCTGTTTGTTGAAGATAATTGCCGGGCGTTGGATGTTGTGCTCCATGCGGGGATACCCGGAGAGATTTACAATATTGCTGCCGCGAATGAAATGGCGAACACGGAGGTAGCACGTACTATTGTGGCTCTCTGTGGAGCTGATCCAGGTCTCATAAAACATGTTCCCGACCGTCCTGGCCATGACTGGCGTTACTCGGTTCTCTTCGAGAAGGTTTCCCGTCTCGGATGGGTGCCAGTGATCTCTTTTGATGCAGGTCTTGCCTGCACTGTGGCTTTCTATCAAGAGCGGCGAGACTGGTGGAAGTCTTTCCAAGAGGAGACGTCTTATGGGGTTTTGCCCCAGTGAAGTTCCCGGAAAAAGCTTTTTTAATGCAAGGGTTTTCCGGCGAGAACAGGGCTCTTGCCAGCCTTGTTCGGGAGGAGTGCTGGTCAGTGAGAGCATTTATGGTAAAGTGAAGTGGACAGCGCGTGATATGCTCGTTGCTCTCGGCTCTGGACTTGTTTCTCAGATCGGTCTCCGTTTTTTTCGCACCTCTTTTCGTCTGTTTTCATTACAAAGGGATGCGTGAGGAAGTGCGGTTTTCCGTTCCAAATGTAAGGGTGTCAGGTCGGTGGAGGCCATGTGGCTGGTTCTTGTCCTCTCAAGGGTCCTTGCGGGGCGCTTGTTTTGTGTTTTCGGACCTGGCTGCGAGAGAGGCTGATTGAGTGACTTTCACGGAAGCGTTAAAGCACGTACTTGATAGGGGTTTTTCTACCCCTAAGCCAAACTCGGATTTTATATCAACGGACTTGTAGCGCTGTCCCACTCTGGGGAATGGGGAATCGACCGCATGGACGCCACTACCGACCGAACCGGGCTTGAGGCCAAAAGTAAGGCAGATCTGGAGAAAATGGCGCGTTCTATTGGTGTGCGGGTTGTGTCGTCGATGCGGAAAGCGCAAATGATCGACGCCATTATGGCTGGTCCACCCCAGCTGCAAGACCTTTCTACTGCCAATGGAACCTCACACAATAGTGCCGGTGAGGTATTGGATGGACTGGTGGCATCGGACTCCTTGAAGAGGAGCAGAAAATCAAAGAAAACAGGGAAGACCGAGGATGAGCCTGTGTCTGGCGCAACGCCGCTTGCGAGCGAGCGTCGATCTGCTCCGGCAGAAGACCGGGCTGAAGTTGTGACGGAACCGGAGAAGAAGCAGTCTGCGCCGAGGGATGACGTTTCTGAGCAAGGCACGTCAGCTCCCAATGAGGACAAGGCTGAAAGGAACAGTGAAGGGTTTGAGAAACGAGTGGAACAGCGTGCCGTCCGAAAAGTGACGCGTCAAGACGGTTCGAGTGGGGGGAGTGAAAAGAGAACGCGAAAGCCGTCATCACCCAATCCCCGTCAACGAAGAGGGCGCCAGCAGCGACAGCCGCGTGGTGGTAACCAAGCGCACAAGCAAGGAAACGAAGGTCGTAACGACGATCGTAACGACGGCCGTAACGACGGCCGAGCTATCAACCGTCAGAAGCAATCCGCGCCAATGCGAGACGCGGAGACGGGTGAAGCGATCGAGCGTAAGGGAATGCTCGACATTCTCCCTGATGGGTATGGGTTCATTCGGACCAGTGGTTGCCTGCCAGGCAAGGAAGATGTGTACGTGTCGCTCAGTCAGATCCGGCGCTTTCACTTGCGCCGGGGAGATCAGGTGACAGGGACGATTCGTCCCCCCAAGAGTGATGAGAAGTTCCCTGCATTGCTCCGTATCCTCGAAGTGAACGACCGGCAGCCCGAAGATGCCATGGACCGTCCTCGTTTTGAGGATCTTACGCCGCTTTTTCCTGATGAGAAGCTGCAGCTTGAGATCGTCGGGGATAAGTCTTGTGTGGCCCAACGGATTATCGACATTATTGCTCCCATTGGGAAAGGGCAACGAGGCTTGGTTGTGTCTCCGCCAAAAGCGGGCAAGACCAGCATCATGAAGTCGATTGCCAAGTCGGTCGAGCACAATAATCCAGAAGTGCATGTGATCGTGCTTCTTGTCGGGGAACGACCCGAAGAAGTGACCGACATGCAGCGTTCGATCAAGGGAGTCACGATTGCCTCCACCTTTGATCGGCCTGCTGAAGAACACACTCAAGTAGCCGAGCTTACTCTGGAACACGCGAAGCGTATGGTGGAGTACGGGCTCGATGTGCTGATTGTTTTGGACGGGATCACGCGCCTTGCGCGGGCCTACAACCTTGCTGTTCCACCTTCGGGCCGTATTCTCTCCGGTGGTGTGGATTCCGCAGCCCTGTACCCGCCAAAGAAGTTTTTCGGAGCAGCGCGCAACCTTGAAGAAGGTGGCTCGCTCACGATTATTGCGACTGCGCTTGTTGACACGGGTAGCAGGATGGACGAAGTGATCTTCGAGGAGTTCAAGGGCACAGGAAATATGGAGTTGCGCCTTGACCGTCGCATGGCGGAAAAGCGTGTCTATCCATCTATCGATATTCTCGGTTCTTCGACTCGTCAAGAGCAGATGTTGCTGGACCGTAGCATGCTGGAGCGGGTATGGAAGCTCAGACGGGTTTTGTCTGCTCTTGACGGTGGTGCCGGACTTGAGCTGCTTATTGACAAGATTCGTTCGACGGTTTCAAACGAAGAATTTCTTGAGGAGATAGCGAAGACTCCCGCCGGTATCTAGTTTTTTTGGTACGCGAAGTTGCGGAGAATTCTGCACACTCATCAGAGTTGTTTTGCATGCTGGTGTTTGCGTATTTTTTCTCGTAAGAGAATACCTTCGCGTGCTGTCGTGTGCTGTAGATGGAAGTAGGCAAGGGCGAAGTAAGCACGAGAGAGGGTGAAAAGAGGGGATATGCTCGAAAAGCTTCACGAGCTGCGTCGCCAAGTACGCCTGCTCGAAGAGCAATTGAGCGATGCAGATCTTGCCGGACAGCCACAACAGCTTGCTGATTTGGCACGCCGTCATGCCGAACTCTCCCCGATCGTGCGAGCCTTTGATGAGTATGAGACGCTTCTGCAGACCATCGTGGAGGCGGAAGAACTTGCTGCTGCGTGTGATGACGTAGAAGAACGCGCCTTTTATGAAGAGCAAAAGGAGATCGCTTCTGCCGGTGTTGCCGATCTTGCGAATGAATTGCGGCGTTTGCTCATGCCGAAAGACCCTAATGCAGGGCGGAATGTGATCCTCGAGATACGTGCCGCTGCCGGCGGAGACGAGTCGGGACTTTTTGTTGCCGACCTTGCGCGTATGTATGCCCGTTACGCCGAACGGCAAGGGTGGGAGGCCGAAGTATTGTCTTCTTCTCCCACAGGGATTGGAGGCTTCAAAGAAGTTACTCTTGGAGTGCGAGGGAAGATTGTGTGGTCTCGTCTGAAATATGAGGGGGGAACACACCGTGTGCAGCGTGTGCCGGAGACAGAAACGTCTGGTCGTATTCATACTTCTACGGTGACCGTTGCGGTTTTGCCCGAGCCTGACATTGTGGAAGTCCGCATTGATGAGAACGACCTAAAAATCGATCGTTACCGTTCCTCTGGTCCCGGTGGGCAGTCTGTGAATACGACTGACTCGGCAGTGCGTGTGACCCATGTGCCGACGGGGATTGTTGTGCAATGCCAGGATCAGAAGAGCCAACTCCAAAATCGAGAGCGTGCATTGCGTCACTTACGGGCGCTTTTGTTGCAAAAAGAAGAGGATGAGCGTCACGCGGAGATCGCTGCTGACCGTCGTGCCCAGGTAGGGAGTGGAGAGCGGTCCGGAAAGATTAGGACATATAATTATCCTCAGAACCGGGTGACGGATCATCGAGTCGGGGTGACCGCACATGACCTCCAGGGAATACTTGACGGAGGTCTCGTGCTTTTTGTTGACGCCCTTGCTGCCGAGGAAGAGACCCGCCGTCTCGCTGACGCAGGCGTTACCGATGACAATGTCAGAGACAATGCCGGAAAACGTGCGCCTGGAGGAAGAGTCAGCCGTGTGTGACGGACCGTATTGACGAAGCCGTTTCATGGTTCTGCGGGTCCTATTGCAAAGTCCATGAAGCAAAGTACGCGAGAAATGGCAGCGTCAGGCTCAGGCCTGGAAGGGAGACGAAGGTGAAAAAGCTGTCTCCGGAAGCGACTATTCGTGATGCAATTGCTCTTGTGGAAGAAGTGTTGGTTGAAGCAGATGTGCCTTCGCCGGAGATAGATGCTCGCCGGCTTGTGTCATTTGCCACAGGGTATCCGCTTTCTCTCTTACTTGTCGTCCTGAAAGAACCTGTGAGAGAAGCCGAGCTGGACTTGCTGGCGAAGGTTGTTGCCCGGCGTGCGGCACGCGAACCACTACAGTGGATTGAAGAGGAAACAGGTTTTCTCGACTTCTCTGTGGAGTGTGGACCGGGAGTTCTCATCCCCCGTTTCGATACGGAAACCACGGCAGAAGCAGCGATTGCTCTTGCGCGGCGTGTGCTTGCTGCCCAGTCCGATCAGGACACCTGCTCTGCTGAGGCCAAGAGTTCGCCTTCTCATCCTGAAGTGCCCGGTGAGGTGTCTGGCGGGGATGTTTTCCCCGTGCGCTTTTTGGACTGCGGGACCGGAAGTGGGGTCCTTGCCATTGCCTTGGCGCGTGCTTTTCCCACTGTAGAGGTCTGTGCGACAGAACGTTCTCTGCCGGCCCTTGTCTGGGCCTCGCGCAATGTGGAGCGGCTTGCCCCGAGTATTATTTTGTACGACACTTGGTTTTTAGGGGCTCCAGGGGACTTTCAGCTTATTGTCGGGAATCCGCCTTACGTGAGTGAAGAGGAATGGGAGACGCTTGCCCCAGAAGTGCGTTTGCACGATCCTCGATCTGCGCTTGTCGCCCAGGAAAATGGGCTTGGCTGTCTGCGCCTGTTGATCGAGCGTGGTTTCGAGCGACTTGTGCCCGGGGGCGGTCTTCTCCTTGAAATCGGATTTGGCCAGGCAGAAGCAGTGCGGAAACTTTTTGCAGAGAATGGGTATGTCGAGATTACAACATACCAGGATCTTGCCGGACACGACCGAGCTGTATCCGGCCTTCGTCCCAGAGAACTTTCCCCCTGAGCGGGAGTTTCGAGAGAAGTAGGGAATACCGGAAACTTTTTTGCGTGCGAGGAAAGAAGCAGTTGCAAAGAGAGTACTTGGGAGGGCGGTCCTCAAGTCTGTGAGAGCAGCATTGAGAGGAGGGTGGTTCTTTCGCGCGCTGAGTAAAGATCTTGCAGATAGCCAAGAGCAGGGAAAAAAGACATGAGAAGAAGGTCCGGGGGAAAAGAGCGGAGCGCGGCGTGAAAGGCAGACAAGACGCAAGCTGGGAGAAAGATAGGTACAGCAGCCAAAGGGCGCTGGTGCTCAAACCCGATCACGCGGGCATTTCCCGTGTGGTGGCTGCCTTGTGTCGTGGTGAGTTGTGTGCCTTACCGACGGACACTTTGTATGGCGTGGTTGGAGCTCTTGCGCAGGCTGGGGTGGCGAACCGTATTTTTGCCGCAAAAAACCGTGGCCGTGATGTGGTTTTGCCTGTTTTATGTGCTGATTTTGCGCAAGCAGCGGAGATCGCAGTGTTGCAAGGTGAGGCGGCGGAGCTTGCCCACCGTTTTTGGCCTGGTCCGCTCACGCTGGTATGCGCGCGCCGGGCAGGTTTTACCGCTGATCTCGGTGCGGAGACGGGAACTGTGGGAGTCCGGGTGCCGGATCATCCGGTGCCGCGTGCGGTGGCGCGCCGTGTCGGTCCACTGGCGAGTTCGAGCGCGAATCTGCACGGTGAGGAACCACCTGATTCGCCCGAGGAGATCGCGGCCCTTTTCCAGGATTCTCTGACATTTGTCGTGGGCGTCGTGGACGTCGTGGACAGTGTCTCTTTGGCTGGAGAGAAAGAGCTGCCAAAGACGCAGGGTAAAGTCGAGAAACCTCTGGAAGTGCCTGGTCGTGCGGCAGGGTCCGGGACGGGAAGGGGGAGCACTGTGGTGCGTTGCACTGCAGAGGGGACTCTGGTCGAGGTCTTGCGTGTCGGCGATATTTCTCCTGCTGTGCTCGGTTTTTCATGACACAAGAGCCATCCGGGGTGTGTGTGCATTGGCTGTGAATTTCTCTCGAGTGGAGAGAAATTGTTCATGTTGTCTTTTCCGGATTTTTCCCGTTGATTTTTCTGCTTTCTCCGGCCTCTCTTGTTTCTTGTATCGGGTAACATGATGGCGTGTTTTCTTTTTATGTGCTCTGCACAGGTAATATTTGCCGCTCTCCAATGTGTGTGCATATTTTGCGGCAAGTGCTTACGCGGTATGGTTTCGTGGATGGGGCAGACTTCACTATTTTTTCAGGCGGAACAGAGGTCTTCCTGGATGGAAAAACTCGCATTAGTGAAGGGGCGCGACGTACTCTCGCGCGGCGTGGTATTGATGCAAGCGATCATGTCGCGCGTTCTCTCACATTTGAACTGCTCCATGCTGCTGATCTTGTCCTTACTATGGAGTCCCGCCATGTGGCACAGTCGGCGTTGGTGAATCCAGCGGCTCGTTCTCGTGTCTTTGCCCTCAAAGAGATAGTGGATGCATTGGAGGCGTTTCCTCAGGAACTGGTTGGCGATGTTCGGTCTTTTGGGGTTATTCACACGGTTCTCTCTGAGCTGGCGAAACAACGTGCTCCTCTGCCTTTGACCTCTGATTGTTTTGATGTTCCTGATCCTGTTGGAGGGTCGGTCAAACGTTTTGAGGAGTGTGCGAATGAGATCGAAGATCTTGTTTGCCGTTTTGCTCGTGAGATTTGGGGTCCTGGGCCATCAGACTTGCATGAAGAAGCGACAGAGACAGCGCGTAACAGTAGTGGTTTCGGGCGTTTCATGGCTCGATCTGCCGATCGGTTGCGTTCTGTCCGGAACCGTGATCGTTTTTCTGGGTGAGATTGGCGGCAGGCGTGTTTTCCTCGTGGTTTGCCTGTTCCCTACCTTATGTGGGCTGAAATATGTGGCCTGAAATGGCTCGTCCAACGATGTTTTTTCTCGGGCAGAAGTGAGGTTGGGTCAGGATGCTGTGGTTCCCGTATTTTTGTGAGAGATGATCTTGTCTCGTGTGAAGTGAAAAATCGCCCCTACGAAAAGCCACCCTTGCCGGGTGTGTCATTGGAAGGAGTGCAAAATGGTGGAAAGCTGGTTGGCCTGTGCGGATGCCGCTGTTGCAGGGATTGTGGAGAACGAGTTAGAACGTCAACGCACAACTTTGCAGCTTATTGCGTCTGAGAACTACACTTCGCCTGCTATTTTGGCTGCATCCGGGTCGGTCTTCACGAATAAGTATTCCGAAGGATATCCCGGGAAGCGCTATTACGGCGGCAATATGGTCGCGGATGAGGTCGAGGCGCTGGCGATCTCCCGTGCGAAAGCTCTTTTTGGTGCTGACCATGCAAATGTGCAGCCGCATGCTGGTGCGACTGCGAATATGGCTGCTTATAGTGCTTTTCTTGATATTGGCGACAAAGTAATGGGGATGTCGCTTGATCAAGGTGGGCATCTCACTCATGGGTCTCCTGTGAATATGTCGGGCAAGCTCTACGATTTTGTGCCCTACGGTCTCAACGATGAGACCGAAGCGATTGACTATGATCAGGTGCGGGATTTCGCAAAGAGGGAACGCCCGAAAATGATCGTGGCGGGTGCGACTGCGTATCCTCTTCTGTTGGATTTTGCAGCATTCCGGGAGATCGCTGATGATGTCGGTGCTTTGCTGATGGTGGATGCCGCGCACATTATGGGGCTTATCGCGGGGGGCGTGCATCCTAGTCCTGTTCCCTATGCCGATGTCGTGACTTCCACGACGCACAAGACGCTGCGTGGGCCGCGTGGGGCGCTCATTCTCTGTCGTGAGGAGCATGCAAAAGCTGTCGACAAGGCGGTGTTCCCCGGGGCACAAGGCGGCCCTTTTGAGCATGTCATTGCCGCGAAAGCAGTGTGTTTTCATGAAGCGGCCCAGCCTGCTTTTTCGACATATGCCGGGAAGATTCTGGAAAACGCCCGCACTCTTGCCACGGGCATGAAAAATCGTGGTTTCCGTTTGGTGGGGGGTTGTACCGAGAACCATCTTGTGCTTGCTGATCTCCGGCCTTTTGGGGTCACTGGCAAGGCTGTGCAACAGGCCTGCGATAAGGCAGGCATTGCGCTCAACAAGAATGCGATTCCGCGTGATCCGGAATCTCCCTTTGTGACGAGTGGTCTACGTGTGGGGTCTGCGGCGCAGACAACTGTGGGAATGGGGGAGGCAGAGATGGATCATATTGCTGATCTGCTGGTGCGGGTCGTGCATGCAGTTGACGATGAAGATGTTTTGGAAAGTGTGCGCAAAGAAGTACAGTCTTTGACTGCATCATTTCCTCCGTATGCGCCAGACAGGTCTCTTCCTCAGCACGTATAACCCTCTTTTTCTGGTTCTTCTTGATGCGTTCTTTGGTCCTGGCAGATTTTGTGGTTTTCCTTGTGGCCATGCTGGTCACTTGGATACTCACGCCTGTTGCGGCTCGTGTGGCAAAACGGGTTGGTGCGATTTCCTATCCGAACCATCGCAGCGCGCACACGGTTCCCACTCCCTATTTGGGGGGGAGCGCCATGTACGCGGGTCTCGTGGTCGCCTTTTTTGTCGCGTTTCTTTTGTCCCCGTTACGTGCTTTGATTACGGGAGATACGGGGGCAATGGGGGTTTTACTGTCAGGTCTTATTGTGGTGATTATCATGACTATTGATGATCTCCGCGATATTTCGCCTCCTGCAAAAATTGCGGGGCTTGTGCTGTCTGCCAGTGTGTTGTTTCTTTTTGGTGTGACAATGACTTACTTCAGGATCCCTTTTGGGGAGTTACTCATCCTGTCGGGAGATGTATCGCCATTAGTGACCGCACTCTGGGTTGTTTTATTTTGTAATGCCTTGAATTTGATTGATGGTTTGGATGGTCTTGCCGCGGGGATCGCCGGTATTGCTGCGACTGCCCTTTTTATATTCGCTCTTAGAATGCAATATCTTGGAGTTCTTGAAAAGGATTCGTTGGGACCTGTGATTTGTGCTGCAACAGCAGGGATATCTCTCGGCTTTTTGCGCTGGAATTTTAATCCAGCCAAAATTTTCATGGGTGATGCCGGTGCGATGCTGCTCGGACTTCTCCTTGCTTCGGCCACGATCTTGATTGGGGGGCGTGTCAACGATCAGTTCAGTGGACAGACTTTTTTCTTTTTTGCCCCTTTGGTTATCCCATTGGTGATTCTTGGAATTCCTATAGCAGATGTCTTTTTTAGTTTTCTTCGCCGTTTATTACATGGGCAGGGAGTAGCTACTGCAGATCGGGGTCATTTGCATCACCGTCTGCTCGATCTTGGGCATGGGGAACGTCGTACAGTGGTAATGCTTTATATTTGGAGCATTTTGTTAGCTTGCGTTGCTCTCATGCCGACTTTTGCGCCAGAAGAAGAACAAGGAGTTGGTAATCGGCTTGTTCCTTTTGTGTTAGCAGGGTTGGCTCTATTGCTCTACGCTCTTTTTCATCCAGGAAATCCCCGGCTTGCCCATATTTGGAATCGTGGGGAAAAAAGCCCTGTGGCGAGCGAGCGCAGGTTTCGGCATGAGCGTGGAGAATCTTCTGTTCATCCGAAGAAACAGCGCGCTCGCCCGCGAGCTTTTTTCTTGACTTTGCGCAGTTCAGGGGCTGATCGGAATCTTCCCATGTCCGGCTGGTCCGAGTGTGGCGAAGATGCCCGTTCCCCGGTGTTGGGAGAGGAGAGAGAGCGCGCACCTTCGCCCGCAGCCGCAGGTGCGGTGAGGGAACACTTTGACAGAGGTTGAAGATAATTTGCGGTGGTTTCTCTTTCCTTACGAACTTGTGCAATACTTCACAAGCGATGGAATATGCCTGCAGTTATTGCTTTCTTTGACGTTTTCTTTCCTAGAGGTGGGCCTTGTCCTCTCAACCTAATTCAGGCAAATATGAACATGTGCACAGCGGAGTGACTGCCGGATTTGAACACGCCGGTGCCGTTGGTCTCTTTGTTTTTTTTGGTCTCGCTCTCGACCGTCTTTTCGACACACAACCCTTTATGGTAATTATGTGTACCGTTATTGGTTTTGTGGCAGGATTTTTGCGTCTCTTTTATCACCGCGAATACGAAGCGTCGCGCCAGGCAATGCAAGGCACGACTCCCGCGCCGCAACGACAGCCGCCCGAGGTACTGCGTGCGCGTTCTCGTGCCGCGAGGAATACCTCTATGTTTCAGGAAACCGGAAAAATGGCACGGCACTTTGTCGACTGGAAGCCGCGCCGTTTCGGGGCTCCTCTCCCAGACGAACTGCAAGATACCGCTGCCGCCGCTCGTTTTGCTCTTTCAAAAAAAGACGCGTCGGCACAGGCTGAAGTAGAGGTTGCTGCGGCTATGGAAGTTTTGCAGTGCAAGCCGGAGGGAGGGAAAGCAGAAGCATGAAGACGCAACAACAAGCACCTGACTTTTCCTGTGGGCCACGTGGAGTGGAGACGAAGCTGGTGCGAGACGCCCTTCCCTGGTTGGGAATTATCGCTCCTTTGGCCTTGGGGATCGGTTGGTTACTTGAGGGCGGGGAAGGCGCTTTTTCGGCAGCGCTCGGTTTACTTCTCGCTGTCGCGAATCTTTTCTTGTCGGCGGCAGTACTGGAGCGAGCGGCCCGTATGGGGCCGCAAGCGCTCATGGGTGCGGCCATGTTTGGTTTTCTTTTTCGCATGGGCTGTTTACTGGGTGTTTTCTACGCCTTACAGCCTTTCGACATTGTGGATCCGGGGATTTTGGGTTGCGTCCTTATCGTCACACATCTGGCGATTTTGATCATCGAGGCAATCGTTGTGACATCGGCCAACGGCAGCGCTTCAGCTGCCCGCGCCAAAGTCTCCTTGTCGGCTATTGACAGTTCCCCCAACACGGAGGCTGCGAGTGAAAAGGGGTAAACATTGATATTTTTCTCGGAAGCAGAAGGTGATGGCCTACATATTCCGGGCACCTATGAGCTGTTCGAGTTTCCGAACCTGCTTCCAGATGATTTTCCCATTGCGCTAAATAAAACAGGGCTTCTCTATATTCTTGCGGCCTTGATTGCTGCCATTGTTTGGATGGTGGCTTCTCGGAAGCAATCTTTGGTGCCCAAGGGCATTCAGAACATGATGGAGGCTATGTATAACTTCATCCACAATAATATTGTGGTTGAAGTTATGGGGAACGACCCAGCGGCTCTTCGCTATGTTCCTTTTTTAGCGACGACTTTCTCTTTCATCCTGGTGGCGAACCTCTTTGAGGTGTTTCCACTGACACTTTTCCCGCCGACTTCACGCATGGCTTTCCCGCTTATGCTGGCTTTTACTGTGTGGGTTATCTATGTCGTGCAGGGAATTATCTCGCAAGGATTCGGTCACTATTTCGGCGGGGTGCTTTTTCCTGCAGGAGTGCCGAAGGCACTGTATCTGCTTTTGACACCGATCGAGCTTGTGTCGGTTTTCGTGATCCGGCCTTTGACGCTGGCGATCCGGCTTTTTGCCAACATGGTGGCAGGTCATACGCTTGTCACTCTGTTTCTTATCTTTTCGTCCTACACCCTGACGCATGATCCTGGTCTGATTCCCGTTTTCATCCCCAGTTTTGCGGGCGCTGTGGCGTTTATGGGGTTTGAGATCTTTGTGTCTTTTATCCAAGCTTTCATTTTCACAATTTTGTCCGCTGTTTACATCGCAGAGTCCATTCACGGACACTGATGCAGCGAGGTGAAGGGCAGAGGTTCGGATCTTTGCCTGCACCTGCAAGCGCAGCTCCGGCTGGCGCTGCCCAGTGTTCAAAAGGCGCGATGGAAAAGTTCAAGGAGACAACACCACATGGCAATTGAACAAATCGTTCTTGCTCAGGAAGCCGTTGAAGCAGTCGCTGACTACACCCCAATTGGTCAGGGTCTGGCCTATGGCCTTGCGGCTATTGGCCCAGGTCTTGGTATTGGTCATATTGTGGCTGCCGCGATTGATGCTTCGGCCCGCCAGCCTGAACTGGCCGGTGAATCCCGTACCACCATGTTCCTCGGCATCGCTTTTACGGAAGCGCTTGCTTTGATTGGTTTCGTGCTCACCTTCCTCCTCTGAGGCAGTGGAGAACGACCGAGAGAGGAGTTCTATGGGTCTCACCTTGCTTGCAACCAGTATTTTGCTTGCCGAAGACGACACAATTCCCGATGGATGGGTTGAGGAGAAAGAGGGTATTGATGCCATCTTGCCTCCAATGGATGAACTCATCTGGGGAACCATTGCATTCTTTGTGCTTTTCGGTCTGCTTTGGAAGTTCGCTTTCCCTGCACTGCAAGAGGCGATGCAGAAGCGTTCTGACACGATCGCGACTGATTTGAAGGCAGCCGAAGAAGCCAAGTTGGAAGCAGAACAGGTTCTCGCTGAATACCGTGAACAGCTCGCTTCCGCCAAGACTGAGGCCGGCCGGATTATCGAGGAATCCCGTCGTCAGGCTGATGACATCCGCAAAGAGATCACTGCAAAGGCCGAAGAACAGGCACAGGAGATCATCGAGAACGGACGCCGGGATGTGGGCGTGGCTGTAGGACAGGCCCAGGCCGACTTGCAGCGTCAACTTGCCCAGCTTTCGGTTGATCTTGCGGGTCGTATCATCAGCGAGCACCTTGACCTTGGCTCCCAGCAGCGTATCGTTGACGATTTCATCGCTGAAGTGGGTAGCTTGAGTGGAGCAGGTGGCTAATGACAATCTCCAACGGCTACGCACAGGCAATTTATGATGTGGCGAAGGCCGATGGCGTGCTCCCCGATGTAGAGGAAGAGCTTTTCCGGTTTCAGCGGACGCTTGAGGCGAATCCCGATCTACTTCAGGGGCTGTCGAACCCTGGGGTGCCTGCCGCGCGGCGCCAAGAGATGATCGAGGAACTACTCAAAGGCAAAGCCCATGTGCAGACAATCTACTTGCTGAGCATGGTGGTTGGCACAGGAAACGGGCGACGCCTTCCGGAAATTATCGCGGCTTTTCTTGGACTGTCTGCTCGTGCCAGAAACAGAGGTATTGCGCTTGTGCGTTCTGCCGTGGAGCTGACGCCAAAGCAGCAAAATCTGCTTGAAGAGGCTTTGCAAAGGGCCACCGGCAAAGAAGTCGAAACGCGTATCGTGGTTGACCCTTCTGTTATTGGAGGACTGCGCGTCGAAATCGGTGACCAGGTTATTGACGGCACGGTGCGTTCTCGTCTCGATCACTTTCGCGAAAATTTGCGTCGAGCGTGAGAGAGCAGACGAACGAGAAGCCCAAGACACAAGCCCAAGAAGGATTGTAAAGAGGATTGTCGAACGCATCCCCGCTCGGGTCGCGCTGGTTCCGGTCTCCGGAGGGAGCGCAAGTACTGTCTCTGCCCCTCGGGGCATGACGGATCCCGGCAGGTGCGATGCCACGGCAGGCCTGAGAGGAGAGGCGAATGGCTGAGGCCATTCAGATTAAGCCCGAAGACATTACATCGGTTCTGAAAAAATATGTACAGGATTATGATGCGTCGATCGATGTTGATGAGGTCGGTCGTGTCATAAAAGTGGGCGATGGAGTTGCCCACGTCAGAGGTTTGCCGAACGCCATGGCAAACGAGATTCTGGAATTTGAGAATGGAGTGTCGGCCCTGGCGTTCAACTTGGAGGAAGCCTCCATTGGCGCCGTTGTCCTAGGTGAAGTCGACGAGATCGATGAGGGAATGGCGGTCCGTTCAACGGGGCGCATTCTTTCTGTACCTGTTGGCGATGAGCTGCTCGGTCGGGTGATTGACCCGCTTGGACGTCCTGTCGACGGCAAGGGGCCACTCAATGCCACAACCACTCGTGTGCTTGAGCTCCAGGCTGCCTCTGTCGTGGAGCGCCAGCCTGTGCATGAGCCCTTGCAGACTGGTGTGAAAGCCATTGACGCCATGACGCCAGTCGGTCGTGGGCAGCGTCAGCTTGTGATTGGTGACCGTCAGACCGGCAAGACTGCCGTGTGTCTCGACGCCATCATTAATCAAAAGGGCAAAGGCGTAAAGTGCGTCTATGTGGCGATCGGCCAGAAGTCGTCGACCGTCGCAGAAGTTGTGGAGATTTTTCGCGAGAGCGGTGCACTTGACTACACCGTGATTGTGAACGCCCCGGCTTCTTCCCCGTCTCCTTTCCAGTACATTGCGCCTTATGCCGGTTGTGCAATTGGGCAGGCGTGGATGTACAACGGAGAGCACAGCCTTATTGTGTACGACGACCTGTCGAAGCAGGCAGTTGCCTACCGGCAGCTTTCGCTCTTACTTCGCCGTCCACCAGGCCGCGAGGCCTACCCGGGTGACGTGTTCTACTGTCACTCTCGTTTGCTGGAGCGCTCCGCCAAGCTTTCCGACGCGCTTGGTGCCGGTTCTCTTACGGCCCTGCCCATTATCGAGACGCAGGCCGGAGACGTTTCTGCCTACATCCCGACGAATGTGATCTCGATCACTGACGGGCAGATCTTCTTGGAGACCGACCTGTTCAACGCGGGGCAACGTCCTGCAGTCAACGTCGGTACTTCTGTTTCGAGAGTGGGGGGCGCCGCCCAGATCAAGTCCATGAAAAAGGTGGCCGGGTCGTTGCGACTCGACCTCGCACAGTACCGGGAGCTTGCAGCTTTCGCAGCTTTTGGTTCCGACTTGGACGCGGCCTCCCAACAGCAGCTCACGCGTGGGGCGATCCTGACCGAGCTGCTGAAACAAGCTCAGTTCAAGCCCTATGAGGCAACTGAACAGGTGCTGAGTATTTGGGCGGGCACCCAAGGTTATCTGGATGATGTGCCTTTGTCAGACGTGCGGGCCTTTGAAGAGGACTGGCTGCTTTTTGTGGCGACACGGTATTCCCAGCTCAAAGACTCTCTTGCTGTGGGCTATACCGATGATGATGTGGCCATGTTGAAGAAAGCAGTTGGGGAATTCAAAGAACAATGGACCCCGCCGAGTGCCGGGTAACCGAGGCTGAGGCGGAGAAGAAACGCGTATGGCAGATCTCAAATCGATCCGAACTCGTATTCGGTCGGTGCAATCCATCAAAAAGATCACACGCGCGATGGAGCTTATTGCGACCTCTCGCATTGTGAAGGCAGAACAGCGTGTCGGAGAGTCTCGCTCCTATGCCGTTGCCATGGCGCGGGTGCTTGGCAATCTCGCCGCTGCGACCGGAGGTGCAGTGCAGCATCCGTTGCTGGAGCGGCATGAGGAGACGAAGGCTTCGGCAGTCCTTGTGCTGTGCAGCGACCGAGGTCTGTGCGGTCCGTACAACACGGGAGTCCTGAAACTGGCAGAAGAAGCGTTTGCGGAGCTGCCAGGTACGAACAAGAGTGTGGTGGCAGTAGGGCGGAAGGCCAGTTCTTACTTCGGTTACCGCAAGATGCCGATTCTGCAGGTGTTCGACGGGATAAGCGACAACCCTTCCTATGCTGACGCCAAGCGTGTGGCTGACTTTCTTATTGAAAAATACCTGACAGAAGAGCTGGATCATATCGAGATGGTCTATACCTCTTTCCATTCGCAAGTGCGTCAAAGCCTGCGATCGACCTCCTTTTTGCCGATTGACACGAGCGAGCTGTCAGAGGTTGAAGAGAAGGGCGGGAAAGCAGCGCTCCATACGCCGGTGGCCGCGGAAACCTCAGATGCGGTGACTGCGGACACTCTTTTTGAGCCGGATGCTGCCGGGATACTCGAGGTTCTTATCCCAAAGGGCATTCAATCCCGTCTTTACTCCGCCATGCTCGACGCTGCTGCCTCTGAGCACACGGCGCGCCGGCGGGCGATGAAAGCAGCGACCGATAATGCCGGTGAGCTTGTTGATGCATTGACGCTTCAATACAACAAGGCGCGTCAGGCTGCGATTACCACGGAGATCCTGGAAGTCGTGAGCGGTGCCGAGGCTCTCGCCACCGCGTAATGGTGAAGTACTGCACGCAGCCCATAGGGAATGTGTAGTACTTCGCTCGCAGTCTTTTTTGCCTTGGTTTTTGAAACTGGTCTGCAGCAGCAGCACAGGCAAATTGGAAGGGTTCGTGGAGGTTCCCACTCGGGACAGCGCCTTGACGCTGAGTGCATTCGGCGAGGTGTAGCCGGTGAGACGCAAGACCGGAGAGCACTGACGCCGGCACTTTCACGGCATGTGCCGTGCGTGGGGGGTTTTACTGCTTGAGAAGGTGAGCCAAGTGCTGGTTTTGCCCGGTTCTGCAAGGTGTGCACGAGACGGTGGGGTAGAACCGCGAAGCGGGAATTGGCGGGATTGACAGGATTTGAAAGGAACGGCGAATGGCAGAGAATCAGCAAATGGAGAATCGCAAAGAAGGACGGGTCGTCGGTGTGTATGGCCCTGTTGTAGATGTTGAGTTTCCTCCCGAGGCACTGCCCGACATCAACTTCGCGCTGACGCTGAACCGAGAAGTGATCGAAGGCCAGACCGAGACGATCGTGGCCGAGGTTGCCCAGCAGATCGGTGATGGACGCGTGCGTGCAGTCGCGCTGCGCCCAACAGATGGGGTGCGTCGTGGTGCGCCAGTCGTCAACACGGGATCTCCCATTACTGTTCCGGTCGGGCAAAACGTTCTGGGGCACATTTTTAATGTGATTGGCGAGCCTCTGGATGAGCCAGACCTCGATGTCGGTGATGTGCGCTGGCCGATCCACCGCCAGCCCCCTGCTTTTGAGGACCTTGAGCCGAAAACCGTCATGCTCGAAACCGGTATTAAGGTTATCGACTTGCTGGCCCCCTATGTGGCCGGAGGCAAGATCGGCATGTTCGGCGGTGCCGGTGTCGGCAAAACCGTGGTTATTCAGGAAATGATCCACCGTGCTGCGTCTGAGCACGGTGGGGTATCCTGTTTTGCCGGTGTGGGGGAGCGTACCCGTGAGGGCACGGACCTCTTCCAGGAGATGACCGAATCGGGCGTGATCGACAAGACCGTCCTTGTGTTTGGGCAGATGGACGAGCCTCCCGGGGTGCGTTTGCGGGTTGCCCTCTCGGCGCTCACCATGGCCGAGTACTTCCGTGACGAAGCGAAACAAGACGTGCTCTTGTTTATCGACAACATCTTCCGTTTTACGCAGGCGGGATCTGAAGTCTCGACCCTGCTGGGCCGGATGCCTTCCGCTGTGGGCTACCAGCCCACGCTGGCAAATGAGATGGGCGAGCTGCAGGAACGCATCACCTCTGTTTCGGGTCGTTCGATCACTTCCCTCCAGGCGATTTATGTGCCTGCAGACGACTTGACCGACCCTGCGCCCGCGACGACCTTCTCCCACCTTGACGCTACGACAGTGCTGTCTCGTTCCATCTCTGACATGGGCATTTACCCGGCAGTTGACCCGCTTGACTCGTCGAGCCGCGTGCTTGACCCGCGGATTGTGGGCGAAGAGCACTACGATGTGGCACGGAGAGTGCAAGAGGTCTTGCAGTCCTACAAGGACCTGCAAGACATTATCGCGATCATGGGTATCGACGAATTGCCGGAAGAAGACAAAGTCGTTGTGATGCGTGCGCGCAAGATTCAAAAATTCTTGTCGCAGCCTTTCTTCGTGGCAGAGCAGTTCACCGGAACGCCCGGTATCTACGTCTCGGTACAAGACACCATCGATAGCTTTAAAGCTATCGTGGATGGTGAGACTGACGACTACCCTGAACAGGCCTTTTTCATGGTCGGCGGGATTGAGGATGTGAAGCGCAAGGCTGCAGAGCTCGCCAAGATCGGGGCTTCCTGATGCAAGTGGAGATCGTGACGCCCGAGTCGATTACCTTCCAGGGTCAAGCAGACATGGTCATCGTCCGGAGTATCACCGGAGAGATGGGTATTTTGTCAGACCACGAAACAATGGTGACCGCTTTGGGCTTCGGCGAATTGCGTCTCTACACTGGTGAGACCGTTTCTGAGCGTTTCGGTGTTTTCGGCGGTTTTCTCGAGGTACGCGACAACATAGTGTCCGTCCTATCAGACGATGCAATCGCCGAAAACGAGATCGACAAGGCAACAGCCGAAACCGATTTCGCCGATTTGCAAGCCCGTCTCGGCCCCGAAAAAAACCTCGACGACCCGCAAAAAGCCACATTGCGACGAGCACAAGTCCTCGCACAAATGGCCGCACGCGTCTGACCTGCCGGCGTCCGGGCGTGCACGGGCGTGCTTGAGCGTGTGCGCTTTGGTGGCGTCTGCTGATATTTCGTCGTGCTGTCGCGCTGTCCCCCCCTCCTTCCGGGGGGCCTGCGCGGCTCACGGGCGACGCCCTCTGGAACGCGCGGTTCCTGTCAATTCCCCGATCAGGAGGAGCGACGTCTGAACTGTCGACAAGCAGCAGCTCTTCTGTTTGTCACCCCAAAAACACTCCGGCACATGGCACGAGAAGGAAGAATCCCTGCCCACAGGGACAAAGGCCGCCGAGACTGGCTTTTTCGAGAAGAAGAACTACTCGAATGGTTTTTCACTCTCCCCCCACACTCTTTCACCCAACCTGTTCAGTAAAAATGTTCCACACACACGTGGGAATGAAGCATTGTTTTCCGTGGTGTTATAAAACCCGAGGAATTTCCTGAGTCTTTCCCCACAGGATCATGACGCGCATACCCAAGATGCCCAGTCATCTCGTTTTCTCGCGTGGATTGCATCAGGTGCTGCACCAAGCCCGTGAAAACCCCATCAGGACCGGTAAGTTCTACCCTCTGATTTCTTGGCTTGCTCGACCAAATCCGCAGCCAACATATCAAGATCCGTCTCTTGCCCAGTATGCACCGTTCTGGATTTGTTCTCACGTGTCATGTACGTAATCCTTTTAGATCACGCACTTCCCCGCACCATCAGGCACGCCCCTTTCCGTGACGAAACGAGGGAGCCGGCCCTCTTTTTTGTGACGGAGGGTGGGGGATCAGACGTTTTTTTCGTCGTGAGCGCATGAGAGTTGTCCGGGCAATATCTCCCGTGATCTTTCGAGTAGGAACTGGTCTAGCGTTTCACCCGACCCCGCACCGCCAACACCGTAAGGCCAAGAAGAACCGGACCGAAAAAACGCAAGGCAATGCGAACCCACTTGCCCACCCGAGTGAGATCAGTGTTTTCAACTGTGCTCATACTCACGAGCGCTCCCAGACTGAACTGCACTGCGTCATGAAATTTCAGGAGGGAACTCGAGCCTTCCATATCCTCGAGCCCCCACGAAGAAAACACGGCAATGGCCATAACGACAACAGCACCCAACCATGCTCCAGAACGCAAAGGCCGCAAACCGTAGCCGGAAACAAGCCGGTAAGCATCGAGAAGACGACAGGTGCCCCAAGAGTCACTGCGCCGGCGCATTTCCATTTCGCCATAATAGAAGTCTGCGGCTCCTGGTTCGTTTTTCGCGTCTTCCCGGCCTTTCCGGAGGCCCCGATAAATCTGGGCAAGATCTTTCGGTTCCAAAAAGGGAACATGCAGATTTTGGGGGAGAGGAAGAGGATCCCATTTCTTTCCGGAACGAGAGTGTTGTTTTCGCCAGAGGGCTTCTTGACAGAGGACACGCCGCTTTGGCAACCATTTCGGAGGCTGGCAAAATACAAGGCCTTGCTCAAAACGCAACCTGTCAAGGTTATGCACTTTATCGAATGAACACTGAGACAAATCCAGACCTGCAAGCGTGAGCATTGACGCGTCCACACCACGCAAGGACAGTAACCGAGGAACACCCTGCTTTTCCTTCTTCCGGGAAAGAACTGGAATGTGTGAAGAAACAAGAAGAACAAGAAGAGCAGCGAATACTTCCACTACTTTCCAAACAGTATTGTCACCTTCGATGAGAACTTTCTGCGCGCCGAATCGCGCGCCGTCGAGTACGATCTCACCACCAGAAAACCGCAACGCGCCTCCCCGCATGAACTGTGTTCCCGAAAAATCCGCTCTTCCCCAAGAAAAAACCGAAAAAGACTCAACAGACTGCTCAAACGTCACCCCACCAAACCTGACCCCCCACATGAACATCGTATTGTTGAAGCTGGCCTCGTTTTTGAATGTTGTACTGTTGAAGTTGGCCCTGTCTGTGAATGTTGTACTGTTGAAGTTGGCCCTGTCTGTGAATGTCGCACTGTCGAAGTTGGCCCAGCCTGTGAATCTTGCACTGTTGAAGATGGCCCAGCCTGTGAATCTTGCACTGTCGAAGTTGGCCCAGCCTGTGAATCTCGCACTGTAGAAGTTGGCTTTGCGTTCAAATGTCGTCTTGTGGAAGCTGGTCTCACCTTCAAATGTCGCCCCGTGGAAGTTGGCCTCACCTGTGAATGTGGTGTTTGTGAAGTTGGGGTTGTGGAGTATGGGTATGCCGTTGGGGGTTTGGAGGAGTTTGGCGAGTTGGTCTGGGTCGATGTGGGTGATGTTGTAGGCGGGGAGGTCGCAGGGCTTGTCGTGGGCGATTGCGTCGAGAAGGAAAGTGAAGTGGTCTGGTTCTGTGACGGGAGTTGTGTCTGGAATATCGTCCGTTCCCACACATGCTCCCACCCCTGACCAGGCACTGGTCGACAAATAGTACACGTGCGACTTGTGTCGGATATTTCTCTTCGCCTCTGAAAACAGGTTTCCTGAACGGATATCTTGCCCTCAATACGCGGTTGCGGGAGAGTGCAAAAGGACCTGCGGGCGTATCGGGACCTGCCGGACGTTGTTGCCATTATGGGTATTGGCGAATTGCTGGGAGAAGGCAAGGTCGTTGTGATGTGTGCGCGCAGGATTTGAAAGTTCTTTTTGTAGCTTCTTTTTGGCTTGGTGGCGCGAGGTTTTTTGTTTTTCGAGAGCTTTTGTTGAGGTGGAGAGGCGAGTTTTACTCGTTCTGAGAATGAACTTTATGCATTTGCCTACCAGCGGATTTTTACATTTTATGGGTCTGTTGCTGGGGGCTGTTTCTGGGGTGTTGGTCTTGTCGTTGCAGTTTGACAGTGCTTGGAGGATGTTCTTTTCACTGTCTCTACAGTGAGAAGTCGGGGTTTGTCTGGTATTTTCAAGTATCTTTTCTTGCGAGGCTTGTGGCGTTTGTGAATTTTGGTCGTATTATCGCGAGGTCCTCTGTTGCTGGACGACATGCTGCTGGAGGGCGGAGGCAGGAAGCGAGAACAAGTGGGAAGTGTGTGCTCGGTGTGGATTCTGCGTCGATTGCTCTTTATGGTTTTTGAAAAACTAGAGGTACACTTTGGAATGGTGCCTTTTAAGCGAGCGTGACTGGTGGTTGCAGTTGCGCTTGTTGTCGTGGTGTTGAGTAAAGGGCAAGGATGATCGGGAAGAGGGAAAATAAGCAGTCGGCGGTGCTGCCCCAGGGACTTCCTACCTTATCGAAAGTGAAGGGTGTGCAAGGAGGCAAGCTGTCTGTTTTTTCACAGTCAGAACCCGATGTTTCTCAGACAATAGGGGAGCATGAAGCCGTGGAAACTGGGACTGACCTGGAAGGGCGGGAAACAGGGGATTCCGGGGAAGTTTCTGTGTCCGGGAAATCTTCTGAAGAGGGTGTATCTGTTTCCCATGCGACTGGGGAGGATGAAAAGTCGGGGAGTACGGCCGCGAGTTCTTCTGGTGCTTCTGGGGTTTTGCCTGATGACGGGGCTGTTTCCGAGTCGGTGCAGTCGGTTGTTCAGGGTGCAGAGGGGCCTGTGCCGGAGCGTGCTGTCGTGGGCATGGGGGAAGAGGCTGGGGGGAAAGAAGTACTTGGTGCTGTTGCCCGGTCTGTTTCCCATGCGACTGAGGAGGATGGGCTGCTCGAAAAAGACGAGCCGCCTGTGGCGTGGGAATCCCGCTCGGCAGAAATCCCGGTTGTGCCTTTTATCGGTGTGACGACCGAAGAAATCTTGCGAATTCGTTCTCGACCCTTTGCTGCTGAAGCTGCTTCTGCCATGACCGCTGAGTGTCTTGAGGATGCCTCCCCGCCTCCGCCGCCTCCATCTCCTCCTCCGGTGACGCGACTTGCTTCTGTTCCTGGGGGGATGCCGGATCGTCCGTCGGTCTCTGCTTCTGGGCCGGAAATTGCGTCGGGTGAGTGGGGGCAGTCTCGGTTTGCCAATGGTGTTCCTCCACAGTCTCGCGTGCCTGCTGCTCCTGGATTGTCGAGCGAGAATGGTATGCCGGCAGGGCCGGAGAGGGGAAAGCCTCCGGTCTCTGCGCCACCTGTGTCGCCTGGAGCAGCTGTGCCGTCGGCGCTTGCGTCGACTGAGCTGGCGTTGTGTGATGTGGATCTCTCGGCTTTGGAAGGAGATCAGGATACTGTACAGATCTCGAAAGCGCTGTTGATCGTGATCCTTTGTGTGGTGATGCTTTCGCTTTCTGTGATTCTTTTGGCCTTGATTTTTCGTGAAGGTAGCTCAAGTGACAATGTGTCTCGTTTGCAGGGGAAGCATGCGGAGGAGACGAGGGAGATTCCGTCCTGGCCAGAAGCAATGGACTTGTCGCCTGCTTCGGCTTCTTCCGTTTTTGATTTGACGGAAGCAGCTGGTGATGTGCCGGAAACCCCTGTGCTTTCAGGGCAGGTAGTAAAAGAACACGAGGTTTTGTACGCTGGGTCTGAAGAAGCCGTGCGTTTTGATGAGGAAGAGGCGTTTTTGCAGCGTGGCGAGGCGCTTGTGGTGCGCCGTCGTGGTGATTCTTCTGGCATCGTACAGCTTGGGCTGCAGGGGGACGTTTTGCAGGCTGATCCTTCGTATACAGAAGTTGACAGTGTGAAGTTCGCTGCGCTTTCTCCAGGGAACGCTATCGTGACGGTGAGCGTTGGCGGTGTCTCCGACACCTTGCGTGTCACGGTCGAGTGAGATAGCTGTTTTTCTGGTGTCTCTGCTTGTTTTCTGTGTGTCTGTTTGCGTGGGGGTCCCCCTGACTTTTGGAGATTTCCCTGTGTAGAGTGCGGATATGCTTGCTGACGCGATTGTGTCCGGGAAACGCGATTGTGTCCGAAAAAAATGCTTGGAAAAGTGTTTGGCAAGCTGGGGTGGGCATACTGGGGAAACACGCGGGGCAGGGGAGGCCTGTTGATGGCGGAACAAGACGTGTCACCGATGGCAGAGCAGTATGCCAAATGGCAAGAGGCATATGCTGCTGTGGAGACCGGGCCGGAGAAGGTGACTTACTCTGGCGAGCCGCTCCGTGCGCTTTATACTGCTGCCGATCGGGCAGACGCAGATGAGGCGGCTTTACTTGGGGTCCCGGGAGCGTACCCATATACCCGTGGTGTGTATGCCAGCATGTACCACACGAAGATGTGGACAACCCGTTTGTTCTCTGGTTTTGGTACTGCTGCAGAAACAAACGAGCGGTATCATGCTTTGTTGGCGGCAGGGCAAGATGGCCTGTCGGTCGCGTTTGATCTTCCTACCCTCATGGGGGTCGACTCGGATGATCCGACTGCGCTCGGCGAAGTTGGTCGCTGTGGCGTTGCGATCGACACGATAGACGACATGCGTCGGCTTTTTGCCGGTATTCCTTTGCGTGATATCACGACGTCGATGACGATCAATGCCCCCGCGATTGTGCTCTTTGCGATGTACATTGTGGTGGCAGAAGAGCAAGGGGTGCGTCCGGCAGAGCTTGGCGGGACGATCCAGAACGACATGTTGAAAGAATTCCACGCGCAAAAGGAATTCTATTTTCCGCCGCGGCCTTCTCTGCGCGTCATTTCTGACATGCTGGTGTATGCCGCAAAAGAGATGCCTCGCTGGCATACCCTTTCCATTTCTGGGTATCACATCAGAGAGGCAGGATCTACTGCTGCCCAGGAGCTGGCTTTCACTTTGGTGGATGGTTTTGCCTATGTGGAACTGGGCCTGCAAGCGGGGCTCGATGTCGATACTTTTGCGCCGCGTCTCAGCTTCTTTTTTAACTCCCATATCGATTTTTTTGAGGAGATTGCGAAGTTTCGCGCGGCGCGGCGAATTTGGGCACGCTGGATGCAGAACCGCTATCAGGCGCGTGATCCGCGTAGTTTGCGGTGCCGTTTTCACGCGCAGACTGCGGGAGTGTCGCTCACTGCCCAACAACCTGAGAACAATATTGTGCGCACGGCAGTAGAGGGATTGGCGGCAGTGTTGGGAGGCGCTCAATCTCTCCACACGAATTCTCTGGATGAGGTGCTGGCCTTGCCAACCGAACGCGCCGCAAAAATCGCTTTGCGTACGCAACAGGTGTTGGCAACAGAGACCGGCGTGACGAATACCATAGATCCGCTTGGGGGCAGCTATTTCCTTGAGTCCTTGACCGATCAGCTCGAGGCGAGAGCAGAGGAATATTTTTCTCGGGTCGAGGAGATGGGCGAAGGCTCCATGCTGAACGGCGTGTATGCAGGCATCGAGAATGGTTTTTTTCAAACCGAGATTGCCGACGCCTCATATCGTCTGCAGAGAGAATACGAAACAGGCGCGAGAGCCCAGGTTGGAGTGCATGTGCACTGCGAAGAAGACGAGCCTGCGCTTGATTTGCTACGTATCGATGCGAGCGTGGAAGAACGACAGGTAAAGGCACTCGCGCAAGTGCGGGAAAGCCGGAGCATGACGGCGGTGAGGCAGGCTTTGCAGGGTGTGCGCGAGGCAGCAGCCGATGCCTCTGCCAACATTATGGGGCCTGTGTGTGAGGCTGTGCGTGTGCAAGCCACCGTGGGGGAGATCATGCAGGCGATGGCGAGCGAATTCGGGACGTATGTCGAAAAGCCAGTCCTCTAGCCTGTGTGCTCACCAGTGCGCCCACACGAGTTGGATTGCGGTTTTTGCTATAGGACAGTGATGCCCAACTTCTCAGGATGACGCCACTCGGTTGCTCCTTCGAGTTGGGTTTCCGGTTTTTCGAGATGGGGAATGACGCCGAGCACGGGCAGCAGTCTCTCCAGGCGCTCCATATTTGTTTCCTGCACAAGGCCCCCTGAGAAACCACTCACCATGAGCCCCAGGATGTTGAGGCCGCGCCCCGTGGCGACTTCAATCGTCAGCGCGGTGTGATTGAGCGTGCCCAGGTCAGGGCGGGTCACGAGGACCAGCGGCCAGGCGAGCGCCAGCCCAAGATCGGCCATTGTGGCGTCTCCGCTCAGGGGGGCGAGCAGGCCCCCTGCCGCTTCGCAGAGGCACGTAGTTGCCTGCACATTTCGGGTTTTGCGCGCAAGCTCGTCGATATTGAGATGGCGCCCTGTCCGTTCGGCGGCGACTGCGGGGGCAAGCGGGTCGGCGAACCGTTCCCACACATGAGAAGTGCACCCCGCTATTTTTTCGACCCAAGCTGCATCGTCATCTGTGGGGCTTCCCGTTTGCACAGGTTTCACCATTGCGACCTGTTGCGGCATGGCAAGGGCAAGGGCCGCCGTTGCCACTGTTTTGCCTACCGAAGTGTCTGTGCCGCAGACAAAAATATTCATTTTTCTCCTGGTTTTCTGGTCGGCGGGTTTTGCTGCGCATGTTCCCCGACTTTGTCGGTACTTTTTTAGTACTTTTTCGTATGGTGTGTACTGCTTCAGGCTCGGCTCTGTGAATTTTGCACTTTGTGCAGACGCAGACCCGGGTGCAGACGCCTGCTCGCGGCTTTTCTCCTGGGACGTCAGGCGAAGGCCGCGATGGTTCGGTCGATGTCCGCGTCGGTATGTGTCGCCATGGGGCAGAGGCGAATGCGGGCCGTTCCTTCGGGAACAGTGGGGGGACGAATCGGTCGGGCAAAGATACCGTGTTCGCTGAGGCGTTTTCCTGTGGAGATGGCGTCTGTTGAGGATCCAATAATGACGGGCACGATGGCGGCTGCCGGAGCAGGAACGGTGTAGCCAAGCGCACGGATGCCTGTTGTGAGGCGATGGGCGTGCCGGCGGACTTGTTCGCCTCGTGCCGGTTCTTCTTCGAGAATCTCGAGCGCCGCGAGCACAGCTGCGACGATTGGTCCGGGAAGGGCCGTGTCAAAGATGAAGGAGCGTGCCCGGTTGCGCAGGAAATCGCAGAATTCCCTGGAACCGGCGATGAAGCCGCCGAGAGCACCGAGGGCTTTCGAACATGTGCCCATGATGATGTCGACTTGCCCTTCAAGGCCCGCGGCGGCAACTGCGCCACGCCCCTGACCGAGGATGCCGGTGGCGTGGGCTTCGTCCACCATGAGAAAGGCGCCCGCTTCCTGGGCGACACGTACGAGGTCGGGTAGGGGGGCGAGGTCGCCGTCCATGGAAAAGACGGTGTCTGTCACGATCAAGACGCGCTGTTCCGGGCCTTTTTTGCGGGCGGATTCCTCGTGGGCTGCCTGCAATAGCCGGGCGCAGTGTTCCGCGTCAGCATGTTTGTATATTCGTATTTGGGCACCCGAGAGTCTGCAGCCGTCGATAATGGAGGCATGGTTCAGGCAGTCGGAGAGCACAATGTCGTTTTTTCGGAGCAGGGCAGAGATCGTGCCGACATTTGCGAGATAACCTGAACTAAAAAGTACGCAATCTTGCGTTCCCTTGAGGCGGGCGAGTCTGCTTTCGAGCTCGCTGTGCAGGACCGTCGAGCCGGAGATGAGGCGCGAGGCGCCGGCTCCTGTTCCCCATACAGCGCTCGCGCGCGCCGCGGCGTGTGCGAGACGGGGGTCTGTGGCCAGGCCGAGATAGTTGTTTGAACACATCAGAAGAAAGGACTGTCCGTCAATCTCAACGGTAGGTCCCGGGGCTGATGCCAGGGGAGTGAGAGAACGGCGAAGATCGCGGGTTTCGAGACGGGAAAGCTCTTGTGCGCACAGTTCACTCAGGGGCGTCCTTGCCCGTGTCATGAGAGAGCAGCGATTTCCGTCTCGGTCGCGCGTGCGAGCAGGTCGATTTCGTCGTCGGTAATCGACAAAGGGGGCATCCATACGACGACTGCGCCAAGAGGCCGCAAGATGACGCCATGCTGACGTGTGTTTTCGCAGACGGTCGTGGCAGGCAATTCTTGTCCGCCTGCGTCAGGGTCGAGCTCTATGCCAATCATGTACCCCCGTTGCCGAATGTCGACTACGGCGCTGAGTTTGTTGATCCGTGTGAGATGTGTTGCGAGTTTCTCGACGCGGGGTTGCATGCGTTCGAGGGTGCGCTCGCTCTGGAAGAGTTCGAGACTGGCAACGCAGGCTGCAGCAGCGAGAGGGTTTCCTGAATAGGTGTGCCCGTGGTACAAATGCTTTCCCTCTGTTGTGCGCCCGAGGAAGGCACTGTAAATCTCTTCGGTTGTGAGTGTGGCAGAAAGCGGAAGATAGCCTCCGGTCATGCCTTTGCCTACCACCATGATGTCGGGGATGACGCCATCATGGTCGATCGCGAACATTGTGGCTGTGCGTCCGAAACCGGTGGCAACTTCGTCGCAGATGAGCAGGGTTCCGTATTTGTTGCACAACTCCCGTACGCCTGCTACGTAGCCGTCAGGAAAAGCGAGCATGCCCGCGGCACCCTGCATGACCGGTTCGATGATGACTGCGGCGGTGTGGCCTTCTTGCTGTTTGAGTGCTTGTTCCAAGCCGTCGAGTAATTCGGGCAGGCTTGGCACGGTGCCATCTGCGCGACGCAAGGTTGTGGGTGCGTGGGCAGTGGGAAACAGGAGCGGCTCGAAGATCTCGTGGAAGGCGCGAATGCCGCCGACCGAGACTGCGCCTAGCGTGTCACCATGATATGCCTCTTGTAGGGAGATGAAGCGGGAGCGTTGTGCTTGGCCATGTAACTGCCAGTATTCAAAGGCGGTTTTAATGGCAACTTCTACGGCAGAGGCGCCGTTTTCAGAGAAAAAAGCCCGTGTGAGAGGTTCGGGAACGACCTGTAAAAGAGCTGCAGCGGCGTCCACGATGGCAGTGTGCGTCAGGCCGAGTATGGTGGTATGCGCGATTTTGTCGAGTTGTGCACGTACCGCAGCATCAATGACTGGATGGCAGTGCCCGTGCACATTGCACCAGAGAGAAGAGACCCCATCGAGATAGCGCCGGCCCTCGGTGTCAATGAGATAGTTCCCCTCTCCTCTCTCAATCACGAGGGGAGGGGAAGGCTCATCGTTTACCCACTCTTGCATCTGGGTAAACGGGTGCCAGATGTCTTGTTTATCCAGTTTTGAGTAGGTATCAGTGGTGGTGGCAGCACCGGACGGCACAGTGAAAGAGCACATTTTCCGATCGTATTACACTGCTCCAACAGGACGCAACGCTGTTCTGTACTTTCTTGCTTTCCCACCTGTTTTCTGCGGTCTGCTCTGCGGTCTATTCTGAAGTTTTTTCGAGCTGGTCGCGTGCAGCTTTGGCGGCAGCCTCGACCTTTTTGGCCTTTTGCAGTTGTTCTTTCGCGCGTTTTTCTGTTGTTATTGCCGCTGCATGTTGTTTCGCGGCTCGCCGTCGGGCTTTTGTGGCCTCAAGCTGATGCCGTCGTGCCTTTGTCAGAGTTGCGTCCCTGTCGAACGTTGTGGATTCGTCTGTTGTGCAGCTGTCCGGAGCGTGCGTATCAGCAGGTGTTTCCGTCTGTGGTGTGGGCGATGTGGGGGGCATGGGCGATGTGGGGATGTGGGCGTCTGTTTTAGTGTCTGAGACCTTGCCCGAGGTCTGGTCAAAAGCCTGTAGTGCTTCTATTTTTTGTGTGGTATCTGCGGTCTCTTGCATGGCAGTAATCACGGTGGACAGACCGGAGTTTTGCCGTTGTTGCTCATGTCGCAAGGCAGAGGAGTCCGAAGCGGCATTTTTGTTTTCAGGATTTTTGTTTGTGGGCAAGCTCTCTGTGGGGGGTAGGTTTTTTGCCGGCGGATTTTCTTGTGTTGTGTGATGTTTTTTTGTTTGTCTCTCTGGTGGGGAAGAAATTTTTGCAGTGAGAGAGGTTTTCCCTGCGGGTTCTGAAGCGGGTCCGGGTCCGGGTGCTGGTCCTGAGACTGGGTTTTTTTCTGGAGTCGGTTCCGTTGCGGGGTTTTCTTGGGGGTGTCTTTCGTCGGGGTTTTTTGAGTGAGGCGGGTTTTGAGAGGACACAGATGCCTGGAAAGAGACCTGCTCGGCAATCTGGTGTACACCGAGTGGTTTTTTTGATGCAGATGCCAGTGTGCTCGTCTGGGAATTGACAACGATATGGAGTGTTTGCTGAATAACGGCAAGGTCTTGCAGGGTGCGCTGTGTGTCTTGGAGGAAGTTGTTGATTGTTGAGGACGCGTGGCGCACTTTTGTTTGGAATTCTGTTGTGGTCCATCCGACTGCTTCGAGATGCAGCAGGTTGCCGCGTTTTTCTGCTTCTACGAAGGTTTGGCTTCCTCCGGCTCCTCCATCCAAGACAAAACGGGGAGAGCGGTTGTCACCTCCTGTGGTGATGCGACGCAAGTAAAATCCTGGATTTTGTGTGGTGGTGAACTGTAGGGCAAGTTCCAGAAGGTCGCGGATTGGAATGGAGATTTTGTCGGATTGCCCGGCCCAGAAGCGTGCAAGCTCTCCTGCTTGTTGTGCTGTCCAGCATGAGTGGGCGCTTTCAATCATGAATGCTATCTCGAAGGGGAAGCGCGATTCTCGCCGTGAAATGTCTGTGTTTGTTTCTGGCTCATCACCGAGTTCCTCGTTGAGGATGCTCATGTGCAGTGCGCGCGAGACGGTTCGGGAGTCGAGGGGAGAAGGGTGGGGTACTGTTTCGATCAGGGTGCTTGCTGTCTCTGTTTCAGGATCAACTTCGTGCCCGATGCCGGCTTTTCTCTGCCGAATGATTTCGTTGCTGTTCCCGTTTTTGACTTCGTTTTCCATTTTGGTGTCGACCTCGTTGCCGGTTTTCCTATTGATTTCCTCGTGCATGCTGTCTCTGGCTATTGCCTGGTGGTTTGTGCAAGTGAGATGAGGCAATGTTTGACTGACACGCGTGTGTGACCGAAAAAGCCGTGTCTTGATTGTGTGGTTTGCTGGGATGAAGGACTTTTCCCAGGGCACGGCAATTCCGTGCGACAGAGGCTCGATACCCTGCTCCTTTCTGAGATCTTGTCGATTTTTTGCGCTGAGGGCGTACCATTCGGATGCGCTTTTGTGCACAAGGTTTTGACGCCGTTTCATGATCACTGCGTCGAAGTGTGTGGCCATAGGCAGTTGATCCTCCGGCGTGAGGCAGAGTGCACAGGTTTCCCTCTGATGCCGCGCTTGTCCGCGGGGCGTGGAGAGAAGCGCTGGCTTGCCGGTTGTGCTTGTCTCGATAAGGTTCATCGGTACGAACAGCGCGGGGCCTGAGAAGTGAGAAGGCGGGCGGTGATGCATTCAGACGCGCGAACAGCCCCTTTGCAGCAGAAAGGGCACAGCATCCTAAAGATTTGTCTTGTATGGATAGCTTTGTGTGGGTTATTGAGCGCTGTTTCTGTCAATCGGGGGTCCCCCGCAAGAGCAGGAACAGTGCCGACAATGACCGCGTTCCTTTCGCAGGAAGAACACGCTCGTGCTGAGCGAGGACGTCCGCTCCAGCTGCGTGTGCAGGATCCATCTGGCGATGCAGGGGAAATCCTGGTTCCGGTGCAAGGCCCGCTGCGATTGGTTCCGCTTGAGGGGGCCAATATGGTGGTGAATGGCAAGGTCTATCACGGGCCAATCGAGATCTCTCCCGGGAAAGGAGAGTCCGGGCTTCAGGTCGTGGCTCATTTGCCTCTGGCGGATTATCTGGCGAGTGTGCAAGAAGTGCCTTTCGATTGGCCTGACGCGGCGCTGGAAGCGCAAGCCATCGTGACCCGTACGATTTTGGCGCGCAGAATAAACGAAAGACAGGGTACTGCGAGTCTGGCAGGATACGATATTTGTACCCGGGGGGCGGATTGTCCCTATTACGTGGGTGAAGAGATCAGCGAAGTGCCTGACATTGCCGCCTGGCAAAGAGCAGTGCAAAACACAAAAGGCAAAATCCTGACGACCGCGGGACGTCCTATCCAAGCCTTTCTGCATCCGGTATCGGGTGGTCGCACGCGCGACTATGCCGATATCTTCGGGGGTACAGATATCTCTTATCTTGGGGAAGTGGAGTCTCCAGAAGGGGACGAGGCGCCCTTTTACCGTTGGCAAGTGACTTTCTCCCTGCAAAATCTGCAGAAGATTCTCTCGAGTGTGCGGAAGTCTTCTTGGGGTGACCTGCAAAGTGTGGAGACAGCAAAAGGGAAATCAGGCAAAGAAGAAGTGCTCTTGCTGTTTGCTGAAGGGAAATCCCAGATAAGTGTCGTGGATTTTCAACGGATAGTGAACCGGCATGCCCCTGTGTTGTTTCCCAAGAAGTATCCAGTTTTTGCGGAGACGGACATCATCCAAAAAGATCCGAGTGTTTTTCCCCGTGTTGACGGAGAGTTTCCGACGCTTCCTTCTCCTCAGCTCTCTTTTACGATGCGCAAAGACTCTGTTGATGTGATTGGGCGGGGGTTTGGTCACACAGTTGGCCTTTCTCAGTGGGGGACGCGCACAATGGCGGCAGAGAACCCCGAAGTCAGCGCCGAGGATATTCTCCGCCATTACTACCTTGGCATTTCTCTTTCCCGTTCTGACCTGCCTGGAAAGGTGCGTGTGCTGCTCTCTGACACGCAGGGGAAAGTCGAGATAATGGCGAAAAAACAAGAAAGCGAAGGGCGTTTTCAAGCAGAAGTCGCATCAGGAGACGTGGTGCTTACCGCGTCTTCTCCCTGGGTTGTGGCGCGTGGTGGAAAGAAGAGCTCCCTCTCTTTGATCGGGACGGAGCGGACTGGTCTGGGACTGTCGATCACTGGTTTTATTGCTCCTTTTCGTGTGCGCGCTGGAGAAGCTGCTTTTTCGGAATTCGTTTTGACTCGTACCGCTCGGGTGTCGATGCGCGTCGAAGATGAGGACGGACAGACTGTTTTTCAAGAGGATTTAGCGGTATTGGAGCCTGGCCGCCATAAAAACCGTTTTACAGTGGAAGACGCAGGACGTTACAGAGTGTTCGTTACAGCAAAAGGGATGTCCGGGAAAGGAGAATCAGGGCAAGAATCGATGAAAAGCCTGTCTTTTACCGTAGAACCGGCAGTTTTCGGGCCGACTTTTCTGCAGTTTTTTGTGCTCCTGACGTTGTCAGGTGGGCTGATTGTGGGATCTTTGCGTTCGCGTGCCTTGCGAAAACGAGAACGGCGTCGATTCGCCTCGTTCTCAAAGGCAGACGTGCGGTAGGATTTATCCGGAGAATGTCGTGAAAAGTCGTCGCGAATTTTCGGAGATCAGAGAGAGTCGCTCCTTGCGCGTCGCTGTCCCTGTCAGTGTTGCCGCCAATGTTCCCCTGAGCATCTGGCCGGGCAGCCGGCTTGGGTGCTTGCGCGAGCGTCCATCGTGACCAGTGAGCGAGCGATCATCACATACGAGGGGTGAGAGAGCTCATGAGCGAGAATGTCGGAGCAGAGGGCGGCGTGGAGTTGCAGGATGCCGGTCTGGATATTGACCTTGATATTGACCTTGACGAACTAGCTGAAGAAGTCAGCGAAACAATTGAGCTTATCCGTCCAGCCTTGCAGATGGACGGGGGTGATATTGCTCTGGTGGGTATCGAGGAAGACTTCACTGTACGTGTGCAGTTGCATGGGGCTTGTGTGGGGTGTCCTGCGTCGCTGCAAACTTTGAAGGCAGGCGTGGAGCGTATTATGAAAGACCGCCATCCTGCCGTGAAAGAAGTGGTCTCAATCTGAGAGTGTCGCGTGTTTTCGCTGTCGTGACCGGATGTCTGTCCTGTAGAAGAGCGCTGCAGGGCAGGAGAACTGCTGGGCTGTCTTTCTTTCCTCATTTGACTGTTTTTCGGGTTTCTGCGGGACGGGTTTGTGGGTGTGCCCTTGCAAAGGCAGGCAGGAGGGGCTGTTTGTTTGCTTGTACGAGTCTGGCGTTCGAGTAGATCTCGGAGAATACTCTTCCCCTCCTCTACACTTTTCAAATGCCCTTGTCCACTGATCCCGCTGAGCTGCTGCACGCCGCGCGCGCGGGGCACAGAGGCGCGCTGGCTCGTCTCCTCTCCATGGCAGAGGGCACGAAAGCCGCTTCGGTCGCCTCTGTCGCACATTCTTTTTCTGGTTCCGCCCATGTAGTGGGGTTCACGGGTGCTCCCGGATCCGGAAAGTCAACTCTGGTGAATGGGCTTGTCTCCCTGATCCGGTCGAGAGGCGAAGAAGTAGGCGTGCTCGCGGTCGATCCCTCCTCCCCTTTTTCGGGAGGAGCCATCTTGGGCGATCGGGTACGTATGCAAACACATGCCCTCGACGAGGGTGTCTTTGTGCGTTCCATGGCCTCGCGGGGCGCACTTGGCGGCCTCGCTGCTGCTGTGCCGAATGCGGTACGTGTGCTCGATGCAGCAGGAAAACCCCATGTGTTGATTGAGACCGTGGGGGTGGGGCAGGTCGAAGTGGAGATTGTTGAGACCGCCGACACTGTTGTTGTGGTGTTGAATCCCGGATGGGGTGACGCTGTGCAGGCGTCCAAAGCGGGTCTTATGGAAATCGCTGATGTTTTTGTTGTGAACAAGGCCGATCGAGATGGTGTGGAAGAAACCGTGCATGACGTGAATTCCATGCTCGATATGGCTGTCACACAAACCGAATGGCGTCCGCGGGTGACGCGTACTGTTGCGTCTGACGGGACAGGCATTGAAGAGGTGTGGGAGAGCGTGTGTGCGCACCAGGCCTTCCTGCTCGAAGGAGGAGGGCACCGTTTGCGGACACGCCGGCGTGCCCGCGTGTCCGACGAAGTGCGAGAATTGATACGTGAACGTCTTGTCCGTGTGGTGCGTGATATCTGTGCAGGTCCTGGTTTCGACGTGTGCATCGACGAAATTCTTAGCCTGGAACGCGACCCGTACGCGGTTTCTGATCGTGTCATTCGTGACGCCGGCCTAAGCGATCTGCTTTCGTGATACGCCAAGCCTGAAATAACGAAGAGGATGCTGCGGAGAAGATCCGTAGGGGAAGATCTGGGACATCATGGAATTGCGACACAGCAGAATCGAGACACCTCTTGACGGAGTGCGTGTGCTCCGTTTGGACCGTAAACCAGTCAATGCTCTGTCGTCTGCCTTACTTGCGGACGTGCAAGAGGCTTTTACGACTTTCGAGAAAGACGAAAGTGTGAAAGTCATTATTGTATACGGTGGTCCTATGCACTTCTCGGCAGGGGCTGACGTTGATGGCTTTACGCCGCGTGTGGCCGAGACAGGGCGGCGTGTCTCAAATGAGTTTCGTGCAGCTCTCGACACCGTGGCCAATTCGCGCTGCCCAACTATTGCTGCAATCTGTGGATATGCCCTCGGCGGCGGACTGGAACTCGCTCTGGCCTGCGATTTTCGTTTTGGTGCACAGAGCAGTCGTATCGGTTTCCCGGAAATACAACTTGGTATTATTCCTGGAGGTGGGGGGACGGCGCGTCTCGCGCGTCTGGTCGGGCCGGCAAAAGCAAAGCACATGATTTTTACAGGCCGCCATATACCTGGCGAAGAGGCCTATGCCCTCGGCATTTTTGATCGCCTCCTGTCTGCAGACGAAATATTTCCTGCTGCTCTTTCGTATGCCACTGAACTCTCTTGTGGAGCCGTTGCCGCGATGACCCAGGCAAAACGCTCAATTGATGGAGGGATCGGTCTGGAGATGGGAGCAGCACTCTCCCTGGAAACAGAATGTTTTGCGCAGGTTTTTACGACACAAGACGCGGACACTGGTATTCGTAGTTTTTTGGAGAACGGGCCGGGGAAGGCTGTTTTCGAAGGACGGTGAGAGAAATTCCTGGCGCGTGAGCGCAGCGTGAGGGGACTACGAAAGCACCACGAGGGGACCACGAAACCAGCGTGAGGGGACCACGAAAAGGCCGCAAGGCAACACGGACATATTTGCAGGGACGATCGAAGAGACCAGGAGACAACATATGAGTGACATGAACGGTGCGGGCAAGCTGCAAAATGTGCGTGACCTGGATCCGAAGACAGCGAATATTTTGTATCACGACATGGCTGCACAAGGCTATGAAGAGAAGTGGTCCATCCAGTATGACGAGACAGTACTGGACTATGTGGAGGCGCGTTTATTACAGGTGCTTCCAGAAAAACACTGTTTTCCCCAGGCCTTGGAAATTGGCGCAGGCACGGGGTTTTTTCTCCTGAACCTGTATAACGGCGGATGGGTCGAAAAAGGCACCGCGGTTGATATTTCGCCTCGTAGTCTGGAAGTCTGCGCGAAAAATGCCGAAAAGCTGGGCTGGTCGCTCACAACCGAGGCGTGCGATGCGGAATGCCTGCCTTTTCCCGACAACTCGTTTGACCTGGTATGCGGCCATGCATTTTTGCACCATATGCCGAAGCCTGGAGTCTGCGTGAACGAGATGGCCCGCGTGTGTAAGCCGGGCGGTACCGTGCTCATCGCAGGAGAACCCTCGGTCACAGGTCACCGTATAGCCCAGACTGCGAAAAAACTCACCTATTACGGCGTGCGGCTTGCCCGTTGGACCCCTGCGCGGCGTTTGCTTCCCGCCAAAGAAAAAGGCGACGCCGCAGCGAGAGAAATGGCTGCTTTGGAATCTGTCGTAGACTTGTGGGAGTTCGATCCAACCCGCCTTGCCGGCATGTTCGAGGGCGCCGGACTTGTGAACGAGCGCTATGTTGTGGAAGAGCTGGCCTCTTCTGTGGTCGGTTGGGGACGACGCACCGTAGAAGGCATGGTGCCCTCGGGAACCTTTGGGAAGCGCTGGGCCTACTCTGGTTTCCGTTCGTATCAGCGTCTTGCCAAACTCGACGCCAAGGTACTTTCGAAGATCTTGCCGCAGCGCTGGTTTTACAACATCACTATTGCCGCGGAAAAACCCTTGTGAAACGGGGCGGGGAAGAGAACTTGCTTCTTCCCCGCCCTTGCACTGAGACAGTGCGAAGGAATTGTCTCTCAGAGATATTCCTGCGCGGTTGTCTCAGCGTATTGTTATTTCGCAGTCGACGAAGGCGTCATAATCGCCCTCTTGCGCGTCTTCGCAGTGGTCGTTGCCCGCGTCACCGTCGATATAGTCGTTGCCGGAACCGCCATAGAGCTTGTCGTCGCCTGTGCGGCCGAACAAATCGTCAGCACCTGCTTCGCCGTAAATGATGTCGTGGTCCTCGCCGCCATCGAGCCAGTCTTTTCCAGGCCCGCCGTAAAGGGTGTCAGGATTTCCCTGGCCGAGTAGCTCGTCTTCTCCTGGACCACCCCAGACCATGTCCATGCCATAGCCCGCGTTTACCCAGTCGTTACCGTTTCCGCCATTGATGCGGTCGTTGTGATTGCCGCCCCAGAGGATGTCGTCACCCTCGCCACCGTCGATGATGTCCTCGCCGTCCCATCCGCAGATGATGTCATTGCCGCCGAGACCGTAAATTTCGTCGTTTCCGCTCAGGCCCATGATGACGTCATCGCCATCTGTGCCATAGATGACGTCATCCCCGTCTGTTCCCACAATCGTAGCTGGAGCGTGTCCTGGCATTGTCGCGTAACCGCAGCTATATGCGGATGATTGCGCGTGAGCACCCTGAAAAGCGATTGTTGTGGAAATGGCAATGATCCCTGCGAGAGTGGCAGGGAGGCGTCCCCGTTGCAGGAGTGTTTTTCTTGGCTTCCGCATGGCCCCCTCTTTTTGGCTTGTTTTCTCTAGTTGCCGGAGCAAGTATCCCATATACCTACGATGACCCCCATATGCGGATTTTTTCTTGCTTTCTGCAGGGGGTAACAAAGTGCTATGAAGTCCTCTTATGGGGACAAGATCTTTCTTTTCCTGATCCCGAAAACAACATTTTTTCGCCCTCTATCTCCGGACAGTGCAGAAAGCAAGAGAAACATGCCACCGTGCGCAGCAAAGCCCACGAGTGGTCGGGCTTGTGAGTTGAGTTTGGGTTTTCCTGAAGTTTTCGTGAGGGAAGCAGGCTTCGAACTGCCCAAACCAGAAAAGTACGTGTACCCGTGTTTGTTGCGGCTAGGCTCGCACGGCAGTCTTCGTCTGGCCCGCGACACTCCAATACTCCGACACCCCCTGTTGATCCGCGATCCCCAATCATCTCCTTCCCAATATGAAAAGCAGGCAAACCCAACGAAAGATCCCGATCCTGCGTGAGATTGCAGGGATTCGGGTGTGCGAAAAAAGGGAGTAGAAGGTGCTGTTTGTTCTCAGCCTTGGCGTGTGCAGTGTGGTTGCCCTTTGTGGCGCATTCTGTGGGGCGTGCACCTTTTTTTTCGGGAAAGCGATACCGACACCTCATTGGGCGCCTCCCATTTGCACGATCGCGGCGACAATCCTGACACCAATGATGAGCTTCCCGGTGAATATGACCTGGTGTTGATTGCAGGGATGCTCGGTGTGTCTGTGCAGTATGTGAGAGAACTCTATGAAGCAGGCGAGCTCCCTTCGCCCTTTGCACAAGATCCTCCACGTTGGAAGCGCGTGCAGATTGAGCCCTGGATTTACGACAATGTGAAAGACCGCGCTGCACTTATGTTGCTCTTCTGTGTGCAACCTCTCGACCCTACTCTCGACCCTACTGATGACGAGATGCGCGACTTCGCCGACAATTTCGATGTCGACTTTGATGTCGACACCAGCGTCGACTTTGGTGTCGACGAAATTCCCCGGTTCCCTGGGGTTTCTCCGCAGCTGGACGATTTTTCAGACGAAGAAATCTTCGCTTTTCTGCTCAGCTTTTTCGGGAAAAACCCTGACAGCAAAAATCCTGAGAGCGAGGATGTCTCTTTCTCGGAAAACAGGGGGGCCGGTCTTCCGAACGATCGGGGAGAGGACAAGTTGCAAGCACCGGGTCTGGAGGTGTCGGATCTGGAAGCACCGGACCTTGGAGGTGTTGGATCTAGGGGCGTCGGGTCTGGAGGTGTTGATTGATGGGCTGTATTTTCTCTTCGGTCAGTCCGGTATGTCAGGTGTTTGTGAAGGTGCAGGTGATGCCGGGGTTGTGCGGTTTTCTGCACAAAACACTGTCGGACAGGCTAGGGTGGAGGCCCCCACGGATGGAGATGAGCCTATGGCAGAGCCTGCGTTTCCGCCTTCTGGTGAGCCTTTTTCGTGGGACGACTGGACGCAATCGACCGCACCCTTTCTTTGGACTCTCGCGGACATCGCCCACGCACTCGGCACCGACCTTCCCACCGCAAAAAGATGGCACGACGAGGGGAACATCCCCGCACCCGCCTGGAGTGAACCGATCCTTTGGCGCGGTATTCTCTTTCACGCCCGCTTATGGCACGGTGATGTCGTCAAGCCCTGGATCGACGAAGTCCTCGCCCTCACCCAACAAATCACCCAGGCCCTCACCCAGACCGCACTCCCCCCCGGCCCCACACCAGACCCGACCGAAGACACACCACACGATACGATCGAAGACACTCCACAGGATGCGACCGGAACACCGGACACGATCGACCTCACTCTCCACAATGCGGGCCTTCTCAGTTTCGATGACATCGCAAAACATCTCGGTCAGGATCTCACGACACTGCGCCAATGGCACTACGAGGGCTGTCCCGGCCATCCCATGCCCTACCCTGATCTCATCGAAAAAAGCGTTCCCTACTGGTTTTATGACGGCAAAATAGCCGACTGGATCGACACACTCCCCACCTCACTCACGAAAACACACAACCGAACCAGCCTCAACCCCAAAGCCGTCCTCGACGCCAGAAACCCTCGACCACAACCGGAAAAGCCTGCAAAACCAAAAAAACCCAAGCGACCCGCAAAATCCACAGGCCATACACTCCCCATCGAACCAATCCTGCCCGATACCAACCTCGTGAGCCTGCCCGAAATCGCACGCACCACCGGCATTCCCATTCCGACCCTACGCGACTGGGCCGTGCACGGTATCTTCTGCCCACCGCTCGACGTCAGCCCCCCAACCGTTCCCGGCTATGGCTATTGGCATCGCGACACCATCATCCCCTGGCTCGCCAAACACGACACCCACAACAAAAACACTCGCCCACAAAACAAACCCCCGGCACACAAATCCCGCGAAGACACAGAAGTCCCTTCCTCCCACAGGACTACAATCCGGCAAGGAGAAGAAACAAACATGGGCAAGCTCTGGAACGAAACCCAACAAAACTTCGAGCGCCTCGGCGACACCGCCACCCACACCGACCTCGCGAACCTCGCCGGCGACTACCCCCAACTCCTCGCCCACGCCACCCAACTTGACCGGCTTCCCGACTGGCTCATCAAAACCGCGGACCGTCTCGCTCTCGCAGGTTTCTGGAACGCCTTCAACATCACCGAAGACGCAATCACCGGGAACACTTCCGCGGCTACTTTCGCTCGTGGTGCACGCGGCCTCTGGCTCTACCGGAATGGCACTCTTGAAGACGCTGGGGCATGTCTTGCCACAGCTGCCCGCTCCCGACTTCTCCCTCAAAACGCCCGCGACCTTTTCACCTTGCGTAATGCCGCGGTGCTCCGCCTCACCGGCGGATACGACATCGCACTTCACACATTCAACACCCTCACAGGACGAGAAGGCTCCCTCGGTATCCAGGCCCGTTACTGGACAGCTTGCACCCATCTCGCGCAGGGGAACTATCACGCTGGTCTCGACACGCTCCCCACTCCCGACGAACTACCCGACATCACCGGGGACTACTGGATCGATATGGGCTGGGCTCGTGGAGAGTGTGCCCAGACAGACAAGGCCATTCACGCGCAGAAAAAAGCAGTGGAGTATGCTCGCAGTACCCGCTCTATCGTCGCAGAAGGAAAAACTCTCTCCTATCTCGCACGTGCAGAAGCCTGGACAAACCCCGACGCCGCGAAAACTCACGCCCAAGAAGCCATTCGCCTCACCCAACAAACCGGTAACCTGATCGACCAACAAAACGCCCTTGTTGCCCTCGCAATCGCCACAGCAGGTACTGGCACTGATGAAGAATTCTGTACCACCCTGCAAGAAGCCCAAGACCTTGCCTACCGAACCGGCAACCGCAGAAGCACACTACGCGCCTCTTTCGCCTGCGCCTGGCACGCCGCCATCAAAAACGACGATCAAGCCCTGAACCGTTCCATCGCAGAAATCGAGTCCCTCTCCACCCTCACAAAATCCCGCCAACACTGGGCCGACATCGCCCGCGCCTGGCTCCCCGGCCAAACCCGCGAAACCACCCAACTCGCCGCCCGCTGGCAATGGCTCGACAGCCCCGAGGACACGATGCGCCGCTGGCGACAACTGCTCGACAATCGCAAAGCCCTCGCGGCTTGAGCCCTGTCTGGTTGCCCGGTCAAACCCGCGTGCAGGCAGAGGTTGTCGCCTGCCGGTAGCGTTCCGGTGGTCCGAGGTTCGCATGGTGGCATGACCGCATGGGTCCCGTGGCTTTTCTTTGGGCTTGTTGCTGTCTTTCCTTTTGTCTCTTACTCTTTTTCTGGGGGGAAATAGGGCAAAAGGTATTTTCTTGTTCTACTATTTGTCCGTTTTGAGGGTGAGAACGGAGTTGTCCGTACCGGAGAGAGGTTGGTAGCTTCCTTACACTGTTCATTCGGATTGGTTTCTTGGTGAGTGTGCGGGTTTTTGTTGCAGGGGGAGTTTCTGCAGTGCACGCTCATGTGGGGGTAAGATGAGATACGTTCGTTCTGTTGTCTCTTGGGTGGCTGCTTTTGTGGTTGCCTTGGGTTCTTTGGTTTTGATGCCTGCTTCTTTTGCGATGGGCTCGTCTGTTGCGTCCGGTTCTTTTGCGCCGTTGGAGTTGGACCACCCTGTAAAGCCAAAGCCGGTGATTCGTGCGGAAACTGTGCTTTCTCCTCGCCTGCGGGAACTCGAGATTGACTCTCCGGCCATGGGAGGTATGACAAAGGTCCGTGTTCTTTTGCCTGCTCATTTTGAGGATCGCGCGACGCAGGAGTGGCCTGCCCTCATGATGTTGCATGGTTACAACTCGAGTTATGAAGCATGGACAACCAAAAAGGGGGTCACGACAACCAAGGATAATATTGCGGAGGTCACTGCTCCTTATGATGTGCTTGTTGTGATGCCCGATGGTGGGAAGAGTGGTTTTTACAGTGACTGGTACAACGAGGGAGAGGGAGGTCCTCCTGCTTATGAGACTTTCCACATGGAGGAACTGCCGCCTTTGATCGAGGAGCGCTACCGGGGCAATGGGCGTTGGGGTATTGCTGGTACGTCAATGGGGGGTTTTGGTGCTTTTTCGTATGCTGCGCGGCATCCTGAGAAGTTCTCTTTTGCGGTGTCGCTCAGTGGTGCTTTGCATCCAGGCATATATGATCCTTTTAGTCCTTTTATCGTGACTCGTATGCAGCTCCCGCAGGATTTGGATCCTCTTGATGTGTGGGGAAAACCTTTGTACGATGAGGAGCGCTGGCGTGGACACAGCCCGATGGATCTTGCACCGAACCTTCGCCATACGCCCCTTTTTGTGTCGTACGGGAGCGGTCATCCAGCTCCAGGCGCGCAGAAGAGCGACGACATGACGGTCAGTGACCTTGTCAAGGTCATGGGGCTTGAGCAAGTCGTTGGCCTGATGACCAAGGCGTTTTTGCAGCGAGCAGAAGTCTTCGAGCTGCCTGTGACTGTTCGTTACAACGAGTATGGTCTCCACACGGGAGATTTTTGGAATGCGGACATGGCTGCTTGGATGCCTGCTCTCATGGATCTGTTTGCGCAACCGCAGCAGCAGCCGGGCTCTTTTTCTTATCGGAGTGCAGAGAGCGAATTTTCCGCGTGGGGTTGGTCTTTTGCACTTGACCGGGAAGATCTTGCCTTTACGGATGTGAATATCCGTTTCCCCGATTTTGACTTCACTGATCTTTCCCTTTTCTCGATATCTGCGACCGGGGATGGCATGCTCTCTGTCGTGACTCCGCCCTTGTTTACGCCGGGTCGCACGTACGCCTTGTCCGGGGCACTCGAGTCAGAGATCGTGGCGAGCGCGCAAGGGCGTCTTTCTTTCTCCTTCTCTTTGGGGGAGACCGCTGAAAAGTATGGCAAAGGTCCGAACCGGGTAGGGCCTCGTTCCAAGGCACTTCCAGCACGGGTTGTTGTGACCGTCGTGTGACCCTTGATGACCCCTGGGGAAGGAAAGAGTTTTTATCGAAGGGCTGTTTTTGTAATCAAGGGGTCTGGGAAGAGGGCGAGTCGGCGAAGTCTGCTCCGAGGGGGGCGTGGTCTGATGCGCCTTTTGTGATCCGTTCTTCTCGGTCTACCCAGACCTCTTGTGTTCGGGTTGCGACGCGAGCGCAACCGAGGAGGAGGTCGATGCGCAGTCCTCGGTCTGTGGCGGCCATGTCGCGCCGATAACTCCACCAGGTGTAAAGGGGAGTGTGCGGGTGGTGTGAGCGTGCGAGATCCTGCAGACCAAGCCCGATCAATTTTGCCAGGGCATCTCGTTCAGGTGGGCTCACATGGGTGCGCCCTTGCCATCGTACTGGATCGTATACATCAAAATCGGCAGGTGCCACATTGAAGTCCCCGGTAAGGAGGAGCCCTCCGGAAGGGAGATTGGGGTCGTCAAGCACTTCTGAAAGGTGGTCTCTCAGCGCGGTAAACCATTGGAGTTTGTACTGATAGTGTGGGTCGTCAAGGGCACGTCCGTTTGGCGCGTATATGCTGTATATCCGGGTGTTTGCGCATGTGGCTGCAATGATACGCGGTTCCCGATCGAGGACCTCATTTCCAAAACTCCGCTGTACGGAATGTAATCCTGCGCGGCTCAGGATTGCCACGCCATTCCAGTGGTTGTTGCCATGATGAGCGGCTTCATACCCGGCTTTTGTGAACTCTTCTGCGGCGAACTGTGCAGGAGAGCATTTTGTTTCTTGTAGACAACAGACCTCTGGACGTTTCTGCTGCAGCCACGCGAGCACGCGGGGCATTCTGGCCCGAAGAGAGTTGACATTCCATGTGGCAATACGCACGGGCACACCCTAGCTGCTGGTCTCTTTTTCTTCGCCTTTTCTTCTTGAGAGTTTGTGCAACTCCTCCCGTGGAGGAACTTCTGGCGGAAAAGCTTGTCGAAATGAGAACTCTCTTGTGGAAAAGCTTATCGATGAGAAGGCGAGGAGAAGAAAGCCGAGAACAGCTTCCCCTATGGCTTTCTCTTACCATTTCGGATTTGCCAGAGAACACGATCGGGAAATGAGGCAAAGCGAGAAAGCAGAGGTGTCGCTTGATGGAGCGTCTTTCGAGGCATCTTCATTGTAATACGCAGGATTTGTTGGGGGTTTCGTGTGCGGGCCGACCTGTTCGTAGGAATGGTCGGAGGAGTGTTTTCCTGTCGCACAGGTTGGTTTCTTTTTGGCAGAGTAGGCTCAGCCTATGAGACAAGACGAGGAACGTATCGCTCTGTTGCTTGACTATGAAAACCTCGCGATTGGGGCGCGAGATATGCTCGGGATTTCTCCTTTTGATTTCGCGCCTATTGCGGATGCTTTGGCAGATCGCGGGCGTGTTGTGGTGCGCAGAGCATATGCTGACTGGTCCTATTTTGAGGAAGATCGCCGTGTCTTGACACGCCACCATGTGGAGCTGATCGAGATCCCGCAACGCATGGGGAGCCGGAAGAACGCCGCAGACATTAAACTGGCTGTTGATGCCATGGAACTTGCGCTGGAGCGTGACTATCTGACGACCTTCGTGATTGGTACGGGAGATAGTGATTTTACGCCTTTGGTGCACAAGATCCGGGAGCTGAACCGGCGTGTCCTCGGTGTGGGCGTGAAGCTGTCTACCTCGCATCTATTGCCCCCTGCCTGCGATGAATTTCTTTTTTATGAGAATCTTGAGGGAGTTGAAGCTCTTCCTCGGCGACAGAAGGACCGACGACGAAGAGGCTTTTCCTCCTCTTCTGGAACTGCTGCTTCTTCTGCGAGAGAGGGTCGTACCGGAGATTCTCGTAGTGCTGTCGTGTTGCCGGAAGTGACGACAGGCAGCGAGACGATAGCTGAAGAAGCAAAAAGCCTCGATAGTTTGAAGCGTCTTGTGACGCGCACGCTGGTGGGGATGCAGGGGACAGGGGGTGAGATGGTTCTGGCATCGAACCTGAAGCAGACCATTTTACGGAAAGACTCGGCTTTTACAGAGAGCGATTACGGTTTCCGTTCCATGGGAGAGATGCTGCGTTATCTCGAAAATGAGGGCGCTATTGTGCTGTCTGCAGGAATTGCTGCAGGAGATCCTGCAGTGCGATTGGCGGAGACCGGAGAGAAAGACGCTTTTGCTTTGCTCCGCAGAGTTGTGACTGAACAGGAGGAGAGCGGAAACCCGGCTCTTTTGTCGGGTCTGAAGAACAACCTGCGGAAACATCAGCCTGGTTTCGCGGAGTCGGAGTTTGGCTATGGGAGTTTTTTGCAGTTTTGCAAGGCTGCTCGGGCGAGGGAGATCCTGGAATTGGACTGGAGTCCAGATCTCGACGACTATGTGTTACGTGTCCGAAATCCGTGACTACTTGGGTCTCTCTTGCGGCCTCTCTCTCTGTGTGGAGAAAACGCTGTTCTCAGGTTTTCGGGATTTTAGATTGAGGTTTTTGAAGCAGATTTTTCTGAGCGGGGCCTGTGAAGGATTTGTCGTTGGGCAGTGAGGCAGCTTGCGCAGTCGAGACAGAGAGTTTTCTGCTGCTTCTCGGGTCTATTCCGATAATGGTTTTGGGGTTATTATTTTATAGTTGTTGTTTCCTCATAGTGTGGTAACACCTCAGTGTGGGTAGTGGCTCAACTGGGCCGTTTGGTTGTGAGTTTTCTCATAGTGTGGTAACACCTCAGTGTGGGTAGTGGTTCAACTGGGCCGTTTGGTTGTGAGTTTTCTCATAGTGTGGTAACACCTCAGTGTGGGTAGTGGTTCAACTGGGCCGTTTGGTTGTGAGTTTTCTCATAGTGTGGTAACACCTCAGTGTGGGTAGTGGTTCAACTGGGCCGTTTGGTTGTGAGTTTTCTCATAGTGTGTGTGGGATGCCTGGCAGGAGAGAAGAAGCGCGGTGTGTCTTTTCTTGAGTTTTCTGGAAGAGCATGCTTTTGCGCACTGTCGGGAAAGTGTCTGGTGGGAAGAAGAGGCTTGTTTTTCTTGTTGTCGGAGCGGAAAAACCCTTTCGGTAAGAGCGGATTTTTCAGGCTTTTGACGAGTCTCTCGTAAAAAGTTGTGTGTCGAGTTTTTGGAGGAGTTGTGTCGCGGGAAATGAAAGTGGCTGATGTAATGACATCCGATGTCATTACAGTGACCCCAGACAGCGACATCTTGTCGGCGATTGAGATCATGGCAGAGAAGAGAATTGGCGCTTTGGCAGTTGTGAATGCCGATGGCACCTTTGCTGGAATGATCGAAGACGATGACATCATCATTGAAGAAGCCCGGGTACATGAGCCTGTCTATATTGACATGCTTTTGGCAATTGTGCGGGTGCCGGGAACTGGAGCACGTCTTGAACGTGAACTGCGCAAAATTGGCGCGGTGACCGTAGAAGACGCGATGAAAACTGGAGTTCGTGTTCTGTCTCCGGAGAACACGCTTGAAGATGTCGCGACCCTTATGGTTGACGAACGAATGTACCGATTGGCGGTAGTGGAAAATGAGCGCGTCGTGGGCATTGTGACGCGTGGAGACTTGGTGCGGGCTTTGGCGAAAGAGTCGGTACAGTCGCGTGATGCCGAGGATGGCGAGAACTAGCGTGCTCTGCGCTGATGAAGGGGGTTCTTTCGGCTGTTGGGTCTCTACCGGTTTTTTTCAGAATCGCGTCTGCCGGTTGCTCTGGTCATGCCAGGGTCATGCCATTGTGACATAGCTGTCTTTCCTGGGCGTTTTCGCCAGAACTCTCTCTATACATAGATGTTTTCGGGAAGTGGGCGCTGTGTTTCCCGCTGTGTTTCCCGCGGGAAACACAGCGGGAAACGGAAGAGAAGATATCAAGAGATGGGAATCGTGAAAATTATTTCACACATTTGCAGGGGTCACAGGTGCAGGGGTCACAGGTGCAGTTAGGGTTGTCGCAGGCCATATGGTCTCTCCTTTTTTGCCGTGACAGGCAGATATTCTTAGTGAAGTTGCCGTTTTCTCTCGATTTTGTAGATATGTTAAGAACGTCCGTATTTTCTTGGCGAACTTTCTCTTGCATTCTACGGTAATACGGGCAGCTTTCCTTGGAGAATCTTGTCGAAGTGAAGACGTCGCGGTAAACACGGGGTATCATCCTGCTTCCCTCTGCCAACAGAGGGAAGCAGGATGAAGCGGTGCGCTTTCTTGCAGTTTTTTGCCCCTATATGAAGAACCAGGTGACTGTTCCTACTGCTGCGGCGGCAAGGAGAGGACGCATGACCAGCCTGGCAAGCTTTCGTTCTCCAAGCGCAAAGGTGATTCCGGCTTTTGTGAGGGAGTTCGTGATGACCGCGGCGAGGGCGGCGCGTGCTCCGGCACTGGGGGCGAGTCCTTTGTCGACGAGGTTGGCGGAGGAGAGGGTGATTGCGTCGACATCGTTGAGGCCGCTTACTGCGCCCAAAATACTGAGGGAAGAGTCGGAGAGGTTGTCGAGTAGCCCTTCGGAGATAAAGATAATGACGCCATAGAACAAAGCGAAGCCTAAAGCTGTGGTCAGCGTCAGAGGATTCGTTAGCGGGAGATTTGTGTCAGTGTTGGAGGGAATTGTTGCAGAGTTTTGCTTTTTACGCCACGCGAAAACGGCAGCGCCTTCGACGAAAAAGAAGAGTGGGAGCAAAATGGGAAGAAGATGTTCTGCCATTTTTGGGGCGACCAAAGCGGCTTCTACGATGACGCGTGCATACATGAGTCCCGAGGCTGCGATGATGCCGGCAGCGAGATCGTAGTGCAGGTGTTGTGCTGCTGTTTTTGAGAGGCGGCTAAAAGACAGAGTAACCGCAGTAGAAGAGACCAAGCCACCGAAAAGTCCGGTGGGAATGAGGCCTTGTGGGCCGAGAAGGCGAAGAGCGAGGTAACCGGCGAGGCCGATGCCGGAGACGAGCACGACCATGAGCCAGATTTCGTGCAAGTTGATGGCCTCTAAAGGGCCGATGTTTTCGTCGGGGGCAAGTGGGAGAGCAATCGCGGTAATCACGCCGAACTGTAGGACAGCTTGTATGTCCTCTGTCGTAAAGTGTTGGGAGAGGATGTGCAGTGGTTTTTTCGCTCGGAGAAGAGCTGCTGTGCCGATGGCTAATGCGAGGGCGGGAATGTGGGCTTCGCTCCAGACAAGGGTGCCGATAAGAAAAGCAGTGGCGCTTGCAGCGTCTGTTGTGGTTCCCCAGTCTCCTGTGGTACGTGAAGAGATGGCGTACGCGGTCACGAGCAGGGCAAAAAAGCCGATTGTGCTGCTGATGAAGGCGGTTTCACCGAAACGATCGCCAAGAAAACCTGCTCCTGCTCCCCAAATGCTGTAGAGGGCAAAAGTTCGCACGCCGGCATATGGGTCTTCGGTGCTGTCTTCTTGAGCCTGGCGTTCGAGACCGATGATGGCACCGAGGCCGGCTGCTACCACAAAGGCGAGAATCGTGTTGCCAGTTTCGATCTCTGTTTGTGCAAAACGTAAGGGAAGCAGAGTGGGAGACAGCACTTCAATAGCGTTCGAATCGGCCTGTGCAATCGATCACACGGATGCGAAAAAATACGGGGCTTTCTTTTTGCTGATGAGTGCGGTGTTTCCCCGTTGGGGTGACAATTTGGTTGGTGAGGTAGGGAATATTTTGTTTGATGAGGAGGCGGATGGCTTTTGCCGCGGCTTCGCCTTCGAGTTCGTGATATGTCCCCCAGGCAATCACTGTGCGCCAGTCTCGCTTGTTTTCGACTTCTTCAACTTCGAAGCAGATGTTGGGGTTTTCTCGCATCATGCTGATTTTCATACCGGGCAGCGAGTGGCAGTAGATGAACTCTCCATCATAGGCATAAGTGATAGGAACGATATAGGTACGCCCTGCGGCATGGCAGCCAATGCGTCCCACCGTTTGGCGGTAGAATACGCTGTCAATTTGTTCTCGGGTTAGTTCCCCGGTGTTCATCTACTCTCCGTTTTTTTGTTTGTGTTGGGCTGCTGCCGTATGCGAAGGCTGTGTGAGTGGGCAAGAGTCTATTCAGCCTAGGACTTTTAACTTGGTGTGTGGAGGTTTCGCGGTGAAGGCGGGCTGAGAAAGGGGGCTTCGGTAGAAGGGCTGCAAAGGGGAATCTCAAAAAATAAGCACTGTTTCTGAGATAACTATGTGTTGATCTTGCGGGTATGATTAAATAATAGAAATCGACATAATCCATGTTATGGGGTATATGTCTTGTTCGGCATAAGGGGGAGATGTGAAAGATCACGGTTTCGCGCAAGATGGTATCGAACTGGTCAGTGTGTTTTGTCACACGGACGACTGTTGTCCGGTCCTGGGATTGGATAATTCGGCCTCAGAAGATCGCGCGGTGGTGATCCGGGACGATTTTGGCGCGGAAATCCGCATGTCTCGTGGTCAGCTCGCGTCTTTTGCGGAGACTGCGAAAGAAGGCCTCTTCGACTCGTAAGACGAAGCGTAAGGTCGGAGAGTTTCAAGTGGTACGGAAAATGCGATGATGCAACCAGGACCCAGCATCATCGCATTTTCCGTACTTGTATGATCGAGAACTTTTTGGCAGAGGGATTGCCGTATCTTTTTTGCCGTGATAGTCGGGATACAGCTTAGGAAAAAGGAGGAGTCAAAAAGGGGGAAGGACGCGTGATCTCTTCGTCATCGTGGTGCTGATGATGGTGGTGGGTTTCCACAGCGAACGTGTTTGGAGAGGTGTCTCCCGCGGTTTCAGTAATGCTTACTCCAAAGGTGCGGGTCAAATTGTCTTTTGTGAAGACTGTGGCGGGGGGGCCGATTCCTATGAGAACACGAGAGAGAAGCATCGCTACGTCCATACTGCGCGCTTCTTTGAAGTCGTGTGTGGCGATCACGATAGATGTTCCTTTTGCCCGGGTCTGGGCGATTGCTTTGCGATAGAGGCCCATGCTTACCGGATCGAGACCTGTTGCCGGCTCGTCGAATAAAAGGAGGTCGGCTTGGCGGGTGAGCGCCTGGGCAAGATACACGCGCTGGCGTTGTCCGCCGGAGAGATCCCGTACTGGACGGTTCGCGAGGTGTGTCGCTTCGAGCTGTTCGAGTGCCTGCATGGAAAGTTGTTTGTCGACTTTTTTGAACCGGCGGAGCAAGCCGCGGTGCGGATAACGTCCCATGAGGACGAGGTCTTTCACGCGCAGCGGGAATGCTTGGTTTTCGTTGTGAAACTGGCCCACATAAGCGACACGTCGAGGCTGTTTGCCTGGTGGAGCGTTCAGCACTTCGATTGTTCCACTGATGGGGGGAAGCAGCCCTGCCATTGTTTTCAGCAAAGTGCTTTTCCCGGAACCGTTGCCGCCGCAGAGGGCAAGAGAAGAACCGAATGGCAGCTCGAAGCTGAGATTTGAGATGACTGAAGTGTTTTTGTAGCCGATGGTGAGGTTTTCCGCACGCACGACCGGGTGAGGAAGTCTCTCAGACTCAGACATAGTTGCTTTTTCGTGCGGAACCCTGCCTTGGGTCGTATGCATGTTTTCGGGTAAGGCGCAGGCTCGAGGCAGCAAGAGTGATGAAAAAGAGGCTGACAGCGGTGAGGGCAATGGAGGCGCTTGTCGCGAGGTCGTAGTGAAAACTGAGGAGGAGGCCCGCGAAGGCGGAGAATATTCCTGCCACAATTGCTGTGGCCATTATGGTGGATATCCTTCGTCCGATCAGGGTTCCTGTGCTGGCGGGTGCGAGCAGCATGGCGAAGACGAGCAGAGTGCCTACTGTTTGAAAGGACACGATGATGGCGCCGGCCACGAGGAACAGCAAAAAGGTGCTGTAGACCTTGTCGGAGTATCCTGCTGTGCGGGCTTGCTCGGGGTCGAAACTGAGGAGGAGCAGTGGTCGGTGAAAAAGGAAGACAACTCCGGCGACCACGAGGGCAGTGATCGCGAGTGTCCAGATTTCGCTATTCCCCAGACCCAGGATGTCTCCGAAGAGAATATTCACAATATCACCGCGGAAATTGTCGGATGCCGATACCACAACCACACCGAGAGCGAGCATTCCTACAAAAAGTAGGCCAATTGCGGTATCGCTGGAGAGGCGCGAATTGCGCGTGACGATGTTGACGCCGAAGATGGTGACGCCTGCTGCGATGCCGGCACCCAGAATTCCTGGGGCGTCGATCAGAGTCGCCCAGGCAATGCCTGGGATAACCCCGTGTGCGAGGGCGTCGCCCATGAACGCCAATCCGCGTAGCACGACAAAAGTGCCGACGATGCTGCATATCACGCTGACGAGGATGCCTCCTGCCAAAGCACGTTGCATGAAAGCAGAGCTGAATGGGTCGGTTACCCAGTTCATGTGATATTCCAGTGTTGTATGGGCAAAAGCTCAGCTTAAGCGCTCAGATTTTCGCTGAAACGCAGAGCGATTTCCCGAATATAGGAGAAATAGGAACGGTCTTCTGGAAGGGCTGTGACGGGGATGCTCACGACATGGACTCCTGTCTCTTTTTCGACTTGTTTGGCAAGAGCAGGTGAGGTTGTTTCCCCAATAAAGATAGCGGGGACGGAGAATTCTTCGATTGTTTCGATGAGTTCTGCCAGGTGGGCGGCTGAGGTTTCGGCCTGGCTGGACAAGCTGTCGACGAGGACACCGCTTATTGTGAATCCGTAGCGGTCCGCGAAATAACCAAAGGAACTATGGTCGGTGACTATGACATGGTTCTTTGGGGGAATATTTGCAAAAAGGTTGCGTATTTCCGCGTCGATCTTGTCAAGTGCCGAGAGAAGAGAGTCTGTGCGGTTCGACAGGTGAAATCCTAGTGCTGAAAGTTCCTCTGCGAGCGCGCTGATCACGCTTTTCATCGCGATTGGGTCGAGCCAAATATGGGGGTCTTGCGCACTGTTATGGGGGTCTTGCGCACTGTTATGGGGGTCTTGCGCACTGTTATGGGGGTCTTGCGCACTGTTATTAGAAGTATCAGTGTTCTGGCGGATTGGGGCATGATCAGTCGCAGTGAAAACTGGGACGCCGGCTCGTTCTGCTTGTTTTATGGCGCCTGCGAGTCCTTCTTCGAGGTTTCGGCCATTGATGATGAGAAGATTTGCTTCAGTCATTTGGGCGACTTGTTTGGCGGAAGCAGAAAAACTATGAGGGTCAGTGCCATTGGGCATGATGACTGTGACCTCGGCTGTCTCTTGTACGAGTTCTCGTGTGAGACTGCCGAGTATTGGTGTGGTGACAGAGATTTTGAAAGTCTCTGATGTGGTGCTGTTGCCGCCGGCTTTGTCATCGGAACTGTCGTTGCAAGCCGCGAACATGAGTGTCGCGAGAATGAAGATGAGAAGAACGCGGATCCCACCCCAGCGAATTCGTATACGCATTCAAATTTCTCCGTGTATGTTGGAAATTCTGTTGTCTGGAGAATTTTTCTCAGTCTTCAGTCTAACAAAATTTTTGAGAATGAGTCTCATTGTTCTTTTTTTGGGAAAATGCTTTCTCGAAAATATGTGCTTTTCTGGAAGAGAATTGGGGAGAGATTGTCTACGCCACTGCCTCGGTCAAGGAATACCGGTTTTCTATCGGGCAAGAAAACCCATTGGAAAAGCGGCCTTTCCCAAGAAAAGACGGGAAGGATGGAGGAACCTGACAGTACCTCGCGGTTGTGCCGTATGATTCCCGGTCGATCCTGCCGGAGAGAAGTTGGGCGGGTTTCTGTGTTGTGCATGCTGGTCAAGATGCTGTAAGCAATCGTGTCCCGGTATCCTTCAGCGGAAGCGAGTGCAAGACACAACTTGTTGAGTTGATGGGGTCTGTTGTGTTGAGAACGTGTGCATCAAACAGGAAGGGAAACAAGTGAGAGAGGTTGTGGAGACTGCATGACAGGAGAAGATGTACTTGCTGAAGTCAAGCAGTCCCTTTGTGCGCACGGGCAGCGTCTGACTTCTTTGCGTGCTGACCTGATAAAAGTGTTTATGAAAGCGCGGCGTCCACTGACGGTGCAGGAAGTCGTGAGCTTGGCTCCGCGCCGTCTTCCTTTGTCAAGCGTGTACCGGAATCTTGCTTCTCTGCATGATGTCGGGGTTTTGGTGCGGTTGAACTTTGACGAGGGGTATGTGCGCTATGAATTGGCAAATGACTTCATTGGGCATCATCACCATCTCATATGCGAGCAGTGCCAGGTTGTTGTGGATCTTGCTGAAAACACGCTTACTGAAGTGGAAACTGCTGTTGTTGTTATTGCCGATCGTGTACTCCAGGATTATGGTTTCGTTGTGCGCTCCCACCAGATCGAATTGAAGGGCGTATGCGCGAGATGTCTTTCCTCCTGATGCCTTTTTCTGACAATCGCGCGCTTCGTGAGAATGGAACTGACACACCTGTAACGTATGCGTGTGTTTGGTTGCGGTATCCTTTGTGGTGTGTGTTTTCCTAGCTGTTTGCCTGTTTTTTCGGAGCCTTTGTCCCTTATTTTTCTCTTCCAGTGCGGAATATCGAGAGCCTTTGTGTCGTTGGAAATTGGAACACGGAACGCGCATAAAAAGAGATGCAAAACGGCACGAGAAAAGGGCCTGCATTTCAGGCTTTTGACAGACTGAAATGCCCTGCTGCTCGTTTTGAGACTCTCGTGTGCCGACCGAGCGTGGAGTTCGACGTGTGGGATGCCGCAGAGGGTTCTGGAAAAGGATTTTCGGGTGGTTTCTCCGTTGCTGACGGGGAATGTTCCTGCTGGAAGAAACTCTTGGGGGAGAAGGTGCCCCCTGTTTGCTTGCCGATCTGAGAGACCCAAAGGGAGCATTGTGAGACTGAACGTAGGAAGACCCCGGTTGTTACCCCTTGTGTTTCCGGGAAGTTCGCCTGAAGAAAAGGACCAGAGGTCCTTGGCGCGGCTGCTTCGTGGCCGTTTTCGTAGCGATTTCTCAGAACGAGGCCGCTGGCTTGGGGCAATTCTCGTGGCTGCCCTTGTGCTCGGCGTGACAACCATGCTCGCTGCAGACCGTGAAGTGGATCTCGCGGAAGAACGTGTTTTTGATGCGGTGCATCATCTTCCCGCTTGGTTTGAAGGGCCTTTATGGCCTCTTATGCAATTCGGTAGTTTTTTTGCGGTGCCCACCACTGGCCTCGTCGCGGTGATAGCGTGGCGACGCCGGCACGGCTGGTTGCCTGGGCTTTCTGTGGTTTTGGCAGGAGGAGCCGCGTGGATCCTTGCCAGGATTGTGAAAGACCTTGTGGAAAGGCGCAGGCCGGTTGCCTTTTTTGAGGATGTGATCCTGCGAGATGGTGGCGCAAACGGTTTGGGTTTTGTTTCTGGGCACGCTTCAGTGGCAGTGGCTCTTGCGGTTGCTGCTTCCTGCTATGTCACAGGGTGGCGGCGTATGCTGCTCTGGGCTCTTGGGGCGAGTGTGTGTTTTTCCCGTGTTTATTTTGGGGCGCACTTGCCGCTCGACGTGATTGGCGGGGCGGCACTTGGCGTTATTCTCGGAATGTGCGCCCGCCTTTTGTTTGCCCCGCGCTCAGACTCAGAAGCTCTCGTTCTTTCTCCAGCCTAAGTTGGCGTGAGGATTTTCTTTTCCACGAAATTTCCTGGTGGGGTCTTCGGCATGACGTCGAAGACCCCACTGCTTTTACCAACTCACCTACCAACGTGGGAGGGCTTGGTTTTGAGACTGGGATCAAAGGTATTGATTGTGTGGGGATCGTTCTGGGACTCGCCTTGTCCCTCTTTTTTGGCAGAGGCAGGAACTCCCAAGAGCAACTTCAATGCCCCTCCGATCCCAATGCCTGCTCCTGCTCCAGCCACAATGTCGAGAGGAAGATGCGCTCCCAGATAAATGCGTCCTATGCCATTGAAGAGCGCGAGAGCCCAGAGAACTTTGCGCTGTTTGTCTGAGAGATAGGGACTCAACAGGCCGGCGAGCGCGAAGGCCAAAATGGCGTGGCCCGAAGGAAAAGCGAGTCCCGTGCGAGAGGCATCTCGCAGGATTGCATCTGGAAGAAAGGCACCGGGACGCTCGCGCTGTACAAGTTTTTTTATCACGCGTCTTTCGAGGATGAGTTTTGCGGGCACAGACAAAAAAAGCGCGACTGCAAGCCGTCGTTTTTTGCACAGAAAAGCGACAGCGCCTACAACAGGAACAGTGCCGAGCAATCCCATGAGCTGAAAGGACCACATCGGCCAGTGCAAAAAGTCGGGTAGTCTGTTTATCGCAAAGAAGAGGCGTTCTTCAATTCCGTTCTAGAGACCTCCCGGTTTTATCCACATGCCACATGCAGAGGAGAAGAGTTCCTGTTCCCAGGCCAATAGTGCCTGCATCGCGGATTCGACGGACGAATGGTGTATGCATTTTGCTGAGATTCCTTGACTTTTCTAGCCATTTTCGTGTTTGTTGTGGCCTACGGAACAGTCCCGAGGTCAGACTGACACCAGTAAACGAGATTTCTTTTTCTTATTGTGGCGCAATGGGGTGATGGTGAGAGTATTCTCTGGTTCTTTTGACAGAGAATAGATGTGTGGTGCCGTCTGTGGGTAGGGGGATGTGTGGTGCCGTCTGTGGGTAGGGGGATGTGTGGTGCCGTCTGTGGGTAGGGGGATGTGTGGTGCCGTCTGTGGGTAGGGGGAT